>Ga0181520_10002553_pt1 | contig 33546 bp, 32 predicted proteins | sample PEATcosm2014_Bin_29_FD_132451 | JGI IMG/M metagenome (GOLD analysis project Ga0181520, IMG submission 132451) | Peatland microbial communities from MTU Mesocosm Facility, Houghton, MI, USA - PEATcosm2014_Bin02_30_metaG | ecosystem: Environmental > Terrestrial > Soil > Wetlands > Peat | place...
CGCTTAGTTGAAACCATTTAACTGACTGGTTAAATGCACTCACTCTTTCAAAGAACACATTAAAAAACCTCAATAATTGAGGGCTTCTAATTTACTTCCTATCTCCTATAAAGTCAATAGGTCATTTCAAAATTTCAATAATTAAATTAGCTTTTTTATACTTCCTTGCGTTCATTATAAAATCTAATTTAGACTGTCTAAAATATACTATATTAGATAAATGTCAAGCTTTTAAAGATATTTTTTTACTTTATTTGATAATATAATAGAACTAAAGTTGCCAATCCTGTTACAATCGTTGCAATTCTAGTCACTTGTTCAAGATCGTACCAAATTGTTCGAGGCGTCGTTTTAGATGCCCATAAATAATCTCCCGGTTCTATAATCTGTTCCCCCTCTTTTAAATTTTTTAAATTATACCATGCTCTTGATTTACCTTTAATTAGATATATGTCTCCTGATGCTGTTTGACCCAGATTACCAGCTTGTCCTATATAGTATTTGTAATCCTTATTAGGTACATATTTAATATATCCGGAATTATTAACCTGCCCGAAAACATAAACCAGATTAATCACCGGCGGTATATATATTACATCACCGTCTCTCATAATAAAATTACTTTGAGATGTATCATTACTTAAAACCTTAGTAAAATCAACAAGTCCGTTGGCTCTTAACAAACGAAGACTTTCATCAACATTAAAATAAAGAGTATCCTCTTCTATTAGAGTTGACATTCTAACCATTCGTAATTTCTCAATCTGATCGGAAAACACTAAAGATTTAAATACATTCGGACTTCTTACAATTTCAGAATTAAATAAATCAGCATCACTATTAAAACCACCGCACTTTTCTATTACATCTTTAATTGTGGTATTATTTTTTGTAATCGGAATTTTACCGGGCATCCGGACTTCGCCTATAACATTCACTGTGTATTCTATTTTATCGTTAGCATCCGCAATTACGGTAATTCTGTCTCCTCTTTCCAAGGGAATTTCCTCGGATAACTTTAACATTCTGGTCGTCATTTTTTCGCCATTATTATCCAACCGGGCGATTTCAATTCCCTTTATATTACTATAAGCTTTGTCAATTCCTTGAGCTAAGATTAATGCATCGGATAATTTATCCCCATCTGCAAAGGGAAATATACCAGGATTATTCACAGCTCCGGCAACAGTAAAGAAATTCCTTTCATAATCGCCGGAAGGAAATATTATTATATCGTCATTTTTTAAATAGGGATTATATTTAAAATCTCCTGTAACTCTGAATTTCAATAGATCTACTTTTACTGTATCACCATTTTCCCTCTTTAAAATTATTCCTCTAAATGAATAACCATCAAGTTTTTTAAGTACTTGCCATGTTTCTCCCATCTCAATAGCATTTTTTAGCAAAGCATCGTGAGATTGATTAAACATACGGGTTATAAAAGCATCAACTCTTTCACCTACAACTGCCGGATATGAACCTGTAACCGGGAAATATCCACCAATTGTAACACTAATAGCTGGACTTATTAATGTTGGCATTAAATTATTATTATTATTATTTGCACGATTTTCATTTTGTGCTTGGGCTAGTGCGAAACAAAAAAACATTATGGACAGTAGGATATTTATTCTCATTTTTTGAACCTTAATAGTATTTATTAATTAAATTCTATAATTTATATTGATTTTTATAATAGTTTCTATATTCTCCATTGATAATTGATTCCCACCAGGATTTATTTTCTAAATACCAATTGATAGTTTTGTAGATTGCATCCTCAAACGAGAACTCCGGCTTCCATCCAAGTTCTTGCCTGATTTTCTCGGAATCGATAGCGTAACGTTTGTCATGACCGAGACGATCATTTACATACTGAATCAAATCTTCAGATTTGTTTAATTGATTTAAAATAAGTTTTACAATGTCAATATTGGACATTTCATTACTTGCCCCAACATTATAAACTTCGCCGACCCTGCCTTTTTCAAGAACCAATTCTGCTGCTTTATTATGATCGGTTACATATATCCAATCACGAACATTTAATCCGTCTCCATAAACAGGGAGTTTTTTATTATTCAATGAGTTTATAACCATCAATGGAATAAGCTTTTCCGGGAACTGGTACGGACCATAATTATTTGAACACCTTGTTATCACAACAGGAAGTCCGTATGTATGATAAAATGCCAAAACCATCAAATCAGCCGCAGCTTTGCTGGAAGAATAAGGGCTGTTAGGCGCCAACGGAGTTGATTCCGTGAATAATCCTTTGGGGCCTAAACTACCATAAACTTCATCTGTTGAAATTTGTAAAAATTTTTTAATCTTGAATTTAATTGCAGTTTCTAAAAGAACATTTGTCCCGATTACATTTGAAGTATAAAAAATTTGCGAACCGGAAATGCTTCTATCCACATGAGATTCTGCGGCAAAATTAATTACATATTTAATATTATACGCTTCAAATATATGATTAATTAATTCCGCATTTGCAATGTCACCTTTTATAAAAAGATAATTTTTATTATTCTCAGACGGTTTTAAATTTTCAAGATTACCCGCATAAGTTAGTTTATCGAGGTTGACTATAAAAAAATCATCCCTTTGTGAAAGGATATAATTTATAAAATTACTCCCTATAAATCCTGCGCCGCCAGTTACCAACACATTTTTCATTTAATACCTTAAAAAGAAAATAACCCAACAAAAATTCCTGTTTGAATAAAAAAACTATTCCCATTTATATCAGAAGGTGAATTTAGAATACCTTGATTATTATCATAAGTCCAACTGTTTCCGAATGTAATATTATATCCACCGCCGATTCGAAAGCAAAGCATATGGTAGACAGGTATCTCAACATTCAAAGTAGGAGAAAATATCCAATATGTGTCTTTAAGCAGAGAGGATGAAGCACTTTGATAACCAGATTGTGTATTCTGCCAAAAAGATTGCCAATTAATATTTCCATAATTTCTATATAATTCAATACTTAAACTGCCTCTGCCTACCAATACACCTAAAGACATGGCTATATTTTTTATAAATGGTAGAGTATATTCAAAAGATAACCCGCCTCCGCTCAAAGAATAAACTGCTTCACTTTGTTCTGTACCAGATTCCGAAATACTTTGTGATAACTCGTTCGAAAAATAATTTGCCGATGACGATTTTGAACCACCAAAGCCAAATCCACCGATTCTAAAATTTTCAAGAATTCCAAGATAAATGAAACCTGCAGCTCCAGATGTAAAAAGACCGTTTTGGGGAAGATCCGGGACCCCAAATATTTTAAATTGGGCATTAATTCCATCAACTTTTGGTATTATCCAGCCCGGAATATAACCAATTCCACCTCCAAGCGGAGCATCATAATATGATGATTCCTGGGGCAAAGAGTTTACCGAAGCGATAATAATAATTATTATTACAGCGTAAAATTTATTCATAAATAACAGGAATTATAAAATAAAATTTACCAAAGCCTTTATGAAAAAACAAAGGATGTTGAAAATTATTCAATATAAAACATGAGAACCGGTCTAATAAAATACACACATTCTTTTATCAATTGCGGATGCAAGTTAGTAAAAATAACAAGGTATTAACAATATATTTTTTATTCACTTAATGCAAAATTGAAATAAACAAAACAATTGAAACCTCTATTTGAAATCCGGTAAGTAGCGCATAAATCTACTTCTGCAATTATATTTATTGCATAAAGACAACTTTATTCGAATAAAAAAATTATCATCCATTATTATAGGAATTCCAAAGGAATAACTTAAACCAATACTTTTACAGTAAATTATGGATTATACAAATCATGTTTTACGAATTGGCAAAGGATAAAAGAACTGGGGTAATAAAGTGACTATGGTTAAAAATTATTTTGATTTCCCTAACTTTAAAAGAGATTTTTAGAATAAATTTCTATTTTTTATTATAGCTCCAAAGCCCTAATTATTATAATACCGGTATCATGTTTGATCTTTGAGAGATAATCTGTAAGAGGCATTTCCGCTACCTGAACCTTAAATCCTTTGTTAGGAGCGTGCAGTAAATGAATCCGGCCGTCATCCAATCTTAAAGCGATACCGACATGATTTATATCAAGCCCTTTAATATCTGAAGTTATTGCGATAAGATCACCGTTATGAATTTTCTTTTCAAGTTCAATAATATTTTCTTTAGGTACAAAATAATATTTCCTTTGGCTTATTTCTTTTTCCTGTTTTTCAATTATAGGGATGAACTCTGGATGATCTTTTAGTTCAAGATAATTATCCGGATGAGTAGACATAAAATTCAAATCAAATTTTAGAGGCATACCTCCAATTTCTTTAGAAATATTTTTAATAATTCCTTTTTTCTCGTTATCAAAGATCCAATCCGAAAAATAATGTAGTCTTGAGGGATACTTATCAATTATACCTTCACGGTATCTAATTTTAATCAATTCTTTTTTAAAATTCTCAAAAGAAGTTTTCTTCTCTTTTATACATCTGGTTATGGCTAAAGAATTTTCCAGAAATGTTGTACAATCCAGCCCTGAAAAGTTTATTACGAGAGATTCAGTTCCTTCACATTCAAGAGTATGTTCCCTATACTCAGTACCTATAAAACTTTTACCAATTGCTGCAATAACATCATTTATTGGCTCATTTTTAAGGTTTTTATCAGCCGCCAATTTAAATTTTAACGAACAAATTATTGAGTCTGAATCGTTATATATTTGTGCAGTTAAGGAACAGGAACAAGTTAAAAAAGATACTGCCAACCATTTTAATACAGTTATGTATTTATTTCCCATCAATATTAATACCGGATATTCTTTGAATTCAATACTTTTATTCTTAAAAATACACTTCAAAATGAAAATTGTGAGGATGGAATAATTTAAAGCATGAATAATTCCATTTATATATTAAAAAGTTATCGGCCACCATAAATCAATTAGTTTAAAAAACATCTTCATTTGTTGGAAGAGCTGTGTATTCCTCTATTTGTTTTGCATGGGCAAGGTTTTCAAACCGAGCATATTCTTTAATAAATGCAAGGCGAACTTCACCAACCGGCCCATTCCTCTGTTTGCCTATTATCACTTCAGCAATTCCTTCGGTAGAACTTCCATCATTGGCGAAATTTTTTATGTTATAATATTCCGGGCGATTTAGAAATAAAACCACATCAGCATCCTGTTCAATCGAACCCGATTCGCGTAAATCTGATAATTGTGGTCGTTTATCCGTTCTAGTTTCAACTGCGCGATTTAACTGTGCCAGGGCAATAACAGGGACATTCAATTCTTTTGCAAGCGATTTAAGTGAGCGAGATATGTGAGATATCTCTCTTTCACGGCTTTCAGCCTTTGCCGGCCCCTGCATTAGCTGTAGATAGTCAATTATTATCAGGCCAATATTTTTTTCAGATTTTAATCTTCTTGCTTTTGCTCTAATTTCAAGAACAGTTTGAGCGGGGCTGTCATCAACATAAACGGGAGACTCAATTAATTTGTGGGCATTCTTACTTAGTTTAACACCCTCTTCATTCGGAAGCTTTCCAGTCCTGACGAGATGAGCATTTAATCTACCTTCAGCGCATAGCATTCGGATAATAAGCTGCATTGTAGACATTTCTAAGCTAAATATACCTACAGGCACTTTATGGTCTATTGCCGCATTTCGAGCAAGAGTTAATGCAAATGCTGTTTTCCCCATAGAAGGCCTGGCAGCTATAATTATTAAATCGGATTTCTGAAATCCGCCAAGCAATTCATCTAATTCATAAAAACCTGTTGGGACTGAAAATTTTTGTTTTGTATTGGAATGAATAGCTTCTATATATTCAAGGGCGTCTCTTACAGCTCTATCCATTCCTTGAAAAGATTTTTTGAGATGGGTTTCGGTGATTTCAAAAATCTTTCGCTCTGCTTCATCCAAAATATCAAACGCATCCTCGGTTCCCTCATAAGCTGCTTGTGCAATCTCGTGGGAGCTGGTAATTAAGCCGCGAAGGATCTGTTTTTCTAAAATTATTTTTGCGTGATATTCAATATTAGCTGCTGAAGAAATATTCTGTGATAGTTTGCTTAAATAAACCGCACCGCCAATTTCTTCAATTTGTTCTCTTTTTTTAAGTTCCTCATATAAAGTAACAACATCAATAGGTTCGCCTGAATCAAATAAAGATATCATTGCTTCAAAAATCAACCTATGCTCTTTCAAATAAAAACATTCAGGTGATAAAAGCTCAATAGCTTTAGGAACAGCCTCTTTTTCGATCATCATCCCACCTAGAACAGAAGCTTCAATTTCCGGTACCGCTGGTGGTTTAACATCTGCAGGTATTAAATTATCAATACTTATAATTTTCTTCCTACCTGTTGGGAAATTTATATTAGCTGATTTTGACATATAATCAATAAATTGTAAATATGGTTAATAAGTTACATTTGAAAAATTAAAAAGAAAAATTAATTCAATTAATTTTTTTAAACAAATAAAGCAGTAATCGGATTTATATATTTTAACTCTGTTTTAATAATATAAAGGGACCAATATATTAAAATAACTGAGCGAAAATATAATCTTAATTCTGATTATTAGCTTATAATTTTATTATAATAATTAATTAAAAGGCTTAGAGAGACAATAATAATACATAAATCAAGGATTACCGGGGTGCGCTGTTTAATTTAATTTATATTCAATAGTAATTTCTCAATAACATCTATGTGAGGCTCACCTTTGAGGTGAGCCTCACATAAGTAAGATATTATTTAGAACTACCATTTTTTTAGTTTGTAAATTTTGATCTACTTTAAGTTGATAGAAATATACTCCGCCGTTTAATCCGGAGGCATTAAAAACAAGCGAATGATCACCTGCAAGTTTGTATTCATTAACTAAAGTTTTTAATTCACGTCCTAAAATATCATATATTATAAGTTTCACAAATCCGTTGGTGGATAATTTATAATTGTAGATGGATTAAAAGGATTGGGATAATTCTGGAATAAATCAAACATTAACGGAATTTTATAAGATTCCTTAATAATCCTTGTTATCGCTGAAAAAGAAGGAAAAGTAGAACTTCCTCGTCCACCGTAAGCTCCCATATCATTTCTTAACCCGCCTTGAGATGGCCACAATGCTCTCGAGGTATTAATAGAGTCCTGCAGATCGTTCAAGCTTAAACTTGAATCACCTGCATCAATACATGGAGACGTAGCTTTAAGAATAAAAACAGAGTCGGAAAACTGAGGGTCAATATTAATATTTCCATTTCCTTTATATCCGCCTTGTATATCGCAGTAAGATAAAGTTGCAGTGCCTGATTTAATATAAATTTGTAAGTTTGTTGGGCCGGTGTTTCTCCAAAAAATATTATTCCTTAAAATTGTATTTGTTCCATAACTATCATTATAAGCAGCCCCGGTTGTAGTAGTTGAATTTCCAATAATAGTGTTGTTTTCGATTAATTTAGGAGAGGATAAATTCCTATTTACCCAAATTGCACCGCCGCCATAATCCTCGCCACCTGAATTTTGAAATATTATATTATTGCGAACTATTGCATTAGTATAATTTAATACAATCCCTCCGCCATACCGGCCTTTATTATTAATTATTACATTGTTAAGTATTCTTGGAAATCCGTCACCTGATCTTATTGCTCCACCGCCTGCACTTTGAACTTTATTATTTTTTGCAACAATATTATTAACCATCAGGTTAAATTTAATAGTAGGGGCTGAAAATGCTGACAAAACAGCACCACCTTCACGGTACACTCCTGCTCCATGCTCATCTTTCCAATTTGTGCCGCTTCCACCTGTTAAGGTAAATCCCTGAATTACTGATGTTGAGTCTTCATTATTGATGAAAAGCACTACACTGCCTGTATCCGGGTTTGTAGGAGTACTCCCATCAATTATAGTTGATAGTATATAAGAATTATCCGATTTTTCATAAAATCGACTAGTAACAACAATTTTTTTACCTGTAAATCTAATATTCTCATGATAAGTCCCTGGAAAAACTACAACTGTATCTCCATCATGAGCTGCATAAATTGCAAATTGTATTTTAGTAAATTCCTCCGGTACGGTAATAATTTTTGCAAATGCCAGATAAGGGAAAATGGCAATTATTAAAAAATAAATAATTATTTTCATAGTACACCTTTCTTAAAAAGAAATCAAATGATTTTAAGACGTATAACTTAATTTCTATTTTATAGGGAGTCGTCTATGAACAGGGGTTAGGACTATTAATACAGAAATGTAGACTATTATTTTTCTTAATATTTTAATAATTTTTGTTGTCTATATTCGGTAGGCGTTAGACCAGTGTATTCTTTGAAAACTTTGTTAAAAGTCGATTTAGAATTAAACCCTACTTCATAAAGTACTTCAAGAATATTAAGTTTTTTATATTTATAATCAGATAAATAATTTTTTGATTCCTCAATACGATAAAAATTGATAAAATCAAAGAAATTTTGTTGTAGCAAATCATTAATAATTTGAGAAAGGTATCTCATTGGAATATCAACTTTATCTGCAAGTTCATTAATATTTAAATTGGAGTTTAAATATGGTTTTTTATCTTTCATAAAATTCTGTAGTTTAGTGAGATATGCATCAGCTTCTTCTTTAGTCAATTTCGATTTTTCATATTTCGGCTTTTCTTCCTTTATATCGTAATTAAATAATTCGGGATGAGTTAAACCCTTAAAAAAAATCAAAACTGCAAAAATAAAATTTATTAGAAGTGAAATTGCTGTGGAAGATAGATTTATATTAACGGACAATATCATAATTTTATCTAAAGAGAAATGAATCAAATCTATGAGCCACATTAAAAAGAAACCGTATAGAACTGGTGTAAGCCACGAATAATATACGCCATTTAATGACGAATAGAATTGTATGATTTTTCTTCTATATTTTCTTACTTTAATTATTGCATAAACCATGTAAAACAATACTTGAATGTTTACCAAAAAACCGAAAATTATTGTTTCTAAATTGGATAGCCATACTTGGTTTTCTTTTGTAGAGAGAATCAATCTAAGTAAAACGTAGATAACAGAAACAAAGAATGGAGTCAGATGGGCAAATTCGCTTTTACGGAATTTATATTCACCGTAAATGGTAATTTTGGTATAATAGAAAAGGATTGGTCCAAATAAAAATCCGGTGAAATGAAGAATATAAAATATTAAAGCTCCTATTAATGTAGCAGGTTTTAAAAAAGTGATTATCAAATAAGCAAAAATATAAATGGTGTTAACTATGAGAAAATAGAAAAGAATTTTTACTCTTAACTTTTTCCACTTTTTTGTCGATATCAAAAAAGTAGAAAAAATCAATAACATTACAGTAGTGATAACTCCAATTATAAAGATTAAGTCTTGAAGAAAATGCGGCATTTGTTTATTTATAAATTTTTATGTTCTATTACAAGAACACATAAATAACGCATGAACTTATTTTTTTAATTCATCATAAAGTTTTCTAAATTTTTTAACATCTTCCCAGCAGTCTCTTTTCCAATTTGGATTCCTTAATAATGCTGCGGGATGAAATGTAACTATTACTTTTGCATTTTCAAATTCAAAAATTTTACCTCGAAAATTAGAAAGCGAGTCTTTCTTTTTAAGTAACCCATGTGCGGCCGTTAAGCCAAGACATAAGATCAGCTTTGGTTTAATTAAACTAATTTGTTTTTTCAAATATGGTAAACATGAATCCATTTCCTGCGGTAAAGGAGTTCTATTGCCCGGGGGACGGCATTTTACAATATTTGCAATATATACTTCATCCCGGCTAAAATTAATTGCTTTGAGAATATCCGTTAGAAGTTTTCCAGCACGCCCTACGAAAGGCAAACCTTGGGCATCTTCATCGGCACCCGGGCCTTCCCCTATAACCATTACATCAGCATTCTGGTTTCCGGATCCAAACACAAATTTATTCCGAGTTGCTCCTAAAACGCATTTTTGACATTCACAAATTAGTTTATTGAGATTAATTAAATTTGTAGAAACTTCCCAGTCTTTTGGGGATGCATTAGAGAAAGAGCCATCGTTTGCTTCACCCTGAATCAATTCATAAACATTAGAAGGGGTACCGGCTTCTCTATTCCGGTTTTTGGTTAAATTTAGCTTCAAATTTGATTTTTCATTCAATTTCGAAACACTACCGGGTTCTCGAATAACTTTAGTTCTTCGGTTCAAATATTTTTCCTCAAATAATTCATCTCCAAAAATTTCTTTTTGGTCTTTTAGGGCTTCTATCAATTGTTTTTTTATAAAATCATTCATAAAATAAATTTATGAATTTATACCCGATTAGTCAAAAAATTATTGTTGGAAATTACATAAAACCAGTATCAACTGGAATCAAGAATTTGAACGAAATGATTTTAATACAGGTTAGAAAAATTTAAAATATTAAAAATAGAATTCTATTTTTCAAGCATTAAAATTTCAGAAAGAATTTTATTAGCAACTTGAAATTTAGATAAAAGAGGGTATTTTAACTGATTTCCCGATCTGTTAATTATAGTTATCTGATTAGTATCAACTTCAAAGCCGCTATCAGGGCTCTTCAATGAATTTAGAATTATCATGTCCAAATTTTTTGCTTTCAATTTATTTGCGGCATTCCGTAATTCATCTTCAGTTTCCAATGCAAAACCTATGGTAATCTTACCTTTTTTATCAAGAGATTTAAGGATATCTTCTGTTTCTTTTACATTAATCGAAGATAATTTATCCCCTTTCTTGATCTTTTTACTTTTAAATAAAACCGGTTTATAATCAGCCACTGCGGCTGACATGATTAAAATTTCATTAAATTTCAATTCTTTCTCGATCGATTTTTTCATTTCCTCGGCAGACCTGACTTTTAGCAATTTTATTTCAGGAAAAGCGTGCTCATGTGAAAATCCGGAAACCAATGTAACATCTGCGCCCCTTAAATGAGCAGCTTTTGCAAGCTCATACCCCATTTTACCGGAAGAGCGATTGCCGATAAATCTTACAGGGTCAATATCTTCATAAGTTGGCCCAGCAGAAATTAAAATATGTTTGTTTTCAAAATCCCGTTTATAACCCAAAAGTATTAATTCAACCTGACTTAATATTTTTTCTATTTCAGGAAATCTGCCTTTACCTAGCAGACCGCTAGCCAGTTCGCCTTCCTCAGCTTCAAGAATATAATAACCTGATTCTTTAAGAGTATTAAAATTACGTTGTGTTAATTTATTTTGATACATATCCACATCGGCAGATGGAATAACGAGCAAAGGACAGCGAAGAGCAGTTATGAGTGTTGTAAGTGCATTATCGGAGAACCCGCCGGCTATTTTTGCAACTGTATTTATTGTTGCAGGCGCTAAAATCATTAAATCTGCCCATAATGCAGTATCAATATGCCAGGTAGATAAAGAGACACCATCTTTCTGTGAGAGAGGGAAGATATTAACAATTACTTCATTACCAGATAAAATTGAGAGAGTTAAAGGGGTAACAAACTCAACAGCGGAAGGAGTCATGACAACTTTTACTTCCGCACCTCTTTTTTTTAGTTCCCTAATTAGAAAAGGCGATTTATATGCAGCAATGCCTCCCGAGATGCCAAGGATTATTTTTTTGCCGGTAAAGATGTCAATGCTCATATTAATGCTCGAAGTTATATTGAACTTTTTTAGGAATTGTGATTTCTCTTTTGATACAATTTCTAATGCAGGATATTCCGATGCGTAAATACCTGAACTGATTCAAAATTCAAACTACTGCTTATACCGGAATTCAATTTGTCCATCAAGCAACTCTTGTAATGCTTGAATATGCGGCTTTTCTCTTTTTTCGAAATCCAGTGCAATTTTTAATTGAGCGGGATTTTCGATGTCTTCGCTTTCATCATCAGCGGTTGTAGTAGGTATTGTCCCAACTAAAGCATTAAATTCGATTTTATTATCGTCATTAATTTTACGAGCCTTTTTAGAAGTAACGATTATACCTTCATAAATATTTGCTGCACGTTCATCAATTGAACGCAGATCTACAGGATTTATTCCCATTAGTTATTCTCCTTATGAATTATTTTTTTTATTAAAATCTCAATTTCCATAGTTGCTTTTTCCAAATCATCATTTTCAATCAAATAATCGAATTTGTCCTTTTGGCTTAGCTCCATTTTAGCTCTTTCGATCCTTTTTATAAACTCATCATTACCTTCCGTTTTCCTTTTCTTTAATCTTATTTCCAGTTCTTGAATGCTCGGCGGATAAATAAAAATAAGAACCGCCTGCGAATAAATTTTTTTTAATGATAAAGCTCCATTAACGTCCACTTCAACTATTACCGACCTACCTTTTTTAATATTATCTTCTAAAAACTGCTTATAAGTACCGTAATAGTAATCATAAAACTTTTCCCATTCTACAAATTCGTTATTTTTTATTTTATTTTTAAATTCAATTTCATTTAGGAAAAAGTAATCTACTCCTTCTTTTTCAAATTCTCTTTTTTTCCGGGTAGTAGCAGATACAGAGAATACTAATTCAGGTACGTCCTTCAAAATACTCTTCAAAATCGTTGTTTTGCCGGTACCGCTTGGGGCCGATACTGCAATAATTTTACCTTGCAAATTATCCAAGCACTACTCAATATTTTGAATTTGTTCACGAATTTTCTCAATTTCTTCTTTTATAAAAACAGTATTGTGCGTTATAAAAGTAGAAATTGTTTTTGACGAAATTGTATTTGTTTCACGGTTCATTTCCTGGCACAGAAAATTTAATTTTCTTCCGGGCTCCGAGTCTTCTTCAAGACTGTTCATAAAAAACTTTATATGACTTTTAAGCCTAACACATTCCTCGGTAATTTCGGCTTTATCAGCAATAATTGCAAGTTCCATTTCAAGCCGTTCTTTTTCTAACTGTATATCTTCAACTAAAAGTTTTACTTTTTCTTTGAGTTTCTCAAAATATTCTTTAACGCTGGCATTTGATTCTGTTTCAATTTCTGAAAGTTTTTTCTCAATAATCTCAATGCGTTTTCTTAGATCTTTAGCAAGCTCTTTTCCTTCATTCCTTTTCATTTTAAGCATCTCATCAAGGGCTTGATCAAGGGCTTTTCTAACTACGTTAAATTCTTCTTCGGTAAATTCAATTTCACCTGCTTCAAAAAGTTCTTTATTATATAAAATATGTTCCAGTCTTATTTTTTCACTAATTTTTGCAGTTTTCTTTAATTCTTTGATAAAGGACAAGTAATTTTTTAACTTATCTTTATTTATAATAATATCCTGGCTGTCAATGTCATTTTTTTTAATTTGAACAACAACGGTTAATTTACCCCGATTAATTTTATTTTTAATCTGTTCCCGCAGTTCATATTCCTTGTTCAGAATAGAAGAAGGAAGTTTTGTAATAATATCTAAAAAGCGACTGTTAACACTTTTAACTTCAACTTCTACTCTAATTTTACCATTTACGGAATTTCCTTTCCCGTAACCTGTCATGCTAAGAATCATAAAATTCCTTTAAAAAGACCTTAAATATAATAATTTTATATATGGTGAACAAAGCCAAATTTTATGAAAGCACACTAAATTATACAATTCGTTGGAAATGCCTTTTTACGGTGATTTTTGGACATTAATTGAACAAGGATATGCCCAGTTCTTCCCTAATATGCTTCACCTAATCCGATCTGCAGTACCATATTGTTAAAGAAATGTCGATCCCAATTATTCCAAATAAATGTCTCTCTAGTAGTACCGTCCGTGCCACTAGCGTTAGGATCATAAAATTTAAAGCCCAGGTCTATCCTTACCGGAGCGACCGGAGTATAATACCTAAACCCAAAACCGGTGGCAACAGCAACGCCATCCCAGCGGAATTGATCATGTCCAAGCCAAGTATTGCCATAATCGACAAATAACGCAAATCCTAAGTTTTCTAAAAAACGCTTTCGTAATTCAAATGAGCCTTCCATAAGAAATGTCCCGCCTTTATCGCTTTTACCCTCGATCCCTATTACCTGTTGACTACCTACCGGTGTAAGGTCATTAGCCGCCCATCCCCGGATTGAATTACTCCCCCCGGCGTAGAAAGAACGGTCTATAGGAACACCGGAAAAATCTCCTAAAAAAATCTGGATATTCCCAATTTTAAATTTTGCCGCGAGAATTGAACTTTTATCCTCGTCCAAGGGAAAATAATACGAATCAGTTAAAACAATCTTATAAAATAAAGCGGCAGGCAATTCTTCTTTAAATAACTTATCAAGTAAATATGGTAAAGAATTTGCTTCTTCAATATGAAATGAGAGATTGTGTCCCTCAGTCGGGAAGAGTATATTATCCGCTGTTGTAGAAGAAGCATCCACAGCAATATCCGAAATAAATATATTAGATTGAATATCACCATAGTTACGAAAAAGTTCATTTGACTGTTCCAACGTATATGAAGTACTTAAATTATTGATAAAAGTGAAAGTTGGCATTTCAAAATCAAGTGTTAGTTTAGAACCGTAAACTGTGTTATTATAAAGATCGGTTTTATCATCTGTAATGTATGTTGCCCATGTGCCGAAAATAGGTTTCCCGAACATATAGGGTTGATCGATAACAATTCTTGCATCAGCATAGCCCTGAAGAGTAGTATCCGTAAAAGAGAAATGATTAACTAAACTTCTGAAATCATATTTATAAATATCCGCAGCGGCGAATGAAGTACTGATTGTAATTTTTCGTGCGTCGCCCAAAAAATTTTTTTTTGTATAAGAAAAACCAAGACCTGTATTAAATGCATTATCCTGGTTATTAAAAATTACCTCCGGCGCAAACTCATTCAACATGCCTATATTGCCTGTAACAATAACCGGAACTTTACTATCGGTTGTATCTTTTCCATCACCCGAAACCGTAACCGAGTTGAATAATCCCGTACGGTATAACCTTGCCTGACTGCTTCCAAGCTGGTCTATACTGTAATATTCATCTTTCTTAAGACCTGATATGTTACGGAGAAGATCATCCCGAACGAGGACTGCTCCAATGCCGGTTTTGTTTATTAAAACAGTATCAATTTTATATCTGTTCCCAAGTGAAAAATATATGTTTGTATTTGCTTTATTGAATAAAGTGTCTTTTATTATTATAGTACTATCCAACCGTACGAACATATAACCATTATTCTGAAGATTGTTTATAGCTTTCTTTGTATTGCTCTGAATAATATTCTGGGAAAATCGCTTTGTTGTATCAACAGCAAAATTTTCATTAATATCGTTTAATCGAGGCAGCGGTAAAATATTAAATCCTGATAACTCAAGTTTGCCAAACACTGCAGGCCTGTTTTCATCTATTATATATTTAAGATCGATTTTTCTTCCAGAAGAATCAACATCGTATTCATAGTCAAATTTTGATTCAAAAAAACCGTTTGAGTTATAAAAACGTTTAAGTTGTGTCAGGTCAGTTTGGATATTTGAAGAGTCAAAAAAAACAGGTTCCTTTCCTAAACTTGAAAAGGAATGTAAAAACTTCCAAAACCACCATGGAGTAGGATGAGAAAAAATTACTTCGCTTAGAGAAGAAGAAGAAAATGACTTATTGCCTTCAAAAGAAATTGATTTTAGCTCATACCGTTTGTCCGATTGAGCAAACAATTGTAAGCTATAAATAAAGAAAAAGAATATTATTGTCTGCTTTAGGGGCATAATTAACTTTTATTGTAATTTCAAAAGAAAATTCTAAAACTAAATAAAGGCAGATATATTCAATATTTCAATACTACATCTTTCGGAATTAACTTTACTGCCGGATAGTCTCTTTTAAAATTACTTATAAAGAAGTTCTTAACCTCAATAATATCGATATTCTCAGAGAGAAATAAAGAAGCAGATTTACCGGGTTCATCAACAAGATGAGCGAAATAAGTTTTACCTTCATTATAGTTTATCAGGTAGGAGTATACTTCACCGCCTCCGCTTCCGAGGAAATAGTCCTGTGAATTATAATAAATCAATTCATAATCAAACATTGGAAACTTTATTTTTTGAACAAGGCATTTATTAAATGATCCGTTTAATAATGCAGTTTGATAAGTAGTAATTAAATTTCGCCCATCTAATTTTAGAAGTAAAAATTTAATTCCCCATTCTTTGGGATTTTGAATTTCCGTACCTGCTGCAATTTCAGTTACAGAATCTTTGTTATATATTCCTTTGTATGCAAATTTAACATTATCACCCAAAGTTTTTTTGGCTTGTTGAATGACAAACTGTGGATTTTCATAATCCGTTTTAAGGGAGGGATCGGAATTCCCGGTGTTTTTTTCTCCGCAAGAAATAAGCAGAGGCAAAATTAAAAAAAACACATATGAAATTTTTCTATTTAATAACAACTTTTGTCCCTTTCTTCACAACTGAATAAAGTTCATCCATATCTTCATTTGAAATGGCAACTGAACCATCGGTCCAGTTATAGTTCAATGGCAAGTATTTAAAAACAAAATTAAGCTTCCCTATCCCCTGTATGCCTATATTTCCGCCTAAATAGCTACTAGAATCCGGACACAGGTTATGATCATGCTCAAATTTCATTTTATCAAATATACTTTGAGTAATTACACCCTTTCGCAAAGCTTCCCTTGCATCAATCATATTAGGATAATCAATTTTAAAAAATATATGGTACTTGCTTAAAGTATCAATATAACAAATTTTATATTCACCTACCGGAGTAGCTAGATCTCCGTCTTTGCATTTAGGCACATTAATATTTCTTCCAAAATTAGCTTTATAATATTTAATAGATACGGTATCATTATACAAAATTAGCTGATAAGATCTACGGTCTATCAATATATTTGCGTCATCGAAAGTTGTAAAACCTTTTTTCACAACTGCTTGTCTCAAAGGTATTTCCCGCAAATTCAGTATTAATCCATAGATTACACACCCTATAATAAACAAAAGTATACCACCGCTAAAAATTACTACGTTTCTTACCAAGTTAGTACTGAGATAAGAAGTGTATTTAGTGATCTCACTTTTTGAAAGATTTATGTTTTTGCTATCCATCAGACTTAATTATAAGAAGGAAAAGAATAACCGGAATACAACCTTTTGTTCATTAATAATTTAAATAAAAAATAGTTAATATTTAAATTAAATTTATATAAAGATCACTAACTGTATAACGGCGCGGGCTCATGTTTATTAATATTAAAAAGAAAGCCCAATTTCTATATTAAAATTGGGCTTATAATTAAGTTTTTTAAAAAAACTTAAACTTCCATAATTTCTTTTTCTTTATGCTTTAATAATTCATCAACCTTAATAACATGTTCATCTGTCAATTTTTGTATTTTATCTTCCCCTTCTTTTAGTTGATCTTCCGAGATATTTTTTTTCTTTTCTTCCTTCTTTAGATGCTCATTTGCATCTCTTCTTACATTTCTAACGGCAACTTTGGATTCCTCACCAAATTTCTTAATAATTTTTACCAAATCTCTTCTTCTTTCCTCATTTAGCGGAGGAACGGGTATTTTTAGATTTGTTCCATCACTTACGGGATTAAAACCTATGTTAGCTTCCAAGATAGCTTTGTCCACAGCAGAAAGAACCGACTTATCCCAAGGTGTAACAGAAAGAGTATGTGCATCCAGGACAGTAACATTTGCAACCTGATTTATTGGCGTAAGGTTTCCGTAATAATCAACCTTGATACTGTCTAATAAAGCAGTAGTGGCCTTGCCAGAGCGGATTTTTGCCAATTCTCCGCGAAGAGCCTCGAGAGATTTATCCATCCTGGATTTTGCATCTTTTATAGTTTGTTCCATAAATTCCTCTTAAATTGTTAAAAATTATAAGCGAAAATATCCGGATATAACGTTTTTCTCAATATAACTATAATTATTTTTTAATTATTGTACCAACATTTTCCCCTTTAACCAGTTTTAGTAGGTTATCGGGAACATCCATGTTGAATACAACCATCGGAAGATTATTTTCCTGACAAAGGCTTACTGCCGTAAGGTCCATAATCCTGAGATTCTTTTTAAGAATATCCAAATAAGAGATACTATCATATTTTACTGCATTAAAATTTATTTCCGGATCTGAATCAAATACGCCATCAACCCTGGTTCCTTTAATAATAACTTCTGCTTCGACCTCCGCAGCTCTTAAAGCCGCCGCTGTGTCGGTGCTAAAATATGGATGCCCGGTACCGGCACCAAAAATAACAACTCTCTCTTTTTCAAGATGACGAATAGCCCTCCGCCTAATATAAGGTTCAGCAATTTGTTCCATATGAATAGCACTCATCAATCTTGTATAAATTCCTTTAATTTCAATTGCATTTTGAAGAGCGAGAGCGTTAATCATAGTGGCAAGCATGCCCATTTGATCACCGGTGACACGGTCTATTCCCTGATCACCTGCACTTAAACCTCTGTAGATATTTCCACCACCAATAACTATACCAAGCTGAACACCAATTTCATGAACCTTTTTTACTTCGGTTGAAAAAAAATCAAGTACATTATGGTCAATACCGAAACCTTTCTTACCCATTAAAGATTCGCCGCTAAGTTTCAACAATATTCTTTTATACTTTAACGAACTCATAAATTTCTTTCGAAAATACTAGATGCTTTTTGCTTCACCTGTTTAAGTATAGCTAACGGGTATACTTATAAAATCTATTACACCGGAAACTGCCTTAATATCAAATTTAACAAAAGCAGACCAATATATTTAAAACATCAATAATTAATAAAAAAACTATCATTAATATAAAAAAAGGTCTTAATACTTTTAAGACCTTTTTCTCAAATTTATTTTTTTTCATCGCCCAAATGAAAGCGATGGAAAAGAGAAATTTTTATCTGCGTCCCCTGCTTGGAATTAAATTCTTTTAGCAAGTCACCGACGGATTTAGTATTATCCTTAATAAATGCCTGTTCAACCAGGCAATTTTCCTGGTAAAATTTATTTAACCTGCCTTGAGAAATTTTTTCAAGTATCTGTTCAGGTTTACCTTCTTTACGGGCAAGTTCCTTATATATATCAATTTCTTTATCAATAATATCTTTAGGAACTTCTTCTCTGTACACACAAATAGGTTTCATTGCTGCAACCTGCATAGCAATATCTTTGCCTATTTCGCTAAACGCATTTTTATCTGCAGCAACATTATCAAATTTAATAAGCACGCCCAACTTTGAACCGAGATGTACATAATCAATAACAACACCATTGGGAGCGTTTTCAATAGCAAGGCGGGAGATTTCAATTTTTTCTCCTACTTTACCCATTAAATTAGTCTGCAGGTCTTTAATAATTACACTTTTATCCAATAAATCATTAACACTGGCGGGTTTAATTGAAAAAACTGTTTGCAAGACTTCATCTGCAAATTTAACAAAATCAACACTTTTTGCAACAAAATCAGTTTCACAATTAACCTCAACAATGACGCCGGTCTGTTTATCGTCAGAAATTTTAGTAAGCACTAAACCTTCATTTGCAATCTTTTCGGCTCTTTTAGAAGCAACAGCCGCTCCTTTTTTTCGAAGCAATTCAATTGCTTTTTCAAAATTGCCTTCAGCTTCAGTCAGGGCCCTTTTACAATCCATCATGCCCGCACCGGTTTTTTGTCTTAACTCATTTACTTGTGCAGCAGTAATAACCATAACGCTTATCTTCCTCTATATTTAATTATTCAGCAGAAGTATTTTCTTCTTTAGCTTTTTTTTCTTTTCTTTCTTCTAATTTTCTAGCAGCTTCTTTTTTTTCTTCTCTCAGCTCTTGTTCCTGTTCTTTTTTATGTCTTTCATTTTCAGCGACTTCCTGAGCTTTTACCTCTTTAGCTTTAGCTTCTCCTTCAAGAACTGCACTGGCGAGATAATTTATAATCAACTCAACAGTTTTTACAGCATCATCATTAGCAGGAATAACATAATCGATAGGATCAGGATCACAATTTGTATCAACAATAGCATAAACCGGAATGTTTAAGCGCTTAGCTTCTTTTACAGCAATAGACTCTTTTTTAATATCTACAACTATCATTGCCCCGGGCAAGCGGGACATAGTTTCAACACCTTCAAGAACTTTTTTAAGTTTATCTTTTTCCCTGGTTAAGAAGAGTCGTTCCTTTTTAGTGATTTTATCAAACGTGCCGTCGGTTTCCTGTTTTTCAATATTAGTAAGTCTTTTAATACTTTTTCTAATAGTAGAAAAGTTTGTTAACATACCGCCCAGCCATCTCTCACTTACCCAGTTAGCATCGCATCTTCTAGCCTCAGCATCAATAACATTTTTAGCTTGTTTCTTAGTACCGACGAATAAAACTCTTCGGCCTTCAGCCACCATCCTGGACAAATGTTCCCCGGCACTGAAAAGGAGTTCCTGAGTTTTTTTAAGATCAATAATATGAATGCCATTTTTTTCCATAAATATATATGGCTTCATTTTTGGATTCCACCGACGTGTTAAATGACCGAAATGTGCCCCTGACTCAATGAGTTGAGTTAACTCAATTTTTTTCATTATTACTCCTGTTTTTTTCTTCTACTACCTTCATCTTTACCTTTAATCCATTTTTAGATTGGACACAGGGGGCAAATCAGGAAGTATGTATAGTTAATAAATAAATTATCTTTTAGAGAACTGAAATCTTTTTCTAGCTTTGGGTTGTCCGTATTTTTTCCGTTCAACCATACGCGGGTCTCTTGTTAAAAAGCCTTCGGCTTTTAAAGCAGGCCTAAATTCGGGATTCAGAGTAATCAAGGCCCTTGAGATACCCAATCGAACAGCCTGAGCCTGACCAGTTGTTCCGCCGCCATTAACATGAACAAAAACATCGAACTGACCCAAGGTTTCTGTAGTTTTAAACGGATTCAGAATATCCTCTCTGCTTAATTGTTCCGGGAAAGCATGTTCAAATTCTTTTCCGTTAACCGTAATCTTACCGTTACCGCTTCTTAAAATTACTCTCGCAACTGAAGTTTTTCTTCTTCCAACGTAAATTTGATCTGCCATTATTTCTCCGATATACTAATTAATTCCGGTTTCTGTGCCTGATGCGGGTGTTCTGTCCCGGCATAAACTTTTAATTTTTTAATTAATTGCTTTCCAAGTCTTGTTTTTGGAAGCATACCTTTAACAGCACTCTCAATAATAAATTCAGGTTTAGTAGCCATTACTTCGCTATAACTTTTAGTTTTCAACCCACCCGGATAACCGGAATAATGGATATAAGTTTTTAAGAGTTCTCTTTTACCAGTAACTTTTATTTTATCAGCATTAATAATTACAACAAAGTCACCGGTATCTGCATTTGGTGAAAATGCCGGTTTATTTTTACCACGGATAATTCTGGCAACACTTGTAGCCAGTCTTCCTAAAACCTGATCTTTTGCATCGACAACATACCATTTTCTTTCGGCATCAATAGTCGAAATAAATCTTGTCATTTTGGCTTGTTTCATTAATTTTTCTCCAAAATCAAATAAACTTTTAATAAAGAAGATAAAATTACGAGTTGAAACAAAGAAAGTCAAGGTTAATAAGTTCAGAATTCAACCGGAAAAATTCTATTTCCTCAGAATTTAATTTTAATTAAATGTCAAAATTAAAAACCGACACCAGAAAACCCCCTTTTTTGCTTAAAAAGTAACAATAATCATTTTATTTTAGAAATAAAACTATAATTTCCTTAATAATTTTCGATACTAAGCATAGAGCAATCTAAGCTGGACGTGAAGCATTTTAAGAATAGTTCATATTTCTATATAACAGAAAAAGCATTTATTTGGAACCAGATGAGAATTGTGCAGCTTTAATATTAAATTATAGAAGTAAAACAGTGGGTATAAAAAAATAATGATAGAACCATTACTACCTAATGATGAAACGACAATTAACCTGTCTTTAATAATAGATTACCTCCCGACTATGATTTACAGGCGCAAAAATGATGCTGCCTGGACTATGGAGTATGTGAGCAACGGATCAAAAAAAATTACCGGTTATACTCCGGAAGAATTTATAATTGAAGCAAAAATAGATTTTAAAGCCCTTCTTTACGAAGAAGATAAAAAAAATGTTCTCGAAAAAATTGATCTTGCCATAGCTAATAAGGAACCCTTCCTGATAAATCACCGTATAACCGACAACAATAAAAACGTCAAATGGATATTCGAAAGAGGCGAAGGAATATTCTCAGAAGATAATGAACTTATAGCTGTAGAGGGTTTTATAACGGACATTAGTGAAGAAAAAATAGTTCAAAAAAAATATGATGAAACACTTTCCCTGCTTAATTCAGCTATTAATGCAATTGGTGAAGGGATATTGGTGGCCGATAATAAAGGCAAAATAACCTACTACAATCCCAGATTTCTTAATATTTTTAAAATCCCCGAGTCTTTAATAAAAGAAAATAGAATTGAAGAACTAATAAAATATGCTGTAACCGAATTACGAGATTCAAAAGCCTTTATTAAATCTATCGTACAGTTTTCAGACCAACCATACATGGAAAGGAAAGATATTCTTGAGCTTAAAAACGGTAAATTTATTGAATGTTTTTCACGCCCTCAAATAATGAAAGGAAAGTCTGTGGGGCGGGTATGGAGTTTTTTAGATATAACCGAGCGGGTATTATTTGATGATTTATTATCAAAAGAAAAAGATCTTCTTCAAGCGCTTATGGATAATATTCCAGATATAATTTATTTTAAAGACACTGAGTCACGGTTTATAAGAATAAATAAAGCACAGGCCGACTTAATGGGTGCAAAAGCACCATCTGAAGCAATAGGAAAAACCGATTTCGATTATTTTGAATCTGAGCACGCAGCTGCTGCATACGAAGATGAGCAAAGGATAATGAAATCGAAGGAAGCATTAGTTGCCAAGGTTGAAAAAATCAGAGATGCCGGAGGGGGATACCGCTGGGTTACCGCCACAAAAGTACCTTTTTTGGATAAAGATGGAAACGTAATCGGATTAGTTGGTATTTCAAGGAATATTACGACTAGTAAATTGGCTGAAGAAAAATTAGCAAAATATTCCCAGGAACTTAATGAATTAAATGCAAGCAAAGATAAACTTTTTTCTATCATAGCCCACGATCTTAAAAGCCCATTCAGCCCGCTGCTGGGTCTTTCGGAAATTCTTTCAACTGATTACGATACATTGACTACAGAAGAAAAAAAGAAATATATTCTAGAAATTAATAAAGCATTAAAAAACCAGTTCAATCTGTTGGAAGGCTTGCTTAACTGGTCGCGTTTGGAAACAGGGAGGATCAACGTTTACCAGGTTGAAGTGAACCTATTTGAAAAAGTTAACAATGTTATAAACTTGATGAACGCTAATGCAATGAATAAGAATATTTCTCTTACAAATAATATAAATAATAGACCAGTTGTATTTGCAGATGCAGATATGCTTCATTCAATTCTGCAAAATTTAATATCCAATGCGGTTAAATTTACAAAGCCGGAGGGCTGCATAAATATCTCCACAAAAGATGCAGGCAAATATGTGGAACTAACCGTAGAAGATAACGGAATTGGAATTAAAGACGAAGATATTAAAAACATTTTCAGTTTAAACTGCTATACAACCTATGGGACCAATAATGAAAAAGGAACGGGTTTAGGTTTGCTAATATGTAAGGAGATGATAGAAAAAAATGCCGGAGCCATCAGGGTTGAGAGCAAATATGGCGAGGGGAGTAAATTTATACTTACACTGCCAAAGCCGGCAAAACATATATATAATAACTAAAATAATCCTTTTCCAAATTTAAATGATTTTAACATTCCAAAGAAAACGGGCTGGAATGATTTAAATTCATCTCTACCATTCATTATTAATTTCAGACTAAAATCTTCACCATAGTTTGTCCTAATATAGAATATCTGGCTTACCTGGGATTCCAATTCTTCGGGATCATTATAAAATATAGTATAGCCCCAGGTTTTTAAATTAAATTTATACCTGTTTGCATCAAATAAATCCTTATCCCTAACTTCAAGATTGATATAAGGAGGCGGTGAATAATTCCCGATTGCAGACCAAAATGTAACACCGTCCAATTTTTTATTTACATCCTGATCAATATAAGTCCACCCGGCCGGATACTTCATTGAAACATTTAGAGTCGGTTCATTATAAACCTGATCCAGATTCGTTGTATCGGCTTCGGTTTTTTCTATGCTATAAAAACTACTCTCCCTGGTTTCCTTTAAAAACTCATGGTTTTTATTATTATCATTATTTATAACCCTGTCTACTTCAGAAAATATTTTCTTCTGAAGCAGTACAGATTTACCCGCCGAAGTATTGTCATTTGTATTTATTTCTTGTGTGTTTACCAAAATCAAATTTGGATTTATTCTTGGCTTATCACCGGAAATATTTAAAAAAATCAAAACAGTGAAAAGTACAGATGCATGTAGCAAAGCCGAAGCCGAATAACTTACAAAAGGATTACTTTGTCCATTTATGTGAATTTTTAAACTCATGTCAGCTAAAAAAATAACAAATAAATTTAACTATCATTGAGTAATATTGCTATAGAATGTTTTCTGGTTTCCAATTAAACCGGCAATTAAAGCCTTTTAATACATAGAGTTAGACAAGCCTCAAAATGCATGGAAAAATCACGAAAAATGTTAAATTATATCATAAAAAGGAGCACAAATTACACAGGAAAAATCAAGTAACCTATTATAAACAAAGAACTTAATCTTCGAGAATGAGATAAAATTTGAGAAATACTTTAAGATTAGAGAATAGAATGATTTAACAAAATTAAAATATACTTTATTCAAATCAGCAAAATATCGGAGATTGGAAACTGCAGAACGGAGGGGAAATATACAACAATGTTCTATTATTTTACAGAGTCTTTTTTTTATTTGCATAAATATAAAATTAGCGGGAAGGCAATATTTTTTTCGCTCCGAAATTGGTTCACGCATCAGACCGGATGTATTTCAATACGTCGAGTAGAATATCAAAGAAAAAATTTAGTTTAAATCTTTAAAAAACTATTTCAGCTAAATTTATTCAGATTTTATGAGTGCTAATTTATAAATATTAATTTATTTAATCTACTGTTTTTTTTACCAGAGAAAATTTCAATCCCTGTCCGGACAGTAAAATATAATTCATATTAAATAACAATATTCTGCTATCGAACAGTAAATTCCAGTTTAAAAAACTGTTATAAATAAATGAATAAATCAATCTTACTTCCCCTTAATCCATTCTTCTTATAAAATGGTGCCAACTTTACTGGCGGAACAAGCGAAAGCGGCTGTATATAGACCCCGGATAATGGACAGGTTTCACTGCCAGATATTTATTTCAACATCTTTATAAATTTTAATAGTAATAGATTATATTTCATTCAATAATTTGTTATATATTTTCAGAAGATACCGGACCCAATAAATCAAATATTAATAAATCTAAAAATAAAGAGTAAACTTATGAAGAAGTTTTTAATATTATTAACAACAATTTTATTAACCTTTTTTCAATCGGGATTTGCTCAAACAGGTTATGTGCCTTCTGCCGACAATATGAAAAACCGGGAATGGTTTCATGATGCAAAATTCGGTTTATTTATACATTGGGGAGTTTATAGTGTTCTAGGCAGCGGAGAGTGGGTTATGCAGCAAAAACAAATAAGCAAAGAAAATTATCAGGAACTACCGGAATTTTTTAATCCAACTGATTTTAATCCTGAAGAATGGGTAGCGATTGCAAAGGCTGCGGGCATGAAATATATTACGATCACAACAAGACATCATGACGGATTTTCTATGTTTGATACCAAACAAACTGACTGGAATATTATCAACCGTACTCCTTATAAAAAGGATGTGATAAAGCTGCTGGCCGATGAGTGCCATAAACAAGGTATAAAAATATTTTTCTACTATTCTCAATTAGACTGGTACCAAAATGATTATTTCCCGCGCGGGAATACCGGCCAGTATTCAGGACGACCCGACAGCGGCGACTGGAATAAATATTTAAGTTTCCTAAATGCCCAGCTTACAGAACTGTTAACAAATTACGGTGAAATTTCCGGTATCTGGTTTGACGGAATGTGGGATAAAAGGAATGCGGATTGGAAGCTGGATAAAACATACAGCCTTATTCACAGCCTTCAACCGGGATGTATGATTGGAAGCAATCACCATCTGGCACCAAATCCCGGAGAAGATTTTCAAATGTTTGAAAAAGATCTGCCGGGAAAGAATACCACCGGTTTTAATGCGGAATCAAAAATCGGGAATCTACCGTTAGAGACCTGCGAAACGATAAACGATTCGTGGGGATTCAGTTTACTTGACAATAACTTTAAATCAACAAAAACATTGGTACAGTACCTGGTAAAGGCTGCCGGGAATAATGCCAATTTTCTATTAAATGTGGGGCCAATGCCTAACGGTAAAATTCATCCAAGGTTTATATCTACTCTTAAAGAAATCGGAAAATGGCTGCAGAAAAATGGAGAGACTATATACGGAACTAATGAAGGGCCGGTACCACCAAAATCCTGGGGTGTAACTACTCAAAAGGGGAATAAAGTTTTTGTACACATTTTAAGCTTAGAAAATCCGAATTTACTGATACCAGCTTTTGGGAAAAAGATTAAAAGTATTAAACTATTCTCCACGGGAAGTCAAATAAAATTCAAACAGGATGAATTTGGTATAACAGTACAAATTCCTGATAATATGACGGATGATGTTGATACTATACTAGTTTTAGATATTTAATTATTAACTGAAATCGCCCAGGTATTTGGAAAAAACCGGATTAAAAGCTAGAGCAAACAAGATTAATCAGGAACGTAATAAAATCCCAAATATTATTGGCGTTAGCTTTAATTATTATTTTGGTTTGAACAGGGCCGAATTATTCAGTTAAACTATCAATACCGGCATAAAGAGCTTTTGTGAAAATTGATTACATTGAATAAATAAAATAATTATTTGTAATTCTTAATTTTAAGTGAGGCAGTGGAAACAATTTAAACGTTTCTTATGTTTTCTCACTTTAAAGTAGCCTTTAAGTAAAGTCACGTACAGCTCTATTCGCCTTGATTATGTTAATCAACACTTTATATAACCACACTCTTTACAATTTACGCAGAGGGAAAATAATGCTTAACCTGCTGTCTTTTAAATAAAGCCCTCCACATATGAGTATACCGAAGTAAACCGGAAATAATGTATTGCTAAAAAGCGGGCTTTCGATCCGCAAATTAGTAACCACTGCACCGCCAAGATAACCTGTAAGTAAAACAGCGCCGAGTATTGAAGTACGCGGAATAAGATATAATATTGTGCATACAAGCAGGATAATTTCTATCACCGGAATAATATTTGGCTGATATCCGAAGCGTTTAGAAGCTTCCATTACGGGAGGTATCATCTTCAATTTTGTTATGCCGTCAATGAGCATGAACAACACAGGTACGGCAATCAGAATCCGGTTAACCCACAGCTTTTTTTTTGAGACACTATCGGTTTCTATTTGTGTTTTCATAATCATTTCCTTTATTATTCTTTAAACTTATTTATTTTTTGGATATGTATAACTAACCATCCAGTGAATTCCGAAATTATCATTCAACATTCCGAAGTAGGCGCCCCAAAAGGTATCAGCCAGAGGCATTGTTACCTTTCCTCCACCGGAGAGGCCGACAAAAATTTTGTGTGCTTCTTCTTTACTATCTGCCTCGACAGCAATCTGAAAGTTATTTTCGGAAGTTAATTTATGCCCCATTGATTCGAGCGCATCAGTGCCCATTATTACATTACCATTTCCAACGGGCAAAGAAACGTGCATAATTTTTTCTTTTTCACCCCCATTAAGTTTAGCGCCTTCGGGAATTTACTTGAACCGGGTTAAACCGACGAGTTCACCGCCAAAGATGGACTTGTAAAAATTAAATGCTTCCTCAGTATTTCCGGAAAAGTTCAAATAAGAGTTAATGGACTTCATTTTTTCTCCTTAAAAATAATTTTAAGTAATCTCTATTTAATCATCTCAAAATTTATTTTGATTCCCCGCCCGGTGCATAACAAAGAAGAACTATACCGCAGGTGAAAGGGATAGATTTCACAAGATCAAGATTCTGCTTCTTAGCTATATTGTTAAAGATACCGATACCATTTCCAATTGAAACAGGATTTAAAAAAGATTGTATTCATCGATTAAATTACCACCGATAAAAGAAGACAGAAATGAGGCACCTCCATATACGATTAAATCATTACACATCTGCTTTTTTGGTTTATCGATTTCTTCAACAAGCTCACCGTTCACTACTATTGTATTATTCCATGAAGATTTATTCAATGTTCTTGAGAAAACAATTTTAGGAATGTCAATCATTTTCTTGCCGAAAGTATAAGTAGGATCATCAGGATTTGATACCACATTTGACCATTGAGTAATAAACCCTTCCGCCATTTTTCTGCCCAGAAGGATGGTGCCGCTGGAATCGGTTAAATCATTCACGTAATCCATAATATCTTTACCCCAGTTAAAGTTCATCCAGTCCAGTTCACCGTTTGGTCCTGCTACAAATCCATCTACTGCCATTTGGGTTTGTAATTTTAATTTTCTCATTTGGTTCTCAGTTACAGATTTAATATAGCACCGATATGTTTTGTACGTTATACTTAATATCATATTTAGAAAAATTATTAAGCAATATTATTCTTGTTCATAAGCTTTTTGCAGTTTTTCAATTTCGATTTTAGTCATTTGAAGCAATGCTTTCATAACCCTTCTTGATTTTTCGGAATTGGAACCGCTCATAAATTTACTTAGGACAGTTGGTACGATTTGCCAGGATACTCCATATTTGTCTTTCAGCCAGCCACACTGATCTTTTTTCCCGCCTTCAGAGAGCCTCTCCCACAAGATATCAACTTCATCCTGTGTTTCACAGTTTACTAATAAAGATTGAGCCAGAGTGAAAGGTTCAGGGCAATTATCCATAGCCATAAAGTTTTGTCCTTTAAGAGAGAATGTTGCGTGTTTAACTGTTCCTACAGGCTCTTTTTCATCCACGCCAAATCTTTGCAATTTAATAATTTTCGAATCTTTTACTTCATCATCCGATCCATCGATAGAAGAGAACACCGATGTATAGAAATGTATAGCTTCTTCCGCTTTATTACCAAACCACAAAAATGGTGTAATTTTTTGTACCCAGCCCGCATTCAGCCATCCATCAGGCACAAGATTTAATTGCCAGGAGACGCCAAATTTATCCTCGACCCATTCGAATTTTTCACTGAACGGATATTTATCAAGTTCCATCCGGATTATCCCGCCCTCCGAAAGATTTTTCCAAAGAAAGTTGATTTCTTCTTCTGACCTGCAGCTTACGAAGAAAGAAAATGACGGTGAGAATTTAAATAAAGGACCCCCGTTCAAGACAATAAAATGATGTCCGGCTAATTCAAAGTTCACAATCATCACCGACCCCGGCTCCCTCCGGGCAGCCTTTGCACCTTCTTCTGAATATTGAGTAACAGTTGTAATTTTAGAATTATTTTTGGTTGAAGCAGATTCGTTGCTACGGGAGAAAATAGAAACATAAAAATTGGCAGCCTCTTCGGCCTCATTATTAAACCACAAGAATGAGTCAATCTTCTCCATATTAAAATCCTTTTTATAAAAATAGGTTAACTGCAACAACTAAATGTTGGTGTAAATAAATTTGCGTATTATTAAAGATCGTAGGTGTGATTAAGGTAATATGGAGGATTTTGCGACACTTGAATAGTATCGTATCTACCTATTCTTAAAACCCCCTATGATCGCATTTTTTTTGAACAGAATAATGAAAAAATACAACCAGCATGCAACCTTCTACGATATCCAGTACGAACAAGCTATTTTTCCTCTTTAAGGGTGATTATTATATCTAGTTTTGAAATAGTTTAGGCATAGGAAGTTGAATTATTTAGGATGAACAATGTGCATAATTTAGTAAGCCGTTGAAACGACCTTCAGTTATTTTGAGGAATTTTTTCCCACGAATAAATTCTTGGGCTGCTTTGAATCAATTGAATGTTATACCGCCAGGATTCAGGATAAGGTTATTACGGTGGAATGTTTTGTTATAATTATTCCGTACCGATTTATCTGCCAGGTTAAAAACAGGCCTACTTTCAAATATTTGCAGAACGGAGATTCAACTCGAATTGTTCAAAAAAAAACAATAACTATAAAACCGAAGAATTTTCTTTAATTTTTTATATAGTCTCTTGAATCGATATTATTTTATCGATATATTTGTATCGATTAAAATAATGATTTGAAAAAATGGAAAAGACCGATAAAAACTTGTTTGGGATCCCGGAACCTACACTTAGAAGGCTACCTAAGTATATAGAACTTCTAAAACGACTCAAAAGTAGTGATATTAAGTACATTTCAAGCAAAACCATTGCAGATAAACTAAATCTTGATTCTATTCAGGTGAGAAAAGATTTAGCGATCACGGGGACAATCGGCAAACCGAAAATGGGTTTTGAACTTGACGAACTCATTAAAGCTCTGATCCATACTCTTAACTGGGATAATTTAAATGATGCATTTATTGTAGGGGCCGGCAGTCTTGGAGCCGCTTTAATCGGCTATAAAAATTTCGCTTCGTGCGGTTTAAATATTGTAGCAGCATTTGATAATGATCCTGAAAAAGTCGGAACCCTGATTAACGGGATTGAAATCCTAAAAATTGACAAATTATCCGATATGATCAGGAGAATGCATATTAACATAGGGATATTAACAGTACCGGAAGAAGATGCTCAGCAAATTGCAGAGGAGATGGCAGAAGGCGGGATTACGGCGATATGGAACTTTGCCCCTATTCATCTAAGACTTCCCAAAAACATAATAGTAGAAAATGCACAACTTACACAATCACTGGGTGTTTTAACACATAAGCTTTCAAAAAAACTTAATAGTGATATAACAACCATCAATAATTTTATAAAAACCTAACAACGGAGAAACGATGATTCAATCTAATGCGAATGGATCGGTTATGGCAAGAAAGTTTGAGAGAGTATGTGAAATACTTGAAGAAAATAAATATGATTCAAACAGGCTTATACCGATACTTCAGGCAATACAGGAAGAATACAGATACCTTCCAGAGAAAATTCTGGCTTTTACAGCCATAACTTTAAAAATACCACCGGCAAAAATTTATGGCGTGGCAACATTTTATTCTCATTTTGCCCTTGAACCAAAAGGAAGATATGTAGTAAGAGTTTGCGACGGGACTGCCTGTCACGTCAGAAATTCCAACCCTCTAATAGAAACAATCCAGAAAAAATTGGGATTGACCGAACTTAAGAACACAACTGATGATATGATGTTCACGCTCGAGACTGTTTCCTGCCTGGGTGCATGCGGCCTGGCGCCGGTAATAATAGTAAACGAAGATGTTCATTCTTTAATGACTCCCGAAAAAACCCTTGCTATGCTAGAAAATATCGTAAAGGAGGATGAATATGAATCAGTCGCCAATTAATATTGAAAAAATAAAAGATGAGTATATTGAATGTTCAAAACTTTTAAAGAGACGAATAATAGTATGTGCAGGAACGGGCTGTGTTGCAAACGGATCATTGAAGGTTTACGAAGAGTTCAAAAAGCAGCTTGAGTTAAACAGCCTAAATTATCTTGTTGAATTAAAATTAGAAAAAGAGAAAAAAGATAGAATTTTAATTTCCGGAAGCGGCTGCCAGGGATTCTGCCAAATGGGTCCGTTAGTAACGGTTGAACCGGACGGGATAATGTATGTAAAAGTAAAGTCAACGGATGTACAAAAAATTGTAGAGACAACGCTAATATCAAATCAAATTGTTGAAGATTTATTATATGTAGACCCGACTAACGGCAAAAAGTGCAAAGGGACAAATGAAATTCAGTTTTATAAAAGGCAAAATCGTTTTGTTTTAAAAAAATGCGGAAGGATAAACCCCGAAGACATGGCCGAATATATTTCTTTAGGCGGATACGAAGCTGCGCGTAAAGCATATATGGAAATGAGTCCAAAAGATATATGCGATGAGATAACTTTTTCAGGCCTTCGCGGAAGGGGCGGGGGCGGATTTCCAACCGGCAGGAAATGGGATGTAACACGCCCGGAACAATCGGAGAAGAAATATGTAATCTGCAACGGTGACGAAGGTGATCCGGGAGCGTTTATGGACCGCAGTGTCATGGAAGGGAACCCGCATTCAGTGCTTGAAGGAATGATGATTGCAGCAAAAGCAATAGGTGCAGACGAGGGTTATATTTATGTAAGAACAGAATACCCGCTTGCAGTAAAACGACTACGGAAAGCAGTTTTACAAGCAGAAGAAATGGGACTGCTGGGAAGCAATATTTTTAATTCTGGTTTAAATTTTAAGGTTAATGTTATGGAAGGGGCCGGGGCATTTGTCTGCGGCGAAGAAACAGCCTTGATGGCTTCAATTCAGGGCTTACGAGGTATGCCGAACCCTAAACCTCCCTTCCCTTCTCAATCCGGCTTATTTGGTAAGCCAACAATAATTAATAACGTTGAGACGTTAAGTACAGTGCCGCTTATAATAAGGTTAGGGACAAAACATTTTATAGAACTCGGCACAAAAAAATCACCCGGGACAAAAACATTTGCGCTTACAGGCCATGTTGCAAATACGGGCTTAATAGAAGTTCCATTCGGTACAACTTTAAGAGAGATCGTTTATAATATCGGCGGCGGCGTCTTAAATGAAGATGGAACAATAACAAGAGAAGGGTTCAAAGCCGTGCAGATAGGCGGACCATCGGGCGGCTGTTTAACAGAAGAACATTTAGATATGCCTTTGGATTTCGATTCTCTTTCAGGAATTGGCGCAATGGTCGGTTCCGGAGGGCTTGTTGTAATGAATAAGCAAACTTGTATGGTAAAGATGGCGCAGTTCTTTATGCAGTTCACACAAAAGGAATCATGCGGTAAATGTGTTCTCTGCCGTGAGGGAACAAAACAAATGCTATCACTTCTGACTGATATAGTTGAAGGGCGAGGAACACCTGAAACAATTGACGTGTTACAAGATTTAGCTTATGCAGTAAAAAAAGGTTCGTTATGCGGACTTGGGAAGACGGCCCCTAACCCGGTATTGTCCATGCTCACTTATTTTAGGGAAGAGTATAACGCTCATGTAATTCAGCAGCGATGCCCTGCAAAACAATGTAAAGCCCTTCTAATGCCATCGATTAATGCGGAAAAATGTAAAGGCTGCGGCGTATGTATAAAGAAGTGCCCGGCCAGCGCAATTACCGGAGAGAAAAAACAACCGCATATTATTAATGAACAATTATGTATCAAATGTATGGCTTGTTTTGATGCATGTAGACTAAACGCTGTAGTAATTGGAGAATAAATATGAAACA
>Ga0181520_10002555_pt1 | contig 33519 bp, 21 predicted proteins | sample PEATcosm2014_Bin_29_FD_132451 | JGI IMG/M metagenome (GOLD analysis project Ga0181520, IMG submission 132451) | Peatland microbial communities from MTU Mesocosm Facility, Houghton, MI, USA - PEATcosm2014_Bin02_30_metaG | ecosystem: Environmental > Terrestrial > Soil > Wetlands > Peat | place...
GCCGCGACGGCTTCGGAGAATCGACGAGCTCGCACGAATGTAGTGGAAACTTCGATCAAAAAATGAACGTAAGTCCTTTGCTGCCAACGAATCGACCCTCGAAACTCAGTAACTTGGGCTAAGTCGTTCGGGGGGGTTGCGTGCGATTTAGAACCGGGCTATAGAATTGAGACGAGGAGGCTAAGACGATGAAGCACGCCTCATCACACACTGTTTTGCCTTACGTCCTCTGGTCGGCGTTTTGGCCTGCGCTCTACATCGGTCTTTTGGGCTGCGGCTTGGACGCCGGGAAGTCCCCCGGCGGCCGTTCGGCGTCGGGACATTTGGCCAGCTTATCAGGAGAGGGGAAAATGACCATTCAGATTACCAGTTCGGCCTTCGCGCAGGGCCACGCGATTCCGAAGAAATACACGGGCGACGGAGTCGATGTCTCGCCGCCCTTGAGTTGGTCGGCGATTCCGGAGGGAACCAAGGAGTTGGCCCTGATCTGCGACGATCCCGATGCCCCGCAGGCGGAGCCTTGGGTTCACTGGGTGATCTACAAGATTCCGGCCGAGGCGAAGGGTTTGCCGGAAGGCGTGCCGCGCAAGTCGCGGCTGAAGGAGCCGCACGGCGCGGTGCAGGGGAAGAACTCCTGGCCGGCGAGCGAGGCGATCGGCTACCGGGGGCCGTATCCGCCGCAGGGCCATGGCGTGCATCACTATTATTTCAAGCTCTACGCGCTGGATGCCCCGCTCGACGAGGAGCCGGGCTTGGACAAGAAGGCCCTCATCGAGAAGATCAAGGCGCACGTGTTGACCGAAGGCGTGTTGATGGGGACGTATGAGAGGTGAGGGCCGCCGGCACCTCCGTAGTGCCAAAGGGATCGGGGTTCAGGGTTCAGGGTTCAGGCAAACAGCAAGACACGTTGGGGTGGCAGTTGCGCTGCCGCCCTTGTTTTCGCCTAGTTCTAGGGGCGGCAGTACAACTGCCGCCCCAACCAGTGTGAGGGAATTGAAACTGCAGGACCCCGACCGCAAGTCCTGGCGGCAAAACCGCAAGCGGACCACTACATCTTGTGGTGAATTGGGCGTCGTGTTGATTGTTTCACAAGCTCTCAACCCCGAACCCTCGCTCATGCCCGATCGCCGACAGCACCGGGGTCCCCATCCGGAAGATGTCCGGCTGTTTGATCTTCAGGCACAGCGGACGCTGCGGCTGGCGGCGGCCGATTTCCATTGGCTGCTGGATCACGGCTATCCGCACGATTCGGCACTAAAACTGGTGGGCGATCGCTACGCGCTGGTGGCGCGGCAGCGGATAGCCGTCAGCCGGTGCTCTTGCAGCAACGCGGCGGCTGCCCGGCGACGACGTGGCCAACTGAACGGCGGGCAGTTACGGGGGGCCATTCTGTGGATCGATGGCTATAACGTGCTGACGACCATCGAAGCGGCCCTGGCCGGAGGCGTCATTCTTGCCGCTCGCGACGGCACCTACCGCGACATGGCCAGCATGCACGGCAGCTATCGCAAGGTGGCCGAAACCTTGCCGGCCTTGGAACTGCTGGGCCACACCATCGCGGCCCTTGAAGTGGCCGAGTGCCGGTGGTTTCTCGACGCGCCGGTTTCCAACAGCGGGCGGCTGAAAGGGATCATCGAAACCCTGGCGGCCGCCCGGGCCTGGCCCTGGCGGGCGGAATTGGTGCCCGCTCCGGACATCCTCCTGGCTGGTCGAGGGGCCGCCACCGAACCAACGCAGCGGCATCCCGGGGCAACGGACCCGGAGCGTGCCGCCCCCACGAGCATCGTAGTGGCCACGGCCGACAGCGTCATTCTCGACCGTTGTGCCGCATGGTTCAACCTAGCCAAAGAGACGGTCGTGGCCTCGGTGCCAAATGCGTGGGTGGTCGGGTTGGATGGATAATCGGGATGTTGACGGCCACACACCAGTATGGTATATTTGCACTTAATACGTTTTTAATGTACCTTTTTGCGCTGGTTTCGGGCTCCAGAAGAAGAGAGGTGCCTAATCATGTCCTTTCGTACACTGGCTGGTTGCGGTTCTGTGGTGGGGCTGGCTTTAGTGCTCGCTGGGGGCTGTTCTGGGGGCAAGGTCGCGTCCGCGCCGTCGCTCAGTGCCTCGGGCGCTGCGGCCAAGGCTATGGAACAGTATGATGCCGATCATGACGGCAAACTGAGCGGCGCGGAACTGGATGCCTGCCCTTCCATCAAGTCGGCGATAGGCAAAATCGACGCGGGCGGCGACAAGACCGTCACGGCGGAGAATATCACGACGCGCATCCAATCCTGGCAGCAAAAGGGAGTGACCCGGATAGGGGTCGTTTGCACCGTGCTGCGAAACGGCGAACCGTTGGCCGATGCCGAGGTGAAGTTTGTGCCCGAGAAGTTTATGGGCAGTTCCTTCCAGACGGCGACGGGCAAGACCGGCGCGAACGGCAAGGCGAGCATCACCCTGCCGGCGGCCGAGAGCGGCGGTTATCCCGGCATTCCCCTCGGATACTATCGCGTCGAGATCACCAAGGGCAGCGAGATTCCCGCCAAGTATAACACCGAGACCACGCTGGGTCAGGAAGTTGCCACGGATAATCCGGTGATGCGATCTCAGGCGGGCGCCACGTTCGACCTGAAGTACTAGGCGATCACTTTCCCGCCGCTTGCCGGTAGTAGTCGATCGATCGCCGCAGGCCCTCTTCGAAGTCGACCTGCGGTTCGTAATGGAGCAGTCGCCGGGCCAGGCTGATGTCGGCCTGGCTTTCGCGGACGTCGCCGGGCCGCGACGGAGCCAATTGGGGCTTCACCTTCGTGCCTAACAATCGGTTGAGCACGTCGAGAAGCTGCAACAGATCGATCGAACGCCCGTCGGCCGCATTGATCGTGCGTCCGACCGCCTCGGGGGCGTCGGCGGCCAGCAGGTTGGCATGGGCCACGTTGGCCACGAAGGAGAAATCGCGAGACTGCCGGCCGTCGCCGTAAATGACCGGCTGCCGCCCGGCAAGGATGGCGGTAATGAACAGGGGGATCACCGCGGAATACTGGCTGGCCGGATCTTGCCGCGGCCCAAACACGTTGAAGTAGCGAATGGCCACCGTCTCCAGGCCGAAGCTGGACCAGAACGCCTGGCAGTAGAGCTCGCCGGCCAGTTTGGCGGCCGCATAGGGGGAGAGCGGCGCCGGCAGATCGGTTTCGCGCTTGCTGGCGGTGGGCTGGTCGCCATAGGCGGCACTCGAGCCGGCATACACCACTCGCCGCACGCCGGCACGCCGGGCGGCGTCCAACAGCGTGACCGTGCCGGTGGCGCAGGCCGCGTGGCTCGCCAGCGGCCGCTCGACGCTCAACGGCACCGAGGCCAGCGCGGCCTCGTGAAACACGCATTCGACGCCCTCCACGGCCCGGGCCACCGCGTTGGCGTCGGTTACGTCCCCCTCGATGAACTCGACCCCATCGCGGAAAGCTTCGAAGTTCGAGCGAAAGCCGGTCGAGAGGTTATCGAGGATCCGAACGCGGTCGCCGCGGCGAACGAGCGCCTCGGCGATGTGCGAGCCGATAAAGCCGGCCCCGCCGGTCACCAGAAACGTGCGCATCATTGGTTCCTTCACCCGCCCGCTTTTTTCGCCCAGGGACTATCGGGATATTGCTCCTCGAGGACTTTGCGGGCGTGGTTGGCCCGCTCCGTTTTATGCGCCTGCTCCCAGAGTTCGGCCAGATTGGCCAGGGCCTCGGCGTGGGCGTCGGGCAAGGACGCATAGAGCACGTCGACGTGCAGGAAAGCGAGCAAGGCTTCCTCGGTGCGGCCGGCTTGCCGATAGGCCGTGCCCAGCACGTTGTACCCTTGCGCCAACAGGGGCACGTCTTCCGCATCGGTGGCCTTGAGGACCTCGGTCGCCAGCTTGATCGCCGCCTCGGTTTTTTTGGCCGCCAGCAGGGCGCGGGCCTTTCCCAGGCGGGCCAGGGTGCGCTGCCCTTGGGCCAACTCGCCTTCGGCGTCGATGGCGATCACCTTGTCGAAGGCCGCTTGGGCCTCGTCGGCTTTTCCTTGGGCCAGCAGTGCTCGCCCGGCGGCCACTCCCGCCCGCATCTTGTAATCGGGCCAAGGGGCCTTGTCGAGCCGGTCGTAGTACTCCGCGGCCATGGCATACCGATGGACGGCCACCAACAGGTCGCCGACGATCTCCGAGGCCTCGAAGTAATGGTAGCTCTTGCTGTTGGCGTCGGCGAAGGCCTTCATCAGCCGCCCGGCCTCGGAAATCTTTCCGCCACCGGCCAGGGCGAGTTTGGCGGCACAGAGCGCCCGGTAGAACTCGATGTCCTGTTCGATTTACGGCCGGTTTCCCTCCGTCTTGATGCGTTCGATGGCCGCCAGGGCCTCGGCATAGCGGCCGGCGAGCACGTGGTTCTTCGCCGCTCTCAAGTCGGGCGGCTCGCGATCATAAAGGATGGTCTGAATCTGGTTGACGGGGATTTCCCGGGGCGGCTTGTTCATCCCCTGTTCCAGCTCGACCGTCACCGCGGTGACGCTGACGACTCGTCCGGGAACGGGGGCTTTTGTGGTCTTCACGGTGTCGAGCGCCTGGGCCACGCCGGCCAGTGCGAGACTCATGACGGCCACCCCGACCAACCAACGCATTTTCACGGCTGTCTCCTCATTCCTGCGATCTCGACCACTATCCTTTTATTCTACCCCTGATGGCCGCTGATCGGAAGTCGAGATACAATTTCGGGCATCCTGTTACGGAACACTCGAGACGCCCTGGGAGCTGTTCGGCGGTTGGGGCGGCAGTTGTACTGCCGCCCCCAGAATTGCGGCAAAAAGGGGCGGCAGTGCAACTGCCACCCCAACGTAGCAAGTCACCCCGACGTGGCAATCCCGGGGATTGGCGACGGAGATGAAACTATGAGACGCGCGAAAATCAGCATCATCGGCGCCGGCAATGTCGGCGCGACCACCGCTCACTGGTGCGCGGCGGCCGAACTGGGCGACATCGTCCTCTTGGATATCCCGCAGACGGGAACCATGCCCAAGGGCAAGGCCCTGGACCTGCTCCAGGCTGGGCCGATCATGGGCTACGACGCCCAGATCGTGGGTACCACGCGGTATGCCGACACCGCCCAGAGCGACGTGGTGGTCATCACCGCCGGCATTCCGCGTAAGCCGGGCATGAGTCGCGACGACCTGCTGAAGACCAACGCCGGCATCGTCGGCTCCGTAGCCCACGAAGTCAAGCAGACCAGTCCCGACGCCATCGTCATCGTGGTGAGCAACCCGTTGGACGCCATGGTGCAGCGGGCCTTGCAGGTCACGCGTTTTGCGCCGCAGCGAGTGCTGGGGCAAGCCGGCGTGCTCGACACGGCCCGCTTCCGCGCCTTCATCGCCGCCGAATTGGGCGTCAGCATCGAGGACGTGTCGGCCATGCTGTTGGGCGGGCACGGCGATACCATGGTGCCGCTGCCAAGCTGCACCTGCGTGGGTGGCATCCCCGTCGGCCAACTGATCCGCCCTCAGCGGCTGGCCGAACTGATCCAGCGCACCCGCGACGGCGGGGCGGAGATCGTTTCGCTGTTGAAGACCGGCAGCGCCTATTACGCCCCGGCCGCCGCCACCGCGCAGATGGTCGAAGCGATCGTCCGCGACAAGAAGCGCCTGATCCCCTGTGCGGCCTATTGTGACCAGGAATACGGCGTGGGCGGCTATTACGTGGGCGTGCCGGTGATCCTGGGCGCCGGCGGCGTGGAGCGGATCATCGAGGTCGCACTGAGCGAGTCGGAGCGGGCCGCCTTCCAGAAGAGCATCGACGCCGTCAAGGGGCTGGTCGAGACGATGGCCCGCTTGGCGCCGTGAAAGGCGTAAACCGCCATTGTTTCAATCCTTGGGAAGGACTTGACTAACGTCCATCGTTCGCCTTCCGCAGCCGCCTCGCCCAGAGGGTGAGCCATAAGGCGGCCAGTGCCAACAGCCACACGATGAATTTGAGGACCACGATACCCCAGAACCATACCGTGTGAACAAAGGCCCAATCGACCTCCGGCCCCCACATCGACAAGACCCACGCCGGTCGAGCATTCATGACGGCGAGGTAGATGATCCATTGCAGAACCACGAATACCACGGCGATCAACACGACCCACCAACCGGCGACGGCTGCGGCCCGAACTTTCTTTTCGAAGGTGTCATTCATAGTGTTTCCTTTCGTTTTACCTCTTCAATTGTACGTGCTCCCCGGCAAAGCGAGAATCCTGGCTGGGGCATTGTCCGGGCGGTGTCCCCGCCTAGGATTATTACGGTAGGGAATAGCCGACGAGGTGCCTCCGCATGTCCCATCCCCCCAGCAAACGCAAAGCCGTGCAAAACGCCCTCGGCCGCTTAGGAGGGCAGGCCAGCAACAAGGAGGTCATTGCCCTGCTTGCTACCTTCGGCATCGAAGTCAGCGAGGGGCTGGTCAGCCGGGTGAAGGTCGACAGCTTGAAGAAACGGGACGAAGCGAAAATGAAGCAGGCGAAGCTCAACCAGATGGCGAGACAGCGACGGACGGCGGGCGTGCTGAAGTTGCCGCAGCGACGGACGTATTATCGGTGACGCGGGCCATCGCATTCCACAGGCATCCGCCCCCGGGAACTGCGGGAAAAAACAGGGGCGGCAGTTCAACTGCCGCCCCAACGTATGACTTTTCAACGGATCGCCAGGACTTACGGCTACGGTGTGGCGTCCGGCTTGGCGGGGTGCTTGGCCGGGGCTACGGCCGGCGGTTGCGGTAGGGCCGGCTCGGGCGGCACGGCGGCGGGGATCTCGGCCGCGTGGCCGTCAGGCGGCTCGGGCACGGGAACCTTTTCGCCCGGCGGATTGGGCGCCGCCGGCGGAGTGGGGGCGGCTTCCGGCCCCTGCCCTTGCGGGGCGGCGTCGGCGGCGAGGCGGATTTCCCAGCCGCCGCCCATGGCCCGGTAGGTGGCCACCAATCCCTGGGCGATCTGGCCGCGGGCCTGGGCCAAGAGGTCCTGCTGGGTGACCAGGTTCTGCTCGATCACCGCGTACCGGTTGAAATCGACGGCGCCCTTTTCGTACTGGAGCACGACGATCTTGACGGCTCGATCGGCGGCCACCACGCTTTCTTCGAGCAGCTTGGTTTGCCGCTGCGATTTCAGGAAGGTGACCAGGCCGTCCTCCACTTCGCGATCCGCCTCGAGCACGCTCTGCTGATAGGTCATGAGTAGCTCTTGGAATTTCGAGTCCTGAAAGCGCACGTTATTGATGATCCGGCCGTAATTAAGCACGTTCCACTGGAACGAGGGGCCGACGGTGCCGTTGAAAGCCGTAGTCTTGAACAGATCGGGAAAGTTTGCCGCCGTATAACCCACGGTGCCGTTGATGAAAAAGGCAGGATACAAGTCGGTCAGGGCGATGCCGATTTGTTCGGCCTGGGAGGCTGCCAGACGCTCGTTCTGACGCACGTCCGGCCGGCGGCGGAGCAGGTCGGCCGGGATGCCGATGGCGATCTCGGGTGGAGCGGTTGGAATCGGGCCGATGCCCAACATCGCGTCCAAATCGACCGGCGGCATGCCCATCAAAATGCAGAGCAGGTCTTCGGCCTGCCGGGCGTCAATGGCCAAGGGGAGGATCGCGGCCTCGGTTTGCCGCAGATTGCTTACGGCCTGATCGTAGTCCAGTTCGGTCTGGCGGAAGCCGGCGCGGAATCGCGTCTCGATGAACTTCAAGACTCCCCGCTGCACTTCGGCGTTGGCTTGCAGGAGTTTGATCCGCTCCTGGTCGGTCCGCAGCCGCACGTAGTTTTGGGCCACGTCGCCGAGCAGGGTAACCAGCACGGCGTCGTAGCCGTAGGCCGAGGCCTGCAGATTATCCTCCGCGGCGATCACCGCGCGGCGGAAGCGACCCCAAAAGTCGAGTTCCCAATTGAGATTGAAACCGTAATTCCACTGGTCAAAAAATCGGACTGCCGTCGTGGTGCCCGGAGCGACGGCCGAGTTGACCCGCTCGTAACTGCCGGTCATGGTTTGCGTTTGCGGGAAGATCTCGCCGATGGCGACGCCCAGTTGGGCTCTCTCCTCGAGCACGCGGAAACCGGCTTCCTTCAGGGTGAGGTTCTGCCGGAACGCGCACTGAACCAGATCGTTGAGCTTCGGATCGTTGAGGATCTTCCACCAGCAGGCCAGAATCTCAGGGTTCTGCGTCTGCTGGAAGTTGGCCTGATCGATCCAGTGCTGGGCCACCGACGCGGGCGCCGGCTTGTAGTTCGGCCCGACTTTGAAACCGTTGCGGACGTATTCGCAAGGACTCGTACAGCCGGTCACGCAAATGACGACCGCTGCCGCGAGGACGGCGTGGAGTCGGAAGATAGCCGATCGAGACATTGTTCAACCTCCCAAGTTAGGCGAATCAAGCGCCAAAAGCGTCAGCTCTTGCCGGCCTTGCGCACCCTTGCGGGCGGGCATTGCCGGCCGCGGCCTAATTCGCCGTCACGACAGTTACAAAAGGTATTGCCGCTACGACCGCCTTTTTGGCAACAATCGGCACGATCGCTAAACTTGGAACAGTCGGCCTCTTTGCGCCGGTGCAATGGTTATTTCCGTTGCGACCCCGACTTTTGGCAGGGTTGGGCTATCTTAGCCAGATTGCCGGCCGGCGCTTGCCGGAGGGGCCGCAAAAATACCCCAGGCTGTCAGGTCGCCCGAAATGAGAGCAATCACCGCTCGCTTTTACGCACGAGTCGGAGGCTCCCAGGGGGCCAAGATGGCGGGTGGCTGGCGAAGGAATTCCAGCCCCCTGCGGAGCTTGCCGTCGCGAGTGAAAAACGGATGAAATCCCTGTCCGTCCAACCCGTTGGCATCGTAACGGTCGCGGCGCGTCGAGACGGCCTTCCCTTCGCGAAGCGCCCAACCCATCCAACCGAAACCCGCGTCGCAGAGCATCCGGGTGTAGAACCGCGCGACTTCCGCGCGGCGGCCATCGTCCAAGCAGCCCGGAATGCACTCGTTGACAAGCAGGCGCTTCCCCGTTTTTCGGCAGATGCCATGGAAGCTCTCGATCTGTCGCGCGAGCTCCTGGGGCGTGTGAGCGTAGGGATGGGCGCAGAGAACGTCGCACAGCGGCGCATACACTTCGATGTTGCTGCCGGCCATCGTGCCCATCGTGATTGGCTGCTGTGCCCCGCTCGCGCGGACCGCGGCAGCGACGCGTTTGAAGCACTCGAATTCGCGTCTCGACCAATCCTCAAGGAGATTGAAAGCTGCCGGCTCGTTGCAGAGATCCCAAATCAGCACGCGCGGATCGGCCGCCAGTGGTTTGACCAACGCGCGAACGTACTCCAGCCTGGGTGCCCAGTCTCGGCTCAGGTCTTCGACGTATTGCCCGCCGTAATCCCACTGGTAATCGTGCCAGCGATTGAACAGGCAAGGCATGGTTTTCATACCCTGCTCGTCGATGGCCCGGACGGCGTCGAGAAATCGCTCCGTCACCTTGTCGGGATCGGCCATCCAGGCGGTGAACTCGATCCACAGGCGGATGCAGTTGGCGTGCACCGAGCGGGCCAGGGCGACCTCCTCGCGAAACCGGGCGCCATCGTAAAACCACCACGCCTCCTCGATCCGCGCTCCCCACGAAGGGACGACCGAAAAACCGCGCAGCCAGGCGTACGTGGGAAAAACGTTGAGCGTCGGGCCTTTGGTTTCGGTAGCGCGGGCCCAAGGCGCCGTCCCCGCGAGGCTGCCCAGCACGGCGGCAGAACCAAGTTGGAGCGCCTGGCGACGACTCAGAATCGAACGCATGCTGCTCATGAGGCTTCCCCGGTCGACCGTGGCATGGCGCTACACCCCGCGTGGAAATGTTCTGGTTTCGGGCTCCGGACGGTCGAGACGGACTTTTCGGGAACGGTGCCCAATGGGCAAAAGTTGCCGATTATTCGTGCGGCACTTTCCGCTCTTTCCAAGTCCAGTCCCGCGATTCCTCGCTGTGTTCCAGGCGGCGGTGAATGAAGTCGGCAATCAACTCGGGGACGGTGACCTTGGGATCGAACTTTTTTGCCCCTTCTTTGCGGGTGTAAAGCTCAATGCGGACGCCCATGTTCGGATCGAGAAGTTTCGTGCCCTGCAAGCTGGTATCGACCCGCAGAAAGAACAGGTTGCACTTGTCGATTTTCATCTCGCCCGTAAGTTCGACGTGCGACTTTTCGAACAGCCCGTAGACGCGAGTGGCGCGTTCCAATGCCTTGGGGTTCTGCTTGCCGACGAGGATCATCATGGCGATGTCGCGCTGGATGACGGGGTTGGCCGCCGCGGCCCTCAGGGGCAGGCCATGGGACGTAGGGTCCGGCGAAAGCAACACGAGGGCCTTGACGAAGCGTCCCAGCTTGTAGTCGGAGCGGATTACGCGGTTGCGATCCTGCTCCCACACGTCGGACAGGGCGAAATTCAAGGCCACCGAGGCTCCCATTTCCGCCCCCACCACGCACAGCTTGTCGATGTTCAGCTCACCCGCGTTGTTCCGCTCCCAGAGAAAGTCCTTTACGGCCTTCATGTCCTGGGGGACCATCGCCGCGAACTGTGCGGGGGGCATCGTCGCGGCCTTGAGATTCTCCTCCCGGCGACCCTTCAGATGCGTGCTCTCGCCATGTCCGCGCAGATCGGGCACCACCACCGCGTAACCCATCCCTTGCAAGGTGAGGGCGAAATCCTTGTAATCGCTGCGGTTCTGCTTCCACATGTGCAGCAGCACGACGGGAATCGTCTCCTTCCCCTTCGTGCCGGGATAATAGGTGAGCGTCAATTCCAGCCCGTCCGCCGTGTTCAATACGAGGTCCTCGGGCTTGGGAATCTCCTCCTTATCCTTTTCTTTCTTCTCGGCCCGATCCCTAACGGTAGCATTCGAGGGCGCGCCCCGTGCCGCGGCGGGAAGGAGAAGCGCGACGGTCGCCCCCAGCACGGCCCACCGCAGCGGAACCGCAAAGGCCTGTCCTACTCCGCACAAAGAATGTTGTTCGGCTTGCATGGTGTGTTGATTCTCAGAAAACAAAGGATGCCCCGCCTCGCTGCAATAAGCGGTTCTCGCCGGGAGGCCACTAGTAGTACGCGGCCAATTCTAAAATTGTGTAGCGGGTCGGCTTGCCGCCCGTGTTTACGGTCGAAGGACTACATGGGCCGCAAGCGGCCCCGCTACACGACAACGTCGCTTTCTATGTTAAATCGAGGCGGGCCCCCCGTCAACGTTTCCGGAACCCCCTATCTAGCTACGCGCTGGTGCGTTCAGGCAGGGCATCACTTGACATATGATACATATAATGCAATAGTTGTATCATGGTAGTTGATACGACATTGGCTCGAATTACCGTTGCCGCCCTGGAACTGATCCTCGCTCAGGGAGTCAAGAAGACCGATCTGGCCCAGGTGGCCGCCCGGGCGGCCGTGACGCGAGTGACCGTTTACCGCTACTGCGGCAACAAACAAGGCTTGGTGCGGGCGGTGTGTTTGCGGATGGCCGCCATCTTCCGAAGGGCGGCAGAGGGCCGGCCGACGGATTCGGTTCGCGACATCGACTTGCGTTTGAAGCGTTTAGGCGAGGAGTTGAGCGAGATGCCCAAAGGCGACCTGCTGGTCCGGCTGGAAGAGATCCAGCGTCTCTATCCGGACGTGTATGCCGAGTTCCGCGCCCTGCGGCAGGCGGCCGTCGACGGCATCTTTCAGCAGGCGTTGGCGGCCGCTACTCGCGAGCGATCGCTACGCAAAGGGCTCAACCAAGAGGTTCTGAAGGCGATTTTCTGGGCGGCCGTCGTCGGTCTGATTGAGAATCCGGCGCTCGTTTCGTCGAATATCTCCTTGGCGGAGATATGTACGACGGTCACCGAGGTTTTCCGGCACGGGATTCTCAAGAGTGCGGCGGAAGGAGAAGGGCATGATCGGTGAAAACGGGTGGCCGCTCATCCTGGTGTCGGGCGGCTTGTTTGTGGTGCTCTGCGGCGGATGCCGGCGTCACGAGGCGGAGTCGCCGCCGCCGATCGCCGTGCAGGCGGCCACTCTGAAGCGCGAGCCAATCCTCTCGGAAACGCGGTTCAGTGCCACGGTGCGCGAGCGGCAGCGCATCGAGTTGTCGTTCAAGGTGCCGGGCACAGTGGCCGCCTTGTTGCAAGTGAAAGGCCCCGACGGCACGCTGCACGACGTTCAGGAAGGGGATGCCGTGACGTCGCAAGCGGATCGGCCGCTGGCTACCTTGGACGACTCCGACTACAAGCGGCGGATGTCCGCGGCCCGCGACCAGTTGGCCCAGGTGGAAGCCAAGCAACGGGCGGCCTTGGCCACGGTGGTCGCCTTGCGGGCCAATTTCCAGCGGATGAAGGCGCTCCGCCAAAGCGGTTCGGTGTCGCAGGAGACCTATGACGAGGTGCTGGCGAAGCGGGATTCGGCGGAGGCGGAACTGGAAGCGGCGCGGCGCGAGGGGGGCGTGGCGACGGTCGCCTTGCAACAAGCCCTGGACGACTGGGAGCATTGCGCCCTCCGCTTGCCGCTGCCCCGTGCCGTGGTTTCCCACAAATTCGTGGAAAAAGGCGAACGCGTTCCCGGCGGCCGAACGGTGTTCGAGGTCATGGATCTTTCGGGCATGCGCGTGGCCTTTGGCGTGCCGGACACGCGGATCGGCCAATTTCAACTGGGGCAGCGGGTTGCGGTGATGGCCGACGCGTTTCACGGCGAGCAGTTTTCCGGGCAGATCACCAAGATTTCCCCCGCCGCCGACCTGAGAACGCGGACTTTTGCCGTCGAGGTGACGATCAACGATCCGAAGCAACTGAAGCCCGGCATGGTGGTCACGATCCTCGTCGGCCAGCAGGAAGCGATGGTGCTGGTGCCGATGACGGCCGTCGAACGAGGCGCCACGGTCGACGATTTGACGGTTTTCGCCGTGGTCGAGGAGAACGGCCGCCCCACGGCCCGCCGGCGTGCGGTGCGGCTCGACCGCGTTTATGACAACCGGATTCGGCTCGTCGAAGGGCCCGGCAGCCAAGTGAAGGCCGGCGATGCGATCGTCGTCACCGGGGCGTTTCGCCTGACCGACGGGCAACCGGTCCGCGTCTACGACGTGCCGGCGCCCGTCATGCGGATCGGCGATTGATGGTGCAGACCATGACGACCTCGCAATTTTTCGTGTACAAACGCCCGGTGGCCTGGACGGCCTTGGTGGCCACGCTCTTGTGGGGCTGCCTCGCCTACTGGGCCATGCCGCAGCGGCACGACCCGATCATTCCCATCCGCATCGCCACCTTTATCACGGTCTATCCCGGCGCCGACGCCGAAAAGGTCGAGCAGGAAGTCACCCGGCGGATCGAGAACCAGGTGGGCCAGTGCGGCCAGGTGGAAAAGGTCTATTCACTGAGCCGGCAAAACCTCTCGGTGGTGTTCGTCGAGCTCTTCGAGTCGGTCAAGGATCCGGAGCAAGTTTGGGAGGACTTGCGGGGCCGCGTCGAGGCGCTCGGCGACCTGCCGACCGTCCACGGCCAGCCCGTCCGCCCGCAAATCAACAAGGACTTCGGCGAGACCGTGGCCTTGATGTTGACCATCTCCAGCCCGAAGGTTTCGAACTTCGAGATCCGCGAGCGGGCCGCGAGTATCCGCGCCACGCTGGAAAAGTTTCGCGCCGGCCGCCCCCAGGCGTTTCGCCGCGACCGTTTGACGGCCTTGCTGGTCTATCCGAACACGGTGGGCCGTTCCTACGTGATCTGGCTCGGCCAAAGCCTGTTGCAGCGGCTTACCGAGAAGGGGCTGATCGAAGACGGGCAGATCGTCGAGCCGGCCAGCACCGGCTGCCTCGATTTCCAGTTGGTCCAGGGAAAAACCGACGACCAGTTGATCCGCGAGGCCCTCCGCTGGGAGCAGGACACGGTGGGCACCGGCATGTCCCATCCCGACATGTGGCCGGGCATTATCGTTCGCGACCTCTCGACGCTGGGCCAGAAACTGGGCCGCTCGAAGCGCGATCCGTTGGGCGGGCCCGACCGCTACAGCTATCGCGAGCTGCGCCGCTTCGCCGACCTCATTCGCGACCGCCTGAAGCAGTATCCCACCATCGGCATGATCGACCAGATCGGCCAGCAGAACGAGGCCATCCATCTCTACTACAGCAGCCGCCGCTTCAGCGCGCTCGACCTGTCGCCGCAGATGATCGCCGCCGCGTTGCAGCGGCGGAACATCAATCTGCCCGGCGGCCGCGTGGAAACGCCCAAGCAAAACGTCTTCGTCCAGCCGAGCGGGGAGTTTCAGAGCGAGCAGCAGTTGGGCGAGGTGGTGATGGACATCCGCGGCGGATATCCCACCTATCTCCGCGACCTGGTGGACATCGTGCGCGGCTACGAAGACCCGCCGGGGGTGATGAACTTCCGCTCGGTGAAGATCGATGCCGACGATCCGCCCGAGGCAAAAATGCCGGGCGAGCTGACGCTGGGAATCGCCCACGAAACGGCCGCAAGACAGCCGCTTCCGGCCCATCCGAAGTTGCAGACCACGCGGGCGATCACGCTGGCCGTGCGGCAGATCAAGGGCTCGCACATCGACGCCTTCGCCCGCGACGTGGATGCCGCCCTGGACTCGCTCAAGGGCATCCTCCCCGACGACCTTCGCATCGAGCGGACGCACGACGAAGCGCACGAGGTCCGCGAGAAAGTGTGGGACTTCGATCGAAATCTGATCGAGGCGGTGGCGATCGTCGTGCTGGTGGCGCTGTTGTTCATGGAATGGCGGAGCGCGCTGTTGGTGGCGGTTTCCATTCCGCTTACCGTTGCCATGACGCTGGGCATCTGCCAGTTGCTCGGCATCGACCTGCAGCAGGTGTCGATTGCGGCCATGATCATCGCCTTGGGGCTCTTGGTCGACGATCCGGTGGTGGCCGGCGACGCGATCAATCGCGAGATGGCGGCCGGGCAGCCGCGCGACGTGGCCGCCTGGCTCGGCCCGCAAAAGCTGGCCCGCGCCATCCTCTACGCCACGGTGACCAACTGCGTGGCGTTCTTGCCGCTGCTGCTAGTGAAGGGGCGGGTGGGCGACTTCATCTATTCGCTGCCGGTGGTGGTCGTCGCCTCGCTCGTGAGCAGCCGAATCGTCTCCATGACCTTCATGCCGCTGTTGGGCTATTACGTACTGCGCGGGCAAAAGGGATTCGAGGCGGCCGGCGACCAGAACGGACGCGGCGCCCGCGTGGCCCGCTACTATCGCCGCTTTTCCGGCTGGTGTGTGGACCACAAGGCGCTCGTGCTGAGCGTTTTCGTCATGCTTCTGTGTTGCGGTGCCGCGGTGCTTCCCTTGCTCGGCACGTCGTTTTTCCCCAAAGACCTGCACGATGTCTTCACGGTCAACGTTTTTCTGGCTGAAGGCTCGCCGATCCGCGAGACCAAGGGCGAAGTGCTCAAGGTTTTGCGGGAAATTGAAAAGTTGGAGGGGAAGAACATCCGCGCCTACACCACCTTTGTCGGGCAGGGCGGCCCGCGTTTCTGGCTCTCGATCGTGCCCGAACAGCGGGCCGACAATTACGCGCAAATTCTCGTCCACACGACCGATCCGCGGGTGACCCAGGACGTCGTGCGGCGGCTCCGGCGCCAGTTGCCGTCGGCCGTCGCCGCGGCGCGGGTGACGATCGAACAGCTCGAAACCGGCCCGCCCATCGGCGTGCCGGTGCAGATTCGCCTCTTCGGCGACAACATCGAAACGCTGCGCCGCATCGCCGCAGACACCAAGCAGCAGCTCCGCGAGCTTCCCGGCACCGACAACATCCAGGACGACTGGGAATCCGAGGTTTTTCAGCTCGTCGTGACCATCAACCCGGATCGGGCGAACCTTTCCGCCGGCATTACGAACGAGGACGTCGCCCTGCTGTTGCAGACCGGCCTGTCCGGCGCTACGAGCACCTATCTGCGGGAAGAAGATCGGCTCATACCGCTCACCTTCCGCTTGCGGAGCGACGAGCGGACGCGGATCGAAGACGTCAACAACCTGGACGTGGTCAGCGCGTCGACCAACGCCCGGGTGCCGATCAGCCAGATCGCCGAGTTCTCCACGAAGCTGGTTTCACCCAAGATCTGCCGCCGCGATCGCCAGCGCTGCATCACCGTCAAGTGCGACACCGTGCAGGGCGTGCTGGCCAGCAGCGTGGTGAAGCAGATGCAAGGAAGGCTCGATCGCCTGTCGAGCCAGTGGCCGCCCGGCTACCGCTTCCAGTTCGGCGGCGAGTATGAAGAGCAACGGAAGGGCTTCAATGCCATTTCCTTGGCCCTGGTGGTCTCGCTGGCCATGATCTACCTGGCCTTGGTGCTTCAGTTCAACAGCGTTACCAAGCCGCTGGTGGTATTTGCCGGCGTGCCGTTCGGCATCGTGGGCGGCATGATGGGCCTGCTGCCGTTCGGGACCCCCTTCGGTTTCATGGCCTTTCTCGGCATCGCGTCGTTGGCCGGCGTGATCGTCAGCCACGTCATCGTGTTGTTCGACTACATTGACGAGGCGTGCGATCGCGGCGAACCGCTCCGCGAGGCGGTGGTCGATTCGGCCCTGGTTCGGCTGCGGCCGGTGCTGGTGACCGTGCTGGCCACCGTGGGCGGGCTGATTCCCTTGGCCATTGAGGGCGGACCGCTGTGGGAGCCGATGTGCTACGTCCAGATCGCCGGCCTGCTCTTGGCGACGCTGGTCACCCTGGGCATCGTCCCCATCGTGTACGTGACGTTCGTGGAGAACCTGCACCTGATCCGCTGGGAGCCGCAGCGGCACGAAGTACCCCTGCCGGCACCGACGAACGCGCCGACAAGCCCTTCAACCCCGTAGGGAATGGCCGTTGTGCCGTTCCCCGGGGCAGCGGAAAGACCGCTCCCGGCCGCGTAGCGGCTGCCGGCATGAATCAGCGTCCATTCCCATAACGGCCGGGAAAGCTACGCCGAAAGCCAATCGTCGCTCTGGCTCATCGCGGCGTCTACGGCGGCCTGCACCTGTGCCTGCTGGAGCGTGGCGGTGGCCGTCTTGGCGCTTCCCGTGTTGCCGGCCGCATCGGTCAGCGTCACGCTGTAGGTCAGGGTTCCGTCGGGCAAGGTGGAAACGTTGATGCCCGTCACCTGTTGGGTGGCCGAGGTGATCGTTCCCGTGCCCGTCACCGAACCGGTGCCGCCGCTGCTGGTCACGGTGTAGTTGTAGGTTGCCCCCGCTTCCGCGCCCGCAAAGGTAAAGCTGGCGGCCGTGGCGTTGCTGGCATCGATCGTGCTCTGGTCCGCCGTGATGGAATAACCGGTGGGCGCCTTGGTGTCCATCGTAGCGGTGGCCGTCTTGGCGCTTCCTACGTTGCCGGCCGCATCGGTCAGCGTCACGCTATAGGTCAGGGTTCCGTCCGCCAAGGTGGAAACGTTGATGCCCGTCACTTGTTGGGTGGCCGAGGTGATCGTTCCCGTGCCCGTTACCGAGCCGGTGCCGCCGCTGCTGGTCACGGTGTAGTTGTAGGTTGCCCCCGTTTCCGCGCCCGCAAAAGTAAAGCTGGCGGCCGTATCGTCGCTGGCATTGATCGTGCTCTGGTCGGCAGTGATCGTGTAACCGCTGGGCGCCGTCTTATCGAAGGCGGCGGTGGCCGTAACGGCGCTCCCCGCGTTGCCGGCCGGATCGGTCAGCGTCACGGTGTAGATCAAAGTTCCGCCCGACAAGGAGGAAACGTTGACGCCCTTCACTTGTTGGGTGGCCGAGGTGATCGTACCCGTGCCCGTCACCGAGCCGGTGCCGCCATTGCTGGTCACGGTGTAATTGTAGGTTGCGCCGACTTCCGCGCCCGCAAAGGTAAAGCTGGCGGCCGTGGCGTCGCTGGGGCCAATTGCACTCTGGTCGGCGGTAATGGAATAACCGGAGGGCGCCTGCGTATCGATCGCGATGTTCTGGGTTGCCAAGCCATCGGTGCCGGTGGCCGGCAGGGTCAACACGGCGGCGTTGCCCGTCGCATCGTCGATCGTACCGCCATTGAGTGTCAAGGCCGTGGTGGAGGCATAATCCAGGTCGGCCGTCTTGTCTCCGCCCGCGACGGTGTAGGTGAAGTTGAGCGTCGAAGTGCCGCTGCCGCTGGTGTAATCGGCCACAACGTTGCTGCCTGCGTTGAGGGACAACTGCGGCGTTCCCGTCACCGTGACCGGCGCACTGAAAGTTACCGTAATGGGGATGGCCGTTCCCGCCTTATAGGTCCCCGACGTTTGCGTCGAGGAGACCCAGGTCGGCGATGCCTGCCCATCACCCGACCAATGTCCTACCAGCGGCGTCCATCCGCTGGTGTTGGCCGGGCCGTACATGAAGCTGGCGCTGGTCGCGTCCGCGGTGGCGTTGCCATTGCTCAGGTAGAACATGGAGGTGGCCGGGTAGTACAGGCCGACGGTGTCATGTCCGTTGCCGTTCCAATCGCCGGCGACGGGGATGGCGGTGCCGGTGGCCGGGGCATAGGTGAAAGTCGTGTCGGCAAATCCCGTCGTATTGCTGTCCCTCAGGTAGAACACCGAGTTCGTCGGGTCATACAGGCCGACCGTGTCCGTGCCACCGCCGGTCCAATCGCCGATAATCGGCGTGAAACCGCTGCCGGCCGCCCCGTAGACGACCACAGTATCGGCCATGCCGGTGGTGTTGCTGTCCCTCAAATAGAACACCGAGTGGGTCGGGTCGTACAGCCCGACCGTAGCGACGCCATCGCCGGTCCAATCGCCGACAATCGGCGTGAAACCACTGCCGGCCGCCCCGAAGCACACGACCGTATCGGCCATGCCGCTGCTGTTGCTGTTTCTTAGATAGAAATCCGACGTGGCGGGGTCGTACAGGCCGATCGTCTCCACACCATCGCCATTCCAGTCGCCATAAAGGGGTATCAAACCGATGCCGGGCACGCCGTAGAGCAGGTTGGTATTGGCCATACCGCTGCTATTGGTGCTGCTGAGCAGGAACCTCGACGAGGCCGAATCGTAACCGCCGATGGTATCCGCGCCGATGACAGTCAAGGTCCCGTTCACATAGGTAATCGTATAATTTGATGAAGCCGCGGCTCCGCTGATCGTGATCGCGTACGTCCCCAGGGCACTGCTCGTCGTGGCTGTCGTCGACAAGGTCGGTTGCGTCGTGAGGGTATCGCTGCCGACCAGGCCCGTGCTGGTGAAGGTCAACGTCGGCAGCGGCGCCCCTTTGGGGTTGATCTTGCTGTCGGCCGTAATCGTCAACTGCGCCGGAGTAATGGTAAACGTCACGGCCTGGCTCTTTGCCGCCGTGTAGCTCTGGCTGCCGGCGAAGGACGCTACCACCGTGTACGTTCCCGCGGCGGTGGGCGCAGTGGCCGAGCCGGTTCCCGTAGCGCTGCTGCCGGTGTAGTAGAGCAACGTCGGGCTGACGCCTTCCAGGGTGCTGCTCGCACTGCCGTTGATGCCCGCCACGGTGGCCGTGGCCGAGAACGCCGAGCCATTGTAGGTCCCACCGGCCTCAGTGACGTTGACCGTTGGCGTCGTGTCGATCTTGATGTTCCGGGTGGCCAAGCCATCGGTGCCGATGGTCGGCAGGGTCAGGATGGCCGCGTGGCCGGCGGCGTCTTCGATGCTGCCGCCATTGAGGGCCAGCGCCGTGGTCGAGGCATAATCCAGGTCGGAAGCGTTGTTTCCCACCGCTACGGTATAGGTGAAGGTGAGGGTCGACGTGCCACTACCACCGGTGTAGGTGGCCACTACGCCGCTGCCCGCATTGAGCGTCAACTGCGGGGTCCCCGTCACCGTGACCGGCCCGCTGAACGTCAGGGTGATGGGGATGGCGGCCGTCCCCACCCCGTAGGTCCCGGTCGCCTTGGTCGAGGAAACTCCCGTCACCGTTGGCGCGATGACGATATTCTGGGTTGCCAAGCCGTCGGTGCCGATGGTGGGCAGAGTCAGCGTGGCCGCGTTGCCCGCCGCGTCCTGGATGCTGCCGCCATTGAGGGTCAGCGCCGTGGTCGAGGTGTAATCCAGATCGGAACTGTACTGTCCCGCCGCCACGGTGTAGGTGAAGGTGAGCGTTGCGGTGCCGCTGCCGCTGGTGTAAGTGGCCACCGCGCCGCTGCCCGCATTCAACGTCAACTGCGGCGTCCCTCCCGTCACATCGACCGTGACGGGCTCGCTGAAGGTGATCGTGATGGGGATGGGCGTCCCCGCCCCGTAGGCCCCCGTCGCTTGCGTCGAGGATACGCCAGCCACCGTTGGCGGCGTCGTATCAACGACGATGTTCTGGGTTGCCAAGCCATCGGTGCCCGTCGTGGGCAGGGTCAGGACGGCCGCGTGGCCCGCCGTATCCAGGATCGTGCCGCCCTTGAGTGCCAAGGCCGTGGCCGAGGCATAATCCAGGTCGGAGCTGTTGTCTCCCGTCGCCACGGTGTAGGTGAAGGTGAGCGTGGAGGTGCTGCTCCCGCTAACGTATGTGGCCACGGCGCCGCTGCTTGCATTCAACGTCAACTGCGGCGTCCCTCCCGTCACATCGACCGTGACCGGCTCGCTGAAGGTGATCGTGATGGGGATGGCCGTCCCCGCCTTGTAGGCTCCCGTCGTCGTTGTCGAGGACACTCCCGTCACCGTTGTGGCAATGACGAGGTTCTTGCTTGCCAAGCCGTCGGTGCCGGTGGCCGGCAGGGTCAGCGTGGCCGGGTTGGTGGCCGCATCCTGGATGATGCCGCCATTGAGTGCCAAGGCGGCAGTGGAGGTGTAATCCAGGTCGGCAATGTAATCTCCCGCCGCCACGGTATAGGTGAAGGTGAGCGTGGAGGTGCCGCTGCCGCTGGTGTAAGTGGCCACCGCGCCGCTGCTTGCATTGAGCGTCAACTGCGGCGTCCCTCCCGTCACATCGACCGTGACGGGCTCGCTGAAGGTGATGGTGATGGGGATGGCCGTTTTCGCCCCGTAGGCCCCCGTCGCTTGCGTCGAGGATACGCCGGCCACCGTTGGCGGCGTCGTGTCAACGACGATGTTCTGGGTTGCCAAGCCATCGGTGCCCGTCGTGGGCAGGGTCAAAACGGCGGCGTGGCCCGCCCCATCTTGGATCGTGCCGCCACTGAGTGCCAAGGCCGTGGCCGAGGCATAATCCAGGTCGGAGCTGTTGTCTCCCGTCGCCACGGTGTAGGTGAAGGTGAGCGTGGAAGTGCTGCTCCCGCTAACGTACGTGGCCACGGCGCCGCTGCCCGTGTTGAGCGCCAGTTGCGGCGTGCCCGTCACCGTGACGGGCTCGCTGAAGGTGATCGTGATGGGGATGGCCGTTCCCGCCTTGTAGGCTCCCGTCGCCTTTGTCGAGGACACTCCCGTCACCGTTGTGGCAATGACGATGTTTTTGCTTGCCAAGCCGTCGGCGCCGGTGGCCGGCAGGGTCAGCGTGGCCGGGTTGGCGGCCGCATCCTGGATGCTGCCGCCATTGAGTGCCAAGGCGGTGGTCGAGGTGTAATCCAGGTCGGCAATGTAATCTCCCGCCGCTACGTTGTAGGTGAAGGTGAGCGTCGCCGTGCCGCTGCCGCTGGTGTAAGTGGCCACCGCGGCGCTGCTTGCGTTGAGCGTCAATTGCGGCGTGCCCGTCACCGTGACTGGCTCGCTGAAGGTGATGGTGATGGGGATGGCCGTTCCCGCCCCATAGGCCCCGGTCGCTTGCGTCGAGGATATGCCGGCTACCGTTGGCGGCGTCGTGTCAACGACGATTTTCTGGGCTGCCAAGCCGTCGGTGCCGGTGGCCGGCAGGGTCAGCGTGGCCGCGTTGCTCGCCGCATCCTGAATGGTGCCGCCATTGAGTGCCAAGGCGGCGGTCGAGGCGTAATCCAGGTCGGCGCTGTTCTGTCCGGCCGCCACGGTGTAGGTGAAGGTAAGCGCAGAAGTGCCGCTCCCGCCGGTATAAGTGGCCACGGCGCCGGTGCCCGCATTGAGGGACAACTGCGGCGTGCCGGTCACGATAACCGCTTCGCTGAAGGTCACGGTAATGGAAATCGTCGTCCCCGCCTTATAGGCTCCGGTTGGCTGGGTCGAGGATACCGTCGCGATCGTTGGCGCCACGGTGTCGACGGTCAGCGAGACCGCCGCGGAATCGAGGCTCGGCGCGTTGGCCGTCTTGCTTTCGGCGGTCGTGCCCGATTGGCTGCTGCTGTCGCTCTCGTTGACGGTCACGGTCTGATTGGGGGCGACTTGAATGGCAGTGAACGTGTGCGCACCGTCCGTCAATTTCTTCGAACCGTCGGTCGTAACCACTACCGTCGAACCAGTGGCGTTTTTCACCTGGCCGATGACGTTGCCGTCGGCCAGGACTTCCACCGTGTTGCCGCTGGTGAAGCCGGAGACCTGGAACTGCAGGGTCTTGCCGCTCGAATTGTTCAGATTGGTGAACTGGCTGCTGGCCCCGCTGGGAGGCAAATAGGTCAAGCCGGTTGGGGTGGCGGGAACGACGGAAGCGAAGGGGTTGGCTGGGTTCGAGCTGGAATCCGCCTGGAGGGTGACGTTGAACGTGTGTGACGTCGGCGTATTGGTGCCGTCGCTGGCGGTCACCGTCACGGTGAACGTGCCCGTGGCTCCCGCCGGCGCCTGGAGTTCCAGGACGCCGTTCTGCGTATCCGTAATGATCGAGGCCGAAGTGATCGTCAGGGGAGTGACAAGGTATCCGAGCCCGTTCGGATCTTGGGTCGAACTTTCGTCGGCCATGGCCGCAATTGCCTGGTCGACGCTCGTCCCCGTGGTCTGAAAACCGAAGATCGTGTAGTTGTAGTCGAGGAACCGGGCCGCTTCTTCCGTGACGAAGAATTCGGTGGAGCTGCTGCCGGGCGTGCCGCTGCGGGCCATGGCCAGCATGCCGGCCGACGTGTACTGGAGGTCGGGATTGAACTCCTCGGCCATCGAAGATTGATCCGTCTTGATGGCGCCCGTGGGCGGGTCGTTGCCGCCTTGAATGACGAAGGGATTGCCGCTGCCGTCCTTTCCGTTGCGATAGATCTGCAGGCCGTTGTAGAATCCGGAGTTCACCAACTGCTCGATCTGGGCCGTGGTATTCGGTGCCATGTTGTCGAACAACTGGAAGTCCATCGTCTCCGCGACGCCGTTGACAAGGACGTTGAGCTGCAGCGTCTTGTTCGAGGACGGCATGATGGTCGGCGTGAGCTTCGAATAGTCGGAAGCCGTCACGGCATAGTTCACCGTCTGGCCGGAATCCGTGCTGTTCAACGGGATGTACATCGTCGTCCCGGCGTTGAGCGTGACGTCGGAGAGCGCGTTGAAGCCCACGGCGCTCAGGAGCCAGCGGTCTTCCAGTTTTTCGAAGTGCGGGCGCCACGTCCGATGCGAACGCGGCTGGGAGGTAGAAGAATGTTTTGGGGAGCGACGCTGGCGGAAGCGACGGGATTTCTTCATGGTCGAGGCGGAAAAGGAGTCAAAGTTACCGTAAAACCCTTATCTATGCCTTATAACACCACACCGTTGCGGGAGTCAAAGAGAAATCACGTCACCCCCTCACTTGGTGCGAGGGCGGCGGAAGATTTTGCGGGTTTTTCCTTGCATACCATGCAGAAACCGGCTTGCTCACCCGCCAACCATCCCTCTCGTGGGCCATCCGGTCCATTTGCTCGCGTCTTGCACGCCCCGAAAATATCTTTCGCTGGGGGCGACGCGTTGGCGATGTTGATCGCGGCGTCACGCACTCGCGTAACACCAGGCGAAGCGGGCGTTGACGGCGTATCGAGGGATGGTAGAAAATGCCGCAGAGGAAAAAGGGGACAAGCACCTCTTGCCGGAACGGCCCGAAGGCGGACACCATGCTTGCACGGTCGTCGCACAAAAGGTGCCTGACCCTTTTCCCGCGGGAACCGTTGCGATGAAAGTCATTACCATCACGCGGGAGTATGGTGCCGGCGGCGGCGGGGAAACGTGTTCAAACGAGGAGATCGGCATGTCAAGGCGTTTGTGGCTCAAGACGGCGGCGGTGATCCTGGCCGTCACGGCCGGCGCGGCTCAAGCGGAGGAGAAGGCCGCAACAAGCAAAATGCCGATCGGCGGCGTGGACAGGTCGTACATGGATCTGACCGTCTCGCCCTGCAAGGATTTCTATGCCTACGCCAATGGCGCATTCGAGAAGGTGCCGATTCCCGGCGAATACGCCGCCTATGGCGTGAACCAGGAAATCGACGAACGCAACTTCGCCATCCTCAAGCAAATCCTCGAGGATTCGGCGCGGGCCGGCGGACCCAAGGGCAGCGTCGTGCAGCGCGTCGGCGATTTCTATGCATCGGGCATGGACGAGGCGGCGATCGACCGCGACGGGTTGCGGCCGCTCAGGCCGTGGCTGGGCCGAATTCAGGCGATTGCCAGCCCCAAGGAACTGGTTTCGGTCATTGCCCAGTTACAGACGCAGGGCCTAGAGGTCGGCTTCTCCCTGGGAGTGGAAGTCGACGACAAGGACAGCACGCGCATGATCGCCAGTTTTACTCAAGGGGGGCTCGGGCTGCCGGAGCGCGACTACTATTTCCGCAAGGGGAAAGATGCGGAGGACATTCGCGTCGCCTATGTGGCGCACATCGCCCGCATGCTCGAACTGGCGGGGGAAACGTCCCCGCCGGCCAAGGCGGCCGCCGATTCCATCATGGCCTTTGAGACCAAGCTGGCGAAAGCCTCACGCACGCTCGTGGAGCGGCGCGACCCGGAGAAGAACTACAACAAGTTCAGACGGGCCGCCCTGACCAAGCTGGCCCCGAATCTCGACTGGGATGGCTATTTCGCCACGATGGCGTTCCCGCGCGACGAAGCCAAGCTGCTGGTTCGCCAGCCGGAGTTTCTCACGGCGTTCGGCCGCCTGCTGGTCTCCGAGCCGCTGGCGGTCTGGCGCAATTACCTGCGTTGGCGGCTCGTGTCGGAAACGGCGAACTATCTCAGCAAGCCTTTCGTGGCGGAGCATTTCTCTTTCTACGGAAAGAAGCTCTCCGGCGCCAGGGAATTGCGACCGCGCTGGAAACGCGTGCTGGCCGCGGAGGATGCGGCCATCGGCGAGGATTTGGGCCAACTCTACGTGCGAAAGGCATTCAGTCCCGCCGCCAAGACCCGCGCCCTGGCCATGGTGACGTTCATCAAGGAAGCCATGCGGGGCCGCATCTGCGCCGCCACCTGGATGAGCCAGGCCACCAAGCTCCAGGCCTACCAGAAGCTCGACACCATGCGGAGCAAGGTGGGCTATCCCGACAAGTGGCGCGACTACAGCAAGCTCGACATCGCCCGGCGGCCTTACGTGCTGAATGTGCTGGCCGCGAACGCCTTTGAAGTCCGGCGCGATCTGGCCAAGCTCGGCAAGCCCGTGGACCGCGGCGAATGGTTCATGACGCCGCAGACGAACAACGCCTATTACGAGCCGACGCTGAACGAAATGTGTTTTCCCGCGGGCATCCTGCAGCCGCCCTTCTTCGACGCGAAGGCGGATGACGCCGTCAACTATGGCGCGATCGGCGCGACGATGGGACACGAACTAACGCACGGTTTCGACGACCAAGGCCGGCAATATGACTGGGCAGGCAACCTGAAGAACTGGTGGACCGACGGCGACGCCAAGCGATTTCAGGAACGGGCCGAACGCGTGGCACGGCAGTACGATTCCTTCGAGGTGCTACCGGGGCTCCACATCAACGGCCAGCAGACGCTGGGCGAAAACATTGCCGATGTCGGCGGACTGCGCATCGCCTATGCGGCCTTCAAGCTTGCGACCAAGGGGAAGACATTGACGCCCATCGACGGTTTCACCCCGGACCAACGCTTCTTCGTTGCCTACGCCCAGAGCTGGCGAACCAACGAGCGTCCCGAGGCGGTGCGTCTGCACGTGGGCAGCGACGTGCATAGCCCCGTCCGCTGGAGGGTACTCGGACCGGTGGCCAATTTCCCCGAGTTTCGCCAGGCATTCGGCTGCCCGAAACCAGCGGAGAGCTGGCCGCCGATCTGGTAGCCATTGGTATAACCTGCCTGCCAACGCCCTTCCAGCCATTACCCCGAACAAAGATCATCGTGAAAAGATTCATCCTCCCCTTCGTCTCCGGCATTCTGCTCTTGAACTTTGGACTCTCGGCGGAGGAAGCTGCGCTCGGGCCGTCTTCCGTGTGCGAGGCATCGCCCGCCGCGGTTCTGTCGCTCGACGAGCTGGCCGCCGACTGGATCGATGCCGGCACGTCGGGCAATCCTCCGGCCGTGTTCAACTTTTGGGGCGGAGTGAAAACCGAGGCGAATCTGACCGCTTTCGAATGCCTGGTCTTCCCGCCCTATTCGCAGGGCGGCGGCTCGGCGGTGCTCTCGATGGACGGCAAGCCGATCGCGGCCGAGCAATCGCGATGGTTTCCGTACCAGGTGTTGCGCCGGGCAACCCGAGACGGGATTGTCATGGAATCGGCCATCCGCATGCCCTTCGAGCAGCAGGGCCTTTTCTGCCGGCTCATCGCGACCAACACGAATGCCACGCCGCGCACGCTGAACCTCGCGATGCTCTTCCATGGCCGGGTGCGCTCGTACGAGCCGGCCGCTTGGGACACCTGGAGCACGCCGAAACCGGTCGACGGCAATTTCGCGGCTGTCGCGACGGATCGGCAGGTGGTGACCATCCACGACAAAGCCAGTCAGGCAGCAATCGCGTACGCACTGGTCCGCGTGCCGGACCAGCTCCGCGTTGAGGGCGAGCACGCGACGGCGGACTGGCACATTCGCTTGCCCCCGCGCGCCAGCGTTACGCTCGATTATGCCGCCGCGGTCGCCGCGGACGGGCCGACGGCTGCGGCATCGGCGATGCGCTGGGCGGAGGCATTCGACCAGAACTTCCAACAGGCCAAGACCCGCTGGGCTGAGCGCTGGCGGGCGGCCTTCGTGCTCGGCAACAAACAGTTCTCTGGCCACCTGCCCACGCTGGTCACCGAGGACGAGAAGATACGCCGCGTGTATTACGAGAGCGCGCTCGTGCCGCTGCTGTTGCTTCGCACCAACCTTCCGGCCAGCCCGCATTGCTTTGTCACCGCCGGGCCACAGTCGGCAAACACGCTCATGTATTTCTGGGACACCGGAATGTGGGCCAACACCTGGGCCATGCTCGAACCGGCCGGCATGAAACAACTGCTCGGCAAGTGGTTGACGCTCGACCTGCACGGCGATGTCTATGCCTTGGACTGTCTGTCCGGGCTGGGGGGCGAAAAATGGTATGCGGCCAACGACTGGTCGGTATTTCGTTGCCTGGAAGCCTATCTCGACGCCACCGGCGATCGGGCTTTCTTGCGGGAGAAAATCAAAGGCAAGACGGTTCTCAAGCACATGGAGCAACTGGCCACCGCCTATCGCGAGTTCACCAGTGCCAAGTTGCACCGGTGCCGCTGGTGCGCGGGGGAACTTCAGGGGGAGATCAAGCTCCATCTGCCCTACACGCCCAGCGTGCTCGCCGATTACGGGAAGAACACCCACCTGCTCGAATGCGCCCCGGCCTATGAACACCGCGTCCCGTCTTTCAACGCCGCGAATGTGTACATGCTCCGCCGCACGGCCGATTATCTTCAGTCCGCCGGCCACACGGGGCGGGCCGCCGAACTCCGCGACGAGGCCGGCAAGATGAGCGCCGCCGTGCTCGATCTGTACGTTCCCGGCGAAGGGGTGTGGACGGCCCTGTCTCTCGACGGGAAAAGAAATCAACTTCGCCATTGCTTCGATTACATCCTGGTGGGCCAGGCGCTGGCGGGCGATCTTTCAGCCCGGATGAAGTCCGAGATGACCGCCTTTGTCGAGCGTGAACTGCGGACCAAGACCTGGATGCGGGCCATGAGTCTGCAAGACCCGGCCGCCGCGAACTCCGATCGTCCCGACCATGGCCCTTTGGGCAGCTACGACGGCTGGCCGCCGCTGACCATGGACGTCATGTGCCGGTTCGGCATGTTTCGAAGCGCGGTAGAGTTCTTGCGAAGCACAGAGGCGGTCACGCACGAAGGTCCCTTCGCACAGTCCCACGAATTCCTCGGCCCCAACCAGCGTGGCCACGATCCGATGGTTCGCATTGCTTCCCGGGGCGGACAGGAGTTCAACTCGTGTTGCGGGACGGCTTTCGCCGGTACGATCATCGGTTCGTTCTTCGGCTATCGGCCTGATCTGCCCGGCAGCGACCTCCCTCTGCTTGCGTCCGGAACTCCACGCGGCTTCCGCGGCGAGCTGCTTCACCTCCCGCACCATGGCGCGCTGTACACCATCACGAGCGACACGGATGGCGTTCATGCAAGGCGGGAAGGCAGTCCCCCGTAACGGTTCACGGGGTTGGTGGGGGACCGGTCCGTTTTTTCGGCAAGAAGACGCATTTTCCGATCAACGGCTGGCCGAAAACGCCGATTTGTCCCCTTGTCGCGGCCCATCAGACGGAAGTTCTTAACCCGGATGCGGCCGGGGTACGATAATCTTTGTTGCCGGGCTGCGCAAATCCGCTGGGCCTCGACGGCTTGCTCCAACGATGGAAACCTCGCTGCATCGCGACCTGAAGACCCTCTACGCCGGCCAGGACGCCCAATTCGAGGTGTCGCTGGGCGAATATCGCATTGATGTGATGTCCGGCGGCCACCTGGTAGAGATACAGCATGGGTCGTTGGCCGCGATCCGCGATAAGGTGAAGACCCTGCTCAAAAGCCACCGCGTCCTCGTGGTCAAGCCGATCGTCGTCCAAAAGCTGCTCGTCAAGCGGGCGTACAAGGACGGACCGGTCACCGGCCGGCGCGTAAGCCCCAAGCGTGGCACGCTGCTCGACCTGTTCGACGAGTTGGTCCATTTCACCCGGGTGTTTCCCCACCAGCGGCTGACGCTGGAAGTGCCCTTGGTCGACATCGAGGAGTGGCGGTATCCGGGCCACGGTCGCCGCCGCCGTTGGCGGCTCGCCGACTACCAGATCGAAGACCAGAAACTCGTGGCCGTGCACGCCACCTACCGTTTCCAGACGGCCGCCGACCTGGCGCGGCTGGTCAAGCGTCCCATGCCGCGGCCGTTCCACACGGGCCACTTGGCCGAATCCCTGCAAGTGCAGCGCTGGATGGCGCAGCGGATTGCCTACTGCTTCCGACAGACGGGGGCCGTGCGCGAAGTGGGCAAGCGAGGAAACACCCGGCTCTATGAGTTCGCGGCAGTCAGGAAGGCGAGCTAAACGCAATCAACCGGCGCAAATCAAGGTTTCGGCCGCGGGGCGGAAGGCGGCGGCGTTTGATGGTGGGGCCTGCCGGCCTCGCACGACGCAATTGCGGCGCGCAGAGCATCCGCCAAAGCCTGGTTGTTTTGTTGCGTCGCCAGCTCCAGGGCTTTCCGGTAATGTGCGACCGCCTCGTCGAACCGACCCAAACGAGCGGCGGCGATGCCCAGGTTGTGGTGGGCCTCGGCCAACTCGGGCTTGATTTTCAACGCCTCCCGAAATTGTGCCATTGCTTCGTCGATCCGACCCAGACGGGCAAAGGCGATGCCCAGGTTGCAGCGGGCCTCGGCAGAGCCCGGTTCGATTTCCAACGCCTTCTGATATTGTGCCGTCGCCTCGCCGAACCGATTTAGACGAGTGAAGAGGCGGCCCAGGTTGTTGTAGGCCTCGGCAGAGTCCGGCTTGATTTCCACGGCCTGCCGATATTGTGCCGTTGCCTCGCCGAACCGGCCTAGACGAGCGAGGAGGCGGCCCAGGTTGTTGTGGGCCTCGACAGAGTCCGGCTTGATTTCCAGCGCCTGCCGATATTGTGCCATCGCCTCGTCGAATTGGCCCCCATCGGCCAACGCGTTGCCCAGGTTGTTATGGGCCTCGAGGTAGCCGGGCTTGATTTCCAGCGCCTGCCGATATTGGGCTATTGCCTCGCCGAGCCGACCCAGACGGGCCAGGGCGACGCCCAGGTTGTTGAGGGCCTCGAAGTGGTCCGGCTTGATTTCCAATGCTTTTCGATAATGGGCCATCGCCTCGTCGAACCGGCCCAGGCGAGCGAGCGCGACACCAAGATCGTAGTGGGTCTCGGCAGCGTCGGGCTTGATTTCCAGCGCCTGCCGATATTGTGCCATCGCCTCGCCGAACCGACCTAGACGAGCGAAGGCGACGCCCAGGTTGGTGAGAGCCTCGACGTGGCTCGGCTTGATTTCCAATGCCTCCCGATAGTGGGCCATCGCCTCATCGAGCCGATCCCGACCGGCCAAGGCCAAACCGAGGTTGTTGTGGGCCACGTTGTTTCGTGAGGTGCAAGCCAAGGCATGGGTCCACAGGGTCTCGCTGTCGCGCCAAAACGAGGTCTGACGCCACGCGCACCCCATCAGGGCCGCAAATACCGAGGCTGACGCGATGCCGCACACCCAGCGACGAGAGGGCCAAGACCGGCATAGGTCTGCTGCCCCCCACGCCAAGGCAACATCCAAGCCAATCTGCGGCAAGTACGTGAACCGGTCGGCCATCGCCGCCGCTCCGACCTGCACCAGCCCGATCACCGGCACCAGCATCCCCGCGTACCAGAGCCAACCGACGAGCAAGTAGGGATAGCGCCGCCGACAGGCCAGCACGCCGGCAGAGATAGATGCCAGCACCACCCCGGCACCGATGACTTTCCAAAGCGGCAGATCGGTTCCTGGATGGGGATAGAATGGTGCCAGTCCCAGCGGGCAGATGAACTGACTTAGATAGGCAACGTACGAAACCAGGGCGTTGGCGATTCGCCAGGAGAAGGGAAGTTGCTCCTCGCTCGCCACGACGTTGCTCATGGTCCAATAGGTCACGCCGCAAAACAGGGCCACCAGCAAGAGGAGCGGGATCTTATCGAGGACGCAACGCATGGGAAGCGAGAAACGACCGCGCCGCTCACCTCCGGCCGGCGAAATGTCCGCCGCCGAGGCCATGCGACGCAGCGGCCAATAGTCCAACAGCAGCAGCACGAGCGGCAGCGTCACCAGCATTGGCTTGGCCATGAGCCCCATGACAAAGACGGTTACCAGCAGCAGGTAACGGCTCAACGAAAAAGGGCGCCGCGCATACCAACCGTACGCGCCGAGAGTCAATACGAAGAACAACCCGCTCAGCATATCCTTCCGCTCCGTCACCCAAGCCACGGATTCCACGTGCAGTGGATGCACGGCAAACAGGGCGGCTACCAACGCGCTCGGCCAGAAGCCGCCGGTCAGCCGCCCCAGGACCAGGAACAAGAGAACCGCGGTGGTGGCGTGCAGCAGCACATTCGTCAGATGGTGGCCCCCGGCGTTCAGACCATAGAGCTGGCAGTCTAGCATGGAAGAAAGCCGGCACAGCGGAATCCAATAGTGGCCCTCGAAGTGGCTAAACGCCCAGAAGATTCCCTTCCCGGTCAACCCCGGCGCAACGTGAGGATTCTCGTACACAAATTCGCCGTCGTCGTAGTTGGCAAACGGGTGGCGGACCGTCTGGCCGAACACCAGCCCGACCGCCAGCAACAACAAGCCACAGACAGCCGGCACCAGATAGCGATGCCGTACTCCCGATCGTGGGAATGGCGAAAGACCCTCCGGGCAGGCGGTTTGCTGGACGCCGCCTCGGTTACCCGCCGTTGAGGCCGGCTGGTCCTGCTGCCGATGAGCGCGCTTCCCGGGCCGTCGATACCCATGCTGTTTTCGGCTCATGGAACGGGCACCTGTGTGATCGTTATCCCATTGTGACATGCGCCGGGGCCTTCAGCAATTCCTCTCCACATGCTGCTGCCGATTCGATTGGTCCCGGAACGGTACAGTACGTTCCAACGGTACGTAAACGCCGGTGAACGCTACGGTTTGCCGAAAACCACGCCCGTTTCATTTGCACATCATCAATCCGGCTGTAGAGTTTCGATGGCGATAGCATGGCGTTGGTACGTTACCGTTTTGATGGGAGATACCAGGAATCAAGAGCCTACTAATCCTGATGATTTTGGGAACGTTGCTGGGCGGGATGACGGGTTGCTGCCAATGCAGACCGGCGTGTCCGCCACCGGCGCCGGCCGTGATCTACGCGAATCCATGCCAACCGTGCAATCCCTGCCCCTCCTGCACTTGTGCACCTGCCGTGGCCCCCGGCCCGGTAAATTACGTGCCGGTGCCCGTGCGCTGATCCTTGTTTTCGCCTTGGAGCGCGCAGGAGCGGAGGACGACCTTGGCCGCGCGGTTGGCCCAGAACTGGGCGGCGTGCATTTCCTGGCCCTCGACGGCACTTCGCTTCCCTGCCAGGAGAACTGGGGGCCCGACAGTTGGCTTGGCTCAAGGCCGATTTAGCTTCAGTCGGCCGAAGTAGACCAGCCGGCGCCCCACCTTCTTAGGCAGCACGCAGGAATTGGTCTACCCGCGCCACGGTGCCGACCCCTTGATGATGCGGTGGGACTGGGATCGGGTGGGTATTTCGTTTCCTGCGTGCTGCCTTATGCTGACGAGAGGTATGCCACAAACCGAAAAACCGTCATTGTTCTCGGAAAAGATGCCATTTACGCGCCCGTAGCTCAAGGGATAGAGCAGCGGATTTCTAATCGGAACCGGCCGATTCTGTACACTCCCTAGAAAACGTGATAGACGCCTTATTCTGTCGGGTTTTCTTCACTCTTGGTCGTCCAGCTTGTACAGTGTACAAATGGGCAGAAATGGGGCTTGGCGGGTGTACGTACACCCGTTGTCCATCTGCTGTACAACCCTGCCACGATCCGGCGTGAGAGGGCCTTAGCTTACCAATGATCAAAGAGTGCGCACCACTGGTTTACGTCGCAATGGCGGCACGACGAGCGGCCCGTTTCTGGCGGGGACGGGCTTGGGCCTCACGAAATTCTTCCTCCCGCTGCTCCAGCCGATGATCGGGATTAGCCGCAACCCAGCGGTCCGGCAGCAAGGCTTCCAGCGAGGCAGGATGGGATGATTGACATCTGCAGCCCGCTGGAGGTCGTCTGAATGAAAAAGCCGAAGTCATTCGATTGCGTGGCGGCCTCTTGCGGCAGCACGGCGTCGGCTATTAGACTGGTAAGGAGCTACGATCAAACACCCGCGGTATAGGAATCCTCGATGGAAGAGTTGTCGCAATACCACCAACCGATCGCCTCCATGTTCCGCGTCCCTGGCTCGCCCGACGAATGGCGGAAACATGCCCTCACCGGCGAGCAGTTGGAGTCTTACCGACGTGAGGGATATGTCTCCGGCATCCGGCTCCTGACGGACGAACAGGTGGACGTGCTTGTGTGACGAGTTGACGCCGCTGTTCGACCCAGCCCCTCCGCGGCATGGACTGTTCCACGAGTTCCATTCCAACGAATCCAAGGACAGCAATACGGTTCTGTTCCACGCGCTCGGTGCATGGCGCATCGCCCGGGCCTTTCATGACATCCTTTGGAACCCGGCTTTCACCGTGCCGGCTAGCCAACTGATTGGCGGCCCCGTACGGTTCTGGCACGACCAGTTGTTCTGCAAGCCGCCTCGGCACGGAGGCGGTGTGGCATGGCATCAGGACTACTCCTACTGGACCCGCACCACGCCAATGTCGCATCTGACTTGCTTCATCGCACTGGATGACACGGACATGGAAAATGGGTGCCTGCACCACGTGCCGGGGA
>Ga0181520_10002556_pt1 | contig 33513 bp, 26 predicted proteins | sample PEATcosm2014_Bin_29_FD_132451 | JGI IMG/M metagenome (GOLD analysis project Ga0181520, IMG submission 132451) | Peatland microbial communities from MTU Mesocosm Facility, Houghton, MI, USA - PEATcosm2014_Bin02_30_metaG | ecosystem: Environmental > Terrestrial > Soil > Wetlands > Peat | place...
ACGAGCAGTCCGTAGGCGTCGGCGTCTGCCTGGCACAGGGCGGCCGCACGGTCGCGGAGATGTTCGGCGGTGATGGCGAGAGCCGGCGCGTCAGGAAGCTGGCGCGTGGACAGACGCGCCGACATGACGCAAAGCCCCGCCGCCAGACTGACTGCTAGGGCCGCGACTGACCCGCCGCCAGGCGCCGGCCCGGGGGCGGATACGAGCTCGAGGAAGCTCCCGAGCGCGACCTTTAGATACGCCGGGTGCTCAGCTGAGCCCGACAATCTCGCCGTTCTCGTCGATGTCGATGATCTCGGCTGCCGGGTGCGTCGAAAGCCCCGGCATCGTGCTCATGTCGCCACAGATGAGGTAGACGAAACCCGCGCCGATCGAGGCGCGGGCCTCGCGCACGGGCATGCGCCACCCCACCGGCGCCCCCTTGAGGGAGGGATCGGACGACAGCGACAGGTGCGTCTTGGCGATGATCACCGGAAGGTTCCCGAAACCGTTCTTCTCGTAGGCGTCGATCTGACGGTTGGCAGCGGGCAGGTAGTCCACACCGGCGGCGCCGTAGATCTTCGCAGCCACTGTCTCGATCTTCTCGCGCAAGCTCGCCTCATTCGGGTAGAGCAGGCGGAAGTCGCTCGGCTCGTCCGCCGCCTCGACCACGGCCTGGGCGAGCTCGGTGGCACCCTTGCCGCCCTCGGCGAAGTTCGTGCACACCGCTGCACGGACACCCATCGAGGCCGCGATCTCGCGGACGGCCTCGTGCTCGGAGGGGAAGTCACCCGGGAAGGCGTTGATGGCGACGACAGGCGAGACGCCGAAGACCTGAATGTTCTCGATCTGCTTGCGCAGGTTCGCCCCACCCAGATGGACCTCTTCGGGGTTCTCCTCCAAGATGGCAGGGGGCAGCGGCCGCCCGGCCGCGACCTTGTGCCGCCCGGAGTGCACCTTGAGCGCGCGCACCGTGGCCACGACGACGGCGGCATCGGGCTTGAGTCCTGAAGTGCGGCACTTGATGTCGAAAAAGCGCTCGGCTCCCATGTCGGCGCCGAATCCGGCCTCGGTGAGGAGGAAGTCTCCGGTGTGGATCCCGATGAGGTCCCCGACGATCGAGGAGTTGCCGTGGGCGATGTTGCCGAACGGTCCCGCGTGCACGATCACCGGCGTGTTCTCGATCGTCTGCAGCAGGTTCGGCTTGATCGCCTCGCGCATGATCACGGTCATCGCCCCGGCACCCTTCAAGTCCTCCGACGTCACCGGCTCACCGTCGTCGGTGTAGCCCACGACGATGCGTCCGAGGCGGGCCCGCATGTCCTTGAGCGAGGTCGACAGCGCGAGGATGGCCATCACCTCGGAGGCGGCTGTGATGTCGAACCCGCTCTGGCGCGGAATGCCGTCCTGCTTGGTTCCGAGGCCTATCACGATGTTGCGAAGAGCACGGTCATTCACGTCGAGCACGCGTCTCCAGGTGATGTTGTGCAGGTCGATCTTGAGCTCGTTGCCCTTTTGCAGGTGGTTGTCGACCATCGCCGACAACATGTTGTGGGCGGCGGTCACAGCGTGCATGTCACCGGTGAGATGGAGGTTGAAGGACTCCATGGGGACGGCCTGGCTGTAGCCACCCCCGGCAGCTCCGCCCTTGATGCCGAAGGTGGGGCCCATCGAGGGCTGGCGGATCGAGATCGTCGCGCTCTTGCCGATGTGGTGCATGGCCTGACCGAGGCCGACGATCGTCGTCGTCTTCCCCTCGCCGAGCGGGGTCGGCGTGATGGCGGACACGACCACGTACTTGGCCTTCGGGCGCTCGGCCAGCTCGGCGATGGCGTCGAGCTTGATCTTGGCGACATTCTCGCCGTAGTGCTCGAGAAGCCGCGGCTCGATCCCCATGTCCTTTGCAATTTCGGCAATCGGCTTCAAGTGAGCCTGGCGCGCGATCTCGAGGTCGCTCGGCATGGCCATGTCAGATCTCCTTTTCGGTAACGATCGACTTCGACTTTTGGACCAGCCGCCTGCTGTGCAAAGGCGTCGAATCGATGCCGCGGGGACGTTCGACCACTCTTGAACAGGTGCGCAGCATCGCAGAGGTCCTCTCCGGCGGTGTCGGTTTCACTCTAGCGTCAAGGGTCTGAAAGGCGATAACCGGCTCTTCTCGGGGCTGGACGCCACGGCGCGTCCCACTTCGGGGTGAGCGGACCATGACGGACGCGTCTTGCTCGGCGGGGCAGAATGATGCTGTGCTTCAATGACGCGGGGTGATTCGGAGAGTCTCCTCGCCGCCGTTTTCGGTCCGAGGTCCCCTCAGGAAGTAGATGAATGCCCTCAAGAGCCCCCTTCCTTGCGAGGTGGTCGCCCCGGATCGGGCACAAGGCTGCACGCCTCCACCTCATGACGGGGCCGTCCACGACCCTCGGCATCTGGTCCGCTCCGGTCTGGCTGACGCTCTACCTGGTCGGTCTGGGTTGGTCCAGGGTGGCTGCCTATGTAGTGGCCGGGTTCGGCTGCGCCTGCCTCGCATTCGCGGCCGTCTGCATGCACCTCATGTACAGAGCGCTCAGCGAGCGCTTCGGTTTCAAGGTCTCCTGGCACAATGCACCGCCGTACCGCTACAAAGCCTTCGGTACTTGGTGCCGGCGCAACGGCGTGGACCCGGCCACGGGAAAGTCACTCGCCGATGGTGGAGCCGGCGCCCAACCCGCGCACCGCGCTGGTGCGCATCGCGGTGCTGCCCGCCGCGCGCCAGCCCACCGCACTCCTGCCCATAGTGCCCGAGGGCAGGTCAGCCGCTCGCGGACAAACTGAGTTGGTCGTCGCCGCCAGGGGGGCGACATAATGGCAAAACTGAAAACTGAGTTGCAGGCACGGTGAAGGTCGCGTCCTCGCCATAAGGAGGCCCGGGTGATCAACGATGGTGACACCGGTTTTGTCCTAGTTAGCGCCGCACTAGTCATGGTAATGACACCAGGCCTCGCGTTTTTCTATGGCGGCTTGGTGAGAAGAAAGAACTTCCTCACAATAATGCTGCAGAGCTTCATCTCGATGGGCGTGGTCACTGTTCTCTGGGTGCTGGTCGGTTACTCGCTGGCCTTCTCCGGGAACCTGGGCGGCGTCATTGGCAACCTCTCGTGGGCAGGCCTGCGGGGAGTAGGCGCAGCGCCAGGCCCGTACGCCCCTCATATCCCGGCGCTCGCGCACTTCATCTTCCAGGAGATGTTCGCCATCATCACACCGGCGCTCATCACCGGTGCCTTCGCTGACCGGATCGCCTTCAAGAGCTACCTCAAGTTCCTTGTCATCTGGAGCCTGCTCGTCTACGTACCGATAGTGCACTGGATCTGGGGCGGCGGGTTCCTCATGAAGTGGGGCGTCGAGGACTTCGCCGGAGGAATGGTCGTCCACACGAGCGCCGGGTTCGCGGCCCTGGCGTCGGTGTTCGTCGTCGGGTCCAGGAGGTTCGCCCCTGGTGAGAAGAGCGTCCCGCACAACGTCGCCTTCGTTGGCCTCGGCACCGGCTTGTTGTGGTTCGGTTGGTTCGGCTTCAACGGTGGCTCGGCGCTCGCGGCCGACGCCGTTGCCGCGCAAGCCTTCGTCAACACCGACATCGCCGCCTCCGTCGCGATGTGCACGTGGTTGGCCATCTCATGGTGGAGGTCAGGAAAGCCCAGCATCGTGGGTGCCTTCACGGGAGCGGTCGCGGGCCTCGCCTGTGTGACCCCGTGCGCCGGCTTCGTGCCGACATGGGCGTCGTTCGCGATCGGTCTGCTCGCCGGATCCATCTGCTACTCGGCGGTCGCCCTGGTGCGCCACATGAAGTGGGACGATGCACTCGATGTGTGGGCCGCGCACGGCATAGGCGGGCTCCTTGGTTCGATGCTCGTGGGCGTGTTCGCCTACGAGTCGGTCAACCTTGCCGGCCACAACGGCCTCGTCGCGGGCAACCCCGCCCTGTTCGGCAAGCAGGTCGCCGCTGCCCTGCTGATCGCTGTCTACGCCTTCGTCCTGACCTGGATCATCCTGAAGGTCCTGGACAAGTTCGAGTCCGTCCGGGTACCGGACGCCATCGAGCTCGCGGGGTTGGACACGGAGCTGGAGGAGCCTGACGCCTACGTGTTCACCTGACCGGCCCGCTTCAGCCGCTCGAGTGCGTTCGGACCGCTGAGATCAGCGCGGACACGGCGCCGGTGATCTCCCGGTGCCGTGGGTAGCACAACGCGATCTGGCGGGTCGTGAGGCGCTCGCGCGGAGCGAGCCAAGTGAGTGACGGATCGACGGCCCGCCGGGCCGCCAGCCGTCCGATGCAGGCGTGCCCCAGGCCCGCGGCGACGAGACGTTGCAGGGCGAGGTTGTCATCGGTCCGGTAGACGATGCGCGGTGCTATGCCGCGCCTGCGCCACGCCTCTTCCAGCTCGAGCTGGCTGTTCCAGCGGCGCGTCCAGGCGACTACGTCCCTGCCGTCGATCACGTCGAAACTCAGGTGCTCGACATCGCCGATCTCGCTGTCGCGACGGGTGAGGATGACCCACGGGTCCTCGAGGAGAGGAATGATCTCCACCCCCTCATCCGGTTCGGGGTTGAGGGTGAACGCCAAGTCAAACCTTCCTCGCCCGAGCCCGCTCATGATGGCCTGGATCTCCTCGACCTCGCTCAGGACCACCTCTATGTCGGGATGGGTCTCTCGAAACGACCTGAGCGCGGCCGGCATCAGCTCGGCGGCCGCCGTCTGGGACACCCCGACGCGGATGCGGGCGCGCTCACCGCTGCGGGCGGAATCGACGTCGGCGCCGATGGCCTCCACCTCTCCGAGGGCACGGCGAGCCCGCCTGTAGGCGGCCGCCCCGGTGGCGGTGAGCTTCACTGCGCCGCGACCGCCGGGACGCGTGAACAGCTCCGTGCCGAGCAGGACCTCCAAGGACGCGATCTGGTGCGAGATCGAAGACTGGGTGTAACCGAGCTCGGCGGCGGCTCGGCGGAACGAGCCGAGGTCGGCTATCGCTACGAGGGCCCGGAGCTCGCGCAGACCGACCCCTTTTTCAATCGACCAGACTGATCGTTCTGCCACCAATTATTCAGGTTATCTGCGAAAAATGTTGTCGTAAAATGGTATAAGGACGAAGTGTCCAGCTTCCGATAGGTAAATGGTGGCCGCTCTTAACATTACGAGACAACGACAGAAGACCGTGGGGCGCCACGACACTGTGGAACCGGTGGTGCCCGACGCCATCGATGTCAGCGACGTGAGGGTTCGACGCTTGCGCTACCTCGTCTATGCCCTCGCGCTCATGAGCTCCCTGCTCCAATCGGCAATCGCGCCCCTCCTTCCTTCGTACGAGCACCGCTTCCAACTCGCCGGAGTGCAAACGGCCGGGCTGCTCGCGGCGACCGGCGTCGCCGCCCTGTTCATCTCGCTGCCGGCAGGTGCCCTGTCCGATCGCTTCGGGGCACGCTCATTGACCCTGTGCTCGGGTTGGCTCATAGTGTTCGCGACCCTCGGCCAGGCTTTCGCCCCCTCGTACCCGTTGCTCCTCGTTTCCCGCCTCCTGTTCGGTCTCGGCTACGGCATCGTGTGGACAGCAGCGCTCACCTGGCTGGCGAGAGCCTCTGACGACGAGTCGTCCCTCACCGGAACGATCACGGCTTCAGGGTTCGGTTCCATCGCGGGGCCGGCTTTCGCAGGTTTCATTGCCCAGTACTTCGGGCTCGCGGCACCGTTCGTCGTCGCAGCGGTGCTGACGGTCGTAGTCACGTTGTTGATGACCTCGATTCACCTCGAGGGTGCGAGCTCGTTGGAGCACATAGGTGTCATCTCGAGCGTCCGCACGGCTTCGTGCGACCTGAGGATCCTCGGGGCGGCTCTTGCCGTGGTCATCGCGGGCGCGTCGTCAGCTCTCGTGACCCTCCTCGGGCCGCTCGAGCTTCACCAGTCCGGAGCATCAGAAAGCTCGATCGGAATCGTGTTCTCGGCGGCCGCGGCAGTCTTCATTTGTGGGAGCGCCATCACCAAACGGGCAGGGCTACGCGCGGTCCGTTTGAAGACGGTCCTCGGAGCAGGGGTCGTGCTCGCCCTCGTCATGTCTCCGGCCACGGCGAGCGCGGCGCCGCTTTTCGTCGTCGTGATGCTGTGCGCGACGGCCGCGGTGAGGTCCGTCCTGTGGTCAGTCGGCTACCCGCTCGGCGCCTCGGGGGCAAACCGAGCCGGGGTGGGACTCGGTGTGGTGATGGGCATGCTCAATCTCGTATGGGCTCTAGCCACCGTTGTGAGCCCCCTCGTCGCCGGCGCCTTCATCGGCCCGCTCGGCGCACGCGCGACCACCGCCGTTGCTCAGGTCGTGTTGGGAGCAGCGCTTGTGGTCGGCTGGCTTGCCTTTCACGTCCGCTCCCCAGAGCGCGAAGTGCAGATCGGGCATCTCTGAGGTGCGATAGAGGCGCCTGGGCAGGAAGTCGCACAGCCCAAGGTGTCTCGAATGCTCTGTCTACGCCTCGGGTAGGCCGGTCGGTCGTACACCCATCAAAACCCGGGGCTCTTGCTTGCGGCCGCCGATCGCGGCCGCTATCCGGGCATTGATGTCGCCCGCGGCGACAGCTTGGACCAGGCCCTCGATGTCGGGGTCCCACCCACGCACCTCGCGCAGCATGGGCACGTAATCGCGCACCGCCCTGTATGCAGCCACGGTCCCGCGCCCGAGCGGCCACTGCTCTCGCATGTCGACTGCCTGGGCGGCAGTGATGAGCTCGTAGACGAGCGTACGGTGCACGAGCGAGACCAGCTCGTGTGTCCGGCGCACCGAAAGCGGGGCCATGGATGCGTCGTCCTCGACCCCTTCTGCGACCTGGCCGGCGTAGTCGAGGGTCACCGGTCTCGCCCATGAGCGCGCTTCGGCCGCGAGCGCGGCGCACCAACGACCCATCGGCTTGAGCCCGTTGGTGGGTCCCTGCTCGAATGCCAGCGCGCTCGGGAGGCCGCTGAAGTGGTTCCAGAGCAGCTTCTGCACGCGCTCGTTGGTGCCCTTGACTGCATTGGCGATGGCAAGGCGTAGCAGGTCGAAGGCCATGGCGAGCCCCGCCACGTCGAAGTTGCCGCCCGAGACGATGACCCCCTCGCCAACGAGCACGAGTGGATTGTCGTTGGCGGCGTTCAGCTCGGTCTCGAGGTTGAAGCGCGCGTAGTGGAGGGCGTCGTAGAGCGCGCCGTGGCTGCGGGGCACGCAGCGGAACGAGAGGGGGTCCTGCAAGTTGCGCGCCGCGCCCGGTTCCCAGAGGTAGGAACCCTCGAGCATGTGGCGCAACCGGTCGGTCGCCGTGGCCAGCCCGACCTGCGGCTGCAGGTGAGCCATGCCGGAATGGATGATCGAGACGTTGCCTGCGAATGCCTCGAGCGACAGTGCAGCTGCCACCTGCAACAAGTCGACCAGTTCTGCCACGTCGTTCAGCACGAGGGCACCCCGGCCGAGGGTCACGCCGTTGGCACTGATCAGCGCGAGAGCCTCTTTCGGTGCCAGCTCGATCGGCTCCAGCCCGACTCGCTTCAGCGCGGCCCTCCCGCTCATCACCTCGCCGCCGATCTCTGCGTGCCCGATACCGATCAGCACCTTGCCGATGTCGGACATCTCCGACAAGTCCCCCTGGCCTACCGAGCCGATCTCCCTGACCACAGGATCGACGTCCCGGTTCAAGAGCTCGACGAGCATTTGTGCCAGCTCGCAGCGAACCCCGACACCCGCCTTTGCCATGCCGTTGGCCCGGGCCAGCATCATCGCCCTCACGACGTCAGGGCGTAGGGGACGCCCGTAGGAAGAGCTCAAGTCAGTAATGGTGTCAAAAGAAAAGCGCCTGAGCTGCTCGATCGGGACCCTGTAGCGGGCGAAGGAGCCGAGTCCGGTGTTGAGACCGTACACGGCCTCGCCGCTTGCCAGGACGGCGTCAACGACGTCGCGGGCTTCTCGCATGCGCCGGAGCGCCTCAGGCGCAATGCTCACACGGGCCCGGTCGCGTGCAACCGCGACCACGTCCTGCACGCTCAGATTGTCCCCGGTCAGCTCGATGAGTCGCTCAGTCATCCAGTCCGCTGCGCCGCCCTCGGCTGCGCTCCTCCTTGCGGTGATCACAAACTACCAACGCCTGCACCAAGACCGCGATGCCCCGTCCGATGTCCTCCAAGTCCGTCCACTCCTCTGGACAGTGGCTCCTGCCTGCCCGAGAGGGCACGAAAACCATGCCCATCGGACCGAGGCGTGCCATGTGGGACGCGTCGTGACCGGCACCGCTCGGGATCCTGAGCACCCGGTTGCCTAGCGAGGTCGCCGCCTGGTCGATGCTGTCGGCCACCCAGTCCGTCACGGTGACCGGGGGCTCACGGGAAATCCAGGTGAGGGTCGTTCCGAGTTGACGCCGGGCACCGATGCCATCGAACTCGTCGGCGACGGCGCGGCCGAAGCTGTCCAGCCATTGCGCATCGGGGCTTCGCGCCTCGGCCCACAGGTCGGCTTCCCCCGGTACGACGTTGTGGGCGCCGGGTCGGATCTCGAGGCGGCCGGTAGTCGCCACACCGCCTTGGGCGAGCCGCTCGATGGCCAGGGCCAGCTCGGCCGCCCCGGACAGCGCGTCCCGGCGCAGGCTCATCGGGGTCGTCCCGGCGTGGTCGGGCCGCCCCTCGAAGCGGGCACGAAGCCGGTGGATGCCTGCTATGCCCGTCACAACGCCTATCGGCACGCGTGCCTGCTCGAGTACCGGGCCCTGCTCGATGTGCAGCTCGACGTAGCAGTGCAGGCCTTCCGGCCAGCGTGCACCGCCCAGGGCGGACGGCACGCCACCGGCGGCGGCGAGCGCCTCGGAGAGGCTACGCCCGTCCGGGCCCAAGAGGGCGAGATGGCCCTCGTCGAGCGCGCCCGATATGGCGCGGCTGCCCACGCAGCTCAGGCCGAAGTCGTTCGGCTCCTCGCCGAGGAAATCTACGACGACGAGGTCGTGCTCGAGCTCCACCTCGGCGGCACGAAGGCAGCGAACCGCCTCGATGGCGCCGAGCACACCGATGATGCCGTCGAAGCGGCCGCCGCCGTGCACGGTGTCGGTGTGCGAACCCGTCACGATGGCGCCGGGCAACCCACCGGTGCCGGGCAACCTCCCGATGAGGTTGGCAGCCGCGTCGGTCTCGACTCTGAGGCCTGCTTCCTGCATCCTCGCGGCCACCCACTCGCGCCCGGCTCGGTCGAAACCCGAGAAGACTCGTCGCGTCCAGCCGGGTGCTTCGGGGTCCCGGTATGAGGCGAGGATCTCGAGGTCGCCCGAGACCCGCGCGAGGTCAGGAGACGGTAGCCGGCTCACGACGGTGCCGTCTCCGGCGCCTCTTGTCCGATCAGCGGGATGCCCATGATCTTCTCGACCTCCTCGAGCGCGAATTGGTCCCTCGTGCTCGAGGACAGGGGCAGCAGCGACTGGTCGACGACAAAGAGCGCCACCTCGCGTCCCGCTCTCATCTCGGCAATGGAGACCGGCCGCCCGTCCTCGAGCGACAAGGTGGCGATGACGTCGGGGTAGGTGGCGACGCGCAGACCGTTCAGGTCCACTGTCATGTACTCGTTCAGATAGCGCACGAGGTGGCCGCCGACCGAGAAAGAGCCGTGGTCGAATCCGCCCGCGGTCCGAAGCGGGTCGACTTCGCGGACCGGGCCGCTGGCGAGGACCCTGCCTCCGGTCGCGGCGGCCGCCGCCCCGATCACGGAACCCGCGTCAGGTGCTGCACGCATCGCCGACCCGAGAGACAAGGCGTAGCTGATGGCGCCAACAGCGGCATGTTGCTTGACATAGGCCGCTTCGACGGGGTGACGGGCCGCGGCAATGAAGCCTCCCGCGCGCACACAGACGTCCCGCAGGACGTCGGAGGTCGCGATCACCTGGCCACGAACGACGACCTCGAGGCCGCCGCACAGCTCACGGTTCCCTCCGGCAACCGCTTGCACCGTCTCGTATCCGGGTCTCGTCGTCAGACCCATCGCGCCGAGCTTGCCAGTCGGGTGAGCGCGCACGTCTCCCGCCGCGTCCAGCACACGCACCCCGAGCACGGCGGACTGGATCCAGCCGTTCAGGGTGGTCGACGAGCCGTTCTGGGCTGTCATCACAGCGACGACCGGCCGGTCCGTCTCGGCCGCCACCAGCTGCAGAGCTCTCACGTAGTCAAGCGGGCGGATCTCCCTGTTCGGTGATGCGGGCGCTCCGATAGCGGTCACCGTGACGACGAGGTCAGCGTCGTCGACCTCGTCCAGCGAGCAGAGGACGGGACGGCCGACCCGTGTGGCGAGCTCACCCATCATCATGCCGTGGTCGACCCAACCGCCTCCGCCGCAAGCGAGTACCGACCCACCCCACACGGCGCTTACGGCGTCGTCTCCGGTCAGCTCACGTGCCATGTCCTCTCCTCCCGCTCGTGGCGGAGCCCGAGGCCGGCCCCGATGGCCGCGGACTGCGCGTCGGTGTAACCGGCGTCCGCATAGCGCAGTACGCCGAGCCCGCTGTCGGCGTCGAGCCCGCGGCGGAGGCGCTGGCCCGCAGCGTCGCTGCCGTCCGCGACGATCGTGACGCCGGCCGACTGCATGTAGCCCGCGTAGCCCGCACCTCCGGCGTGGACGGCGACGAGGTCGGCCCCCGAGGCCGCCAACAAGAGGGCGTCGAGTATCGGCCAGTCGGAGATGGCGTCAGAGCCGTCAGCCATGCCTTCGGTCCCGATGTGCGGGTGGGTCATCCCGCCGGAGTCGAAATGGTCCCTGGTGAACGCCACCGGGCCGGCGAGCCGCCCGGAACCGACGAGCTCGTTGACCGCGACCGCGAACCGGGAGCGTTCCCCGTGGCCGAGCCAGCAGCTTCGCGCCGGAAGACCTTGGGTCATCACATGGACCCGGGCGAGCGAGATCCAGGCCTCCACCTCGGCGCGGAAGGACATCTCGACCACGAGCCGGTCGAGCTCGGCGAGGTCGGAGAGCTCGCCTGAGAGCGCCACCCAGCGGAACGGCCCGATCCCTCGGCAGAACAGAGGTCGCAGGTACCTCGCAGCGAAGCCGTCTATCTCGAAGGCCTTTCGAGCTCCAGCCGCCTCGGCCTGCACCCTGAGGTTGTTGCCGCATTCGAAGACGACCGAGCCGCCCGACTTCAGTTTCAACATGGCCTCGACTTGGCGGGCCATCGAGCGGCGCGCCCTGTCGGCGACGCCCGCCGGATCGAGCTCACGACGGGCTTTCCACTCCTCCAGCGAGTAGTCGACAGGGCAGTAGCCGAAGACGGCGTCATGTGCGGCCGTGAGATCGGTCACAACATCGGGCACGACGCCCCTGTCGGCAAGTTCGCCGTAGACCGCCGCCGCGTTGCCAACGAGCCCGATGACCCTGCCCGGCTCCCCCCCGGCGATCAAGGCGAGCGCCTTGTCGAGGTCGTCGGTCACCGAGGCAAGGTGGCCCCGGTCGTAGGCACGGGCGCACTTGTCCGGGTCGACCTCGACCACGATGCCCTTACCGCCTGCCATCGCGATGGCGAGAGGTTGCGCCGACCCCATGCCGCCGAGGCCGGCGGTGAGCACGAGTCTCCCGGCGAGCGAACCGCCGAAATGCTCCCGCACGACCGCCTGCAGGAGTTCGTAGACACCCTGGAGGACGCCCTGGAAACCGATGTACTGCCAGTCTCCGGCGGTCAGGCCGCCCCACATGAGTAGGCCGCGGTCACACAGCTCGTCGAAGTACTCGGCGGTCGCGTAATGGCCGACCACGTTGCCGCAGGCCATCACCACCAAAGGGGCCTCGGGCGAGCTCGGGAAAACGGCCACCGGCTTGCCGGACTGCACGACGAGCGTCTCGTCCTCACCGAGTCCCTTGAGCGACGCCACGATCCTCGAGTACGACTCCCAGTCCCGTGCAGCCTTGCCCCGCGCCGCGTAAACGACCAAGTCCTCGGGGCGTTCGCCGATCTCGAGCACGTTCTCGAGCATCCTCAACAGCGCCTCCTGCCGCCAGCCCCGGCAGCGCAGGAGGCCGCCGCGCTGGGCTGTGACCTTGTCGGGCGCGCCCGGATCAGTCACCGTGTGCTGCTTCGGCCGCGCGCTGGACTACACGACCCCGGCCAGGCGATCCGAGCAGTTGCGAGCCGTCCCAGACGACGTCTCCACGCGAGACCGTGAGCACGACCCGGCCGGGAAAGGCCATCCCGTGGTACGGGCTCCAGCCGGCGTTCGAGTGCAGTTCGCCCTCGTCGAGAGCAAAAGGGCGCGCCGCATCGAAGGCCATGACATCGGCGTCCATGCCGGGGGCGAGAGCGCCTTTCGCGTGCGAGATCCCGAAGATCCGCGCCGGTGCCGCCGCCAGGAGGTCCGAAAGCCTGTTGAGGTCCTCGCCGCGTGCCAGAAGCCCGGCAGCCAGCACGTTGACAAGCGTCTCGGTGCCGGGCGCCCCGGAATGATTGTCGAAGATCAGCGGGCGTGTCTTGTCCGACAGTGGCCAGGGTGCGTGGTCCGAGGCAACCACGTCGATCCCCCCCGCCAAAAGGCGCTCCCAGAGCCCGGCCACCTCGACGGGCGCACGCAACGGGGGGTTTATCTTCAGCCGACCGCCTTGGCGCTCCATGTCCTCCTCGGAGAAGCACAGGTAGTGCGGGCACGTCTCGGTCGTGACGCTGAGGCCTTCTGCAGCATAGGAACGGGCGAGGTCAACCGAACGGGCCAGACTCAAGTGGCACAGGTGCAATGGGGCTCTCATCTCCCTTGCGTACTCGAGCGCCGTCAGCACAGCCTGGGTCTCGCTCACAGGCGGCCGCGAGCGGCAATGGCCCAGCGGGGAGGGATCGCCCGACTCACGGGCACGGGCCAAAAGGGGCTTGATTATCTCCTCGTTCTCGGCGTGCACGCAGGCGACGCTTCCGTGCTCCCGTATCGCCGCGAGAACCTCGAGGAACTGATCGTCGGGAATGCGCGGGAACCGGTGGGGGTCGGTGCCGAACAGCGAGAGCTTGAACCCGACGGCACCGGCCTCGACGAGCGGGCCGACGTCGATGCCACCGGTCCCGGGGCGCACCGTGCCCAACAGGGCGACATCGACGAGCGCTTCACGAAGGACCTTGTCGCGCTTGGCTGCCAATATCTCCGGGCTCACGACCGGTGCTTCGACGTCGTAGGGCATGTCCACAACAGTGGTCACACCACCCGCCGCCGCTGCTCTTGTGAGGGCCCGGATCCCTTCGGCGGTCGTGCTGCCGGAGTGGACGTGGCAGTCGATCACGCCGGGGAACAGATATGCACCTTTGACGTCGATCAGCCTCGCGGCCGACCCGGGCGCCGGCTCGCCGTCGCGTACCTCGACGATGCGCCCCCCGACCACGCGGATCTCGCCACGGACCGGTTGACCGGAGCCTTTGACTATCCGCCCGGCTATCGACAGGTCTACCGCGGGCATCTCGCGGCCAGCCGACGACTTCGCCGCTCCCGGCGAAACGGGTTTGCGCTGGTGCCCGACCCAAACTGAGCCCGAGCATCATGTCGATGTCGAGCCGTCCGCATGGCGTTGCCATGTTATCCGTCGTGACGTTCCTGCCCAAGCCCCCGATGGACCGGGTGTCGTTGGTTCCCTCACGCTCTTGAACCCCGGCGACGCCCCCGTGCTCTCGCGCAACAGGCGGATCGCCCCGATGTGCTGCTAGCTTCAGGCTCTGATTAGCCTCCAGTCCCGGTTCGGCCCCAAGGCTGCACCTGGATGTGACACGGGAGGAGGGGCATAGTTGCTGCTGTACGTGCTGAAACGTATCGGCCTGGCATTGATCACGCTGGTGCTCTTGAGCATGATCATCTTCTTCGCCGGTCAGGTGCTTCCCGGCAACGCAGGAAGAGCGATCCTCGGACCTTTCGCCTCGCAACAGGCCGTCATCACGCTCGACCACAAGCTCGGGGTCGACCGGTCACTTCTGGTCCAGTACTGGAGCTGGGCCACCGGGATACTGCACGGGAACCTCGGGACCTCCTACCAGCAACAGGCACCGGTGAGCTCGTTCATATTCCCGTACATAGGGCGTTCCCTCAAGCTTGCGGCCTTCGCCTTTGTCATAGTCGTGCCCCTCAGCATCCTCGGCGGGATCGTGGCGGCGCTCAACCGGGGCCGGCTCGTCGACCGGATCCTGAGCACGACGAGCCTCTCGCTCTCGACGGTGCCCGAGTTCGTCTCCGGCGTGGTGCTGATCGTCCTGTTCGCACTCGGCCTCAAGGTGCTGCCTGTCTCGGCCAACGCCCCACCGGGCTCGTCATTCCTGATCCAGCTGAAATACCTGATCCTTCCGGCCATCCCGCTCGTGTTCATCCTCTTCGGGTACATAGCCCGAATGGCGCGGGCGGGCACGGTCGAGGCGCTCGACTCGGACTACGTGCGCACTGCCACCCTTAAGGGCCTGCCCCGCTGGGTGGTGATCCGAAGGCACGTGCTTCGCAACTCACTGCTGCCGACAATCACCGTCATCGCCACCCAGACCGGATACCTGATCGGCGGGCTCGTCGTCGTCGAGAAGCTCTTCGTCTACCCCGGCATCGGCACCTTGATCATCAACGCCGCCACCGACAAGGACTTCCCTACTCTCGAAGCGGGAGTCCTTTTCATCGGTATCGTCTACCTAGGAGCGACGCTCATCGCCGACATCTTCTACACCGTGTTGAACCCGAGGATCAGACTGGGGAACGCGGAATGACGGCCGGCATCGATCCACTCACGCCTCCTGTGACCCCCGGGGTAGCGGACGAGGTTGGCACAGGATCGCCTACCGGTGCGGCGGGAGCACTCGACGTCTCGGTAGGCCAGGTCCGGCGCGAACAGCTCCATCAGCTCGTGCGTTCGAGGGCCTTCATGATCGGCTCTCTGATCCTTTTGTGGTGGATCGTCTGCGCCATCTTCGGGCCCCTGTTCGCTCCCTATGACGCCACCGCCGCCAACATCGTGGCCACCCAGCTGGCCCCGTCGGCAGCTCACTGGTTCGGGACCAACGACGTCGGGGAGGACGTCTTGTCAAGGGTGATCGTCGGCGCCCGCGACATTCTCGAGATAGCTCCCCTCGCCACGCTTTTGGGCACGGTTCTCGGAACGACCATCGGCCTTGCCCAGGGCTATCTCCGCGGCGCCTTCGACATGCTCGTGGGCAGGATCGTGGACGCTGCCCTCTCGTTGCCGATCGTGATCGTGGCCTTTCTCTTCGTCGTCGCAGTCGGCCCGAGCACTCTCACCCTCATCATCGTCATCGGTTTCGTCTTCTCGCTGATCATCGCGAGGACGGTGCGGACCGCAGTTCTGCAGGAGCGTGAGCTCGACTACCTGGCGGCAGCCCGCCTGCGCGGCGAGAGCGTTCCGCACGTGATGTTCATCGAGATCCTCCCGAACGTGCTCGGCCCCATCCTCGTCGAATTCACAGTGAGGCTGGGCTACGCCATCTTCACGATCGCGACGCTGTCGTTCCTCGGCTTCGGCGTGCAGCTGCCCACGCCCGACTGGGGGGCCGACATCGCCGTCAACTCCAACTACCTCGCTGCGGGCTACTGGTGGGAGACGCTGTTCCCCGCGCTCGCGATCGCTTCGCTCATCATCGCCATAAACCTGATCGGCGACTCGATCGAGGCGGTGCTCATCCAATGACACTTGCAACATCGTTCGACCAGGCCACCCTCGTCGAGGAGCCGCCCACCACCCTCGAGGTGAGCCACCTCGATGTCGCCTACCGCGTGCGGGGCAAGGACCGACTGGCCCTCCGCGACGTTTCGTTCAGCATCGGGCGGCAGGAATCGTTCGGGCTCGTCGGCGAGTCGGGATGCGGCAAGTCCACCACCGCGCTCGCCATCACCCGGTACCTGCCCCGCAACGGGCGCCTCAGCGCAGGCTCGGTCATCGTCAACGGGCAGGACCCCGCCAAGATGGACAAGCGCGCCTTGCGCAAGTTCCGCGCCCGCACGATCTCGATGGTGTACCAGGAACCCGGCCGGGCCCTCAACCCGTCGATTCGAGTCGGGCGCCAGGTCGCCGAGGTGTACGAGATCGCCGGAACCAAGAGGCCCGAGGCGCTGGCACGCGCCGAGGAGCTGCTGCGGATGGTTCAGATCGCCGATCCGGGGCGCGTGCTGCACTCTTATCCCCACCAGTTGTCGGGCGGGATGCTGCAAAGAGTCATGATCGCCATGGCGCTCGCCTCCGAGCCTGCGCTGCTGATACTCGACGAGCCCACGACAGCCCTGGACGCCACGGTGGAGGCCGAGGTCCTCGACCTCGTCTCGTCGCTGCGTCAGCAATTCGAGACCTCGGTGCTCTTCATCAGCCACAACCTGGCCGTGATCGCCAAGATGTGCGACCGCGTGGGCGTCATGTACGCCGGCGAGCTCGTGGAGCAAGGCCCGGCACGGGAGGTCTTCGACAATCCCAGGCACCCCTACACAGTCGGGCTGCTGCGTTGCGTCCCCCGTGGGGGCCAGCGAAAGGACCACGGTCGTCTCGACACGATCCCGGGCTTTCTCCCCGGGCCTGGCGAGGTCCCCGTCGGTTGCGTCTTCGCCATGCGCTGTGCCCTCGCGAACCAGCGTTGCCTCGAGGAGACGCCGCCGATGTACGAGGTGACCCAAGGCCGCACGTCCCGTTGCCACTACCACGAGCGAGCTCCTGAACTGCCGAGGGCAACCCCGGAGGACGTCACGCTGCGACGCCCCGACGCGGCCGAGGAACCAGTCATCCGCCTGCGAGGCGTTTCGAAGACCTTCCATGTCCGCGGCGAGCACGTGCGTGCGGTCGTAGGCGTCGACCTCGACCTCAAGGCAGGCGAGACGCTCGGCCTCGTCGGTGAGTCGGGATCGGGCAAGACGACGCTCGCGCGCGTGCTGCTCGGCCTCAGCGTGCCCGACGAAGGATCGGTCATCGAGCTGGAGGGCTCGCCGCTCGCTCCCGAGTGCACCAAACGAGACCGCAAGCAATTGCAGGCGATGCAGATCGTCTTCCAGAACCCGGACTCCGCGTTGAACCGGCGCCACAGCGTGCGACACATCATCACGAGAGCGCTCAAGAAGCTGGCCGGCCTTTCGGGTGAAGCTTGCGAGCAACGACTTCTCGAGATCGTCCGCTCTGTGCGGATGGAGGAGCGCCACCTGCCGCTTCGGCCCTACCAGCTATCGGGCGGCCTCAAACAGCGGGTGGCCATCGCGCGTGCATTCGCGGGCGCGCCGCGGGTCCTGGTCTGCGACGAGCCCACCTCGGCGCTCGACGTATCGGTGCAGGCGGCCATCCTCAACCTCCTTGCCGATCTGCAGAGCCGGGAGCGGGTGACCTACGTCTTCATCTCGCACGATCTCGGCGTCGTGCGCTACCTCTCCGACAGCATCGCCGTGCTCTATCTCGGCCGCGTGATGCAGTACGGGTCGGCCGAGACGGTGTTCTCCGGGCCCCACCACCCCTACACCGAGTCGTTGCTCTCGGCGGTGCCGAGCCTTGACGGGGCGCCCCGCGAACGGATCCGGCTCAAAGGTGAGATCCCGAGCGCCGCCCACTCTCCGTCGGGCTGCGTGTTCCACACGCGCTGTCCTCGTCGACTCGCTAACGGGCTGTGCGAGTCGACCGAGCCTGCGCTCGTCGAGGTCGAACCGGGTCACTTGATGCGTTGCCACATCCCCCTTGACGAGCTGAGAAACCTGCAAACGAGCGACTCCGCCCGAACAGCCGATCAGCCGAATATCTCGTAGGACCGCTCGAAGATCTTGTCCGTCAAGCTCGGGATCTCGTCGTAGACGGCGGACATGCGCTGGTAAAGCCCGTGGTTCTCGGGGTCGGGGTCAAAGGGGGCCTCCCACGACACCATTCGCTCGATGGCTTCCTCCCACGAGCCGTAAAGCCCCTGGCCAACGGCCGCGCATATCGCTGAGCCCAGGCCGGCGGCGTTGTTGATCCTGCTGCGGACGGCCGGGATGCCGAATACGTCGGCGAAAATGTGCATGAACACATCGGAGTTCGACCCTCCGCCCGAGACGACTATCCGGTCGTAGGTCTGCGCCGTCTCTCGTTGCATCGCGGTGCCGCACCGGTAGATGGTCAGGGCGATCCCCTCGAGTATGGCCCTGTAGATGTGGAACCTGTCGTGGCGGACATCGAACCCGACGATCGCGCCCTTCTTGAACGGGGCCTCCGTCGGGGCGAGCCAGTCGAGGACCACCATGAGACCATTCGAGCCCGGTGGCACCTTCTCCGCCTCCAGGTCGAGATAGCGCTCAACCCCCATACCCAGTCGCTCGGCCGAGGAGCTTGCCTCCTCGCCGAGCAGGTCTCGCCACCAGCTGACCGTCCACATGCCCCTGCGGATGCCGTAGCTCTCGTAGAGGTACTGATGAGGGATAGAGGCGAAATTGGACCAGAAGCTCTTGGCGTCCGGCACGTTGCGCTCGCCCGTGGTCATGCTCGCCGTGTAGGTCCCCAACGAGACAAGCAGCGTGTCGGCCGAGCGCAACCCGCATCCGAGAGCCTCGACTGCCTTGTCGTTGGAGGTCGCGACGACGGGCAAGCCAGCGGGGATTCCGGTATGGCGCGAGGCCTCGGGCGTCACGTGGCCGAGGACCTCTCCGGGCATGAGCAGTTCGAAGAGCATCTCGCGTGGGACCTGGAAATTCGCGAAGCCCTCGTCGTCTCGCAACCACTCCCAGCGGTCCGCGTTGAACGGCCACACACCCGCGTAGTTAGCAGCGGTGTCCTTGAACTCACCGGTCATCCGGTGACTGATGTAACCGGACGAGGTGGTGACATAGGCAACGTTGGGGTCGCTGTGCTCATATGGCCGCGACACCCGGGCGTCCATCCAGCTCATCACCGGACTGGCCAGTGTCCCGTCGCGCTTGAGCAGCGCCCTGCAAAAGCGGATCGTGCACAGGCCGACGCCCACGATGTCCGCGAAGTCGCCCGGGAACGCCGCCATGGCACGGCGGCTCGCCTCGCCTATCGAGAACCAGATGTCGTCGTCGGGGTGCTCGACCACCCCGGGACGGGGCGTGTCGCTGGGACGCAAGGGCTGGCGCCCCTCGCACACGACGGTGCCGCGCTCGTCGAACACCGACACCTTTGTGCTCTGTGACCCGTTGTCTATACCGATCAGGTAGCGCTTCACTTTTCCTCCAGAGGCCGCGGACGGGTTTCACTGAGCCTTGAAGATCGTGCCCCTGTTCATGATGCCTTCCGGGTCGAATGCTTCCTTGAGCTTGCGCAACATGTAGTAGGCGTTGCCGTGCTCCTGCTCTGTCCAGTCGGTCCGGTACTTGCCGATCCCGTGGTGGTGGACCATGGAGCCCCGGTGCTTGAGGGCCTCCTCGACGATGATCGCGTTGATCGGAATGTGGTACTTCGTGATCTCTTCGGTCGGCTCGCAGTTGATGTTGTAGTCGTAGACGAAATACAGGTTCGTGCCGGTCTGGTAGCTGTGCGAGGAGTGCGCACCCAACATGGTGAGGTCCCCGGCATAGGGGTACTCGGTGCGGATCCGGTGTATCGCCTGGGTGTAGATCTCACCGATGTCGGACCAATTGGCCGATATCTCGGTCGTGTAACCGAGGTTGTGCTCCTTCAGCATCCATTCCTGCTCGGCGATGATCTTGTCCATGCCCCAGTTCAGGTTTGCGAACCACTGGGCGATCCGGGCGGGGCTCACGACTTCGTGGTGGTACCCGGCAACGACGGCGTCGATCTCCGCGACGGTGGCCGCGACGATCGCCTCCGGGCCTTCGCAGATGAAGATGAGGACGCACTTGTCCTTGTGGAAGTCGGCGAAATGCTGGCGGGCGTCCTCTTCGGAATAGACCCTGCAGACCGACGGACGAAACCCGTCGGTCACGACCTGGCGGATGACCGAGATCCCGTCGTCCATGTTGTCGACCAGGAACCCCCTGTACTGGTTGTTCTCCGGCCTGTAGCGGTACAGCTTGACGGTGACCTCGGTGATGAAGCACAGGGCACCTTCGTTGCCGATGACGATGTGCCGGATGTCGGGCCCGACCGCCCTGCGCGGCACGTTCTTGACCCGGCAGACTGTGCCGTCAGGGAAGACGGCCTCGAGCCCGACGACCATGTCCTCGATACCGCCGTAAAGCGTCGACAACTGGCCCGTTGAGCGGGTGGCGGTGAGGCCGCCCATCTGGGCCAAGGGCTTGGACTGGGGTGAGTGACCCGTCGTGAGGCCGTGCAAGCGGACGGCGTCCTCTAGTACCTCGAGGCATACACCGCACTGGGCGGTGGCCATCATGTTCACCGGGTCGATGTGGACGATCTCGTTCATGGGCGAGCCGTCAACAACGATCGTGTCCTCGACTATCGTCTCGAGCCCGCCCTCGGTCGAGGTGATGCCGGTCCGGGGCACGACGTTGATCCGGTGCTCGTTCGCAAAACGAAGGACTTTCGCAACCTCCTCGGTCGAGGTCACCGATACGACGGCGGCCGGGATGGGACCGGTGAAGACGCCGTTGACAGCCTGGTATTTCTTGAATCGGTCGACGCTCGATGCCTTCAGCTTGTCTTCGTCGAGACACACCTGGCCGTCGCCTACGAGTTCGGCGAGGCCCTGCCTGATGGCTTCGCGATTCAGGTCCGAACGTGATTGCACCATGAACCTATTCTCCTTAGTCGATCGTTGTTCCCGGTGCTGTCACCGGACGAGGTAGCCACCGTCGACCACGAGTACATGACCGTTCACGTAGTCAGACGCACGACTTGCCAGAAAGACCGTTGCCCCCATCAGATCGGCCGCGTCACCCCACCGGCCGGCAGGTATGTGGTCCAGCACTCGCTGGTTGGTCTCCGGGTTGGACCGGGTCACCTCGGTGATCGCCGTGGCGTAGTAGCCGGGAGCGATGGCGTTCACTTGCACGTTGTACTGGGCCAGCTCATCGCAGTACGCCTTGGTGAAACCCGCGAGTCCGTGCTTGGTGGCGGCATAGGCGGGCGACCACTGGCCGCCCAGGAAGGAGAACAGTGAAGCGATGTTGATGATCTTGCCCGATCGTTTGGCGACCATGAGCTTGGATGCCTCGTAGCTGAGCTCGAAGGCAGCCGTCAGGTTGAGGGCGATCATCGGGTCCCACTCGTGACGGTCGAAGTTGTCCACTGAGGCGATATTGCAGATTCCAGCCGAATTCACAACGATGTCGACGGTTCCAAAACTCGCCACGCAACCGTCGATGACCGCCTTGGGAGCACCATCGGAGGTGATGTCGATGGTGAGGACCGCGGCTTTTTGCCCTTCGGCCTCGATGAGCCGACGCGTCTCGCCGCCGTCGTCCATGACAGTTGGGATGAACAAGTCAGCACCGGCCTTGGCAAGGGCCAGTGCGAACGCCTGGCCCAGGCCCGTGTTGCCTCCCGTCACGATGGCGACCTTGCCCTTCAGTGAGAACAGGTCCATCGAGAACTCGCGGATCTCCATATCGCTACCGCCTATCCTTCCTGACTCCTCGTACTGTTCCTATTTCGCTCGTTTCGACCCGACTCATTTGGACGACGACGGTCGACAAGCCGGCGGCTCAGAGACTCGGCTGTGTCTCGGCCGGACTCCCCCGGCCTCAACCAGCCTGATCAACGCCGTCCAGAGGCGCGCGGAGACCGGCCCACGCGGCGCCTGTCATGCCGGCCTGAAGAAGGCGTTGAACGGTGACCGGGCAGCATCGACGAACTCGGACACCGTAGGAAGCCCGTGGGCGGCCTTGCGCAGCGCCTCGAGAGTCGCCGTCCGATTGTTGCGGAAGACCTCCATCTCGTCGTCGGCGTTCGGGTTGACCCATACAGCGGCTATCAAGACCAGGTTGTCGACCTCACCACTGTCGATAAGGGACTCCTCGAGAGCCTGGCCGACGCCCTGGGCAACCCCGGCTTGGGCCGGTCCCCATGTCATGTTGCCGTGAGCCGGGCCTCCGATCGGCGCCTTGTTCACAAACAATGTCGCCGGCACCGCCGGCACGCCAGGACGCGCGACAGCGACAAAAGGTGCATGACCCGCACTAGGCGTGGCGAGGGCACTCGCCCAGGCCGTCCCGACCGGTCCGTCCCGGCGCCCCAGCACGACGTTGACATGAGCAGCGTTTACGCCTTCGCCGACAAAGGACTCTCCAATGATCAAACGTCCCCTTCCCACGGCTTGAGGACCGCACGTATGACACGGCCGTCGAGCATGGCGGCAAATGCCTCGTTGATCTGTCCGAGCGGGTACCGCTCGGTGACGAAACGGTCGAGGGGGAACTTGCCCTCTGCGTACAGGCGCATGATCAACGGCATGTCGAGCGGGGGGCGTGCCGAGCCATAGAACGTCCCGGTCACGATCTTCTCGGAGCGCACGAGCACGTTCCCGGGAAAACAGACCAGTTCCCCATCTGCAGGCACGCCGACCAGCACGACCATGCCTCCCGGGCGTATGGCGTCAAAGGCGATGGCGGCCAAGGCCGGCAATCCGGCCGCCTCGAAGGCGTAGTCAGCTCCTCCCCCGCATAGCTCGCGCAGCTCAGCTGCGAGATCGGCACCCTTGCCGTCGAGGGTCACCGTGGCGCCGAGCTCGTCGGCGAGCTCACGCTTGGAGGCAACCGGATCGACGACAACGGTCGTGCCGGCTCCCATGAACCGGGCGGCCATCAGGGCCGAAAGACCCACTCCGCCACCCCCGAAGATGATGACGGACGAACCGGGCTCGATCTTCGCCTTGTTGAACACGGCGCCGACTCCCGTCGTCACGGCACAACCCACCAGGCATGCAGCCTCTAGATCGGCATCGGCGGGCAGCACCACGCAGGACCCCTGGTCGACGACGGCGTGGCGGGCAAAAGTGGACAGGTACGCGTAGTGGTAGATCGGCGAGGAGTTCCTCGACAGGCGGGTCTCGCCGCTGGGCAGGCAGCCCCGGCCCATCTCGCTGGTGGCCGTCGCACACAAGGAAAGGTCCCCTCTCAAACAGGCAGGGCAGACCCCACAGGTCGGCAACCACGAGAGCACGACCTTGTCACCGAGCGACACCCGGGTGACGGCGGAGCCGACTGCTTCCACGACGCCGGCACCTTCGTGGCCGAGCACGACGGGCATCCGCGTCGCCGCAGCGCCAGAGGCAGAGTTCCAGTCGCTGCGACACACCCCGCTCGCCTCTATTCGAACCAGGACTTCGGTGGGGCCAGGTGGCGCCAGCTGCACCTTCTCTACGACGAAGTCCTTGCCTGGCGCTTCGAGTACAGCCGCGAGTGTCTCGATAGCAGTGCTCACGTACGGCACCTCCGTGATGTCTCACCGGCTGGATCTCTATCCACACGGTCTTTCTCGGAGTGTAACCATCGGCGACTTGGCCGGTCGAATCCACGTTCCTGCGCCACCCCAGCCCTCGGCAAGGCCCGTAAATGGTGGCATCTGGCTGACAGTGGCAGACGAACCGCCATTGCAGCTGCGCTGGGGAGCGGGTCCGTCCTATCGAGAAAAAGGGCCGTGGGCGCTCTCAGGCCCTGCCCTGCGCCGCCGCAGGGGAACGGCAGGAGTCGCCGGCACCGATCTGGCGCGAAAGTTCGTTGCACGCGTCCACGAGCTCACGCGCCAGCTCTTGGCGATAGGAGAGCTTGAGCGAGGGCTCCGGCACGCAGATGGTCATGGCGGCGACGAGCCGGCCGTCGTGACCGTGCACCGGCGCGGCGAGACATGTCAGATTTTCGGAGGCTTCCTGGCTCACCTCGGCCCAGCCCCGGCGCCGAACCTTGACGAGCTGGCGCTCTAGCTCCTCAACAGAAGTCACCGTCCTCGGTGTCAGCTTCCGCATCTCGAAATCGCGGTACCTGTCGGCGACGCAGCTCCCGGAGAACGCGAGGAGAACCTTGCCCGCCGCGGTTGCGTGCGCGGGCAGGCGACGGCCGACAGCCGTTGCGAGCCTGACTGGGCGCTGTGAGTCCAGGTAGGCCACGAAGACGATGTCGGGCCAGTCCAGAACCGCCAGCTGCATCGTCTCGTCGATCCGAGCCACGATGGGCGCGGCCACTACCCGGAATTCGTCGATGACGTTGACGGCGCCCAGGAAAGTCGAGCTCCATGTCATGACTTTGGGCCCCATCCGGTAGCCGCCTCGTTGGCCCGGCCTTTGCAGGAGCTCGTTCTCGACGAGAGTGTTGAGGATCCGGTGCACCGAGCTCCGAGGCTCGTCGAGCACCCGTGTGAGCTCGTCGAGCGTCGCGGAGCCGTGAAGGCTGGTGAGGGCGTCGAGAGCCCTGATGGCCGTCACGACCGCTGGAGCGGTCGACGGCGTGCGGGTGTCGAGCCTGTCCACTGGTGCCTCCTCTCCTCAGTGTTTGCACAGAAAGGCGCTCGGAACACTCGCAAGCGCCTACGCTCTGGCTTACGCCGCTCGACTCTGGCGCATGCCCGTCCGGCTGAGTATCGTACCAGAAGCAGGTTTTGCTGAACGTCTGTCCAGTATCTTAGACAAGACTCGCTCGCGCGAGGGACGACAGAAGGGGGTTGGCGCATGGACGTCAACGACAACGGCAGAGAAGTGAATCACGAACGGCTCGACAACCTCCGACGTGGTCGGGGCCCGGTCCAAGAGCACATCATCGACGAGTTCGTCGCTGGGAGGCTGTCGAGGAGGGACTTCCTGAAGAAGGGCACCGCCTTCGGCCTCTCGCTTCCGCTCCTCGGTGGCATTCTCGAGGCCAAGGGTCTCCCGGGCATCAGGCCACGGGCGTCTGCGGTCCCGCGCGCGCGGGCTGCGGCTGGTGGCACGATCAGGGCTGGCATCATTACGCCGGCGGGTGCCATCAACCCGATCACGATCGCCGACGAGGGCAGCCTAGAGCTGCTTGGAAACGTCGGTGAGTTCCTCGTGGAGGCGGACCAGGAGCTCGGTTACCTGCCATGGCTCGCCACGAGCTGGACTCCTAACGCCAAGGCGGACATTTGGACTTTCAAGATCCGCCAGGGCGTCAAGTTCAACAACGGCAACTACATGACCGTCGACGACGTCGTCTACAGCTTCCAGAGCCAGTGCAACCCGAAGTCCGGCGGCAGCGCCCTCTCGGTGTTCGGCGGGCTCTTGTCGCCCGATGGCGTCGTGAAGGTGGACGATGGCACGATCGCCTTCCACCTCGAGGTCGCCGATGGCGCCTTCCTCGATGCGGTCTCGTGCGACAACTACAACATGATCATCGTCCCGAACGGCTACGACTACTCCAACTACCCGACGGATTGGGTCGGGACGGGTCACTTCATGATGCAGAGCTACACGACCAACGTCGGAGCGACCTTCGTCCGCAACCCCTACTACTGGGGGACACCGGCAGTCCCGAGCGGGATTCAGTGGACCTTCTACGCGGCCGAGGAGCCGATGGCCAACGCCCTCGTGGCCAACGAGATCGACTGTCTGGACCAGTTCTTCGTCTCGACGAGCCCCCAGCTTTTAACCGGCGCTTACAACATCATCAAGCTGAAGGCCTCCGGGCACCGTGAGCTCTCGATGCGTTGCGACACCGGTCCGTTCAAGAGCAACCTGGTCCGCCAGGCGATCGCCCTCACGCTCAACCGTCCCGAGCTCGTGAAGTCGCTCTTCAAGGGTTACGCCGACATCGGGAACGACAGCCCGTTCGCCCCTTGCTTCCCGTCGTCGGTCGGCGCGCCCGCAGTTCCCCAGCGCGCTCAGAACATAGCGATGGCCAAGCAGCTGCTCGCCAAGGCCGGCTACGCCAGGGGCTTCAGCACGCCGCTTCTCACCGAGCAGCGCCAGGAGATGCCGGAGCTTGCCCAGTTCATCAAGACCTGGGCCAAGGAGATCGGGGTCGACATCAACCTCACGATCGAGCAGCCGGACAAGTACTACGGCTCTGCGGTCTATGGGACCTCGGACTGGCTCGACGGAGAGATGAGCATGGTCGACTACGGCGCCCGCTCGACGCCGAACCTGTTCCTCAACGCACCGTTGATGAGCTTCAACAAGGCGACCGGCGCCGGCGCCTGGAACGCCGCCCGCTTCAACGACCCCGCCTACGACAAGCTCGCCACCGAGTACGTCGCTGCGACCAACCTTCCCAGCCAGCGTGCCATCGCCAAGCAGATAGAAGTCCTGCTGCTCGACGAGACGCCGATCATCTACCCCTACTTCTACAACTACCTGGCTGCGACCCAGAAGAACGTGACGGGCGTCTACCCGACGGCCCTCAGCCAGTTCTTCCTCTGGAACGCATCCGTCGGCTGATCACAAGCCTGACCTGACAGCACGATCCCCACGCGGGGCGGCTCCCAGCACGCCGATCCCGCGTGGGGATTGCTGTCTTCGTGTCCAGGGTCATCGCCGTCGCCGTTGCGACGAGTGCCGGCGGCACCAAGGCGCGACAAGACACCGAGGGCCGCGATGGCACAAGAGGGCTTCCCGACAGCTCTGCCGGGTACCAGAGCCGACGATCAGTCGCTGAAGACGGTCTTTATGTTGGTGAATTCCCGGATGCCCGCAGGTGAGAGCTCACGGCCGTAACCGGAGCGCTTGACACCACCGAAGGGCAGGTCGAAGTACGAGATCGTCATGGCATTGATGTAGACCATGCCGGACTCGAGGTCCTCGGCAAAGCGCGCCTGCTCGGCCGGGTCTTCGGTCCAGACACTCGAGCTCAAGCCGAAGCTGGTGTCATTGGCGAGCGCGATCGCCTCGTCGATGTCGGCGACCCGGAAGAAAGACGTGACGGGCCCGAAGACCTCGTCGCGGTAGACACGCATGTCAGGCGTCAGCCCGCTGAGCGCCGTGGGCTGGACGAACCACCCGGGGCCGTCCATCTTCTCGCCACCACAGAGGGCTTTTGCTCCCTTGGACAGAGCATCTTGGACCTGCTCGTCCACCTCGTCGCGACCTTGGGCGGTGGCGAGGGGACCGACCTGGGTCGCTTCGTCCAGGGGATCACCCACGACGAGCTTGGACATCGCCTGCGCGTAACGCTCGAAGTACTCCTCGGCGATCGATTCATGGACGATGAAACGCTTCGCCGCGATGCAGCTCTGTCCGTTGTTCTGGATACGAGCCCAGACACCGATCTCTATCGCCCGGTCCAGGTCCGCCGACGGCATCACGATGAACGGGTCGGCGCCGCCGAGCTCGAGCACGGTCTTTTTGATGGCGTTGCCGGCGATGCGGGCAACCGAGCGGCCCGCGCCTTCGCTGCCCGTCAATGTGGCGGCCGCCACCCGGTCGTCTTCCAAGATCGCCTGGACACGGTCGCCACCGATGAGCAGGGTCTGGAACACGCCTTCGGGAAAGCCTGCGCGACGGGCCGCTTCTTCGATGTTCAATGCCGTCTGGGGCACGTTCGAAGCGTGCTTCAAGAGTGCGACGTTGCCGACCATGAACGCCGGAGCGGCGAACCTGATGACCTGCCACAGTGGGAAGTTCCAAGGCATCACAGCCAGAACGGGCCCAATCGGCTGGTACTTGATGTACGAGCCCTTCTTGGCGGCCGTGCCGGCTACGGGCTCGTCGGCAAGCATCGCCGCGGCGTGCTCTGCGTAATAGCGCAGCACGCCCACACACTTGGTCACCTCGTTACGGGCTTGAACGATTGGCTTTCCCATCTCGAGGGTCATCATCTCCGCGATCGACGCCTGGTCTGCCTCGAGCACGTCGGCCATGGCACGCACGAGCAGTGCCCGCTCGTCGAAACTCGTGCGGCGGTAGGAGCGAAAAGCGCTGTCTGCAAGGACAAGCCTTCGTTCGATCTCCGCCTCGTCATAAGCTTCGAAGGTCTTTAGAGTTTCGCCCGTCGCTGGGTACACCGATGAAATGGCCATGGCAGAGTTGTACACCGCTGTGGTTCCCGGTGCCAAGCTGAAGTCGCCCGTCAGACTCAATCCCCGCTTTATGGGCGGATGTCTTTGTTCCACAGTTCCCAAAGAGCTTTCACCAGGCGGCAACCGACCGGACCCGGCTCGATGGATGCGCGCCCGACCAGCGCGTCGGCACCGCAAATGCCTCTTATCGAACTGGTTGTGAAGATCTCCTCGGCCGCTTCGAGCTCGCTTAACCCAAGAGGTTCGTCCGACACCTCGAAGCCCTCGAGATCCGCCAGGCGGATCACCGCCTCACGGGTTGTCCCCGCGAGGATGCGCCCGTCGAGCGGCGGCGTCCGGAGGACACCCCCGAGGACTGCGAACAGGTTGGCCCGCTCGGTCTCGAGCACGGCACCGTTCTCGTCAATTATCAGGAGCTGCTCGTGGCGAACAAGGCCGAGTGACTGGCGCAGGCTCGCCAGGATTCTTCGGTCGTTCCACTTGTGCGGCCCGAGGCCGTCTTGCAGAACGGACGGGAACAGGCTCACCGAGGAGCGGTACGAGCCGGAGAAGGCCTCGGGAGCGTCCGATATCGAGATCTCTGTCGCGACTGCCCCTCTCGAGGCTGGGTAGGAGTGGACTCGCAGTCGCTGGGGTCCTCTCCGCCCCGCGACGGCTTCGGCCACCTGCACTCCGACGCGGGCGGGAAGCTGCGATCCGTAGAGAGCTGCGACGCTCGCCGCCAGCCGGCCGAGGTGCGACTCGAGCTCGACCGGCCTGCCGTCGAGCACGAGAACTGTCTCGAACACACCCGCGGAGCGGTCTGCATGACGGGCCTTGTCTCTTGGGCCCGCCGCGCCCCGTGGTGGCGCGAGCCCCGCCCCGACGGCTTCCAGCAGGGGCCGCGCTTTGTCGAAGCACTCCTCCAGCTCACGATCGGGGTCCGAGTCCGCCACGACACCGCCACCGATCCCGAGCCACGCCTGCCCGCGCGCGATCTCGAAGGTCCGGATGGCGACGTTCAGCTCGAGACCGGTCGAAGGGCTCGCTATCCCGACGGCTCCGGTGTAGACCTCCCTCGCGCTTGCCTCGAGCACACTTATGAGCTCCATCGCGCGCACCTTGGGAGCGCCGGTGACCGAGCCCGGAGGGAACGTGGCCCTCACCAGGTCCGAATCAGGCACCTCGTCGCGCAGCTCGCCCGTCACATCAGAGACGAGGTGCCATACGCCAGGATGCTCTTCTGGCCTCCACAGCTCAGGCACGGCGACGGTCCCGTAGCGACACACCCGGCCGAGATCGTTGCGCATGAGATCGACGATCATCAGGTTCTCCGCTCTGTCCTTGCCCGATCCGAGCAACCGTGCGCGGGCAGCCGGCGAATTTCCACGCCTGACGGTTCCTTTGATGGGTGAGCTCAGGACTGTGCGGCCCGTGCGCCTCAAGAACAGCTCGGGCGAGAAGCTCGCGACTGCCATGGAACCATGCCGAAGGAAAGCCCCATAGCGGGGAGCCAAGCGGTCGGCGCCGGCGCAGAAGAGCTCGAGCGGGTCGCCTTCAAAGCCGGCCTCGAGCCGGGCGCAGACATTGACCTGGAACACGTCCCCCGAACGGATGTGCTCGATCGCACGCGATACCGAGACGAGATGCGCCTGCGGCGCCGGTTTCAGCTGGAACCGCCCGCATGCGTATTGTCCGCCTTCTGCCCTGGGCGCGGCGGCGCGGCGGCGCCATTCCAAGAGACGAGACTCGAGCCGCTCAGACTGTTCGTCGGACCACAGGGCCTCGAACCACCAGTTGCCCGAGGCGTCACAGGACACGAGGTGGTCGTAGAAAGCGAGAATCGAGCTCGGCAGCGGCACCGGGCGCCGCGGCGGGGCCGGGAGCCGCTCGAGCCGCCGCCCGAGCGTGTAGCCGAGGTAGCCCACCCAGCCACCTCCGGTGACGCCAGGCATGCCAACGACCTCGGGTTGGCAGTCGAGGACGGCAAAGGGGTCGTCTGCTCCTTCGACAACCAACAACGGCTCCGAGCCGACGAGCGCCCGAGCTTTCGACCACGAGCCGAACAGTGCGAACGGCCGGGCGTCGCCCCGAGCGGCCCGCAGCACGGCGCTCGGGCTCTTGTCCATGGCGAGGGGCACTCTCACGAGCCGTGCCGAGGACGGGACGCGCCCGGGCTCGCTACGCTCGGCCTTCATGGCACTCGATACCCGTGGTTGGCTCGATCGGTTCACAGCTGCACTTGGCTCGCCACCCATCACTGACGAGGAGCTGGACAGCCTCCTCGCGCTCGCCGGGATCGCCGCACATGCCTCCGAGCGTAAGGCGGCGCCCGTGACTTGCTACCTCGCGGCACGCGCCGGCTTGCCCATCAGCGAGGCTCTCGCGATCGCGCAGCGGCTCGCGGACGAGGACACGGGGCCCGGAGTTCCACAAGCCGCCGGTTGAGCGTGCGCCGGTGAGGACACGGCATTGGCACCGGACCTGAGGGGAAATTGCCTCCCCTGAACCGCACCGCCGGGATCGTCCTCGTGGGGGGGCGTTCCTCGCGGATGGGTTCTGCCAAATCCGTCTTGGAGTGGCACGGCTCCACTCTCGTGCGCCGGGTGACCGGGATCGTGGCCCGCGGTGTGGCCGGACCTGTCGTGCTGGTCCGCTCCCGGGGACAATCGCTGCCCTTGTTGCCCGAGGTCTTCGAGGTCATCGACGACGAGGAAGAGGGTCGGGGGCCACTCGCCGCTCTCGGCACCGGGTTGGCGGCACTTGTGGGTCGCTGCGAGAGCGTGTACGTCTCGTCGACGGACGTGCCGTTTCTCCATCCGTCGTTCATCCGTCGCGTTGTCGGTGGGCTCGGCGACCGAGTCGACGCCTGCGTGCCCGTCGTCCGGGGATTCCGCCAGCCCCTCGCCGCCGCCTACCGGGTCGCTTTGGCACCGCTCGTGCGCAAGCTCCTCGACTCTGACCGGCTCCGGGTCTCGGAGCTGCTCGAGGCCTGCCGTACGAGCGAGCTCGGCGAGCAAGCCCTCCTCTCCGATCCGGAACTGGCGGCCTTCGACCCGGGACTCGAGTCGGTGACGAATCTGAACGACCCCGGCCAGTACCGGGCTGCGGCACTTCGGCCCCTTCCGGCGGTACGCGTGGAATGGCCCGAGAGGGCCCTCCCGGCGCTCGGCACTGCCCCCGGCGCCGCCCTGCGTGCCGGTTCGGTGCGGCGAGCCAGCGTCCGGGCAGCGACGCTCGGGGGCCTCGCCTCGGCAGTCGAGGTCGAGCTCGGATCTCGACTCGTCGCCTTGCTGAACGGGGTCGAGATCCGCCAAGACCCAGGGGAACCCCTCGTCCAGGGAGACGCGGTCTCGTTCGTGAGCGCGGACGCAGGACCATGACGACGGTCGCACAGGCGCGCGAGCTGTGGTACTCCGCCTGCGGGAACGCCTCGTGCCCCGAGCGCGTGGAGCCCGTGCGGCTTGCCTTGTCCGAGGCCGTCGGCCGCGTCACGGCTCAAAGCGTCTGGGCCCTTCGGTCGTCGCCGCCGTTCGACGCCTCGGCCATGGACGGCATCGCCGTGCGGGCGTCGGACACCTTGGGCGCCAGCGAGTCCGCGCCGGTCCTCATTACGTTGGGCTCGTGCGAGGTGGTCGACACCGGCGATCCCCTGCCCGAGCCTTTCGACGCCGTGGTGATGCGCGAGCACGCCGTTGTAGCCGGTGGCTATGCCGAGATTCGTGCCGAGGTCGCTCCCTACGAGAACGTGCGGCCGGTAGGCGAAGACATCGCCGCTGGTGAACTTCTCCTGCTCGAGGGTCACCGGCTGCGCGCCGTAGACGTCGCCGCCTGCGGTGCCGCGGGCCTCACCGAGGTGCTCGTCCGCCGCAGACCCGTCGTGGCCCTCTTGCCCACCGGCGACGAGATACGGCCAATCGGGTCCGAGCTCCGAGGGGGCCAGTTCCACGACACCAACTCGCTCATGTTGGCGGCGCTGGCACAAGAGATGGGCTGTGAGGCGAAGGTGCTCCCGATCGAGCCCGACGACCGTGAGGGCATCGGCCGGGCGGCCCTCAGGGCTGCAGCCACGTGCGACCTGTTGATCATCATCGCCGGGGCCAGCGCGGGACGAGACGACCACACGGTGGGTGTGATCGAGGACCTCGGTGTTCTCGCCGTGCACGGAGTGGCGATAAAGCCCGGGCACCCTGTCGTGCTCGGAGCGATCGACTCCACCCCGGTGCTGGGAGCGCCGGGTTATCCCGTGTCGGCGGCACTCTGTTTCCAGCTGTTCGCGGCCCCGCTGCTGGCACGTCTCGAGGGCACGGCGGAGACCGTCCCCCCGAGCGTCCGTGCGCGACTCACGCGCGGCACCGCCTCACCGCTGGAGTCGGACGAGTGGGTACGGGTTCGCCTCGGGCGGGTCCGCGGCCGGCTCTACGCAACGCCGCTTGCCCGCGGCGCGGGCGTGCTCACTTCGCTCGTGAGGGCCGACGGCCTCTTGCGGATCCCTGGCGGGGCAAAGGGCCATGACCTGGACGACGAGGTGGAGGTCCGGCTCCTCAAGGAGCTGGAAGAAATCGACAACACCATCGTGGTGGTCGGATCCGGTGACACGGCGCTCGACCTTGCGGCGTCCGCCCTACGCGACGAGGATGCCCGGTTGACACTTTCGGTGACGGAGGTCGGCACCGTGGCCGGCCTCGAAGCGCTGCGCGACGGGCGGTGCCATATCGCCGGTTCACAGCTCTATGACCCCGAGTCGGGCTTGCACGGCCATGCCTACCTGGATCACCTGCTCGCCGGGCGCGACATCGCCGTTGTGCGCCTAGCCGTGCGGGAATTGGGACTCATCGTCGCGCCCGGCAACCCCCTCGGTCTCAAGAGCATGGGAGACCTGAAACGCGACGGGCTCAGGTACGTGAACCGCCAACAGGACCCGGGGCCACGCCCTGTCGTCGACTTCGAGCTCGCCCGCGCGGACATCGCAGCGAAGTCGGCTCGCGGCTCCGGGCGCCAGGCGCGCACCGGTCTCGCCGTCGCCGCTTCGGTCGCAGCGGGACGCTCGGACTGCGGGCTCGGTGTGCTCGCGGCCGCTCGCGCCTTCGGGCTCGGCTTCGTCCCGGTGAGACCCGAGCCTTTCGACCTCGTTGTCGACAGCTCCTCGCTCGAGGACCCGTTGCTCGTCCCGTTCTGGGAGCTGCTGTCCTCGGCCGGCTTCCGGGCTTCGCTCAGTGCACTGGCTGGCTACGACACCTCCGAAACGGGCAGGCGGGTCCGCTGACAGGCCCACCATGGCGTCTGCGCGCGATCCAACCGGCAGCGGCTCATCTCCGCCGATGTGAAGGCGGCAGTGCCGGAGGCGAGACGTAACCGGCGAGCTGGCCGCCGTTGCCTGTGAGATCGGACTTGTACTGGTCGGTGCCGGACTCGACGACGCTGAATCCCGTCCTGTCGCCGTCGCCGTTCACGACATCCGGGCCTCTCGCCCCTTGTGAGTAGCCGATGACGACGGCCACGTGCTGAGCCTGCGAGGTCGTCGGGTCGAGCCCGTAGACGGCTACGTCCCCGGGCTGGGGCACATAGCCGGAGCCGACCGGATGCCAGGTGTGGTGCGCCACCCCCCACAGGTAAAAGCTCACCGAGGAGGCGTCAGGTCGTAAGGGCCGAGACCGTAGACGAATCTGACACCGGCTTCGCGCCAGGCCCAGGCGGCGAAGTCGGCGCACCACTGCTCATCGCGGTCCGACCCTGGGCAGTCGTCGGCCCCGGCGTGCCAGTAGGCGCT
>Ga0181520_10002557_pt1 | contig 33501 bp, 28 predicted proteins | sample PEATcosm2014_Bin_29_FD_132451 | JGI IMG/M metagenome (GOLD analysis project Ga0181520, IMG submission 132451) | Peatland microbial communities from MTU Mesocosm Facility, Houghton, MI, USA - PEATcosm2014_Bin02_30_metaG | ecosystem: Environmental > Terrestrial > Soil > Wetlands > Peat | place...
GGAGTGCCTGGAGCGCATGGCGCCCACGGTTGGCAAACTGGACCTGGGCGAGGTGACCTACGGCTGGATACGCAATACGTTGGAGCTGGGCCGCCTGGGGGTGAGCGAGCAACTGCGGGGCGAAATCGAGCGCAATCCTCTGCTCGAAATCGAAGATGTGGTGGATTTCGAATTCGATGGCCAGGGCGACCTGGTCAGCCCGTTTGCGCCGGTTGGGGAGGCCGCGGCCGCCCATTAGCAGCTCGTGGTGAAGGGTCATCTTTGGGCAAAATGCCCAAAGATGCGATAAAATCAGCGGCTAAGTCCTTTGTTTCCAGTTGATTTTTTGGGCAAGTTGCCCAAAAATCGCAGGTTGCTCCCCGCGTTGCTGATGCGCATTATCGAGCGCGCCGTAGAGCGGGCGTTCCGCCTGCCATGCCGGTATTCGTACCGGCATTGCTCGAAGAACGTCGGCGGGAACGCCGACGTGGCAGCCTGGAAGGCCGCTCTACGGGTCGATCCCGATGATCGGATAAGGGGCGGTTCTTGCGCCGCAGTACCCTAGGTTATGCGGCGCTATCTAACCTTTGACATCTAGCGTTTAATGGCGCCACCTGGATAACATTTACCCCATGGAAGCTCTGCTGTGGATACTCCTGCCCGGTTGCACGGCGGTAGCTTCCGGCTTGCTGGCGTGGTTCATCATGCAGTCCCGCATGGATGTGGCCTTGGCGGAGGAGCGGGAGCGCCTGGCCGACCAGCGCGAGGGCCTGGCCGAAGCGCGCGGCGAGCTGAAGGCCGAGAAGGCGGCCATAGGCGCCTCCATCGATACCACCATGAAAGCGGTCGAGGAGACCGCCCGCCGGCAGGCGCTCGAAGGCTTCCTGGCCGAGTTGCGCGTCGAGCAGCGCCACTATACGCGCGAGAACCGCATGCTCATGCAAAGCCGCAAGAGCCTGGTTCTACAGGAGCGCATGTTCTTCCGCGGCATCCCTCTCTCCGACTGGATTGAACACGAAATCCTGCTCGAAGAAGGGGCCGACGTGGATCGTATGATCCAGGACATGACGGTCTTCGACAAAGGCGTGGTCAGCATAGCCGATGTGCCGCGGCGCAAAGCCCTGGCATAAACGGCGCGGGAAATCCGCGAAACCTCTTTCCTTTCCCGGCCGGCATTCGAGATAATCGCATCAGGCCATGGGCCACACCACTATGTCGATCGCAACCAACTTTAGGCGGGATTTCCTGAAACGGGCGGGCGCCGGTCTTCCAGGCGCGGCGCTCCTTCTCCAGGCGGGACAAGGCGGCGCGAGAGCCGCGGACTCCGCGCCGGGGCAGGGGCTTTTCAACGTCAAGGCTTTCGGGGCCTCGGGAGGCGGAGCGTCGCTGGACACGGCCGCCGTCAACAAGGCCATCCAGGCCGCGGCCGCGGCCGGCGGCGGAACCGTTTTCTTTCCTGCCGGCAGCTACCTGTGCTATTCCATTCACCTGATGAGCGATGTGGCCCTGTATCTCGACATGGGCGCCACCATCATCGCGGCCGATTCCCCGGCCGAAGGCGCCAGTGGAACGGGGGCCTACGACCTGGCCGAGCCCAACGAATGGAGCCAGTATCAGGACTACGGGCACAGCCATTTCCGGAACAGCTTGTTGTGGGGCGAAGGCCTGAAGAACATCTCCATCTCCGGCCCGGGGCGCATCTGGGGCAAGGGCCTGAGCCGAGGCGCCGGTGGCGCTCCCAGGGCCGAACAGGCCGGCGTGGGCAACAAATCCATCAGCCTGAAGAACTGCCACAACGTGCTGCTGCGCGATTTCAGCATCCTCCATGGCGGCCATTTCTGCCTCCTGGCGACGGGGGTGGACAACCTCACCATCGACAACATCATGCTGGACACCAACCGCGACGGCTTCGATATCGACTGCTGCCGCAACGTGCGCGTTTCCAATTGCGTGGTCAACTCGCCGCTCGACGACGCCATCGTGCTGAAGAGCTCCTACGGGCTCGGCTCCGCCAAGCCCACCGAGTTCGTCACCATAACCAACTGTTACGTGGCGGGCTGTTTCGAGGAAGGCACGCTGCTCGATGGCACGTACAAGCGCAACGGGCGCGGCGGCACCGGCCGCATCAAGTTCGGCACCGAATCGAACGGCGGCTTCCGCAACATCACGGTCTCCAACTGCGTTTTCGAGGGCTGCCAAGGGCTGGCGCTGGAGACGGTGGACGGCGCGCTGCTGGAAGACGTGACCATCACCAATATCGCAATGCGGGACATCATCAGCGCGCCCATTTTCCTGCGCTTGGGGCGCCGCATGAGAGGCCCCAAGGAGATTCCCATCGGCACGCTCCGGCGCGTGATCATCGACAACGTGGTGTGCTCGAACTGCGTTCCGCGCCAGGGCTCCATCATCAGCGGCATTCCGGACCACTATATCGAGAATGTCAAAATCAGCAACGTGCAGATTCAGCACCAGGGGGGAACGGGCAAGGAAGCCGCCGCCATCCAGCCGCCCGAGAACGAAACCGCGTATCCCGAGCCCACCATGTTCGGCGCCATGCCATCGCACGGCTTCTACATCCGGCATGTCAAGGGGATCGAGCTAAGCAACATCGAGATCATCCCCGCCAAGGACGACCTCCGGCCGGCCTTCGTCCTGGACGATGTGGCGGGCGCGGAGTTCTTCCGCATCAAGACGCCGAAGGTGGCGGACGTTCCGGTATTCGCGCTGCGCAGCGCGACGGATTTCTCCGCCCACATGTGCAAAGGGGTTCCGGACACGCAACTCGATCGGGCGGAAGGCAAGACGCTGTAGCAACCGCTCCCTGACGGTCGTGGCTCTCCAGCATCTAACGAGCCGCTACCGTTAGGGAGCGGTTGGACCGCTCTTGGCTATTTCCACCGCGAAGACGTGCGTGGGGCCGAGCATATTGGAACGAAAGACCACCCACTTCATGTCCGGGGAAAAGGTGACATTCGGCTCGAGCCTGTAGTCATGCTTGGCGAGATTCACCAGACGCTCGGACTTGAAATACCCGATATCGATCAGGTCTTTCTTGTCGCGAAACGAACTCCCTCTTACCATCACCGGCCGGAATAGGTAGATCCACTGGCCGTTGCCGGGCGGGCTCAGAGTTACGCCGTCCGGCGACCGCGCGGCCACGCTGGAGGGGCCGCCTCCGTCGCCGGCGAACAGCTTGCCATCCGCCGAAACATTGAAGTGCACCGACCATTCGTTGCGCTCGAGGTGATACCAGGTGCGGTGTCCGGTGGCGATGTCCACGCCGGCCAGCCAGAAAACCGTGCTCTTGGGGGTCTGCAAATCGTACCAGACGGTTTTGCCGTCCGCGCTGAAGAACTCATGCCCCGCGATCTCCATGTTCATGGTCCGTTCGTGCATTAATCGCAGGCCCGTGCCATCCGTGCGGATGGTCCATACGCGGTCGTTGAAGTGCCACGGTCCCTCATGGCAGAACATGATGAGATGGGGATCGGTGGGCGACATTTGCAGATGGTTGGTCCAGTCGTTCTCGGTGTAGATTTTCCGGAACGCTCCCGTCTTGATGTCGATGGTGTAGAGCATCTTCGGCGTACCCGCCGCCCAGCCTGCCTGCAGGCTTCCGCCATCCCCGCCGGGCGGCGGAGTGCGCGGCACGGTTTTTCCATCGGGATCGGCGGCGATGCCCACCAGCATGGTCTCATCCGCGTTTACGGCGAAGGCGCCGCCGCGGCCCGCCTGGACCGGAATCTTGGCCACCTCATGGGTGGCGTGGGTGTCCAGGTCGGTGGCGAAGATGGCGCCCTCTTTCGTGTAGTAGATCTGGCCGGTCTTATGGCCGGTCACGAGAACGTTCACGCGCCCTTCGACCACCTGATCGATTTCGCGGGTCGCTAGGTTGATGGTGGCGATCCCGTGGGGATTGGTGACCACCAACTTCCTGCCGTCGGCCGAGTACGCATTCTGGTGGAAGTAGAGCGACGCGGTTCCGTCTTCGCGCGAAAGACGAATGACGCGATGACCGGTATCGGGATCGACCCATTCGGTGGGCAGCGCGGTCTGCGCGGACAACAACCGCATCGCGATGAGGGCTGGAAACAAAAGATGGCGCATCATAGTTGGTTCTCGAAGTGAAATCGGAACATGGCGGTTTCAACAACAATTCTACCCGGATTCTTTTCGACAATCCTATAGCACGCCAATAGAAGAGTCCCGGTTGCCAAAGTAGGAAATTCCTGATGCTACAATTGCTCGGGCGAATATGTCTGGGAGGCAAGTCATGAAGATGCGCGATTTCTTAGGCTTCGTGGCCGTATTGTCGCTGGCTGCACTGGCGGGGTGCTCGCGGGCGAATATGTCCATTCCTTACCTTCAGAAGCAAGGCTCCGCGGCCCACATGGTGGTGGACGGCAAGCCTTTTCTGATGCTGGCGGGAGAGCTGCATAACTCCACCACCTCCAGTCTCGATTTCGTGAAGGCGGAATGGTCCCAGCTTGCGGCGATGCGCCTCAACACGGTTCTGGCCCCGGTCTATTGGGAGTTGATCGAACCTAAAGAGGGCCAGTTCGATTTCGCCCTGGTGGACGGCCAGATCCGGGCGGCGCAAAGCAACAGATTGCGGCTGGTGTTCCTGTGGTTCGGAAGCTGGAAGAACGGCACGTCCAGCTATGTCCCGGTGTGGGTCAAGACGGCCCAGGACCGGTTTCCGCGGGTTCAGAACCAGGATGGCAAGAGTCTGGAGCTGCTATCCACATTGAGCGCGGCGAGCCGCGATGCCGACAGCCGGGCCTTCGCGGCCCTCATGCGGCACATCAAGGAAGTGGACTCCCAGCGCCGGGTCATCATGATCCAGGTGGAAAACGAAGTGGGAATTGTGGGCGACGCGCGAGACCGGAGCGAGGCGGCCAACAAGGCCTTCGCGGAACCTGTTCCGAAAGAGCTGCTGGACTATATGAGCGGCCACAAGGAGACTCTGCATCCGCAGTTCCGCCAGGCTTGGGAGGCGGCCGGGTCCAAGACATCGGGGAGCTGGGAAGAAGTCTTCGGCAAGGGCCCGTACACGGATGAGATCTTCACGGCCTGGAATTATGCGCGCTACGTGGGCGCGGTAGCAGCCGCGGGTAAAGCCGAATACGCGCTGCCGATGTACGTGAACGCGTGGTGCTCGTTCTGGGGCAAGTCGCCGGGGACGAATTGGAACAGCGGGGGCCCGAATCCTCAAGTGGAGGACGCCTGGAAGGCGGGCGCGCCAGCGATCGACGTCCGCTCGCCGGACATGGGCGGTACGCTGGATATCCGCGACGTGGTCAACTGGTACCACACGCCGGGCAATCCCCTGTTCATCCCGGAGGCGAGCGGCGCGGCGGGCGGCAACAACGTGTTCTACGCCGTGGGGCAGCACGATGCCATGGGTTTCAGTCCTTTTGGGATCGACAGCTTACTTGTCAATCCCGGACCGGGAGGGCCGGCCGACCTGCCGCTGGCGCGGAGCTACGCCATCATCGAGCAACTCGCGCCGCTGATTCTGGAAAGCCAGGGCAAGGGCAAGATGGCCGGGGTAATCGCGATCGCGGACGAACCGCCGCAGAAGATCGCGTTAGGCAACTACGTCCTGGAGGTGAGTTACACGCGTCCCCGGAGACCTCCGGCGCCGCCGGCCACTCCGGCGCCATCCCGGCCTCCGGATCGCGCCGGGGCGCTCTTCATCGCCGTGGGACCGGATGAGTACATCACAGCCGGAAGCGGACCAGTGGACGTCAGCTTCTCCCCGAACACTCCGGGAGATCCCATCGCCGGCATTGTCTCCATCGACGAGGGCGTGTTTGTGGAGGGCCGCTGGGTTCCCGGGCGGAGGCTGAACGGCGACGAGAACGGCCAGGGCAGATACGTCCGACTGCGCGGTGGCACGCTCCCCAACGGCAGCATTCAGCGAGTGAAGCTGTACCGCTACCGGTAGACGGCGGCGTATGTTTCCGTGGCGCAGGTTCTCAGCCTGCCGGCTCGGCGCTCACGCCGAGTCTGACAGGCGGAAGCGCCTGTCCCACCTCGATTGTGCGCGGCACTATTCATCTCCCGAGCTTGGCGCGGGTTGACAGGCGGAAGCGCCTGTCCCACAATTCCTGAGAGGCTGCGCCACGGGAAGAGAGCAGCCATAAGGCCAGCGTTACTTCTTTACCGCTTGGGGAGCGCGCCCACCCGCGGCCGGCTGGCCGGTCACTTCGAACTTCATGGGGACGGAAATATCCCAACCAAGCCGTTTCAATTGCTCGACGTTCCTGACCAGGACGCCCTCCACCTTGACATTCTTGAACACGATCGGACCCATGGCCGTCCCGGAAATTTTGGCGGGCCGGCTGGGCTTATAGAATGTGCAATTGTCGAAGACGAAATTGGTCAGAGGCGAATCCCCGCCGTCGATGTAGATCTGCCCGCCGTCATGCTCCCACGTGCAGTTCTTGAAGTAGAAATCGTCCAACGGCTGCTTGCTGCTGGCTTTGGTGGGATACCCCCGTCCTGTAAAGTACGCGGGCGTGAATTGAATCCAAATGGCGAACTTATTCTGGGTGGAAATGAAGTTCACGTCCTCGAAGCGCACGTGCTTGGCCGCCGGGATGGAGCCGTACCCGAGAACCAGGCCCGAGGTGTAGCCGTAATCCACAAAATTCCTCACCACGACGTCTTCGAGGCCGGCACCGGCGCCGCCATAGAAGGCGAAAGCATCGTCCATGGTCATGGAGAATCCGTTTTCAATCAGGATATGCTTGCTGCCGCCGGTGATGTCGTAAGCGTCGTCGTGATACTGATTCTTGCGGCTGATGAGCTTGATGTTCCTGCTGGTGTAACCATCGGTGTTGCTGACGGTGGTGGTCCAATAGGAGGAGCGAAGGAGGAACAGATCCTGGAAGGTGACGTTCTTGCAGTTGGAGACCACATAGCCCTTGACCCCAGACCCATGAGGATCGTTCACCAATCCCTCCGCCGTTCTGGCCTTCCCGTCCCCCATGTCGGGTTGGATATCGTGCCACAACAATGGATAGCCCTGGGCATCGACGGTACCGCGGCCCATGATACTGGCATTCTCGACGTTGCTAAAGACAAATAGGGCCCGCTCCCTCCTTCCGCCGCCTCCCCCCGTGGCGGGCGGCAAGACATAATCGGCATTCTTGGTGGACCCCTTAACTACGGCTCCGGCTTCGATGTAAAACTTCACGTTGCTCTTCATCGCCACCAGGCCGGTCAGATAAGCGCCGCCCTTGGGGAAGAAAAGTACGCCGCCGCCGGGCTTGGCGGACACATCGCTGATGGCCTGGTTGATTTTGACGGTCTCGACGGTCTTACCGGTGTTGTCGATCTTGTAGTCCATGATGTTGACCACGTTGGGATCGCCGAGTTTGGGAGCGTTGGCCTCGGGAGCGTCGGCGAAGAGCATCAATCCGGTGCTCGAAAAGAGCGGCTCTTCGTTGATGAAGACGACCAGATAACGCGGCCGATCGAGATCGAAGCTGACCGTACTGCCCTTGATCTGAGGCTGGATATTGTAAGCCAGCGGGCGGATGAAACAGGTTTTCACGTCCCTCTCGCTGATCAGCGAAGTAATGGTGACATGGACCTTGCCGGTCATGCTGAAGCCGGCGTAGTCCATCCAATTGAACTGGTTATAGGTGGGATAGCGATAGGCAAACACGGGCTGGCCGTCCACGGTCACCTTGTAGGCCAGGCTCGGCGATGCGCCCGGATAGGGCGGCGTGGGGATGACCGTGGCGAAGCTGGCCGCCGGCCAAAACACCGATAGCATTACAATCAAGACCACTAATAATCTAGGCGTCATTGTGTTCGTCTCCTGGGAAGCAGTCCAGTCCGGCGGATACGGGATTATAGCCTGGGGCATCATTTACGCTCAGCGATAGCAACGCGAGGCGCCGCGCGGAAAACTGCGCTGATTATTCTACCGCGTGGCGCGGCATGGCGCGAGGGACGCCGGGCAAAAGGCCGGGCAGAAGGGCGCGCGGCAGCGCGAAGAACGCCGGCCAGAAGGCCGGCGGCAGGATGAAATCCCGACCCCACATCGGCAGCCGGGTTGGCGTACACGTACGCTCAGATTCCGGCAGCTTTTTGGCGCCACCGATGCTACTTCGGGTTCATCAGACGGCCGATGAAGAGGACGACTCCGGAGCGCGTGTCGCGGATCAGGAAAAGGAACGGGTGATCGGCGCGGAAGACGACGGGTGGTTCGGGCATGCGCACGGCCAAGGCGCGCATGGCGACGCCGGTGGCGGCGGCGGCTTCGGTTCCCTGCTCCGCAACATCGACGAACGCCTTGTGGACCACCTCGGAGATCGCGAGGCGCTGTTTCGGGTCGATGCCCGAGAAATCGGCTTTACCGGTGAAGGCGGTAGGCATGCCCATGGTGGAGAGCGCCTGGCGGAGGGAAAACGCCGAGTCGGCGCGGAACTTCGGCAGGCTCACCTGCACGTTCCGAGTGGTAAGGCTGCCGAGCCAGCCGGTCAGGCTTTCCAGGGTCAGCGATTTCTCAAGGCCGGGAAGGCCGGTGAGGGTCTTCGGGAGCAGGACGTCGAAAGCCATTTCCGTTCCGGCGTAAGGCATTTCCAGAACCTGGGCGGACGGCGTTTCGGCGTAGCCGAAGCGCGCGGTCTGGTTCATGAAGTTGGCCTGGGTGGTGGCGCCGGCCGGCAGGGTGAAAGGCGCTGCCTCGGTGCGCGAGGTGACGAACGGGCTTTGCCACTTGCCGTAGAAGTAGATCGCGCTGGTGAGGACAAGGCGGGTCTGGGCGTCGATCGAGCCGGCCGGGAACAGGTCCTTGATCTTCTCTTTGGTCTGCTCTTCGGTCCAGCGGTTGATCTGGGATCGCGAGGCCTCGGGATTAGCCATGAAATCGAGCGGCGTGGGTGGGGCGTGGTAGTTCTCAATGAGCGTGTTCTCGAAGGCCGGTTGGATGGCGATCCCTTTTTGCACCCAAAGTCCGTTCGCGGTGTGCAACTCGTTGCCTCCGCTATTGCCGGCCTGGGTGAGGCCGGCGAGCAGGGCGCCAAGAGATGCGTCGTAGGTGGAATCGTAATGGAGGCGCAGCACGGATTGGATTTCCTCGGCTGTCCGGCCGCGGGCGCCGGCCAAGGTCATGGAAAGCGCGGTGGCGATGTTGAAGGGGGAGAGGATCAGGTTCCCGCCGCCTCCCGCGAGTTGGTTGTAGGAGGCGGCGGTGAAGGCGTTCATCGCGGACGTTACACCGGAGTCGGCAGCCGACAGCGCGCCGGCGAGCAGGATCGGCAGAACCAGGCGTTTCATAAGACCTCACAACCATGATGCCGCGATTGTGGCGGTCCTTTCAGGCCATGCGGAGGTCAGCCTACTGTTTCAGAGTGCGCACGTAAGCAATCACGGCGTCCACGGATTGCAGCGGGAGACGATGCCGGAACCCGGATTCGTCGATTTCGACAGGATCCATCGCGCGGCTGCCCTTGGTGATGATCTCCCTCAACTCCGCGTCGGACTTGCCTTGCACGGCTGCTGAGTTGAGCCTGGGAATTGCCACGCTGAAGAATTTGTCCGCTCTCGGTTCGCCCTTACCGTCCGGGCCATGGCATCTGCGGCACGTCCGGTCATAAGCCACGGGTCCGGAGAGGTTGGCGTTTTGGCTCCCGGCGGAAAACAATAAGATGTCGTGACTGTGGCCTTTCGGCGTGCTGTGCAAGAGCATTCCATCCGTCCCGGGTATCCATGCTTCGGAAAGAACGCGCTGGTCGCCGGTTTTGTCGAATACCAGCGCGCCATCGCGAAGGAATTCGTCGGGCCCGCCGAGCCTGGTGATAATGCGCGCGGTAATCGCCCCGCTTGTGGCCGATTGCACTTGCAGCCCCGAGGGAGTCACCGAGAAAGTGTACGCCCCCGCCGGCAGCGTCTTCGATGCGACCGTAAACGCGTACGGGACATCGGCCCGCACGACCCGCTCCGTCTGCCCGAAAGCCGGGCCAATCGCGAAGGATGCGAAGAGACCGAAGGCCATCAGCCTTTTCGCCATCGCACCCAGAGTTTTTGTTTGCTGCATACTGATTTGATACGCTCCTTATTGTCTCTAGCCGGTCGTAGCGGGAATACCGGTCACCCGGCGCCCCCAACCGGTCCGTGCGGCTCTTATTCGCGCCCGCGGTTTCACCCTCGATTGTATGGCGGCGAATTAGCCGCCGTGCGCTGATTGTACCCTCAGCCGACTTACTGGCGCGCGCCCCGAGGTACGATATGATACACTTCCCGGCCGGGCGGCCGGCGCTCACTGATGCGCATTATCGAGCGCGCCGTAGAGCGGGCGTCTCGCCTGCCATGCCGGTATTCGTACCGGCGTTCCCCGAGGAACGCCGGCAAGGATGCCGGCGTGGCAGCCTGGAAGGCCGCTCTACGGAGCCGCGCTACGCTAGAAGATAAGCTTCAATCCCAACTGAATCTGCCTCGACGGGGTCGCGGTGGCGGTGATCAATCCCGCGGACGCGTTGATTGCGCCGCTCGAGAAGACCGTCGCATTGGGCGGTCCAAGGTTCGCGTGGTTCAGAGCATTAAAAACTTCCGCTCGAAACTGCAGGACCGCTCTCTCGTTGATGGCCGCGTTCTTGAACAGCGACACATCCACGTCCGCCAGGCCCGGGCCGGTGAACGTCCCTCGGCCAAGGGTTCCCCAGGTTCCCGCGGCCGGCAAGACGAATGCGTTGGGATTGAACCACTGATTCGGGTTGCCGAGAATCACCGGTCCGGTGAAGGAAGGATTCAGGGAAGGCCGATCCGGATTTCGCGTATCGCCGTCCCCGGACCGGTTCGAGCCCACCTGAGGGGTGAACGGGAAGCCGCTCAGCAGTGTTGCGATGCCATTCAACTGCCAGCCGCCCGCCAACCTGGCCGGCCTTCCTCCGCTATTCAGCCAGCGCTTCCCTGGGCCGAACGGCAACTCATAGTGGCCCGAGACGCTGGCCTGGCTGGCGATGTTCAGCGCAGCGAGGCCCCAGTCTCTGGACAGATCGTTGGGGTCCATGATCATCTGCGCCTGATTTTGAGCCTGCGCGCCAGTCAGCCCGGAATTCATATCCAGGTTCTTGGACCAGGTGTAATTCGCCCGGAGTTGAAGACCTTTCGTCAGGCGCCGCACGACATCCGCCTGCAGCGCGTTGTAACTGCTATTGCCCTCCGAATACCAGAAGAACCCGGCGCCAAGGTATGGATTGGGCCGCGACGCAACGGGGATGTATTGTGCGCCTTGAGGCACGACGCTCCTGGTGGTTCCCGGCGTGCCACCGGCCGTGCAACCGCCGGCATTTGAACAAACCTGCGCCGGAATGGCGTTCGGATCGATGCTCAGCAGGCCGTGGTATCCATGCGACCCGACATAGGCCAAACGGAGCACGGTGTCCCGATCGAGCTGCCGCTCAAGAGTGAAATTCCACTCCACCACGGCTTGCGTTTTGGCGTCCGGCTGGACTCCCTGGGGAGCGAATGTGGTACACGGCTGCGAAATGCCCGGGCCGCAGGATGGCGGGGGCGGCGCTCCCGGAATCACGGGCAACACCGAAGCCAGGGAGACGTTGTTGTAGGAGACCGAGCCGTTGTAGGGAGGCAGGGAATTCAGCAAGTAAGCGAGATCGTCGATTAGTGAATAGTAGACGCCAAAGCCCGACCGAATGGCGGTCTTCCCGTTTCCAAACGGATCCCACGCCAGTCCGGCTCTCGGGCTGAACAGCCGCTTTGCGTTATTCCCGGTAAAGGCCGAGCCGCCTACAAGGGGATTGGTCTCCAGGATTCCATTCGCGCCGGTCACATAATTCGCGGCCCGGCCGGATTCTTCATTCCAGCCGGTGGTGAACTCGTGCCGAATTCCGGCCTGCAGCGTCAAATTGGGGCGCAGCTTGATGGTGTCCGAGAAGTACCAGGCGCCGAAAAAGGTTCTCCACCCCAGCTCGTTGGGCGCCGGCACAACTTGAAAGGTACTCGCGGTCCCTTGTAGAAACGTGGTCAGGCTGGCGAAACTGGCTACGCCGAGTTGGCGCGACGCGGTATCTTCGTTGTCCTGAATCCGCTGAAACCAGACGCCGAAGCCGATCTGCTGCTTCCCCCGATTCGCCCGGACACCGTCCTCGAAGGTATAGAGATTTCTCCGATTCCAGACACCGGCGGCGTTGTTGGGACCGGCGGAAGTGATAGCGGCCAGGCCCGTCGTGGTGGTCCCGCCTCCGATTACGATTCCGCCCGGGCCGCCTCCCTCGACAAAGGAGAGACTGGCCGGAAAGGATGTTAGCAGCGACGAATCCAGGTCAAACGCGGCGCGCGAGAACCCCGCACGGAACGTGTTCAGGATTCTCGGAGAGACTATGTGCGTCTCCTCGAGGCTCAGCACCTGCATGCGCAGCGCGGTGTAGGAGGCAAACAGGGGATCCGCCAGCGGAATCAGGCTATGGCCGTCGTCGATCGTGTAGGACGCCGAGAAAGAGTCTCGATCCCGCGGGGCATAGTCGGCGCGCAGCGTGCCGAAATCCTCGCGGATGGACTGCTTCGGATTATTGTAGGAAAGCGCCGTTCCGCTGGCGATCCCATTGGCCAGCAGCTCCGGGCCGTTGGGTTGCGGCCAAAGCTGCATGTATTGCAGCATGTTCTGGTTCAAAACGCCCGACGCGTTCGGCAGGTAGCCGAGCCGCGCCTGGGCGTCGGGCACTACGCTGACGCTGCTGACCGCCAGGCTCTGCCGGAAGCCTTCGTAGTTACCGAACAGGAACAGCCGGTTTTTCTTAAGCGGTCCGCCCAGAGCGCCGCCGAACTGATTACGCCGGAAGGGAGGCACGAATGCCTGGTCCAGGATGTTGCGCGCGTCCAGGGCGCTGTTGCGCAGAAACTCGAATACGGTTCCATGCGCGGCGTTGCCGCCCGACTGGGTGACCACGTCGACCTGCGCGCCCGCTCGCTTTCCGTATTCGACGGGATAGGCGTCGGTGAGGACGTTGAACTCCCGCACCGCATCGATTCCCAACAACTCGCCGCTCACGCCGCCCGGCGTCACCGCAAGCTGACTCGCTCCGGTGTATTCAATGCCGTTCAGCAGGAACAGATTATCGCCGGGCCGACGCCCCGCCACGGTGAACGTATTTCCGTCGCTGGTGCTGGTGTTGGCGCTCTTCATGGCGCTGTAGTTGATGGCGCCGGGATTCAACGCGATCAGGTTATCGAAGCTGCGGCCGTTCAACGGCAAGTCTTTCACTTCGCGCTCGCCCACGACTCCGGAGACCGTGGAGGTGGTTGTGTTGACCAATGGGATGGCTTCCGTGACGGTAACCTGCTGGACGAACTCGCCGACTTCAAGGCGGAGATTCACCACCCCTTCCTGGCCGACTTCCAGATTGATGCCCTGACGGAGCGCGGCTCGAAACCCGGTCTTCTCGGCTTTCACTTCCTGCCGCCCCAGCGGCAGAGCGAGTATGCGGAAATTGCCTTCGTCATCGGTGATCGCGGTGCGCACTGCGCCGGTGTCGAGGTTTTTCACGGTGATGGTTGCCCCCGACACCGGAGTTCCGGTGGCGTCCTCGACCCTTCCGGATAGGGAGGCCGTCACCTCGGCCCAGGCCGGCGCAAGCGCGGCGACAAGTCCGAATAAGAGGCTGGCGCTTGTCGATCTGCGGTAGAGCGGCATCTGTGACACGGACCCCTTCGGCGCTGACTGCCACCTCTCCTTATACTAACGGTCGCGGCAGCGAGCATGGCGCCTCGGAGCGGCGCAGAGGCGGCACGTGGAGGGCGGCGGCGGCGCGGCGCATCGTGAGGTTACGCACAGTGGCGACGCGGCGCGCCGCCGCTGTTCTGAAATTTCCAGAGCCTCGCAGCCCGATGTGATAAGATCGTCCGGCGTGAAAAGGAGCAGTGCCAATGAGTGCTGAGACGATCGAACTGAAGAGCCTGAATTCGCCGGAGCAGGTGCGGAGCTTCGACAAGGGCAAGGTCGAACTGGTGAATGTCGCCGGAGCCGCAATTGGCCGCGCTACGTTCGAGCCGGGCTGGAGGTGGTCTACTTGTGTGAAGCCGATCGCCAAGACGAAGAGCTGCCAGGCCGCGCATCGGGCCTACCAGATCTCGGGGACAATGACGACAGTGATGGATGACGGCGCCGAGATAACTTCGAAGGCGGGTGACGTGGTGAACATTCCACCGGGACACGACGCTTGGGTAGTGGGAAACGAGCCGGTGGTGGTCGTAGATTTCCAGGGCATGGTCGACTACGCAAAACAGAGCAAATAGGAATTCGCTATCCGAGGCCTAACTCATCGGCTCGCCAGTATCGGGGAACGGAGGAAGGTGACGTCCGCTCAGATCGCACTCGCTTGGCTGCTGGCCGAGAAGTCGTGGACCGTACCGATCCGCGGCGCCACAAAACCGCATCGCTAGGACGAAAACATCGGGGCAGCCTCAGTGGAACTCATGCCCGGCGATCTCCATGACATCGAGAACGCCGTCTCAAGGATCGCGGTCGAAGGCGCCCGGCGCCCCGAAAAGCTGGAGCAGATGACCGGCCGCTGAACGGTCGCGCGAAGGAATTCGAGAAATGGAGATCAAACGAATTGGCTCGCAACCTTCCGTCAAGGGACCATCAGAGTGGTTCACTGGCACGGTACGTATCGATCCGCTTTTTCAGGCGCCCGGTCCGGCGCTTGTTCAAGGCGCTAGCGTCACTTTCGAGCCGGGCGCGCGTACCGCATGGCATACCCACCCGCTGGGCCAAACCCTGATCGTGACGGCCGGTTGCGGCAGGGTACAGCGTTGGGGCGGGCCGGTGGAGGAGATTCGGCCGGGTGACGTGGTCTGGATTCCGCCCGGTGAGAAACACTGGCATGGCGCCGCGGCAACGACGGCCATGACCCATATCGCCATTCAGGAACAGCTCGAAGGTAAGGTTGTCGACTGGATGGAACAGGTCAGCGACGAACAATACAGGGCCGAGTGACATCGCCACTTGCCTCCACGACAGTCACGCGTCGAGATCCAGCCGAACAGGACGTGCAGATCGAGATTCTGTTCCGCGGTATTTGCCAGACGCCGGCCAGAAGGCCTGCGACAAGCCCGACGGCTTGACCCCACACCGAGCGCGCCGGATGTTCCATGACAAACCGATGGCGATGCAGGTGGCCCAATGGGCCGTCTGCGGATATAATTCCTGGAGCGACGCGAATATCCGGTGACGGCATGTTTCCGCTGATCCTGGCAGTTTTGGCGAAAGGCGACGGAGAGCTTATGGGGCGCCTGCAACGGCGCGATCCACACGCTCTGGCAGAGCTCTACGATCGCTACGGGCAAGTGGTATTCCGGCTGATTCTGCGTATGGTCCGGGACAGCGGCGTAGCCGAAGATCTGGTGCAGGAGACCTTCCTGCGGGTATGGAACCGCGTCGGCGGGTTCGATTCCGATCGCGGGGCAGTGGGCCCGTGGCTGCTGGCCGTGGCGCGCAACCGCGCCATCGATTACCTTCGCTACCAGGGCCACCGAACCGAGAGCGCCATCGATCTGAACGAGACCGAACATCCGGCGCTATTTGCAGATTTTTCCACCGACGTGTTGAATTTCGATCTGGTGCGGCAAGTGAAGCGCGCGCTTGACCAACTCGATTCCCAGCAGCGCCGAGCTATCGAGCTGGCCTATTTCGAGGGAATGTCTCAAACCGAGATCGCGGAACACATGGGCCAGCCCTTGGGCACCATCAAGACCTGGACGCGCCGGGCCATTCAGCAGATGCGCACGGCGTTGGGAGGGGCGGCGCCAGCATGACTTGCGACGAACTGCGCCCCGATTATCTGCTTTGCGTCCTCGGTGTGCTGGAGGAGCCCGAGCGAAGCGAGGTGCGCGCCCACCTTGGGCGCGGGTGCAAAGCCTGCATAGCCGGACTGCGCGAGGCTCGCGCCCTGGCGTTCGCCATGGGAGCCGGTCTTGGCGGCCCCGACCCGCCGCGTGAATTGCGCAGCCGCATTCTGGCCGCGGCCAGTGGAGTTCCACTACGACGGTGGAGCTGGTTCACGGCATGGGCAGCGGCCGGCGGGACGGCGCTGGCAGCCGCCGGTTTGATGATCTACCAATCCAGCGGTTTTCGCACGGAGCTGGCTAAGGCACGGATGGAGATCGAGCGCAGCGGTGCGGAGGCCGGCGCCATGCGCCAGGCTTTCGAAATGATCCAAGCCCCCGAAACACGCGAGGTAACTTTTGGCCAGGACCAGGCCGCGCCCCCGCGTGGGAGGGTATTCTTCCATACATCGGGCGTGCTGCTCATCGCCTCCCGACTGCCCGCGCCGCCGCCCGGAAAGACGTACGAGATGTGGCTTATTCGAGGCGGCGCGCCGGCGCCCGCCGGTTTGTTCCGCTCCAATTCGCAGGGCAACGCCATTCATATATATCGTTCACCCGCGCCGCCGACGGAGCGCGACGTGGTAGCCGTCACGCTGGAAGCCGCCGGCGGCGTCATGGCGCCGACCTCCACGCCAGTTATCGTCGCCCCGCTGTAATTCCCGTCCGCATAGAATCCGAATGGATCTCCGGCCTCGCATTGAGCGCGCAACACCTGCGCTCCTCCCGCCACCAGTGTCTCGGCAGGCTGAGAGACTGCCCCACGGCTCGGCGCCTATTTCAACAACCAGGCGGCTATAGCCCCACGACGGGGATCGCAGCTCGCCGCCGTCCGCCACATTTGTGCGAAGGCATCCAATGTAACCGGTCTCGTGCCCGAAGGGAGTCAAGGATCGGACAAAAGTCGGATGTCTGGAGATCCGATTTGCGCTCCCGCCCGTATTCCATGATATTGGCGGATCGATGGGGGACGCTTCGGAACGCGCCGGGCGCTAGAGCGCGGCGCCAACCTGGGTCAATCTTCTGTTTGTACCAGTGAGGCTGGAATGGCAAAGTGGCTACCAGTTCTTCTAATCCTTTGTGCGGCGCCGGCGTGGTCTCAGACCGCGGCTCCCGAATCCATCGAGCGGAAACGTCCCGGCCCCGCATGGGAGACGGACAAACAGATTCAGACGCTGCAAGACCATGTGAAGGAAGCGCCGGGGGACTACGCAGGATATGACCGGCTGGGATCCGCCTTCCTCCAGAAGGCCAGAGAGACCGGCGACATCGCTTTCTACGACCTGGCCGAGCAGACTCTCAAGAAGGCGCTGGCTTTGGCGCCGCGGGACTTCCGGGCCGCGGATCCTCTGGTTCACATGGCCTCTGTGTATATGGGCGAACATCGCTTTCGGGAGGCCTTGGCCCGCGCGCAAGAGGCGATCGGCACAGGCTCCGGAAATCTGGCGGCATTCGCCATCGAAGGGGACGCTTACACCGACATGGGCGATTACGACGAAGCGGCCACTGCCTATAACACCGTGCAGTCTCTCGGGCGGGCGACCTCATCGCCCCTGGCGCTCGAATACATGAACGACAGCCGGACGGCCTATCTGCGCTACTTGCATGGAGACTCCGCGGAAGCCATACGGCTGATGAAAAACGCCATCGCGGCCGCTTTTCAAACCAATATTCCCCGCGAGAACCTGGCATGGCTCTACTTCGAATTAGGCGAGCGCTACTTTCAAACAGGCGACTTGGGGAACGCCGAGTCGTCGTATCAGTCAGGCATAACCGCCGATCCCAATCACTATCGCTCCCTGGCCGGTCTGGCGAAGGTTCGGGCCGCGCAAGGGAGACTTGACGAATCCACTCAGCTCTATCGACGCTCGATCGCCATCATTCCATTTCCCCCGTACGTCGCCGAGTTGGGCGACGTTTACAAGAAGATGGGCCTGACGGACGAGGCCCAGCAGCAGTACGACCTGGTGGAGTACATCGGACGCCTCGGCAAGTTAAACCAAGCGCTGGCCAATCGGGAACTAGCCCTGTTCTATGCGGATCGCGGGATCAAGCTGCCGGAGGCCCTGGAGCTTGCGCGCAAGGAACTGGAAGTCCGGCGCGACATTTACACGTGGGACGCGCTGGCGTGGGCGCTTTACAGGAATGGCCGATTCCAAGAAGCGGACGGAGCGATGGACAAAGCCCTTGGCCTGCACACCAACGATTCGCTGCTCCTGTTTCATGCCGGAATGATCCGCCATGCCTTGGGCCAGGATGCCGATGCAGGAGAGTTTCTTAGCCGCGCGTTGAAAATGAACCCGCACTTCCACATTTTTCACGCCGAGATAGCGAGGCGAGTCTTAGAGGATATCGCCCAATCGCGAAACCGGGATTCGAGGTCAAGCAATGCGCAACGATAGAGGCAATCACAGCCGGCCGGGGATGGTTCTGTTGATGGTTGGGCTGATTCCGAGCGCAGCGACCTGTTTCGCCCACCCCATGGGAAACTTCAGCATCAACCATTATTCGAAGATCAGGATCGGCCAAGGATCGATCGAGATCCGGTATCTGATCGATATGGCCGAAATTCCCACTTTTCAGGAGACTCGGCAGTTTTCTATCGCTCCCTCGCCAAACGACCCTGGCGTTTCCCGCTACCTCGACAGGCAGGACCAGATCTTGAAGGAAGGAATTTCGCTCGAGAGCGATGGCCAGGCTGTCAGACTCGATACGGTATCCCGCCAGGTGGAATTCGCCGAAGGCGCCGGCGGTCTGCCCACGATGAAAGTCGGGTTCCTGTTCCGGGGCAAGCTTGACGCCGCCGGTGGCGTTCACAAGCTCTCTTACTTCGACAATAACTTCCCAGGCCGGGCGGGTTGGAAGGAAATCGTGGTCCTCGGCGACGGAGTCGCGATTCTCGAGAGTTCCGCTCCGGGGAGCGATCGCAGCCAGGAGCTGACCCATTACTCCAGTGATGTGTTGAACAGTCCCCCTCAGCAGACATCGGCCCTGGTGGGCTACAGGAGTTCACCCCTTAAAGGCGAAAAAGGCGTTTTAGCGGAGGTCACTGGAAGCTCCGCAGGCCGGCCGGTCCCTCACAGGACGAACACGGCGCATCCGGCCGCGGCGTTTCAGAAACAGCGGCGGCCTTTCGAAGCAGTTGCTGTGTCCGGCGTGAAAGAGGCGCGATCCTCTCCTGCCGGCGGCGTCTGGCCAGCCGTCTCTCCGCTGTCCGCGCCCCAGGCGCGGAACACGCCGCGCAGCCGTTTTACCGAACTGATTTCGACACACGGGAAGTTGACCTTCTGGGCGCTGTTATCGGCTGCTCTGATCGCAGCGGGTCTGGGCGCGCTTCACGCGCTGGAACCGGGACACGGCAAGACCGTGGTTGCGGCATACCTGGCAGGCTCGCGCGGCACGGCGAGGCATGCCGTTCTGTTGGGGATCGTGGTCACGGCCGCGCACACGGCGGGGGTATACCTGTTAGGAGCCGCGACCCTCTATGCATCACGATACATAGTTCCCGAACAGCTATACCCGTGGCTTGGCGCAATTTCCGGTCTGAGCGTCGCCGGACTCGGCATTTTTATTTTCCTCCGACAATGGACCGGAGAAACCGGAGAGCACTCACATGCCCCTGGAGAGCGGCATTCGCACTGGTTGCTCTCCATCTTCAAACAGGCTGCGCCGAACGCGGTGGCCCCCACGAAGCCAATCGAGCGCGTCCTGTCATTGCGCGAGCTCTGCCTGATGGGCATCAGTGGAGGAATCGTGCCATGTCCGGCGGCGCTGGTGGTCCTGTTGAGCGCCTTTTCGCTTCACCGGATAGGTTTCGGCCTATTCCTGATCACCGCATTCAGCGTTGGCCTGGCAGCCGTGCTGGTGGTGGTCGGCCTGACAATGGTCTATGCCAAACGCGTAGTGTCTTCGCGCGTGCGGGCCGCCAATGCCGCCAATCGTTATCTCCGCGCTCTATCGTCCGCACTCATGGTCGCGCTGGGCGTCGGAATAACGGCATCGGCCATCGCGTCAGCTCCAATTCGGCGGAGTCTTTTCTCGGCGCGCGACCTGGTTCCTTTCGTGACCGTAATACTACTGGGAGTACTTTTGGGGATGCGTCACTCCACTGATCCCGACCACGTGGTCGCAGTCTCCACCATCGTGAGCCGCCAGGGATCATCCATCAGAAGCTCGGTGGCGATTGGGCTGCTATGGGGGCTGGGACACACGCTGACGATATTCATCGTCGGATCCGCGATCATTATTTTCGGCGTCGTGATTCCGCCGCGCCTTGGGCTGAGTATGGAGTTCTGCGTAGCCTTAATGCTTGTTTTCCTCGGATTGCTGAATCTGACCGGCGTCATGCGCTGGGTTACCGAGCGCCTTACTCCGCCGAAAGGCGTCTCCGTAAGATCCCAACCGGCCGATTCCGCACATCGCGACTTTGAGGACTCCGTTAAGACAAACCGGGGGCTGTCGGGCCGCGCGGAAAGTTTCCTCGACAGGGCTATCGGGGGACTAGGGCTCTATCAGACCATTCGACCGTTAGTGGTCGGCCTGGTGCACGGTCTGGCGGGTTCCGCCGCGGTTGCTTTATTAGTGCTTTCCACAATCAAGAGTCCACTCTGGTCGACGGCCTACCTGTTGGTGTTTGGTTTCGGCACCATGCTGGGAATGATGCTGATGACGGCGGCGATCTCAATACCCGTGGTTTACGCGGGAAGGAAGGCATTTAAGATCAATCGGCATTTGACCGTGATTTCCGGCTGCGCCAGCATGGCTTTCGGCGTGTTCCTGGCGTATCACATCGGTTTTGTCGACGGGCTATTCAGTTCACGGGCGCACTGGATCCCGCAATAGGGGCCTTTGCGCGCTATAGAAGCAGTGAGTTGCGAAATCCGTTCGCTGGGTGATTTCGTAACTTCTGTACGTAGGCTAGCCAGAGTCATGGCGACGTCAATGAAGTTCAGAGAGGGGGAGTTTCATGAAAACGCTTAAGTCAACGATGGCCATCGCTATGTCGGTGGTCATGCTGGCGCCTTCCGGCCTGTTCGCATCGAGCCATCGCGAGGCGCCCATCACGGCATTGGACCGTAGCGCGGATGTTACCGACTGGTACGCCTTCGTCAGCTACGACAATCCCGGCAACGTCACCTTCATTTTGAATGTCGACCCGCTCCTTGAGCCGGCTAATGGACCCAACTATTTCCCTTTCGATCCCAACGTGCTCTACGAAATGCATGTCGACAACAATCAGGACGCGCGGGACGACATTGTTTTTCAATTCCGTTTCAAAACTGAAATCCGCCAGCCCACTCTGTTCACGGGGTTCGTTGGCGGGCTCGCCGGTTACGAGCAGATCACTTCCTTGAGCGGCCCCGGTTCCGAGGGATTGAGCCTGAGCCAGACGTACAGCGTGACCATGGTCAAGAATGGGCAGTCGATCTCCCTGGACAACGGACAAGAGCTGTACGCGGTTCCGTCGAACGTGGGCCCGGAGACCATGCCGAAATACCAATCGCTGTTCAGCCAGGGGATTTACAACCTCGCGAACGGAGTCAAGGTGTGGGCGGGAACGGCGGACGACCCGTTCTTCATCGATTTGGGCGCCGCTTTCGACTCTTTGAATTTCCGCAGTGGAATCGGTCCGGTGTTGTCCGCCTCGATCGACGCGGACGATACCCATAATTACGCTCCCGACGCGGTGGGCGGCTACAACGTGAACTCGATTGTGCTGGAAGTTCCCATTACGCTGCTGACGGTGGACGGCGCGATTCATCCCGCCACCGACAAGCAAGCGGTCATCGGAACGTATGGCAGCACGTCTCGCCAACAAATCAAGGTGATGACGCGGCCGGCGCCTTTTTTTCCGGATTGGATCTCAGACGCGTTTCAGCAGGTGAACCGCGAAGGTAATGCGTTGATCAACGAGTTGGTGATTGGCACGGGCTTCAAGGATACCTTCAGCATGGATGTTCCGGCGAACGACTCACAGTTCGCGAACTTCGTTCTTAACCCGGTACTGGGATCGGTGTTCGCGTCGGCGGGCGTTCCCGTTGCCCCTGCGCCTCGAAACGACTTGCTGCTTTTAGTGCAGTACGAGGCTCCCATCTGTCCCGGGTGCGGTCCAAAAGACGCGGGGCCCGTAGCCGATCTCCTGCGGCTCAACACGGGCATTCCCCCGACTCCGGTGAGCAGGCAGAAGCGGCTCGGGTTCATCGCCGGCGACTCGGCTGGCTACCCCAACGGGCGCAGACCGGTGGACGATGTGTTTGACATCTCCGCGCGCGCCGTCGCCGGCATCCTGGTGAATTCCACGATGTTCGGGACGCCGCTTGGGGATGGCGTGCAAACCAAAACCGAAGGCTTCAACAACTCGTTCCCTTACGTCATGCCCGCCAACAGCGGACGCAACAGCGCGCATACGGGACCTGGGCAGGCAGGCTGCAGCGGACAACCCGGCGGCATCTGCCCGGTGAAGTAGACGAATCCTGGCGGCCGCCGCGTTCCACGTGGCGGCCACGAGTTTTTCTTCGACAATGAGGCATGCCATGAAAACAACGGTTTCGACGCTATGCATGATGATTGCCACATCCGCCTTCGCGCAGAACACGACCGGCGCGGCGCAAAGCATCACGGAAGCCGCCAAAGAGATCCGCGACAAGCCGGCGGGCTACGTGGAATACAACCTTCTGGCGGCGGCGCTGGTTCGCCGGGGAGAGGAGACTTCCGATGCCAGCTTCTACACGCAAGCCCGTGACGCGGTGAAGAAGGCGTTGGAAATAGCTCCGGATAATCTTGAAGCCGAGAAACTGCAAGTTGCGATCCTGCTTGGGGAACACGAGTATCCCGCCGCGTTGGAGGCTGCCAAGACGCTGCACAACAGAGTCCCCGACGATGTAGCGGTCCACGGCTTCCTGACCGACGCGAACACCCAGCTCGGAAACTATAAGGATGCGGTGATTGCAGCGCAGTGGATGCTGAATCTCCGTCCCGGGAATCTGCCTGCCCTGATTCGGGCCGCCCATTTACGCGAGCTATTCGGGGAGACAGAGGGCGCATACGAACTGATGGACATGGCTCTCCAGTCGACGCCCCCGACCGCAACCGGTGAACGCGCATCGATCCTAGCTCAGATGGGCCATCTGCGGTTCGCCACCGGCAGCGCCGACGCGGCGGACAGGCTTTTCCAGCAGGCATTGAAGGTGTTTCCAAGCCATCCCTCCGCGATGGGGAATCTGGCGCAGGTTCGCATCGCGCAGAAACGTTACGCGGAAGCGGTGGTTCTCTTACAGCAGCTCCAGCAGGGCGTACCGCGCGCCGGGAATCTCTATGACCTGGCCGAAGCGCTCCAACTGGCGGGACGCGAAAGCGAATCGAAGCAGGCATTCGCCGAGTTTGAAGCCAAAGCGCTGCTGGAATCGAGCGGGAAAGACAACTCCAACCGCGAACTGGTCTTTTACTATGCCGACCAGGCGCAGCAGCCGGCCAAGGCTCTGAAAGTGGCGCAACAGGAGTACGCCTGGCGCCATGACGTATACACGCTCGACGCTTACGCGTGGGCGTTGCACGTCAATGGCCAGAACGGGGAAGCGCGAAGGCAAATTGAGACAGCCCTGGCAATCGGCATTTGTGACGCAAAACTATTTCACCATGCGGGAGAGATCGCCATGGCGGCGGGAGATACGGCAGCCGCGGAGCGTTACCTAAGACAGTCAGTCGAGCTGAAGACCATGGACTCAGAGCAGGCACGGATCGCGCTGGCCAGCCTTTCACGGGTGGGACAACGATAGCGGCCCATCATTTCGGGGCCGATGGCGGCGGCCTCCATGTGCTATGGTTTGAAACATGACGTCGAACCTTTCCCGCCGGTCGTTCCTTGCGGCCACGGCGGCGGCGCCGCTTGCGCCCATCGTGGCTCAGGGTAAGCGCCTTCCTGTAGGACTTGAGCTGTACTCGGTGCGCGACGAGCTGGCCAAGGATAATGACGCTACCCTCACGGCGGTGGCCAAGATGGGCTATGAGGTGGTGGAGTTTTACAGCCCGTACTACCAGTGGACGGCCGAGCGGGCCAAGCAGATTCGTAAGCTCATGGACGATCTGGGCATCCGCTGCAACTCGACCCATAACGATGCGCGAAACCTCAGCGCCGAGGGGCTGCCGAAAGCCATCGAGCTGAACCAGATTATCGGTTCGCGCTACATCGTCATGGCCAGCGCGGGCAATCCGCGAGGGGTGGACGGCTGGAAGGGGGTGGCCGGCACGCTGACGGCGGCGTCGGAAAAGCTGAAGCCGCTCAATATGCGCGCGGGCTTTCACAATCACGACGCGGAGTTCCGGCTGGTGGAGGGCAAGATGCCCATCGAGGTGATCGCCGCCAACACGCCCACGGAAGTGATGCTCCAGTTCGATGTGGGCACCTGCGTGGACGTGGGTTACGACCCGGTGAAGTGGATCGAAGCCAATCCCGGCCGCATCAACTGCATGCACTGCAAGGATTGGGGCGCCGGAACGGGCCCGGACCGCGGCTACCGCGTGCTGTTCGGCGAGGGCGACGTACCTTGGCTGAAGATCTTCGCCGCGGCTGAAAGGACCGGCGGCATCGAGTGGTACCTGATCGAGCAGGAAGGCAGCCGGTTCCCCTCGTTGGAATGCGTCAAACGCTGCCTGGACAACTACAGGAAGCTGCGCGGGTAACCGGCGCGCGGGGGGATTCGGAAGGCACGCCTTGTCGCTGCGGACGGCTCCGCCGCGCTACCATAAAGACATGCGCTCGATCACGTTTGCGTTGGCTGTGACGCTGGGCTGCGCGCCTTTCGCCGCCGCCCAGGATAAGAGCAAGACGGCGGAACGGTTGGATGACGCCGCCGAGCTGTTCAGCGAGGTGATGTCGGCTCCGGATAAAGCCATCCCTCAGGATTTGCTGGATAAGTCTCCGTGCATGGTGCTCGTGCCCGGGTTGAAGAAAGCGGCGTTCGGCGTAGGGGCCAAGTACGGGCGCGGGTTTTCAATTTGCCGCGCCGCCAACGGGCAGGGCTGGGGACCGCCGGCCGCCATCCGCATCGAAGGCGGAGGGTTCGGGCTTCAGATCGGCGTCTCTTCCTCGGACGTCGTACTGCTGGTGTTGAACCAGGGCGGCATGAAACATCTGACCACCAGCAAGTTCACGCTGGGTGGGGACGCCACGGCCGCGGCCGGTCCGGTGGGGCGCGACGCCACCGCGCAGACCGATGCTTTCATGAGGGCCGAGATTCTCTCCTGGTCGCGTTCGCGGGGCCTGTTCGCGGGCATTTCGCTGGACGGCTCCACCTTGCGCAACGACCAGGACGAGAACAAGGTCCTGTACGGGCAACCGTGGTCCAGCAAGCAGATTCTGGGCAGTGGGGCGCCGATGCCCGCCATGGCCGCCAAGCTGATTGCGGCGCTCAACAAGTACTCTCCGCGACAGACGCACTGAGGGCCGGGCGCGGCGCCGATTTAAATTAAGATAGCGGTGGGTGCGCCGCAGGCTGGGACACGTATCCCGCGCGAAAGCTTGAGGAATCGCGGCAGGCGGGCGAAGTTCCGGGGGGACTCTAGGTCCGCCTGCCGAGAGAGCTACCGGTTACCGCCGGCGGCTACAGTCGATGCCTTTCGGCTCAGGAAGCACTCGCGGCAGAACACCGGCCGGCCTTGAGTGGGCTTAAAGGGTACCGTGGTTTCCCGACCGCACTGGGAGCACGTGGTCATGGTCTCCGTCTTGCTGAATCCCGACGCCGAACCACCCTGGCGCTTGGTCTTGCAGTTCTTGCAGCGCTTGGGTTCGTTCTTGAAGTTCTTGTCATGGAAGAAGTGCTGTTCTCCCGCTGTGAATACGAAATCCGACCCGCAGTCTATGCACTTGAGGACGCGGTCCTGAAAATCCGGCATGGCACTGGCCCCATTGTCAACCCGAAAACTGTTGCGGACAAGGCGGCGGGCTTGCGCGCCCGCCGCCGCGGTTTTACTCTATCTCCCGGCGTGATTTCTTCCGGTTTCGCTTGCGGGCCAGCGCCTGCTTGGCCCGGAGCTTCTCACCCGGCTTTAGGTAAAAGGAGTGTCTCTTGACTTCCTTAATGATGTCTTCCTGCTGGACCTTCCTCTTAAACCGGCGGAGAGCGTTTTCCAAGGTCTCGCCCTCCTGAAGCTTAACTTCAGCCAAACGAAATACACCTCCCGACTGGACCAAAATTTCCGCGCGCCGCACCGCCGGGCACATCCCTTCCAGGGACGCTCGAAACCCCGCAAAAATAGACCGCGCTTCGCACAGAAGGTACTGATATCATAGGTGGTTGACAAATAAAGTCAAGCCCAAAATTTAGGACGCCCTCTTGAAGAATCGGCTCATCGTCCGGATTCTGTTTGTTTTCAGGAAGTTACGCTGAGATGGAAAATGTTCTGGCGATCCTGCTGGCGGGCGGCGCCGGCGAGCGTTTGTATCCCCTGACGAAGGATACCGCCAAGCCCGCGGTACCGTTCGGGGGCGCTTACCGCATAATCGACTTCACCCTGTCCAACTGCGTCAACTCCAACGTCCGTAGAATCTTAATCCTAACACAGTACAAATCGCTGGACCTCATCCGGCACATCCGCGACGGGTGGAACATCTTCTCTCCGGAACTGGGCGAGTACATCGAGGTGCTTCCGCCCATGAAGCGGGTTCACGAGGACTGGTATCAAGGCACTTCCGACGCGGTTTTTCAAAACTGCTACAGCATCGAGGCGGAGGCGCCGGAGCAGACGTTGATCGTGGCGGGCGACCATATTTATAAGATGAACTACCGCGACATGCTGGACTGGCACTGGCGGCATAACGCGGAGATCACGATCGCCACTATAAAGGCTCCGCCCGAGGACGCCGGGCGCTTTGGGGTGGCCGAGATCGACCCCGATTTCCGGATAGTCGGGTTCGAGGAAAAGCCGCGGCACGGCAATGCCAAGCGCTCGCGCTTCGATCCCTCCATGATCAGCGCTTCGATGGGGATTTACATATTCAACACCGACGTACTTTTGCGGGTGCTTCACGAAGACGCCCAGGATGCCGGTTCCACCCATGACTTCGGCCGGGACGTGATTCCCAAGAACCTTTCGCGGGCGCGGGTGGTGGCTTACGATTTCCGCGACATCAACGACAAATCCGTGAGCTACTGGCGCGACGTGGGAACCCTCGACGCCTACTACGAAGCCAACATGGACCTGGTGGACGTAGTGCCCGAGTTCAACCTGTACGACCAGCGCTGGCCCATCCGCACCAAGGCGACGCAACAGCCTCCGGCCAAGTTTGTTTTCGCGCAGGAGGGCCGGCGCATGGGAGTAGCGGTGGATTCGGTGGTGAGCGCGGGGTGCATCGTTTCCGGCGGAAGGGTGCTGCACAGCGTGCTCTCGCCAGGCGTGCGGGTGAACAGCTATTGCGAGGTGGAGTATTCGATTTTGATGCCGGGCGTGGAGATCGGGCGCTATAGCCGGGTCCGCCGCGCCATCGTGAATACAGGGGTGAAACTGCCGGATGCGAGCGTCATCGGTTTCGACCTGGAGGCGGACAGCGCCAAGGGTTACCACGTCACCGAGGGCGGAATCGTGGTGGTGGCGTAAACGCGGGCGGGGCAGCGCGGGCATGGCGTCGCGCGGCGCTTCGGAAACAGTTAGCCTGGAGATATGAGGACCGGCCTGTCGGCCCGTTTGCGGCCGCGGTTCAAGAGTTTTCATTCATAAGGAGTGCTAATTTGACGATTATCGTAATAGTGATTGCGGGGCGGCGCGGCGCCTGGGCCGCAAGGCGTTCCGGCAATGACGGGGGCGCCCGATGATCAAACTCGTACTCGTGCGCCACGGCGAAAGCACGTGGAACAAAGAGAACCGATTCACCGGCTGGACGGACGTAGATCTCTCCGAAAAGGGCCGGCAGGAAGCCAAGGAAGGCGGCCAGGTACTGAAAGCCGAAGGCTACACGTTCGACGTGGCCTACACTTCGGTGCTGAAGCGCGCCATCCGCACGCTGTGGTCGGTGCTGGACGAAATGGACCTGATGTGGATTCCGGTGTACCGCTGCTGGCGTCTCAACGAACGGCACTACGGCGCGCTGCAAGGCCTCAACAAGGCCGAAACGGCGGCCAAGTTCGGCGAGGCGCAGGTGAAGATCTGGCGCCGCAGCTACGACGTTCCGCCGCCCGAGCTGACCCCCGACGATGAGCGCTACCCCGGCCACGACCCGCGCTACAAGGGGCTGAGCAAGCAGGATCTGCCGCTCACCGAGTGCCTCAAGGACACGGTGGCGCGCTTCCTGCCGCTATGGCACGAAACCATCGCCCCGGCCATCCGGCAGGGACAAAATGTGCTGATCGCGGCGCACGGCAACAGCCTGCGCGCCCTGGTGAAGTATCTCGACGACATTTCCGAAGCCGATATTGTGGAGCTCAACATACCGACGGGCATGCCGCTGGTGTACGAGCTCGATGACAATTTGAAGCCCCTCAACCGCTACTATCTGGGCGACCCCGAAAAGGTGAAAGCCGCCATGGAAGCGGTGGCCGCGCAGGGGAAGAAGAAGTAAGAACTCGCTCCGAAAGCGCCCGCGACCGCTCCCTCACGGTCGCGGCTCGTTAGAGCGTCATTGAGCCGCGACCGATTGACAGACGAAAGCGTCTGTCCCACATTGCGGTCGAAGGACCTCCATCCTTGTGGGGCAGGCGCTTTCGCTTGCCAACCGCCGGCATATGCCCGCGCAGTCATGCCCGGCCGCTACCCCACTCGCACCACCGCCGCGGCCACCGGTTCTTCGCCCACCGGAATCAGCATGAACAGCGAAGCCGATTTATAGTGGTGCACCCAGGGCTCGTTGAAGGTAACCAGGCGGATTACGGCCATATCGCCGGACTTCTCGTTGAGCACCAGGGCGTACTGCTGCGGCCGGTCCGGAGTGATCACGATTTGGCCGGGCCCTTGCCCGACGCGCACCACGGCCACCAGCTTGCGCGAATCCACATCGAGCACGGTGACGCTGTTGGAGCCGGGATTGGAAACTAGGAGGTAGGAAGGCGAGGTATCGGTGACCGCCATGGGCCCCGGCGCGTGGCCGGCGAGGACGGTCTGATCGATTTCGGTGGTATAGGGGAAAGCGATGACCACGGCGTCCATGCCCTCGCCAGTGACGAAAAGCTGGCCGCCTTCGGCGCCGTCCACAACGTCGAAGCAGAAGTGGCGGGGGGCGATGGGCAGGGGCAGGCGCACGATAGTCTTGCCGCTTGGCACATCGAAGATGATCAGGCTGCGCTCGGGAGCGCTGCCGGCGATCAACTGGCGGCCATCGGGCTGGAAGCGTAGGATCGAAGGCTCGGCGCCGGCTGCTATGACGCGCTCAACCACGCCGCGGGCGAGCGAAGCGATCGATATTGAGCGGGCCTGCAGGCTGGCGACGGCGGCGCGGCCGTCGGCGCTGACCTCGAAGCTGTCGGGCGGCGCGGGAAGCGGGATGCGGCGCGCCGGACGCAGCCCGTCGAGCGCTATCTCCACCAGCGCCGCGGGGTCCCGGCAGAGCGCCCACAGCGCATTGCCGGACGGAGAGAACCGCAGCGCCACCGCCTGGTTGCCAACGCGGGCTCGGCGGCGCACCGACAATGACGCCGCGTCGATTTCATACACCGCGCCGGCGGCGGGGGCCAGCGCGAACGCCCGCGGCCGCACCGCGTCCGGGCGGGCGACGAGGGCCGAGGGGGCGGATTCGAGCGGTATCTGCGCGCGGACCTGGAAGCGGTTGAGATCCACCGCCGCCACCGAGCGGCTGCCGCGGTTCGCGACGAAACAATAGCCCGGAAACCCGGTAGCCTTTCGCCTCCCGCAGCCCAGCGCCGCGGCGGAGGACACCAGCAGCGCACGGCGGGAAATGGAAGAACGCGGCACTCCCCTTATTCTACTTCGGCGTCCGAAAAGGCCGGGTGAGCTTGCGCCCCTTGTAGTCGGGCGCCGCAATGGAAAGACCCGGCGCGCCTCGAGATTCGCCCGGACCGGCAGGCGGAAGGGCTCGCCGTTATTGCGGCTCCCGCTCGCTTTTCTCCACAAGCTGCCAGTAGCCGCGGCCGCACATGTTCTTGCATTCGGGGAATGGCTGGCCGGCTTCGAACAGCTCCGGGCTCTTGCAGACGGTGCACCAATAAATACCCGTGTCGGGTACGGTGGTTCCCGGGCGATGGGTCATGGCTTCTCTCCGTTGCGATTCAGAATCCAATCGGCTAGCTCTTCCATGCGGCCGAACAGGAGGTCGGGCGGCGGGTCGGACAGAGTTTCGGGCTTGAGGCCGTAGGTGAGGCCGCAGCTTTTCACTCCGGCATTGCGGGCGGTGTGAATATCCACCGAGCTGTCGCCCACCATCATGGTTCGCTCGCGCGCAACCCCGGCTTCCCGAATCAGGGTTTCCACGCCGATGGGATGGGGCTTCTTGAATGCGAAACTGTCGCCGCCGTACACCCGGAAAAAATCCGCATCCACGCGGAGCCCGCCGAGGATGGCGCGGCTTACCTCCACGGGCTTGTTGCTGAGGACGGCCATGCGCTTGCCCGCGGCGCGCAGCCGGTCGAGCGATTGGCGCACGCCGGGGTAGAGGGTGGTGCAGTCGAGGGCGTGATCGCGATAGTACTGGAGGAAAAACTCGAGGGCCCTTTCGACCTCCGCCTCGGACGCCTGTTCGCCCAGCGCGCGGCGCATCAGAAGCGGCGCGCCGTTGCCCACATAGGAGCACACCAGATCGTTTTCGAGCGGCGGCATCCCCATATGGGCGCGCGCCGCGTTCACCGCGTGCGCCAGATCGAGCCGGGAATCGATCAAGGTGCCGTCCAAATCGAAAATGAGAAGGTCCATGTGTCGCGTCTTCCGCGGGAGCGGGCTCACCCCACCCGTGCGGCCTGGGGCTTCAGGGGCCGTGCGAAGCGGGTGGCGGGCTTGCGGCGGGCGCGGGGACGGCCGTTCGAGAGGCCGTATGCCAGCACTTTCCGCTGCATCGTATTGCGATGGATGCCGAGCAATTTGCTGGCCGCCGAGTGGTTCCCCTTGCTCCGTTTGAGGGCGCCGTCGATCATGCTCTTTTCCAGAATCTCTATGGCCTGCTCCAGGAAGATGTTTCCATTCAACAAGTGCTGCACGAGCGCGTCAAAATTCTCTTTCATTATTGTTCCTTTTGCGCTTTGGGCACGCTTTGAAGCCTGAGTTCCAGAGCCTTCTTCCAGGCATTTCCGGCCTGATCGTAGGTCTTCCGGAAGCCTTCTTTCATTTCATACGGCGCCATGGCCGCGAACAATCTGGCCGCGCCCGCCACGAAGGGCGCGGTTCGGGACTGTACTATCGATTCGGGGGGCTGGCCGTCCTTGGAGAAGGCCATGATAGCCATCACGAGGGCGATGGCAATGAGGATGCCGCGCACGACGCCGAAGGCCGCGCCCAGAGCGTGATCCACTATCGAGAGTCCCGTCACTCTCAGAAACTTACCGATAATGTAACTCGCCACGGCTCCGATCAGCAAGACGCCAATGAAAACCACCAGGAATCCAGCGGCATTGGCCAGCGGGCGCGAGCTCAGGTAGGGCGCGAGCCAGGCGGCGGCGGTCCCATAGAACCAGAGACCCAGGAACAACGCCAGGATGACGGAGGCCAAGCCGAGGACCTCGCGCACGAGTCCCTTGCGGAAGGCGATGGCGACGGACCACGCCACAATCACCAGGATGACGATGTCGAGCCAGTTCATAGCTCGCGGCCGGTAAGGGAACGGTAGGCGAGCCGGTACTTATCGCTGGTCCGGGCGGCCACCTCATCGGGCAGCGGCGGGGCCGGCGGCTGCTTGTTCCAGTGGATGGATTCCAGGTAATCGCGCACGTACTGCTTGTCGAAGGAAAGCTGCGGCCCGCCGGGGGCGTACGTATCGGCGGGCCAGAAGCGCGAGGAATCCGGCGTAAGCGCCTCATCGCCCAGCACCAGCTCCTGGCCCACGAAACCGAATTCGAACTTGGTGTCGGCGATGATCACGCCCCTGGTCTGGGCGTAGCGCGCGGCGCGGCCGTAAATCTCGAGCGTGAGATCCCGCAATCGGGCGGCCAGGTCGCCACCAACCATGGAGCAAGCGCGGTCGAAGGAGATGTTCTCGTCGTGGCCCGTCTGGGCCTTGATGGCGGGAGTGAAAATCGCCTCGGGCAGCCGGTCGCTCTCGCGCAGGCCGGCGGGCAGAGGAATGCCGCACACCGAGCCGCGCTCGCGATACTCCTTCCAGCCGGACCCGGCCAGGTAGCCGCGCGCCACGCACTCAACCTCCACCATGTTGGCCCGCTTGACCAGCATGGAGCGGCCCACGAGCTGGTCGCGGAAACGTGGAAGCGGCTCGGGATAGCAGTCCACGTCGGCCGTCAGGAAATGGGTGGGCACTACATCGCGCAGAAAATCGAACCAGAATATCGAAAGCTGCGTCAGCGCCTTGCCCTTGTCGGGGATGCCCGTGGCGAGGATGTAGTCGAACGCCGAGATGCGGTCCGTAGCCACGATGAGCAGCCGGTCACCGAGAGCATAGATATCGCGGACTTTGCCGCGCGCGTGGCGCTCCATGCCGGCGAGATCGGTTTCAAGAACTATCTGGGTGCGTGTGGGGGTCACGGGTCCTCGGGTTTTCAATCGGGGGAGTAATTCATAATGATACCCCGTCCCGCGCCGTTGTCAATGCGGAGAATTCGCCAGGGTGCTCAACGAGACAAAGAAAGTTGCGTGGCCCGCATCCGGGGAATTCTTATCCCGCGGCTGGGTCCTGGCGGGGCCCTGTATCGGCCGTTGCCGGTAGAATCGGGATATGACGGACGCCGCCCTGCTGGAACACATGTGCAAACTGCCGCACGCGCGCGCCAACTTCAAGCAACTGGCGCGGGAACTGGGGGCCAAGGGCGAGCAGCGCGCGGACCTGGAGACCGCGCTCGAGCGCCTGGCGGCGCGCGGCGAGGTGATCGAGCTGCGCTCGGGCCACTTCGCGGTGACCGCCCGCAGCCGGGAATTCGCCGTCGGGCGGCTGAATATGCACCGCGATGGCTATGGTTTTCTGATTTGCGACCATCCGGCGCCAGGAGTGACGGGGGACATTTTCATCCCGCCCGAATCGGCGGAGAAGGCCATGCACGGCGACCGGGTGGTGGTGCGCATCGGGCGCATTGAGCCGGGTGGGCGCGCCGACGGCGAAATTGTCAAAGTACTCAAGCGGGCGCACCCCACCGTGGTGGGCGAATTCCGGATTGGCCGGCGCGGGCAGTTCGTGGTCCCCCACGATGGGCGCATTCAGCAGTGGATCGAGATTCCCGAGGGGCTGGAAATCCCGCCGCCGGGGGCGGTCGCCGACCGCATCGGGGTGGAAGCGCCGCGCGTGGCGTCGGTGGAAGAACTGGACGGCATGGTGGTCGACGTGGAGTTGCTCGAATACCCGGAGAAGGGTTCGGGCCCGGTGGGGCGCGTGATCGAAATCCTGGGCCATCCCGACGATTTCGGAGTGGACGTGGAGATCGTGATCCGCAAACACCACCTGCCGCATCAATTTCCGCCCGAGGCGATGGAGGAGGCGGAGGCCATCCCCAACGCCATCGCGGCGCGGGAACTGGAGGGGCGGCGCGACTTCCGCGGCATGGACGTGGTGACCATCGACGGCGAAAC
>Ga0181520_10002559_pt1 | contig 33484 bp, 25 predicted proteins | sample PEATcosm2014_Bin_29_FD_132451 | JGI IMG/M metagenome (GOLD analysis project Ga0181520, IMG submission 132451) | Peatland microbial communities from MTU Mesocosm Facility, Houghton, MI, USA - PEATcosm2014_Bin02_30_metaG | ecosystem: Environmental > Terrestrial > Soil > Wetlands > Peat | place...
ACCAGCCGGTCTCGCTCGGCCTGGTTCATCAGTAGTTGTCCTTGGTCCACCCTCCAGGCTGGACCCTGTCAATAGGACATTTCTACTTTGCCCAAATAGGACATTATCATTTTGCCGCGACACTACCACGCCGGATAGCCCGAAGACCGGGAGCGTTGGGTTACAATTTGCGTATGTCCGAAACAGATTTGGCACGCAGGACTTTTCTTCGCGCCGCGACGGCCGCGACCGCCCTTTCTTATTCCCGAGTCATGGGCGCCAACGATAAAATCCGGCTCGGCGTCATCGGCATCGGCGACCGCGGCACGAGCGACATGGGCAATTTCCTGCGGAACCCCGATGTCCAGGTGGTGGCGTTGTGCGACCTTTACGACGCCCATCTGGACCGCGCCAAACAACGCGCCGCGGACGCCAAGACGTTCAGCGACCATCGCGCGCTGCTCGACAGCAAGGACATCGACATCGTTCAGATCACGGTCCCCGATCACTGGCATGTGCCCATCGCGATCGACGTTCTCAACTCCGGCCGGGACCTATACTGCGAGAAACCGCTGTCGCTGACGCCCGAAGAAGGTCCGCTGGTGGTCAAGGCGGCGCGGGAGAACAAGCGGATCTGCCAGGTGGGCATGCAGCAGCGCTCCGGAACGCATTATCTCCAGGCGAAGGCAGAGTACTTCGACACCGGCAAGATCGGCAAGGTCACGCTGTCGCGCACCTGGTGGCACGGCAACAGTTACCATCTGCGCAAGGCGCCGGATTCGCTGAAGCAACTGCCGGCGGGCTTGGATTGGAACCGCTTCCTGGGCCGGCTGAAATGGCGCGATTGGGACCCGCAGCAGTACTACAACTGGCGCGCGTACCTGGATTTCGGCGGGGGGCAGGTGACGGACCTGTTCACCCATTGGATCGATGTGGTGCATATGTTCACCGGGCAGGATATTCCGAAATCCGCGGTGGCAGCCGGAGGGGTCTACCAGTACAAGGATGGGCGCACGGCGCCGGATACCATCAACGTGTTGCTTGAGTACCCGGGCGAAATGACCGCCACGTTTGAAGCCACGCTGGTGCCCGGCGTGACTGGCGCGGCCCAGCAGTTCTGCGGAACGAACGGAAGGCTGGATATCGACCGGAACGGGTACACCTGGACTCCGGTCGGGAGAGGCGCCCAGCCGGTGACGGTCCGCGGTAACGAGGGTAATCTGGATTTCGAGCACATTTCGAACTTCCTGGAGTGCGTCAAGAGCCGCAAGCTGCCCAATGGCGATGTCTTGATCGGCCACCGGTCCGCGCAGGCGTCGCACCTGGGGAACATCGCCTACGTTCAAAAACGGCGGATCGATTTCGATCCCGTGCGTGAGGAGATTCTGCCTTTATGACGCGCAAGGAATTCTTGTTGCTCTCAGCCGCGGGGAGCGCGGCGCTGGCGAACGCGCAGCAGGGGGAGATCCGGCCGCGGACGCCGGCCGACGACGGTTTCACGGACACGCCGATGGAACCGGACATGCCGTGGCACGTGCACGACCCGAACCGGCCGCATCCCAAGCAGATCACGCCGGCTTCCACGCCGGGCGGGCCGCCTTCGGACGCCATCGTGCTGTTCGACGGCAAGGACCTCTCGAAGTGGTATCACCGGGGCCGGGGAGCTACTGCCGGGAAACAGGTGGATGCCGGATGGAAGGTGGGGGACGGCTATTTCGAAATCGCGCGCGGGTTTGGGGATCTGCTGACGCGCGAGAAGTTCGGTGACGTGCAGCTTCACATCGAATGGTCCTCGCCGACGGCGATCGACGCGAACAGCCAGGGTCGCGGCAACAGCGGCGTTCTGCTGATGTCACGGTACGAAATCCAGGTGCTCGACATGTGGAATAACCCCACCTACGCGGATGGCGGGGCGGGGTCGATTTACGGGCAGTGGCCGCCGCTGGTGGCACCGTGGAAGAAACCGGGCGAGTGGAACGCTTACGACATCGTGTTTGAGGCGCCGCAGTTCAACGGCGACCAACTGGTGAAGCCTGCTTTCTTCACGGTGTTTTACAACGGCGTGATGGTGCACAACCGCAAGCAGAGCCTGGGACCCATGGTTTACCGGCAGGTGGCGCATTACATCCCGCAACCGGCCGAGGATTCGCTCATGCTGCAGGACCACAATTCGAACCCCGTGCGCTACCGCAACATCTGGATACGGCGCCTGGCGGGGTACGACTTGCCGGAGAAGGGCTAGCCGCGCCACACGTTATACTGGGATTTCAAGTTCATATCACTGAGGGATTTTGAATGCTTTCGGCAACACAACTGCGTCCGGGCATGGTCGTCAAGTTCAACAACGAGCTTTACTCGGTTTTTAGCGTGAATCACCGGACGCCCGGCAACCTGCGCGGGTTCGTGCAGGCCAAGATGCGGAGCCTGCGCACCGGCTCGATGACGGAGCATCGGTTTTCTTCCGAGGACAAAGTGGAGAAGGCCATGCTTGAAGAGATTGAAATGGAGTACCTGTACGACGATGGCGAGTACTTCTACTTCATGAACACGGACAACTTCGAGCAGATGCACCTGATGAAAGATCTGCTGGGGGACGCCACGTCGTATTTGGTTTCGCAGTTGCGCGTGAAAGTGGAGTTCTACGAAGGCAAGCCGATCAGCGTGGAACTGCCCCCGACCGTCGACTTGACGGTGGTCGAGACCGAACCGGGCTTCAAAGGTGCGACGGTTTCCAACGTGACCAAGCCGGCCAAGCTGGAGACGGGGCTGGTGGTGCAGGTTCCGCCCTTCATCACGGAGGGCGAGAAAATCCGCGTGAACACCGCCGAAGGCACGTATCAGGAACGCGCTTAGGGTTTCAAACCGGCCAACGCCTCTAAGGCGGCGGCCAATTCGTCTTCTTCCGCCGGGAACACGGTTCTCAAGTCGAGGACCAGCTTTTCGTCCTGAATGCGGGCGATAATGGGCGGGTCCGCGGCGCGGAGGGCAGCTTCGGCCGCCGCGGCGTTGCATTCAATAGCGATGAGCCATGTGGGAATGGTCTGCTGCGGCGTGGCGCCGCCGCCGGCGAGCGAGCTTCCCGGAACGATCTCCGCGCGAATGCCCGGTGTGCGCGCCACGAGCGCCTCGGCGCGGGTGCGAATGCTGTCGGCCGAAAGACGGATCATGGCCAGCGCCGGCGCTTCCTCCCACCGTTCCAGAAGCACGCTGCGCAAGGTATGTTCGAGCGCCTGGCAGACGAGCTTATCCAGGCGGAGCGCGCGGTACAGGGGGTTGCGCCGCAAACGCGCGACGATTTCGGCTTTTCCGGCCAGAATGCCGGCTTGCGGGCCGCCGAGCAGCTTGTCGCCGCTGAAGGAGACCAGGTCCACCCCGGCCGCCAAGCTTTCGGCCGCGAGAGGCTCGTCGATGCCGAAGGGCCGCAAGGGGGCGACGCACCCGCTCCCCAGATCCTCATAAACGGGCACGCCGCGCTCGCGTCCGAGTGCGATCAGGTCACCCAGGGCGGGACGCGCGGTGAAGCCCTCCATCCTAAAATTGCTCGGATGCACGCGCAAGAGGAGGCGCGTGCGGGCGCCGATGGCCGCGCGGTAATCGTCCACGGTAGTGCGATTGGTGGTTCCCACTTCGCAAATGGCGGCGCCCGACTGGGCCATGATGTCGGGAATGCGGAATCCGTCCCCGATCTCGATCAATTCGCCGCGCGAGACCACCACTTCCCCGCCGGCCGCCAGTTCGCGGAGCGCCAGGAAAACGGCGGCGGCGTTGTTATTGACGGCGATGGCAGGCGCTCCGAGCAGCCGTTCGAGCAGCGGCGCGTAGTGCGCATCGCGCTTGCCGCGGCGCCCCGCGGCGAGGTCGTATTCCAGGTTGGAGTAACCGGGAAGCGCGGCCATGGGTCCGAGGGGAGCGCGGCCCAGATTGGTGTGCAGTACCACGCCGGTGGCGTTGACGACGCCGCGCAGGGAGGGCCTTTCGAGCGCCGCGAGCGCCTCGACGACGCGCTCGTCGACGGAAGCGCCGTCCGCGGCGCCGGCCAGGATCTGCGAGCGGAGGTCCTCAATGGCGCGCCGGACCTCGGCAACCACCAGTGCGCGAGGAAAACGCGACAGGACGGGGAAGAGGCGCTCCACCACTTCATTGACCGCCGGCAGTTCGCGAAGCCGTTGACTCTCCGTCACCATTAGATGGTAAGGGCAACGCCGCGGCGCGCGCAACGCGGGTGGGTTACCTTTGTAGTTTCATATCCAAAGTTAACTGTTCCTGTGATTTGCAGTACCGGGATTAGTAAGGTTGGCACTAGCGCCGCCGAAAGGTTTCCGGCATCATTGGGTTAGTAGGAGATTGGTATGACCATTCGATACGCGGACGGAAGATTCTACGAGGCAGTCCTGCTTTCACGCACGGACAACACGCTGAGGGTTGCGGCTAAGAGCACGGACGATGTCCAGGAGTTCACCGATATCGACGGGACCTGGGTTTCAGAAGATTGCGAGCCTGTGCGGATCGATTTCGAATGGCAGCGTCATTCGAGCGAGGGGGCGGTGGCCGAGGAAGATTGCGTCTGCCCACCGGAGCTGGCATCGCGGCTGCTGTACCTCTTGTTTAGCGGGTGCGACGAAGAAGGGATGCAGGCGAAGTCTCTGCTTGAGAGTCCGCGATTCTCAGCCGCGAACCACCTGATCGTCTGACCGGCCTGTCGGGACGAAGGAGTGGCAGGGGGCGAACCCGCAATCCCGAAAGCCTCACGAAGCGGCCCTCTTCCAGATGTCCTTTTCGGCATCCAGTCGCGGCGCCCCCCAACAAGCATATCGGTTGTTCCCACAGGGATTTGAGCAGAACCTCAGGCGGGCCGGAAAGAGGGACTGGAGCCACAGTCCGGACTTGAACCGGAGACCTGCGGTTTACGAAACCGCTGCTCTACCAACTGAGCTACTGTGGCCCTCTCACCCTATTAAAGCACACCCGTGGGTGACGTTGGCAGGCACCCGTCCCACACGCGCTTCGCCGGATCTACAGCGTCAGCGTGACCTTCCGCAAAGTGCGCGGGTGGTCCGGATTGAGGCCTTTCTGGGCCGCCAGGCATGCCGCGAAGATCTGCGCGGGGACAATGTAGGGGATGGGCGCCAGCCACGGTTTGAGGCGGCGGGGCAGGCGGATCACCCTGGTCGCCAGCGCCTCCACGTCGCGGTTTCCCGAGTCGGTAATGGCCACGATTTCCGCGTGCAGGCTCTTCAGCTTCTCGAGCGCGCCGCCAACCGAAGGCCAGGTGACGTCCGGCGGCGCGAACGCAAACACCGGGAAACCGGTTTCCACCATGGCGATCGGCCCGTGCATGAGATCGGCGGAAGAGAAGCGCTCGGTCACTACGTAACACGTTTCCATGAGCTTCAGCGACAGCTCGAAGGCATTGGCGTAGTTCAACCCGCGCCCCACCACCACGGCGTGACGCATGTAGCGGTATCGCTCCGAAAGCGCCTCGATTTCCGGCTCGAGGCGCAGCGCGGCTTCGACGGCCTGCGGAAGCCGCTCGAGATCCGCCAGGCGAACGGCCCCGCCCAGCGCATACGCCAGCAGATAGAACATGAGCATCTGGCCGGTATACGTCTTGGTGGCGGCCACGCTTTTCTCCCGGCCCGCGTGGACCAGGAAAGTGCGCTCCGCCAAGCGCGCCAGCGTGCTCCGCCGTTCGTTGGTGATGCCCAGCGTGAGGGCCCCCCACTCCCGCGCACGTTCGAGCACAAGGTTGGTATCGGTGGATTCGCCGGATTGCGATAGCGCCACTACCAGGGTCTCGCGGCAGTCCACCTTGACGCCGTAGAGCGACACGACGGAAGGAGCAGCCAGCGAAACCGGGATGCCGGTGGCAATTTCCAGAAGGTAGCGTCCGAACCGCGCGGCATTGTCGGAAGTTCCGCGGGCCACCAGAACGATGAAACGCGGCCGGCGCTTTGCGAGCGCCAGTTTGAATTCCTCGATGCGGCGGCTTTCCCGTCGCAGCGTACGCTCCAGCGCCTCCGGCTGCTGCCGGATTTCTTCCAGCATCTGCGACATGAGAACCCTATTAAGGATAGCAGTGCACCGGCGCGGATTTCATGGGCGACGGCTTGGGGAAACCGGTGGCGATGGTGACTTCGAATGCCAACGGCCAGTGCGGCTGGAGCCCTCCAGGGCGCTCCATGGACTGCACGGCTTTACAGGCTATCGATTGCCCGCGGCAGCCTGCTGCGGCGCGCCCTTACGGCTCAAGAAGCACTCGCGGCAGAATACCGGCCTGCCTTGAGTCGGCTTGAAGGGGACCGTGGTTTCCCGGCCGCATTGGGAGCAGGTGGTGGTGGTCTCCGTCTTGCCCTGTCCCCCGGCCGAACTGCCCTGGCGCTTGTTCTTACAGTTCTTACACCGCTTGGGTTCGTTCTTGAAGTTCTTATCGTGGAAGAAGTGCTGTTCTCCCGCCGTGAATACGAAATCCGCACCGCAATCGATGCACTTGAGGGTGCGGTCCTGGAAATCCGGCATAACTAATTGAGCCCCATGTCAACCTGAATCGTTGCCGATTTATGGCGGCGGGGCTTGCGCCCCGCCGCCGGGTTTTACTCTGCCTCCCGGCGTGACTTCTTCCGGTTTCGCTTGCGAGCCAGCGCTTGCTTGGCCCGGAGCTTCTCTCCTGGCTTCAAATAGAAGGAATGCCGCTTGACCTCTTTGATGACGTCTTCCTGCTGCACTTTCCTCTTGAAGCGACGAAGGGCGTTCTCTAAAGTCTCGCCCTCCTGAAGCTTTACTTCAGCCAAACGAAATACACCTCCAAACTAGACCGAGATTCCTGTACGGCGCAGTCCACTTCCCGCGAGCTTCGCACAGAAGGTACTGATATCATAGGTGGTTGACAGATAAAGTCAAGCCCAATTTTATAGCGGCTACTGGGACCAGGCAACCAATTCATCCTGATCATCTTTATTTTCAGTGGTTTACGTCGAAATGGAGAATGTCCTAGCAATCGTACTGGCTGGGGGGGCTGGCGAGCGCCTTTTTCCCCTTACGAAAGACACCGCTAAACCGGGCGTGCCCTTCGGAGGCGCTTATCGGATTGTCGATTTCACCCTTTCCAACTGCGTCAACTCCGACGTCCGTCGAATTTTAATCCTAACACAGTACAAATCCCTGGACCTGGTCCGCCACATTCGCGACGGCTGGAACATCTTCTCCGCGGAGATGGGCGAATACATCGAAGTCCTGCCGCCGATGAAACGGGTCGGCGAGGACTGGTATCAGGGGACCGCGGATGCCGTCTTCCAGAACCTCCAGAGCGTCGAGGTGGAGGCGCTCGACGAAACGCTGGTCCTCGGCGGCGACCACATCTACAAGATGAACTACCGCGAAATGCTGGACTGGCACCGGGCGCACAAGGCTGAAATCACCATCGCAACCATTCAGGCGCCGCGGGAGGAAGCCGACCGTTTCGGGGTGGTCGAGATTGGGCCGGACTGCCGTGTGGTGGGGTTCGAGGAGAAGCCGCGGCACGGCGATCCGAAGCGCTCATGGTTCGACCCGTCCATGATCAGCGCCTCCATGGGCGTATACATATTCAACACGGAGACACTGTTGCGGGCAGTGCGCGAGGACGCCCAGGATTCGGGCTCGAGCCACGATTTCGGCAAAGACGTCATCCCGCGCGAACTGGGGAAGGCGCGCACGGTCGCCTACGATTTTCGCGACATCAACGGCAAGACCGCGCGCTATTGGCGCGACGTGGGCACGCTGGACGCCTATTACGAGGCGAACATGGACCTGGTGAGCGTGGTGCCGGAGTTCAACCTCTACGACCAACGCTGGCCCATACGCACCAAGGCCACCCAGCAGCCGCCGGCCAAGTTCGTCTTCGCGCAGGAAGGGCGGCGCATGGGCGTGGCGGTGGATTCCATTGTGAGTTCCGGCTGCATCGTTTCCGGCGGCCGCGTGCTGCATAGCGTGCTTTCGCCGGGCGTGCGCGTGAACAGTTATTGCGAAGTGGAATACTCCATTCTGATGCCCGGCGTGGAGATCGGCCGGTACAGCCGGATTCGCCGCGCCATTATCAACACGGGCGTGAAACTGCCGGATTCGAGCGTGGCCGGTTTCGACCTGGAAGCGGACCGCGCCAAGGGTTACCATGTCACTGAAGCGGGCATCGTGGTAGTGGCATAACCGGCCCTGTTTCGCAAACCGCACTCCTATGACCAAACTCGTACTTGTACGCCACGGCGAAAGCACGTGGAATAAAGAGAATCGTTTTACCGGATGGACCGACGTGGACCTCTCCGAAAAGGGCCGCCAGGAAGCCCGCGAAGGCGGCCAGGTATTGAAGGCCGGAGGCTACCGGTTCGACGTGGCCTACACTTCGGTGCTGAAGCGCGCCATCCGCACGCTCTGGTCGGTGCTCGATGAAGTGGACCAGATGTGGATTCCGGTTCACCGCTCCTGGCGCCTGAATGAGCGCCATTACGGCGCCCTGCAAGGCCTGAACAAGGCCGAGACGGCGGCAAAGTTCGGCGAGGGCCAGGTCAAGATCTGGCGCCGCAGTTACGACGTTCCCCCGCCGGCATTGACCCCCGAAGATGAGCGCTTCCCCGGCCGCGACCCGCGTTACAAGGGCCTGAGCAAGGAAGAGCTTCCGCTGACCGAGTGTCTGAAGGACACCGTGGCGCGTTTCCTGCCGCTCTGGCACGACACCATCGCCCCGGCCATACGGCAGGGCCAAAAGGTTCTGATCGCCGCGCACGGCAACAGCCTGCGCGCGTTGGTCAAGTACCTCGACAACATCCCGGAAGCGGACATCGTGGAGTTGAACATCCCCACCGGCATGCCCCTTGTGTATGAGCTCGACGACGATTTGAAGCCGTTGAACCGCTACTATCTGGGCGATCCCGAAAAGGTGAAAGCCGCCATGGACGCGGTAGCCGCGCAAGGCAAAAAAAAGTAGGGCTGTCCTACCTCCGCCTGCGCCGTTCGGCGGCGCGGACAAGAGCTTCGTCCATGCCGAAATAGTGCGCCACTTCGTGCCAGACGGTATCCTCCACCAGTTTCTCCAGGTGTGCGGGGTTGCGGGCCAGGCGTTCGTGCGGGCCTTGAAAGATAGTGATGCGGTCGGGCAAGGTAAACGAGTCGAAGACACTGCGGGCGGTCAGGGGACGGCCCTCGTAGAGACCGAGCAGGGTGTGGCCGCGCGGAACGTGGCCGCGGTCAAGCTGATGAGGCGAAGGCTCGGGTTCCACTAACAGGGCGATATTCTTCATGCGCTTGCGGAAACGGGCCGGAATGCGGGCGTATGCCGCGCCCACCAGGCGGTCGAACTCGTCCGGACTCATCGTACTTGTTATTCTACTTACTTGGCGGAAGACAATCGAAAACGCGTGGTGGTGGCCATCGACGGTCCGGCGGGCGCGGGCAAGAGCACCATCGCGCGCCGTCTGGCGGAGCGGCTGGGGTTCACCTATATCGATACCGGCGCGATGTACCGCGCGGTGGCGTGGTGGGCGCTGCGGCAGAATGTGGATCCCGGGGACATGCACCGCATGGAGCAGCTCGCCCTGGCGGCGGAAATCACGCTGGCGCCGGGACGCATCCAGTTGAATGGCGAAGACGTCACGGCGGCGATTCGCGAACCGGAGGTTTCGAGCGGCGCCTCCAAAGTCGCCGTGATTCCGGGCGTGCGCCGCGCCATGGTGGCCAAGCAGCGCGCCATGGGAGAACGGTCGAGCGTCGTGATGGAGGGGCGCGACATCGGTACGGTTGTCTTCCCACATGCCGACGTCAAAATCTTCCTCGACGCCCGGCCCAACGAGCGCGTGCGGCGGCGGTTCGAGGAGGGACGGGCCAAGGGCGAGAGCATCTCCGAGGAGGATCTGGCGGCGCAGATCGCGGAGCGCGACCGGCGGGACAGCACGCGGGCGGAGGCGCCGCTGACGCAGGCCCCCGATGCGGTGTACCTGGATTCCACCGGACTCAGCATCGACGAAGTGGAAGAAGCCATTCTGCGGATCGTACGCGCCCGGGTCACCAACGGGAAGGAGTTCCATTGAAAGATCTGCTGGTGATGAAGTTCGGCGGTACGAGCGTCGGCTCGGCCGCGCGGATGCGTATCGCAGCGCGCCTCGCGGCCGAGGAACGCGCCCGGCGGCCGGTGGCGGTGGTGGTCTCCGCCATGTCGAAGATCACCGACCTTCTGCTCGACGCCATGCGCCACGCCGAAGCGGGAGATCGCACGGGCCTGGGGTTGGACGTGGCGGGCTTGCGCTCGCGCCACGAAGAGGCCTGCCGCGAGCTGCTGCCTCCGGCGCGCCATGCCGCCGTGATGGCGGAAATCCACAATCTGATTGCGGAATTCGAGCGTATTGCGGGCGGCATGGCCATGCTCAATGTGCGGCCTCCGCGATCGGTAGACGAAGCGGTGGCCACCGGAGAGCGGCTTTCAGCGCTGCTGGTTGCGGAATGCCTGAACTCGGAGGGCGTACCCGCGGCGGCGGTGGACGCGGCCGGCGTGATTGTCACGGACGCCGTTTTCGGCAATGCCTCGCCGTTGATGGGGCCCACGCGCGAGAAGGCGCGGACATGTGTGCTGCCGTTGCTGAAGAAAGGCGTGCTGCCCGTGATCACGGGGTTCAACGCGGCCACCGCCGACGGACGGCCCACCACGCTGGGGCGCGGCGGCTCGGATTTCTCGGCGTCCATTCTGGCGGCCGCGCTGGACGCTTCCGAATTGTGGATCTGGACCGACGTGGATGGCATCATGAGCGCCGACCCGAAGCTGGCGCCGGACGCCGTGGTGCTCGACGAAATCACCTACGCGGAAGCGGCCGAGCTGGCCTACAACGGCGCCAAGGTGCTGCATGCCCGGACGCTGGCGCCGCTGCTGGAGAGGGGGATTCCGGTTTGGAGCAAGAACAGCTTCGCGCCGGAAAAGCCGGGGACTAAGATTGTGCCGGCCAGTTCCGCGGCCACTGGCGCGCGCGCGGTCACGTCCATGGCCAAGGTGGCGCTGGTGTCGCTGGAACCCGCCAGCCCGGAACTGAGCGGCGTGCAGATTATGGCGCGGTCGCTCGACGCCCTGGCGCGCGTGAACGTGGAGGTGCTGGAACTTTCCAGCTCTGGCTACCGCGGCAACTTCTGCTTTCTGGTGCGGGAGGACGAGTTGGAGCGCGCGGAGGAGGCGCTGGAAGCCGCGCTCGCGCTGGAGTTGGCGCACGGCTACGTGCGGCGTCCGCACGTGGACGCCGACGTCGGCCTGCTGGCGGTGGTGGGCGAGGGCATGCAAGGCAAGCCGGGCTTGGCCGGACGCGTATTCACGGCGATCTCGAGCGTGCAGGTGAACATCATCGCCATCGCGCAAGGGGCCAGCGAGCTGACCATCGCCATCGTGGTCCGCCGCGACGGCCTGGAAAAAGCCGTGCGCGCCGTCCACGCGGCATGCGGCATGGGACGCGTGTAGACATCCGCGAACCAAGACTCATCTGCCCGGTTTGTACGCATCGGCGGATGTGCGAACGTAACTTACCGCACACCATTTCATGACTGAGTTGTAACTGGACTGTGTCTAAGCTGGACACGAACCAAGTCCCAGGGTGTCCGGCTTCGCACGCATCGGGCGGACGAGTGTTTCGGGCTGCGAAACACCTAAACCCGTGCGAACGTAACTTACCTTACGCTATCTCATGACTGACTTGTAACTGTACGGCATCCAAGCTGGACACGCGCCCTCACTTCGCATATTATCTCCCTATCGACTTTTCGCGGCTTCAAGGAGACGAAAGAGTATGTTCAAGCCTTGTACAACGCGTGCGCTCTTAGTTTTTGCGATGCTTGGTGCGGCCCTGATGGCTCAAACCGAAACAGGGTCCATCGGCGGGTTTGTTAAGGATCCCAGCGGCGGAGTCGTTCCGAAAGCCAACGTTAAGATTACCAACGAAGGAACCGGCGCAACCGAAACTCTGACCAGCGATGGCGCCGGGTATTACACCGCGCCGAATCTGCCGCCCGGTATCTACACGATTAGCGCCGATGCGCCGGGATTTAAGCGCTTCGAGAGCGCGCACAACTGGTTGGCGCCGAACACCTCGCTTTCACTTGACGCGAGCTTGACGGTGGGCGCGACTACGGAGACAGTCGAGGTCACGGCGACGGCGGGCGTACTGCAAACCGAGTCCTCCGCCGTGCAGAGCGAGGTCGGCGGCAACGTTGTCAATATGCAGGAATTGAACGGGCGCGACCCGCTCTTTGAGGCCCAGCTTCTGCCGGGAATGCGCGGCAGCGCGACCATGGGAGATTTCAATTACGCGGAGGGCGTCACCGAACCGTTCAACGTAAATGGAACGCGTCAGCAAGATACGCTCGTCACCTTCGATGGCGCCCCGGCCAACCGCACCCGAGCCAACGGGCAGATCATCGGCGTTCCCAATGTCGACGCGGTGGAAGAAATTCAGGTGCTTGCCTCGGACTACTCGGCCGAATACGGCCGCGCCTCTGGCGGGCAGATCCGCGTGATCACCAAGAGCGGCACCAAGGATTTCCACGGCAGCCTCTACGAGTACTTCCGCAACTCCGACATGAACGCCAATACCTGGACGCGCAATCTCAGCACCCTGACCAATTACGCCCAACCGGCTCACTACAACAATTTTGGCGGCACCATTGGAGGACCGGTCTGGTGGCCCGGTCTCAGCTCGAAGCTGCGCGACCGGCTGTTCTTCTTCGTCGCCGAAGACTGGGTCCGCTATGTATACCAAGACTTCACGGAGGAAGCGGTGCCCACGGCGCTGATGCGCCAGGGTAACTTCAGCGAATTGCTGTCGCCGAATCCCTGGTATACCGGAAGCCATGCGATATACGAGCCGAAGACATGCCCCGCGGTAGGCTCCGCGGGCTGCGTTCCGTTCCCCGGTAACATCATTCCGCAAGTCATGCAGAGCCCGAACGGCATGGCCATTATCAACGCCTATCCATTGCCTACGCCCGGGTTTCAGGTCGGCACGAATAACTTATATCCGCAGGCATCGCATCCCATCGATCAGCGGAAGGGCGATGTGAATATTGACCTCATGCTCAACGACAGGAACCGGCTTTCCGCCCGGCGAAGCGATCTGTCGTATTACGAGTTTCTGCCCTTCGATCAAGGCTCCGGACTCACCGGAAGATACTTCCACCGTCCCAACCAAACCAATACGGTCTCTCTGACGTCGACCTTTACCCCGACCCTCGTAAACGAAGCCCGCGTGAGCTTGAGCATTGACGATGTCTACATTCCAGTCGATACATCGCTCCTCGGCTTCAATCGCGAAAATCTGCCACTGCCGATCACGTTTCCCTACATCCTGCCGAACGGGAAAGACATACCCAACAAGATCCCGACCGTCAGCGTGCCAAACTTTTATGGACTGGCCGGCGGGCCGTATCCGTCGCACTCCTCGGGAGTCATCTGGACGGGCGGCGACAACCTGACAAAGGTGATGAGTAATCACAGCTTCAAATTCGGCGTCTCGTTCGAGTATTCCGGGGAAAACGACGGCGATCAGATCAACGTCAACACCGTTCCCGGCGGCGCCAGCAATCAGAATGGCACCTTCATTTTAAGCGACACGCGTACCGGCTTAGGCGCTACCTCCGGCATCGGCATGGCTAACCTGGCCCTGGGCCTGGCCGACTCGTATACCGAAATCGGTCCGCGCGCGCTCACCATCTGGCGTGCCTGGATGTGGGAAGGGTACGCGCAGGATTCCTGGAAAGTCACGCCGAAGCTGCATGTCGAGTACGGCTTACGCTTGAGCAACATTGCCGGATATCAACCGCTTTGGGGCAACGCCGACTACTTCGACCGTTCTATTTATAATCCCGCGCAAGCCGTGCAGGTTTCGCCCGTCACCGGCAATGTGATTCTGGGAACGGGCAACCCATACGACGGCGTGGTCGTCCCCGGCTATAGTTCCTTCCCCTCGGCGGGAGGACGCATCGCCGCGTTCACATCCAACCAGTGTGACGGCGCGTCCTGCGCCAGCCTGCTGAGCGCGCCCGGTATGCCCAAAGGTTACATCCAGACCAGGAACTACTGGCAGCCGCGTGTTGGGATTGCCTACCAACTCACCGGGAAAACCGTGATCCGCGCCGGCATCGGCGAGTTCGTCACGCGCATGCCCCTTCTCGACAACGTCTTCCCGGGCGGCAATGCGCCGTTCCAGCCGGTGATTACGGTGAACAACGTTTCCGTGGATAACCCCGGCGCCTCGCTCACCAGCGGTACCGCCGCGCCGGTCACCCTGACCACGCTCAACCCGAACCTCAAATACCCCGCGGCGTGGAACTGGAACTTCACCGTGCAGCGCCAACTCCCGCTGAATACCGTTCTGACCGTGGCTTACGTGGGCCATCATGGCGATCACGCCTGGGACGTATATGACATCAATCAGCCCATGGTTGGCGCCTTGCTCGCGAACCCTGGGGTGAACGTCAACGCTCTTCGCCCTTACAAAGGCTTCGCTTCGATTCAGGAAGAGGAAAGCGGAGTGAACTCCCAGTACAATGGCCTGCAGGTCCAGTGGGAGCGGCGATTTAAGAGCGGCTCCAGCTTCGGCTTCTCCTACACTTACTCGAAGAGCATGGATGGCGGCTCCAACTACCGTGACATCGTGCCGGACACTTACAACACCAGCAACCTATGGGGTCCTTCCGAGTACGATGAGAGACACATTGCGATCATTAACTGGATTTACGCCATTCCGTTCTTGAAGAACAACCACCAGGTCGAGGGCAAGGTGCTGGGAGGATGGTCTCTGGCGGGCACTACGCAATTCCAAACAGGAACGCCCTGCGGCGTCGGCGCCAACAACGATTACGCCGGCGTGGGTGAAACCGGCAGCTTCGGCTGCGGCACCGAAGGGCAGTTCTGGGTGCTGAACGGACCTGTGACCATCGACACCGGAGCCTTCGCTGGTCCGGTTACCAACGCGAGCTCGCCGCGGTATTTTACCGTGAGCGCTTCGGCTCCGACCACGGGCACGTTCAATCTTTCCCCCGGGGTGCGCGATTCGATTTACGGTCCTGGATTCCAGGATTGGAACCTTTCGCTGTTCAAGGCCTTCGTCATGAACGAGCGGTCCAAGTTCGAGTTCCGCGCCGAGGCGTACGATTTTCCAAATCATCCGAACCTGGCCGGGCCGAACTTCACGCCGACCTCCGGCCAATTCGGCATGATCACCGGCAAGACGACTCTCGCGCGCAATTTACAGCTTTCGCTGCGCTTTACGTTCTAATACGGCGAGCTTCGCCCGGCTGCCGGCGTTATGCGTGCCGGTGACCCTGATGCTCTTCGGCATTCATGGCGCAACCGCTCTCCGCAATGGAGCAGCCGACGTGCTCAAATTGGACGGTGGTGTGGCCAATCCCAAAGCGGCCGGCCAGCACGGCGTTTAACTGGTGCAGGATGCCGTCGCTCTTCGATGGGGGTACGTCGGCGATCAGCACGTGGCAACTCAAGGCGCGCGTGCTCGATCCAAGGCACCAGACGTGCAAGTCGTGCACGTCCAGCACGCCATCGACGGCCCGCATTGAGCTGGTGACGTCCCGCAACCGGAGGCCGCTCGGCAGCCCTTCGAGCAGGATGTTGAGCGCCTCGCGGATGATGCCCCAGGCCGTCCACACGATCAGAATCCCGATCAGGATGGAGAGCGCGGAATCCACCTGATTCCAGCCTGTGTAGCGGATCACGATGGCGCCGGCGATGATGGCGGCCGAGCCTAGCGCGTCTCCGAACATGTGAAGGAACGCCGCGCGGATATTGATATCGTGCCGGCTGGCCTGCCGCAAGACCCAGGTGATCCCGCCATTGAGGATCAGCCCGAGCGCGGCAATGCCCATCATGATGCCTGTTTGAACGGGTTGCGGGTTGCGCAGGCGGAGGGCGCTTTCGTAGAAGATCCAGCCCGAAAGAAGCGCCAGCGTGAGGGCGTTGAAGAAAGCGGTGAGGACGCCGGCGCGATGGTAGCCGTAGGTCTTGGTTTCATCGGCGGGCTTGGATTGCAGGTAAACGCCGATCCAGGCGAGCAGCAGCGCCAGGCCATCCGTGAGGTTATGGCCGGCGTCGGAAATCAGGGCCAGCGACTGCGCCTGGATTCCGGCGAAAACCTCCACCGCCACGAAGGCAAGGGTGGCCGCCAGGGACCACTTCAGTACGTTCCCCGTGGCGTGGCCATGATCGTGCGAGTGTTGCAACGAGCCCTCTCTACCAGTTTACCCGGTGCGCAGGCGGTTGCGGCGCGAACCGCCAAAAACGTATCATTCTTAACAGCAGTACGGCGCGAATCGCGAGTGGGCCGCCGCTCATAACTATCAGAGGATTCATGTTCGATTTCTTTCGTAAGCTCTTTTCTACCGATATCTTCATGCCGCACGGCATGTGCTTCGCCTGGGATCCGGGCGTGCTGTGGCTCAACGTCATCTCGGATTCCCTGATTGCGGCGTCGTACTATGCCATTCCGTTTCTGCTGTTCTATTTTGTGAGGAAGCGCCGCAACATGGCGCTTAACCCGATCTTTATGGCATTCGGGGCCTTTATCCTCGCGTGTGGGACCACACACCTTCTGGGGGCGGTTACGGTATGGACGCCGGCCTACCGGCTGGATGGCCTCGTGAAGGCGATGACCGCGGTGGCGTCCGCCACGACCCTGGCAATGCTGATTCCCATGATGCCTGCGCTGGTCAGACTTCCCAGCCCGTCGGAACTGGCCTGGGCCCACGACAGTTTGGAGGTGGAAGTCGGCGAGAGGCGCGCGGCGGAGGCCGAGGTCCGGCGGATGAACGTGGAGTTGGAACAGCGCGTTGCCGCGCGAACCGCAGAGCTCGCGGAAAGCGTGGCCCTGCAGAAGCGCGCCGCCGATTCCCTAAGGCTGGCAAACGACGACCTCCAGCGCGAAATGCAGCGCCGCCACGAAGTGGAAGACCAGTTGATCCAGGCGCAGAAGATGGAAGCCGTGGGGAGGCTGGCCGGCGGAGTGGCGCACGACTTCAACAACCTCCTCACCGCAATTCTGGGCTACACCGAGTTGCTTCGCGACCGGGTTGAGCAGGACCCGGACGCGCTGGAATACACGGCCGAGGTGCGGCGGGCAGCCGAACGCGCGTCGGACCTTACGAACCAACTGCTGGCCTTCAGCCGAAGGCAGCCGGCGGCGCCGCAAGTGGTGGACTTGAATCAGTCGGTCCGCCAGATCGACAAGATGCTGCGCCGGATCATCGGCGAAGACATCGATCTGGAGGTCCGCCTTGCGCCGGATCTCTGGCGGGTCATGGTGGATCCGGCGCACATGGATCAGGTGGTCATGAACCTGGCGGTGAACTCGCGCGACGCGATGCCGGACGGCGGCAGGTTGACCATCGAAACTGCCAACGTGCAGCTTACGGATGAGTACGCCGCCGGCCACCTTGGCGCACGGCCCGGTCCATACGTAATGATGGCGGTGAGCGATACGGGAGTGGGGATGGATCCGGAAACGCAGGCGCGGGTTTTCGAGCCGTTCTTCACCACCAAGGAACAGGGAAAAGGAACCGGGCTGGGGCTTTCCATCGTTTACGGGATTGTCAAACAGAACGCCGGCGGCATCATGGTATACAGCGAACCGTCGCATGGTACGGTATTCAAGATTTACATCCCGGCGGTCGAGGCGCCCGTCCCAACCGCGCCCGCGAAAGTGGAGGATGGGGACCGGGGGCCATCGAGCGCGACCATTCTCCTGGTGGAGGACGAAGATCAGGTGCGCAGGCTGGCGCGCGCATTTCTCGAGCGGCAGGGTTACCGGGTGGTGGAAGCCCCGTCGGGACCCGCAGCGCTGAAAATACTGGAGGAATACGACGGACGCATCGATCTCCTGCTGACCGATATGGTGATGCCGCAGATGCACGGCGCGGCGCTGGCGGAGCGGGTAAAGGCCTCGCGTCCGGAGGTTCGCATCCTGTTCATGTCAGGTTATACCGAGGGCGGACAGGAGATCCCCGAGCTGGCATCCGGCGAATGGCAGTTCCTCGCGAAGCCATTCTCGGCGAGCACGCTCGAGCGGAAGGTCCGCGAAGCGCTGCGAGGGTAGTGGGGCGGGCCTCCTGGCCTGCCTTCTTCGAGCCTGCCAACGCCGACGACGAAAAACGATCGTCTGCGATCCCCCTACCGTGCGTCCACCCAGTACGGCATCAGACGCAGATAACCGCCCTTCATCCAGGCGTGGAAAGGCATGCCGCGGAAGAGGCTTGCCAGTCTCGCCTGCAGTAAGTCCTCCGGGGAGGATCGCCTCCATAGCAAATCCAGAATGCTCACGGGCTCCGGGTATGCCTCGATGGTCACTCGCTCGCTTGCCGGGATGCCGGCCTTCTTCTTAACCAGGTCGACGGCGTCGTCCAGACCGCCCAGGCGATCCACCAGTCCGCGCGTGGCGGCTTGCGATCCCAGCCAGACGCGGCCTTGGGCCAGCGGTTCCACGTCGTCGAACTTGCGATGCCGGGCGGCGGCCACCTTGGACACGAAATCGCGATAGCTTTCGTCGATGCCTTGCCGTAGGATGGCGCGCTCTTCCGGCGAGAGCGGCGTGTAATCGGAGTCGATGTCGGCATGCTTGCCGCGCTCGATGGCGTTCTTGGTGACGCCGAGCTTGTCGTACAGGCCGTGCAGGTTGGGCTTGCCGTAGACCACGCCGATGGAGCCGGTCATCGTCCCGGGATACGCCACAATGGGATCGCCGGTCATGGCCATGTAGTAGCCTCCGGACGCGGCCACATCGGACATCGAAATCACCGTCGGTTTCTTCTTGCTCAGCAGGTTCATCTGGCGCCAGATCTCGTCGGAGGCGGTGACCTCGCCTCCCGGCGAATCGATGCGGACGATTGCGCCTTTGATGCCGGAATCGTCGGCGACGCGGCGCAGCACCTTGTCGAATCCGTACGAGGTCAGCGTGGATTCGCCGGACCCGCTATCGCCGGAATCGCCGCGCACAATGTCGCCCTCGGCCACCACCAGCGCGATCCGGCTCTTGCCCTGCAAGCCCACCGACGCTGCCGGCACGCCGGCGTAGGCGCCGATGGAGACTTTCTTCGGCGCGCCGCCCAGGCGGGAGGACATGGCGGTCCAGACTTCGTCTTCGAAACGAAGCTCGTCCACCAGACCGGCCTGAAGCGCCTGGGGAGCGGTGAACGGGCCGCGATCAATGATATCGCGCACCTCGTCGGGGGATTTCCTGCGTGCCTCGGCGATGCGCGCGACCAGGTTGCCGTAGAGGTCGTCCACCACGCTGTTCAACACCTCGCGCGTCTCCGGACTCATGTCTGCGCGAGTGAACATATCGCCGAAATCCTTGTACTTGCCGGCGTGCTCCACCTCCACGCTGACGCCGAGCTTGTCGAGCGTGCCCTTGAATGACATGGACTCGGCGCGCATACCCTTCAGCATGAGCGGTTCGGCGGGACCGAGATCGATGCGGTCCGCCGCCAGCGCCACATAGTACTCGCGCGTGCCCGGTTCGCGCAGGTAGGCGACGACCGGTTTGCCGGACTTGCGAAACCGCTCCACGTCGGTTCGTATTTCTTCGAGCCGCGCCCATCCGATGGAAAGGCCTTCAGGCTCCAGAAGGACCGCCTTAATGCGCGGATCGGCGGCCGCGTTGCGGAGCGCCATCCAGACGTTGGCGATGGTCAATCCCGCGCCGCCCTGGCCGAATATGGCGGGCAGCTCGACGGGAGCCTTTTCCGGAATATCGCCTTCGAGGCGCAGTTCCAGCACGGAATTCCCGGCGATGCCCGGCGACCGGCTCTCGACCCGCACCAGGAGCCAGCCGAGCAAGCAGATCCCCAGGAATACCAAGGCGACGCCCGCAATCAGGCCAAGCAGGAACTTTGACATATGTATTCCGAAAGTAGCACAGCAGGGGCGCGGCGCCGTGCCCACGCGGGTTACGGCCCCAAGGTGCGTTTCGGCCCAGTCGCACAGCTAATCTTTCGATTATCGCGGCCCAACCCCCGGTCACCGGGATCAACCTGCCGGGAATCGGCGCGTACTCTTGCGGCCAATCTTTTAATTGCCAGCCCTATTGCGGGAAAAGGGGGGGATAATCAAGAATTCTCCAGAATCATGCAGCCCTTAGAGCAACTGTGGGACCAGCGGAACCGAATGCCGGTGCTGGTGGTGAGCAGCGGGATCATTCTGATCATAGCGGTCGTGGACTGGTGGAGTAAGCCATACGTCTCGCTGGGGTTCCTCTATTTGTTCCCGATTATGCTCGCCGCGGCCTTCCTGCCACGGTGGTTCGTGGCGCTGCTGGGCGCCGCGTGCGCCGCGCTCGCCGAAGTGTTCAGTTCGCTCAATCCGTCGTACGTTCGCCTGGGTTTCGAGACCCTGGCGCTGGCGGGGTGCGGACTGTTTGTGGGGGAACTGGTTCGGAATCGCCGGCTTAGCCTGGAGGCGCAGGAAAGATTGAAGGCGCTTGTGGAGACCAGCCCGGCGGCTATCGTAACGGTAGACGAGCGCGGGTTTATCGAGCTCGCAAACCGCGCGGCAGTCGAATTGCTCACGCCCCGAAACGGTAGCCTGATTGGCGAGCCGGTAGCGGTATTCCTCCCGGATCTGCACCATGCGCTGAGGTGGGAAGAAGCGCCGCAGTTCCGGGCGACGATGCAATGCCGCGGACATCGGGGCAACGGCGAAACGTTTACGGCCGACGTTTGGTTTTCCACCTACAAAGAGGGGACCGCCCCGAAGCTGGCTGCAATTATCGCGGACCTGAGCGAAGAAGAAGACTCGGACGGAGGGACGGTCGCGCAGGGCGTCCTGAATTCGCAAGCGCCCGATCATCGCCCACGAGCCGCGTTGAATGGCAGGGAGACTGAAGTTCTGCGGCTGCTGGTGCAGGGTTTGGCCAACAAGGAGATCGCGGCCCATATGGAGATCTCGGAAAGCGCCGTCAAGAACACCATCCAGCAGTTGTTCGCCAAGACAGGCGTTCGCACGCGCAGTCAACTGGTCAGAGTGGCCCTCGAAGAATACCGAAAGGCACTATAATTCGCAGCTCGCCAATTTCTTCCGACTAAAAGATTAGCTTCCGTCGAATCACCCACCGAACGATTATCGAAAGACCGGGTAGCCAACGAAAGATGAATGGCGTCCCATAGTAGAACCGGAATAGAACAGTAGTACAGCGTTCCGATTCACTTCTCTTACGGCGCCTCTTAATCTCTATGACGACATTACTCGGCAGGCGCACGAGCCATGCCATTCTGATCGCCGGTTTGTGGCCAGTCGCGGCCTTAGCTCAAGCGTCTTTCACGTGGCAGCAGGTCAAGGAGAAATTCGAGGCTGCGAATCCGACGATGAAGGCAGCCCGGCTCGGCATCGACGAATCCCGCGCCTCGGAGATCACCGCGTATCTTCGGCCTAACCCGAACGTCACGGGAACCCTCGATCAGATCAACCCCTTCGCGGGCATGGCTTCCTCCGTTTCCGGGAATTCGGTTTACAGGCCTCTTGCCAACGCGCTGCCGTACGGGTCGGTCAGCTACCTGGTGGAGCGCCGGAGCAAGCGGGAACTACGCCTGGATACCGCCAAGATGACTACCGCCATCGCCATCTCCTCCTACTCGGATCAGGAGCGCGGCCTGGTGTTCGATTTGCGGAACGCCTTTGTAGAGACACTGCAGGCGAAGGCGGTGTTGCAGAATGCCAGGGAGAACCTGGACTACTGGGACCGCGAGCTGGCGGTGAATCGCACGCGCTTCCAGGCGGGCGACATGGCCCAGGTGGACCTGAATCGCCTGGAGTTGGAGCGTATCCAATTCGAATCCGACTTTGAAAACGCGACGGTGAATCTCCGCACCGCCAAGATCCAGCTCCTAACCCTGCTCAACGACCGGACGCCCATTGAGCGGTTCGACGTCTCCGGACCGTACGACTTCAGCAGCGAACTGATGGCGCAGGAGGAGTTCCGGGACAAGGCGCTCTCCGCGCGGCCGGACTTGAAGGCCGCGGTGCAATCGGTGGAGTTGGCGAAGGCCAACCATGAGCTCGCCGTAGCCAACGGTTCCACGGATCCCACCTTCAGCATGGATTTTGCGCGCAATCCGCCTATTCCCTTGTATTTTGGCGTGAGCGTATCGATTCCGCTGCGGATTTTCGACCGGAACCAGGGCGAGAAGGCCAGGACCGAGATCGATATCGGCCGCAACGAGCGTTTGCGGGACGCCACTGAGGCGCAAGTATTCAGCGACGTGGATTCGGCCTATGTCACGCTGGTCAGCGCCCTGAATCTGTTGCGGCCCTATCGCGACAAGTACTTGAAGCTCGCTGAGGATAATCGCGACAGGATGGCGTTCTCCTACCAGAACGGCGGCGCCTCTTTGCTGGATTACCTGGATGGGGAGAAGGCCTATCGCGACGCGCGTTTGGCGTATCTGAATCTGATTGGCTCTTATCTGACGGCGGCGGCCCAAATGAATATGGCCGTGGGCCAGGAGGTGATTCCATGAATCGACTACTCGTTCTCGAAGCAAGTCTGTGCGTCTCGATGATGCTATTAACCGGGGCGTGCGACCGGAAGGTCAATGCCGCGTCGGGCCGGGATACGGATACCGGGCCGCACCCTGCGGTGGTGCAACCGGATATGGATGTCAACAACTTTGCCGTGGAGCATCCGGAACAATTTCCACTGGCGACAGCCGGCGTGATCGTGGCCGCGCCGGAATTGAATGTGACCGGGGTGGTGAGCCCCGACGTGTCGCGGCAGGTTCCCGTGCCGTCGCTGGCCTCGGGGCGCGTGGTGGAGATCGATGCGCGGTTGGGGGACGAGGTACAGAAGGGCCAGATCCTTTTCAAGATCCGGAGCCAGGATATCGCGGGCGCCTTTTCGGATTACCGGCAAGCCGTGAAGAACGAGCAGTTGGCCAAGATCCAGCTCGACCGCGCCAACATCCTGTTCGAACACGGGGCCGTACCGAAGAGCTCTCAGGAAATCGCCCAGAATGCCGAGGACGACGCCCTTGTGGTGCTCGAGACAACCAAAGAACATCTTCAAGTGCTTGGGTCGGACCCCGACCATCCGGGCGCGACCGTCGATGTGTCCGCGCCGGTTTCCGGTGTGATCACCGACCAGCAAATCACCAACTCGGCGGGCGTGCAGGCCTTGACGGCGCCGAACCCCTTCACCATCTCAGACGTGTCGCACGTCTGGATACTGTGCGATGTCTATGAGAACGATTTGGCGCAGGTGCATCTTGGCGAGTATGCGGACATCCATCTGAACGCCTACCCGAACCGGATTTTGAAGGGACGGATCGGCAACATCGGTCAAATCATGGACCCCAACCTTCGAACCGCCAAGGTACGCCTGGAAGTGGAGAATCCCGGGTTAATGCGCTTCGGGATGTTCGTCACGGCAACTTTCCACGGACCCACAATGGAGAAGCACGCCATCGTGCCGGCTACGGCGATCTTGCACTTACACGACCGGGACTGGGTGTATACGCCGGTTCAAGACAACAGGTTCCGGCGCGTGGAAGTTTCTGGCGGGAATACGCTTCCCGGAAACCTGCAGGAAGTCTCTTCCGGCATCCAGCCGGGGCAGCGGGTTGTCGCGAACGCCCTGGTTATGCAAAACACCGTGGAGCAATAGATGATTCGCAGGCTTGTCGATTTCGCGCTCGATAATCGTTTTCTTATCGTGGCGATTGCGCTGCTCCTGTTTGCCTGGGGCGCGGTCGCATTTCACCAGCTTCCGGTGGAAGCCTATCCGGATGTGGCGAACAACTATGTCGAGATCATCACCCAGTGGCCGGGAATCTCAGCCGAACAAGTAGAACAGCAAGTCACCATACCGCTCGAAATCACGATGGCAGGCATTCCGGGAGTGACCCATAATGGCTTGCGCTCGTTCTCCCTGTTTGGCCTCTCGGACCTGAAGCTGGTTTTCGAGGATGGTACGGATAACGGCTGGAATCGCGAAAGAGTTCTCGAACGCCTTACGCAGGTCACTCTGCCGCCCGGCCTGTCACCTCAAATGGGAACCGACTGGAGCCCGGTGGGGCAGATCTACTTCTTCACGCTGCGCAACACCAATCCGCAGTACGACGTAATGGACCTGAAGGCGCTCGAAGATTGGACCGTCGAGAAGAACCTGAAATCCGTGACGGATATCGTCGATGTGAACACGTTCGGAGGGCCGACGCGTGAATATCAGGTGCGCGTCGACCCGAACAAACTGATTTCCTACGGGCTGAGTCTGGCGCAGGTGGAGCAGCAACTCACCAATAACAACGTCAACGCGGGGGGCAGTTTCCTGGAAGCGGGCCTGCAACAAATCAACGTCCGGGAAGTCGGGCTCGTCGGGAATGTGCGCGATATCGAAAACACGGTCCTAATGACGAAGAGCGGTACTCCGCTGCGCGTGAAAGACATCGCCGTCGTTTCACAAGGCCCCAAGATTCGTCTCGGCCAATTCGCCCGCGCGGAGCGCCGCGAGGATGGCAGAATCATCGACAACCCCGACGTGGTTTCGGGAATCGCGCCGATGCGCAAAGGGGCCGACGCGGAAACGGCCCTCGATGGACTTCACGCTAAAGTAGCGGAGCTGAACGATCACATCCTGCCCGCGGGAGTGAAAATCGTTCCCTTTATCGACCGCAGCGATTTGGTGCACCTCACCACCCATACCGTGCTGCACAACCTCACCGAGGGCATCATTCTGGTGGTGATCATCCTGCTGCTGTTTCTCGGCAACGTCCGCGGGGCGATCATCGTGGCTCTGACCATCCCCTTTTCGCTTCTATTCGCCGCCAGTTGTTTGAAGCTCAAGGGGATTCCCGCAAACCTGCTCTCGCTGGGCGCGCTGGATTTCGGAATGGTGGTGGATGGCGCCGTGGTGATGGTGGAGAACATTGTGCGCCACCTGAGCCGGGAGGGAGACACCCGGACCCCGAAACAGAAGATCTTCGACGCGGCGCACGAAGTGCAGCGGCCGGTATTTTTCGCGATCGCAATTATCATCACGGCCTACCTGCCCATCTTCACGCTGCAGCGAGTGGAAGGGCGTTTGTTTAAGCCGATGGCCTGGACCGTGGCGTTTGCGCTGCTCGGAGCGCTCATGTTTTCCATGCTGGTGGCGCCGGTGCTTTCCAGTTTCTTCTTCCCCAAAGGCACCCGCGAGTGGCGCAACCCGGTGATGACGTGGCTGACGAACGGATACCGCAAGGCGCTGAGAGTAGCCATCCGGTTCCGCGTGCTGGTGGTTGCCGGGGGCGTCGCCACCCTGATTCTGGCGGTTTATCTGGCGGTCGGCGGCGTGATCGGATCGGAGTTTCTGCCTCACTTGGATGAAGGCGCGTTATGGGTGCGCGGCACTCTGGCGCCGAGCACGGGGCCGACCGAAGGGATTCGCGTGGCGAACCAGGCGCGAATACTGCTGTGCTCATTTCCGGAGGTCACCGAATGCACAAGCCAGGTGGGGCGTCCGGATGACGGAACGGACACGACCGGGTTCTTCAACACGGAGTACTTCGTCGGCCTGAAGCCGAAGGCCCAATGGAGGCCGGGATTTCACCAGGACAAAGACCAAGTCATCGCCGCGATGAATCAGGAGCTTCAAAAGATACCGGGCGTGCTCTGGAATTTTTCCCAACCCATCGCGGACAATATGGAAGAGGCCGTCAGCGGTGTCAAGGGACAGCTTGCCACCAAGGTGTATGGCGACGACCTGCAAACTCTCGAAGACAAGGCCGATCAGATCGTAAGAATCATGCGTGGGGTTCGGGGGATCGAGGACCTGGGCGTGTTTCGCGTTCTGGGCCAGCCGAATCTGAATGTCACGGTTGATCGAAAGCAGGCCGCCCGCTACCAAATCAATGTGGCGGATGTACAGGATGCCATCCAAACCGCCGTGGGCGGCAATGCGCTGACTCAAGTCTTGCAGGGTGAGGCTCGCTACGACCTGGTGATGCGCTATCTGCCGCAATACCGCGACAACAAAGAGGCCGTTCAGGATATTCGGTTACTCTCGCCCACCGGCGAACGAGTCTCACTGGCGCAGCTTTGCAAGATCGAAGAGCGTGACGGCGCTTCCGAGATCTACCGGGAAGGGAACCAGCGGTACATCGCCGTCAAGTACAGCGTGCGCGGGAGGGACTTGGGCGGCGCGGTGGAGGAATCGATCGCAAAAGTCAACGAGCAAGTCAAACTGCCGCGCGGTTATCACATCGATTGGCAGGGCGAGTACGAAAGCGCGCAGCGCGCTTCGAAACGCCTTCTGTTTATCGTCCCGTTGACGATTCTCATCATTGCCATCATTCTTTACACGATGTTCCGTTCGCTCAAGTGGGCCATGCTGATTCTGGTCAACATGATGCTCGCGCGCATTGGCGGCCTGCTTGCTCTTGTTGTCACGCACACGAACTTCAGCGTTTCTTCGGGGGTAGGCTTTCTGGCGTTATTCGGCGTGTCAGTGCAAACCGGGGTGATTATGCTCGAATACATCAATCAGCGGCGCGCCCGGGGCTTCACCATCGAAGAAGCGGCTATCGAGGGGGCCGTGATGCGGCTGCGGCCCATCATGATGACCATGCTGGTGGCGACTTTGGGCCTGCTGCCGGCCGCGATGTCCCACAACATCGGCTCCGACTCGCAGCGGCCGTTCGCCATTGTGATTGTGGGCGGATTGATCTCCGATCTGGCAATGAGCATATTCCTGCTGCCGACTCTCTACACCTGGATGGCCGGCGATCACGATGTGCTGCCAGAGGCTGAGATGGAGCCAGAGTGAAGAAGACGAACCGCGGGGAACGAGATATGCCAAGGGGCAGGACAACGTGGACAGTATCGATCAGGCCGCGAAAACGAAGCTTCGCGGAATCCGTGGAATTTCCCCGATGGGTAGTGAGCGCATCCGTTCTGATCATTGGATTTGTGTTCTGGTTGGGAGCGGTCTCCGACGATACCGGCAAGTTACTGAAGTTAGGCATCGGCTCGATCCTCTACTTTGCGGCCGTCGCCACAGCGGCTTTCTCGCTTTACGCCGGTTCGGAACGCAGTGCGCGCCGTGCGCCATGGGACCGGCGATTGCGCTGGCGAGGCCGGTCGAGAGGCAGAGCGACTTGAGCGCGGGGGGACGTAGTGAGTACAGCGCCGGGAAGGTCACGCCAACCTTCGACTGCGCGCGGCATTCACGAACTGCAAGAAACGCCCAGCGAGTTCGCGAATCCAATCCACCTGACGCCGCTGAACAGCCTCTGGATTGATCAAGTCCCGGCCAATTCCAACTCCAACGGCTCCGGCCAGAATGAAGTCCGCGACGTTGCCTTGAGTCACGCCTCCGGAGGCGATCAAAGGTATGCTCGGAAAGGGCGACTTGAGCGCCCTGATGTAACCGGCGCCGCCGAGCACCGAGCACGGGAATACCTTGACGAAATCCGCCCCGGCCGTCCAGGCAGCCATGATTTCGCTTGGCGTCAATGCGCCCGGCAGAACGACCACGTCGTGCTGCGCCGCAAATTCCACAATCCGCATATCGAGTCCGGGGCTGGTCAGGAATTGAGCGCCCGCGTCCAGGCAGCGGACTGCCGTTGGAACGTCGATAATGGTACCCGCTCCAACGGTCAGTTCGGGTCTTGTGCGGGCAAGCTCGGAAATCACCTCGACAGCCCCGGGAACCGTCATGGTCACTTCCGCGATGGGAATGCCGCAGTCTGAAATCGCCTTGGCGGCGAACAGAGCATCCGCGGCGGAGGGAACTCGAATGGCGGGAACAATCCCGATCTCCTCTATGCGGGCACGGATTCTCTCTCTGCTCATATTCCCTCCGCCTTCGTAGCCGGACTCAGCGGCTCGGGCAGCTTCGGAATTCGCGTCTTGAGGATCACGATGTCCCCGTATCCAACGCTCAGGTTCAGCTTGTGCGCCGCGGTGGAAGTTCCGTTTATCGTCCGATGCCCGAAAAGCCAGCCCCTGCGTTTCTCCTGCCCAGGGAAGTCCGAGTTCACGTTGCCGATAGCGCACTTTGCTTTGATGTCGTACTTGCCGTCCGCGGGAAGATGCAGCATCACTTCCCCCTGATGCAGAGTCACTTCGATGTCGCCAGTCAATCCGTCGACATTTACCTCCCCAATGTTGTGATTGACGACGAGGCGTACAGCGCTCGGCGCCTTAATGTGGTATTCCAGGCTGAAGCCGGCCTGTCCCGTCAAAGAAGCAGTCTGACGCCCTGGATAGTCCGTAGTGACGACCAATTCGTCGCCGCGACGCTCGGTTTTAACATGCACCGCGTCCAACTCTCGGGCGGCTCTGTCACGATTCCGTGCGTCGTATCCGGGCTTCGTGGACTTGATCGTGGTGATCTCTACCTCGGGGCGGTCCCACGCTTCCACGGTCACCGCGCCAATCGAGTTGGTCAACCTGAGCGTCCCACTGGGCGGGAACTCGATGCGCTCCGTGTTGCTCACCTGCACCTTCTGCGCGGAATCGTCGGCGGCGAGCAACAGACAACCGGCTCCGGCCCCAATTATCGCTAATACTCGCATCATCATTAGAAACTCACTCCGAAGCGCGCTAAATATGTCATTTGGTACGATTGGCGCTCATCATTACCGACGCGGCCAAAGGTCGCTCAGTCCCTCTCGGCGCCGATCCAAGGCCCGCTCGCGACTTTTTCTGGCCGGCGCACGGGGATTGCGTCAGACGATCGATTTCCCTGTCCTTTTCAGCAATTGCCACTGTCATCTTTCCCAGTGTCTCTCTCAGGTAGTTATTGGCAACCGTTAACGCTTGTGTTTCCTGGCGGGTTCTCCACCAGGTCGTCGCAGAGAAAAGTAGCGCCAAACCGAGACACATGGCGAGACCTTTGTAGAATGGGCCGCTCATGGAACCTATTCGTGCCCGCCGTTACCGTTCTCGTATACGCTCCGCGCTTCTTCCGCCGGGGGCAGATGATCCGTCGGGCGCGCCCACCAGACGTAAAACGTGGGCAGCAAGAAGATGCTCATGGCAAGATCGGCGATCAAGCCTCCGACTACCACAATCGCGAAGGGGCGCTGGGAATCGGAGCCGATGGCGTGGGACGTGGCGGCCGGCAGCAGCCCGAGCGTAGCCACCAGCATGGTCATCGTAATGGGTCTAAGCCGGCGGGTTGCACCTTCAATAGCGGCTTCGACAATCGGCATTCCCCTGGCGCGCAACTGATTGATGTATTCGACCATGATGACGCCCGTCTGGATCGAAGCGCCAAATAGGGCCATAAAGCCGACGCCGGAGGAGACGCTGAAGTGCGTTCCGGTGACGTATAGCGCCATGAGGCCGCCGACGCGCGCCACACCGACGTTGACCAGGTGCAGGCACGCCCACTTGGCGGAACCGAAGGCGCCGTAGATGATCATGAAGATGAAGAAGATGGTCAGAGGGACGATGATGTAGAGACGGGCCTCCGCGCGCTTTTCGCTTTCGTATTCGCCCTCCCAGTTAATGTGATAACCGCGTGGAAGTTGGACATCCTTGGCTACCTTCGCGATCGCCTCGCCGACCGCGCCGCCCAAATCCCGGCCGCGTACACTGTACTTAATTGGAACATAGCGCTCGTTGCCCTCCCGGTAAATTTCACCCCCCTCGTCCCGCTCCTCAATATGGCAGAGTTGTCCGAGCGAGACTCGCTCTCCTGTGGGCGCCAGAAGACGAATGTTCTCAATGGCCTCTTTGGTGCTGCGAAATTGCGGAAGGTAACGCATCACCAGGTCATAGCGCTGCTCACCCTGTAGGACCTGGGTGAGGGCGTTCCCGCCAACTGCGGTGTTAATGGCATCCTGAACATCCGCAACGTTGAGTTGGTATCGCGCGGCCGCCTCGCGATCGACAACGAAGTTGTCGTTGGGCTGGCCGACAACCCGGAAAATGCCAAGGTCTGTGATGCCTCTAACCGTTTTCATGACATTCACGACCTGCTCGGCCCGATCCTCGAGGGTTCGCAAATCCTCGCCGTAGATCTTTGTGGCAAGCTGTCCCTTGACCCCGCTGACCGCTTCTTCCATGTTGTCGGCGATCGGCTGGGAGAACCCCCAGACCACTCCCGGCAGCTTCGACAACTCCCGGTTCATGGCCGCGATGACCGCATCTTTGTTCTGGTGAAATCCTGGGCGCCACTGCTCCTTGGGCTTCAGATCGGCGAAGTACTCCGTATTAAAAAAGCTGGTGGTGTCGCTTCCATCGTCCGGACGCCCTGTTTGACTGGAACACTGAGTCACTTCGGGAAACGAACAAAGGATGAGCCGAGCCTGATTCGATAGGCGGATGCCTTCGGTTGGTCCGGTGCTGGGCGCCAGAGTGCCGCGCACCCATAAGGCGCCTTCATCCAGGTGTGGCAGAAACTCGGATCCGATCCTTTCGCCTGCCAACAGCCAAAGGCTGGTGCACACCGCGGCTATAGAAACCAAGACCATTGCCCAGACGTTATGAACGGTCCAGGTGATGGCATTCCGGTATCTCGCCGTAACCCAGACCACCACCGGATTCTCCCATTCGCGCGTCTCCTTGCGAAAGAAGAAGCTCGCCAGGACGGGAGCGATCGTCATCGAAAACAGCACGGCGCCCAAGAGCGCGAATGCTACAGTCCAGGCCATCGGCCGAAACAGCCGGCCTTCCACCCGCTGCAAAGTGAAGATGGGCAAGTAGGCGGTGATGATGATGGTGATGGCGTAGAACACGGGCCGCTGCACTTCATGCGCGGCGCCGCGGATTCGGTCGCGAATCGGCTTGCTCACCTCTTCCCTATGCCCCAGGTGGCGTACGATGTTCTCCACCATCACAATCGCGCCATCGACGACCATGCCGAAATCCAACGCTCCCAAGGACAAGAGGTTTGCCGGAACTTGCTTGAGGTTCAGGCAAATGGAGGCGAACAGCAAAGAGAATGGGATGGTGATCGCCACGATGAGGGCGGCGCGCACGTTTCCCAGGAACAACATCAGAATAATCGTGACCAGGATGAAGCCCTCGGTCAGATTGTGCAGCACCGTGTGGGTGGTGAAGTGCACCAAATCGCTACGGTCGATCAGCGGGTCGATGGTCACGCCAGGAGGCAGGATGTGATCGTTCAACTCCGCCATTTTCTTGTGAATTCCCTGCAATACCGCATCCGCCTCGGCGCCCTTTCGCAGGAGAACGATGCCCGATACGACGTCATCGTTGTCGACGACCACCCCATCTTCGAGCCGGGTCGAGCGGGCAAATTGACCCAGGCGTATCTTCGGACCTTGCGCGACGACGGCGATGTCCCTGATATGAAGCGGCGTGCCGTTCTTAGTCAGAATGACGGTGTTTTCGATATCGTGAACGTTTCGGACCAGGCCTACTTCCCGAATATTGATCTGCTGGAGGCCGGCTTCGACGAAACTGCCGCCCCCATTGGCGTTGTTGTTGGTGAGTTGCTGCTCTACCTGGCCGATGCTGAGTCCGTAGGAAATCAGCTTGTCTGGATCGACTCGGACCTGGTACTCGCGCGTGGGTCCGCCGAAGCTGGCGACATCCACGATGTTGGTTACCGCTTTGAAATTCTTTTCTACCACCCAGTCTTCAATGGACTTCAGTTCCATGACGTCATACGCCGGGTTGGTGGTGTGCAAGGTGAAGAAGAAGATCTGACCCGCTGGACTCCAGTCCGTTTGTATCTGCGGCGCCACGCCGGCGGCAACCGCGGCGGGCGGAAGGCTGACTTGCGACAGCCGCTCCAGGGCGCGTTCGCGGTCCCACGCATTGAGTTCCTCGTCGTCGAAAATGAGCTTGATATCGGACAGACCGAATAGGGAAAATGACCGCAAATGAGTGACATGCGGCATGCCGTTCATCACGATTTCAAGGGGAATCGTGATTTGCTGCTCCATTTGCTCCGCGGAGATGCCGGGCCACTGAGTGACGATCTCGACGTAATTGTCCGCGACATCGGGATAGGCCTCAATGGGAAGTTCGTGGAACGCGTAAAGCCCCCCGACGATCAAGAGCAGGGCAAACGCCAACACGAAGAGGCGCTTGTCGAGGGCAAAGTCGACTACTTTGCGAATCATGGCTTATTGCTCCACCGTATTCTGAAAGACCAGCGAGCGCGAAACTACCTGGTCGCCGGGCTTGAGGCCCGCGACGATTTCCTGCAGGTTGTTGGGGAGCATGTTCCCGGCTGTCACTTCCTGACGCCGGAACCGGCCATTGCCCAACGGCGCGTAGACCCACTCGCGGTCATGCAGATGCAGAATCGCGGTAGCCGGCACAGTCGCATGTTTCTCCACGGTTTCACCGTGGAAGGTCGCGGTGACGAACATTCCTAACCGCATGAGGCCTGGATTTTCGACTTCCAAACGAACCTTGGCAGTGCGAATGTTGGGGTCGATAATGGGCAGGACGTTACTGATTCGCCCTTTCAGGACCCTGTCCGGATAGGCGACCAGGTGGATATCGGCGTATTCTCCCATGTGAATCTGCGACATGTTGTTCTCCCAGACATCGCAGATAATCCAGACGTGCGACAGGTCGGAGATGGTGAACGGGTTCGGCGGAGTCAGCGCCTGAACTCCCGACTGATTGGTGATTTCCTGGTCCGTGATGGTTCCCGACACCGGAGCGAAGACCCCGACGATGCCGGTGGGATGCTCAGGGTCGACCCCCAGCAGCCCGAGTTGCTCCTTGGCCGTATCGAGAGCGACGATGTTGTCGTCCTCGGCGTTCTGCGCGATTTCCTGCGCGCTCTTCGGTATCGCGCCGTTGTCGAGCAAAATGTTGGCGCGGTTGAGCTGGATCTTGCTCAGTTCTTCGTTCTTGACGGCCTGGCGATAATTGGAAAACGCCCCGGCGATGTCCGAGCTTCTCACTTTGAACAGAAGTTGGCCTTTCTTGACTTCATCGCCAAGTCTTGCGTCGATTTCCACAATACGGCCAGTGGCGAGCGATGGCACAGGCACCTGCAGCGAGACATCGGGATTCACAACACCGGTCACATTCAGTTCCGGCGCGGCAACGTAAGTGCCCGCTGTTGCAAGGGGGAACTGCTCTGGGTGATCCACCTTGAAATTGTTAGCGTCCAAATCGGGCCGCACGGTTACCGGCACTGGACCGGTGTCTGCGCTTTGCTGGGCCGCTACCTTTTTCTCGCATCCGGCCATAAGAAGGCCCAAACCCAGACACACAGCCGCTTCGAAAACAACCAGACGTTTCACTGTACAACCTCCCGGCCGGCGGCCATGTTCATTTGCGCCGCGGCGGCCAAGTAAGAGCCAATCAGATTCAAGTAGGCCAATCGCGTATCGCGATAGGTCTTCTCCGCATCCAGGTAATCCAGCAAAGAGGCGCCCCCATTTCGGAAGGCAAAGGACTTCCTGTCGCGCACACTAGTGGCCTGTCTCTGAGAAACTATTAGCATGGTGGCGGCATCTAATGTGATATGCCATTCGCAGCTGAGGCGATCACATTGACAGGGGAGGAGCGGGCCGAATTGGAGCAAATGACCCA
>Ga0181520_10002560_pt1 | contig 33470 bp, 44 predicted proteins | sample PEATcosm2014_Bin_29_FD_132451 | JGI IMG/M metagenome (GOLD analysis project Ga0181520, IMG submission 132451) | Peatland microbial communities from MTU Mesocosm Facility, Houghton, MI, USA - PEATcosm2014_Bin02_30_metaG | ecosystem: Environmental > Terrestrial > Soil > Wetlands > Peat | place...
AGCCGTAGGCCTTGGCGGTGTCTCCAATGGCCATGGAGTGAGTATTGGTTGCCGTCTTGGCGTAATTTCCAATTGAAATATTGTGTGAGGCAACCGCCTCCGCATGATATCCAATGGCGATGGTGTTGAAGCCATAATTGGAAATTGCCGTGGCGCCGGCTCCAATTGCAATACAATTATTCATCGTGTATGCGCCGATGCCAATAGATACGCCACCTCCGCCCTTAGACCTTGTGTTGCGCCCAATGGCAATGCCATAGGTATATGCATAAGCGCTCGTGCCAATTGCCACGGCGTTCCCGTAAGTTCCCTTCGTGCTCGCCTTATACCCAATAGAGATATTGAATCCGGTTGTGGTGGCGGCCTGATTTCCAATGGCAATGGCGCTCGCACCGACCGCCGTGGCCTGCCCAATAGCCAGGGCATTGGCGCTGCTGGCCGTTGACTGCCCAATAGCCAAAGCGCTAGCGGCGCTCGCCGTGGATTGACTTATGGCCAAGGCGCTGGCGGCACTCGCCGTGGATTGCCCAATAGCCAAGGCATTGGCTCCTGAAGCCGTGCATTTCAATCCTAATGCCACCGAATCCGCTCCGCTGGCCACCTGAGTCGCAGCCGTCCTGTCGGATTGCAGATCCATCGCATAAGCGCCACGCGCATTCGGCGCCGTCCCCACGGCCACGGTGTAAAGCGCATTGCCTGCGGCTTGGAGCTTTAGTAAATTGCTGCCGCCGCCTCCAGAGGCCGAAATCGTGCCGTCCGCATTATTGACAATGGTCGTGCCGTCGGCCGCGGGAGCGAAGGAACTGACAATCGCCTGAAAGCCGAATACGTTTATGGGAACGGTGTCATTGCCATAGCCCTGACCCGCCACCATGATTGAGTATGAATGCCCCGCAACGGAGCTTAACGGTAAGATAAAACTCTGCGAATCACTCTTGGCTCCAGAAGAAGCTGAGCCCGTAAGAGCGCCAATATTACCTCCAGTGGTTTCGTCAAGGAGTACAATGGAAAATTGCTTTACGCCATCTCTTATTGCCGCGCGCAGGGTTATATAAAGATAATACAGCCCCGGATTGGCGAAGGTAAATTTGGTTCCAGTAGAATCCAAGGCCACGCCAGTAGCCACGGATGCGCTAGTGAGGGGGAACCTCACGGCGGTGTTGGTGAAGCTGAAGGACTGGCTTGGGCCGTTAAAAATCGCGTATGCCATTTTTCGTCACCTCAACAGCGCCATCGCCTGCGCAACCAGCACCTTGGGATCGGCGGCGATCAAAGCCCTTATCTCCGCGTCCCACGAAATAGCACGAATCTGAACTTCTGTAGCACAGGCGTTGATGGCCGCGGACTTGGATTCGCAGAGCCTGACCGCCTTCTCCATCCAATCCCACCACTTAGTGATGTAGGCATTGGCCACGGCGTTTTTGGAGTCCTTGGCGTCAAACATCAGCTTCAACAGGAAGGTTTGCTGGAACGGCAGGTAGCGCATCGAGATCGCATTCTGCACGGCGGCGTGCAAGCGGGCAACTTGACCGGACTTAATATCCTCAAGCGCGCCACCAGAAATTCCATGCTCCAGCCAAAGCTCTTCGCTTAAGCCCTGATGGAAGAGCCACTGTTTAAGAATGGAGTGATCCGTGGTTCCGCCAGGCAACCCGCGTGGGCCGGCAACAGTCGAGGGTAGGCCGCGCTCGCCTTTTTCACCCCTGTCGCCCTTGTCGCCCTTTTCGCCTTTGTCGCCACGCAAACCTTGAGGACCGGGCACGGTCGAGGCGGGACCGACTTCACCGGCATCGCCAGTATCGCCCTTCTCCCCCTTATCCCCTTTATCTCCCTTCGGCCCGGCGTCACCCTTTGAACCAGTGTCGCCTTTATCTCCTTTGTCACCCTTATGGCCGATCCTGCCAATCTCTCCGGTGTCGCCTTTGGGGCCTTGGTCGCCGCGCTCACCCTTCTCGCCACGGTCGCCTTTATCACCTTTGCCGCCGATAGGGCCGGGAACTTCGGAAGGCTCGCCCTTGGGACCGGAATCGCCTTTATCACCTTTTAAGCCGGTAAAGCCGCGGTCACCCTGGTCGCCCTTATCTCCCTTGTCTCCCTTATCGCCCTTCTCGCCCTGGCGACCTTGCTCACCCTGCTTACCTTGAATGCCGGGAACTTCAGACTTCGGGCCGACAGGACCGGCGTCGCCTTTTTCTCCGCGCTCGCCTCGGTCACCTTTGTCGCCCTTGTCCCCCTTTTCTCCCTTGGCGCCGACGTCGCCTTTATCGCCTTTGCCGCCGATAGGGCCGGTGTCGCCTTTGCCGCCAGTGTCACCCTTGACACCTTGATTTCCAGTCTCGCCCTTCTCGCCGCGGTCGCCTTTATCGCCTTTGCCGCCGATAGGGCCGGGAACTTCAGACTTCGGGCCGACGTCACCCTTCAACCCTTGCGGGCCTTGATCACCTTTGTCGCCGCGGTCGCCTTTGTCGCCTTTATCTCCCTTATCACCTTTGCCGCCCACGGGGCCTGGATCGCCCTTTTCACCTCGGCCGCCAGGTAGGCCGCGTTCTCCCTGTTCGCCCTTGTCTCCCCTATCACCTTTATCTCCCTTGTCTCCCTTGTCGCCCTTGGGGCCGCCAGGAGGACCAATAGGACCCTGTTTACCCACAACGCCTTGAGCGGAGATCGTGCCATCGTCGTTTTCGACGATGGTTTTTCCATCCACCGCCGGCGCCAGCGAGGAGATGAAGCAGTTAACGGAGACGGAGCCGTAGCTCTGCCCTTCCGGACAATCCTGTATGTGAGCCTTCAGCTTATAGACATGGCCAGCCTCAACGCTGGCCACGAAGCGGTAAACGGAAGTTTTTCCGGCGGGTGAGGCCGTCTGGCTTCCAGCGACAACGCATTTGCTGGTATCGTCATCATATAGTGAGATCAAGACCTGCCTTGGTATATTAGAGGAAACCATCTGTGCCGCGATGTCGAAATGGTATGAGCCAGACCTATCAAAACGCAGCGCTCCGCCGGCGCTGGAGATGCCGGCCGCGGAGACCTGGGCGCACTGAAGGTTGATAGCCACTCTGCCTAATGGCTGGCTGCTTGATTCAATTAGGGCGTGAGACATTTTTAGATTTTTCCTCGCAATGCCTGCGTTTCTTCTTATGAGCAGAAACGTGTATGATCACATCCGAGACGAAGGCTTGGCCAACTTCCAGTCTGCGTGTCTCAATGACCATTACGGAGCTATTTCCGCCCATAGAGTGTTGCCTTCCTGTAAAAGTTTTCCGGTAAATGTGCCGCTAACGCTCGGCACGAACTCCTTGGTATTGCCGCTCACGTTGATGACTTTGGCGTAACTATATGCCGGATTTTTCTTTCCGGCCGCGATGTCACTGGAGGTCGTTTGCGAAACCTGATTGGCGGTGACGCGCATCTTGCCGCCAGAAGATCCGCCGCCCTGTGTTGGTGTCACATTCTTCAGCGGCGGAGAGCCTTTTGGCCCTTTGGCGAGAAATTTCTTGTAGATGATGAATCCGCCGACCAAGGCCACGCCCAGGAAAATCCAGTTGCGCATGCCGCCAAAGGTGGCCCATTTCTTCTTGGCCAGCGGAGCCGCGGAAGCCGCTGGCAAAGCCTCCGCGTTCCGCCGCCGTTTTCGGTGAGGGTTGGATGCCGTGTTTTCCACGAGAGCCTCTCTAATGCCTTGCAGGTATCTGCGGGCCTTGGGCTCAAGCGAGTCCTCGATGCCGCGCAACGCTGGTTTAAGCTCTTCGATCTCGCGCTTGATGCCGTCCCTATTGGGTATGTTGGGATCGCTCAGCCAATCCGCGAGTTGGATGTAATGGTCGTATATAGTGCGAATCTTCTTGGCTTGCGCGGGAGCCACACCCAAAAACTTTAGCTGGCTGACGAAGGCGTCCTGCATGGGCTCTGGAGATTTATAACTTTCGATCGGCGCGATCACCGGCTTCGCGGGTTTGCTGCGCTCCGGAGCCTCGTACTGCTCTTCGCTTTTATCCCTAGAGCGGCTCATGCCCATGGACATCGGATTTTTTCCGCGCTTGGCCGCGGGCATATTGGTCGCCTTGACCGCACCCACCGCCAGGTCGGGCTGAAACTCGCAAGCGCAGGAGGTGGCGTGGCGAGCCATTTTATGGTTTGTCTCCGTGCGACTGTAGCGGCTGCACCATGACTGGAGGCTTATCAATGGATTCAGCTCTGCTGGTTCCTAAAAACCAAAGCGCGGCGAAGACTCCAAGAGCCGAGGATGTGAGGAGAAACCACAAGAGCTTTATATTCGTCTTCATCGTAGGTATGGATTTTGCAGCCGCTCTAACTTCTGAAAACTCGGCCGCAATCCCCCTGGCGCCGACGGCCGCCTGTTTCACTTCTGGGAATTCCGCCAAAATCGCTTTAGCTCCGGCGTTGCTCTGGCTGCCGTAAATAAACTTCTCATGGTCAACCAGAAGCTCTTTGTGCTCGGATAAGGCCTGCGTCATCGTAACTTGCAGAGTTTGTACGCTGGTGCTTATCTCCCCCATATGCCCGGACATGTCTTCAATTTTATCAAATATGGTTTTAATCGTGTCCTTGTCGCGCTGATATTTCTCAGCCTCAAGGGTTGCCACCTTCTGTGCTAGTTCTTCTTCTCTGTTCATGCTGTTGCTCATCCATTGTTGTTAGGTTTTCGGTGGCTTGATCGGTTTCTGTGGATTTATTACCACAGGGATCACAACGTTTTTGTTTCCCGCTCCAGTATCCTTTGCCTTAGCGGCCTGCCAGAAGCGGTAGACGGCAAATCCGGCTAGGCCGATGCCGCCCAGCAAGATAATGCCCTTGAGCATTTTGCCGCTAAGATCAAACATGCCCTTCTTTTGCTGTTCCATGTTTAGTCCTGGTATCCGGTGCCAGCGGTCAAATCGGCCATGATCTGGCCTTGGTCTTCAATCGGAGAATTCGCCGAGTTGGCTCCGCCAGAAGAAAGCTGAATCATCCCCGAGGGCAACTGCGTGTTCGGCGAAGGCGGCAACATCCGCTGCGGAGGCAACGGAGCGCCAGTGGTCGGCATCATGGGCAAGCCTTGCGTCGGCGCGCCCGAAGGCGGCAACTGCCCCGGAGCGGTTTGCGCGTTGGCCACCTGCGACTGCATGACTTGCGGGCCAGGCGTCGGCAACGTGGTCATCGGCACTTGGAATCCCGCCGGAGAATTGCCGTAGGCATCCAGTTCCATCTGGCCGCCGGATTGATCCGGAGTCCCGGCGCTCATAGACAAATCTATGGCCGAGAACTGATCGGTGGTGGGCACGCCGCCGTAATTCATCTGTGTGCCCTGACTCACCGGCAGAGACATGGGGAGAGAACCTTCGCTCATGTCACCAGCGCTCAGATCGAATCCAGGGGGAACGGTCTGCATCATCGCGCCGCCTTCATATCCATAGCCAGGATTGACATCCTGAGTCGGGATCATGTCGCCGCCGCCGTAGCCGCCGCCTCCGCCCACGCTGTAGGGGAGCGGAGCCAAATCCATCTCGCCGCCTTGCGGCTCGTAGCCGTATGGCACGTTGACATCCATGGGTAAAGAAGTGTCGAGCGAGCCGCCGCCAGCGGTCATTCCGGCGCCCGGCATGGAAGCCGAGGCAACCGCCGCCGCCGTGGTCATTCCGCCGCCGCCGCCTGCGCCCGTAGGCATCACCGCGCCACCGCCAGCCGGCATTCCGCCGCCCGGCATGGCTTCCATCGGCATGGCCTGGGCCGTCATCGCCGCCGTCATGCCCGGAGATCCGCCAGGATAAGCCGCGCCCGCGGCTACTGTCGGAGCCACTGTGGATGGCACGCACTGGCCAGAACCCATCGGATCTAAAACGTAGCCAGTGGGGCAGCCAGTGGAGGCCGTGGTTGACGTCTGCTGTTGAGTTGTCTGCATCGTCTGCACCAACTCCAGAATCATCTGCTCGAAGCATTGCGATTGCGAATACATCATCAGCATCATCTGCTGCATGTTGGTGGACATCTGATACATGATGCAGGCAGGCTTGCTGGGATTCTTGGTGCAGTTGGCTGGCGGAGTGGAATTCACCAGCGTCGTCAGCGTCGAAGGCAGGCTGGTGTTGTTGCAGTTTGCCGATGCCGCGATATTGGTGGCGTCATTTGAATACGCAGTGGTCGTTCCCGCAATAGGAGTTGAACTGGGCGCGGTGCCATCGGCGCATAGCCCGGTCCCCGTGGTTGTCGGATCGCTGCCATCATCGCAATAGGTCTGTCCCATGCTGGCCAAGAGCGCGCCGTTGTAGCCGGCGATGAGTCCGCCGCCGCCAATCATGCAGCTCGGACAGCCAAGGCTGCCGAGATTTACGCCGCGCAACTTCGCCTGAGCCGGAGTGGCCGCCGGCAAGGTGACGCCCTTCGCGGCCCACTTGCGCCGGAAAGCTTCGGCCTTGACGGGTGATTTATTGGCGAGCGTCTGGTACAGCTGCGCGACCTGCTTCTTTAGCCCAAGGGTTGAGGTCTGGAGCGCGGAAGCCGCGGCATTGTCCGAAGCCGCTGAAACCTTCTGGGGTTTTTGGCCTTTGACGCATTTGTACCGCTCGCCGGGAGCGACACAGATTGTTTGACCGTTGCATTTGTGGGCCTTCTGGCCCTGGGGGCAGCCAGTCGTGGCCTTGGCGGCTGTCTTGGCGGCCTGCGCGGCGATATGAGCCTGCAAGGCGCTTTGGGCCGCTTGAGCTTTCGCGGTCAAGCCGGGAAGGGCGGCTTGCGCGACTGTCAGGAGATGTTGCTCCTTGGCAGTCAATGCTTGACCGGATTGAGCCTTGGCGGTCAGCGCGGCGATCACCGCCTGAACCTTGGCTAGATGTTGCTGGGCGGGCGTCTGCTGCACGGCATACATGCTGCCCAGCGCGCCGATGCCACCGAGCTGGCCGATGCGGCTCAAGCCCGAGATATTGGCCATCTGCTGAGAAGTCGTGAAGGAGCCGCCGAAGGCGGAGACAGGATTATGTGAGACCAGCATGTTTGCTCACCTTTCCAAGGCTTGCATTCACCGCTGGCAATTCGCAATATCAATACTATTGCAGCCAGCGCAAAATGTCAAGACTCAACTTTGTTTTTTCCTTCGTTTGTAAATTCCGTACCCAAACAACCCCACAACCGCCGTTGCGCCGAGGCCGATCACGATGTATGGCCACCAACTCTTCTTCTGCTGCGGCATCGCAATCGGCGCTTTACCTTTTTTAACTTTGGGAGATTTTTGCAGAGCTCCGGCGACTTGCGGAGTGGCCGCGCCAAAGGCGTTGAAAATTTGCGCGAAGCCGGATTGCTCGGGAGCCTGTGCGGCGCCAACAGCCGCCGAAGGCGCGTAAGAACTGGATGAAGATGCTCCGCCAGCGTGCGCAAAAGTATATCCGGAACTTTCGAGGCCGGTGAAGAATGAAGAGGCCATGCTCAAAAAAGATGAGTCGATTGGATTAGGTAGCGATGCGTTCGCGGTGGCGATGGCTTGCTGAAGCTCGGAAACGGACGCGCGGCCGGGGACCGCTGAGGGATTGCTGGTTTGAACCAGCACGTATCCCTGAGAATACAGGCCGTTGACCAGCGGCGTGATGTACGCGCTCTTGGCGCTGGGGAAGCTGGAGATCATCGGCGTTTGCGCGGAGGCTACGGTAAAGATGGCGTCCGCCGCGGCGCTCGCGTCGAGGTTGTTGTCTCCCAGCGCGCTTAGACCCCTCAGTGCATTTGCGAATGGAAACATTTTACCTACTCTCCCGCTGCTCTCTTAACGCCTGCGCCAAGGCCATGGAAACCATACGTTCAAACTTACTGGTGATGATAAAATCTTCAGCCGAGCGACTGGCCCATTGCGGCAGTTCCGCCTTGCCACTAAACACCCGGCTCCCATTGCTCAGCTTCACCGTCACCTCGGCCCTGCACCAGCCCCAGTTACCATCCGCCTTATCCGCGTTTTGAATGTATGGCGGCGGCCACGCCGTCTCCTTCTTAGCCTCAACCGCTATAGTTATCTTTGACGCCATTTTAATCGCCCCCGCCTTCGTCGCCGCCATCTCCGGCGAATACCAGCGACCCGCCGCTATCATCGTTTGCGCCGTCCGAAGTTCCAGGGTTGGAAGTCGCCCGAAGCTCGTCTATCTGAATCTGACTTATACTAGATGTCAAGCTTTGCTCATTGGCGGGAACTGTCGATCCGCTGGCGGCAGAAGCTCCGTATTGCTGACTGGGCAATAACGTTGCGGTAGGGACTGGAACTTGCTCCCTTTGGGCGGCTTGCTGCTGCTGAAGTGATGTGGCTATTGCTGCGGCAAAAGCCTGGGCCGCTTGCTGCCCCTTAAGCATTGAACCAAAGGACTGATTCATTAGTTTGCTTAATCCAGCCGCGGCGGCTTGGCTAGCGACATTCGAGTAGGTCTGCGTATCGAGTCCCGATTGCAGGATACTGTTGAGGCTCGCATGCGGCATTTGTTTGGGCTGCCCAAGATAAATCAGTAAGCTTTTAAGCTTTGGGAGATTCTTACCTATATAGCCCTTATAATAATTTGCCTGCTTGGCATTGCCTTTGGATGCCGCCAAGGATTGATAGGCTTGAAGGATATAATTGAACGCCTGTGCCGCCATTAAGGCGTAGTTTGTCGGCGTGGCACTGACTTGGCCAAGACCAAATAGACTCGGGAAAATCACAACATCCTGAGATGTGGACTGCTGCGTACTCGTGGTCTTTGCCGGAGTCAAAGTAACGCATGTCGCACCCATAAGGATGGTTCCCGCCGGGCAAGCCATCGGCGCGACTTGAGAAGGCACGAGCACTCCAGCCGAAGCTGCGGCAGCTAGGGTATTATATGCTTTTCCAGGCCCCATGCTCATCAACTTTTGCTGGTATTGCTGCCATGCCGCGCCAAAGGTCTGATTCATAATACCCGACAGCCCGGCCGCAGACGCCACACTAATTGCTCCAGAGTAGTCCTGACTGGTTAAAATTTGCTGTAGGGCACTGCTAATGCTTGCATTTGGATAGATTTGTCCAAAATAAAGCATCATGTTTTTTAGGAGCGGCATGTTGGCTTTCAGATATTTTTGATACACGGATAGATCTTTTTTATAGGCCTTATTGCCCTTTAACTCCGCAACATATCTTGTAGCCTGTAGAATATTGCCAAAGGCGTTAACGATTGTTTGGGCATCTGAGTTCGGCATGGCTGCTATGCCAACCGCTTGGCCTAAACCAGACATCATGCGGCCATGGGCTTGCTCCACCACATCAGGCGCCGCATTCATCGCGATCAACGGCATGGTAACCTCTCATCCAGCGAGAACATTAAAGCAACCAAGTCCCGAAATCCTCTTAGCGCGCTTGGTCGCGTGCGCGACGGCCTTATGGGGTTTGGCTATTTTTATCGCTTTTTTTGCTTTTTTAAAGGCAGAGCCATAGGCGCGCATTGTTGCCTTAGCAGCAGCCACAGCAACTATGTATGGGGCGAGACTAGCGGGGACCCTAGCAACGGAGGCTCTGCCAAGTCCCCTTAGCTTTGTCGATTGAGGGTAAATTCCTAAATTGGTCATCTGTTGAGTCAGATTAGCCATTGACGATTGTAAATTCTGCGCCGCTGCCTGCGTCATGGTAACAATTTGCAGGCCGATCAAAACCGAAGCGCCCGTGGGCTTGGAGACGATGCCGTTATTATCAGAACCGCCAGCTGTGGCATAGGCCCCCAGCAATCCCAGCATTGTATTCTCGTCACCTAAAGCTACTGAAGCTGGGCTCCCTTCTGGGATTTGCGTAGACAATAATGTCTTCATAAAAGAAACAACTTGCCCAGCGGTTTGCTGCTGATCGGAATTCATGTCCGCAAACTGCATATCAGCGGTTAGACCCTCGGGGATAGTCAGCCCAAGCGGGAATGCATTCGCTGACAAAAATAGTGGCTTGAGGGTTGTATTGATCTGCGCGGCATCAGCGAGCTGCTGAGCCACTCCCGCTAGTGTCGGCGGATTCGCCGCAATAGCCGCAGTCGCTGCCTGTTGCGCCGCCGCCGGATTACCTGGATTGGCGGCCTGCGCCTGAGCAAACGCGGAGTCTGGATTTTGCGTTGGCGCGGATGAGGGTGGGTAGTCAGTGCTTATCACATCCCAAAAACTAGAGGCGACATTAGACGCCCCGGATGCTAGGACGCTGGGGATACTCGGCGCGGATGGCGCTGGCGGACCAATAAGAGGCGCTGGCGGACCAACTAACTCTGGGGCCGCTGGCTCTGGCGGTGGCAAACAGTTGCCGCTTGCGTCCATACCGTATGCACATACCGTTGGTTCAAACGGAGATGGCGGACCAGCCTGGGGCGTATAATCGGATGCTGGGCAAGGTATGCAGTTGCCATCGTCGTCATATCCACAGCAGCTATCATCCCCAAGACCAGATAGCCCGCCGCTCTTGCGCGTAAGTAGGTAAACTGCCGCGGCACCCGCACCAGCTAGAAGAAGATTCTTGGTCATCTTGTTCATTATGATCTAACTCCACCTTTAACGCCACGCTTTTGGGAGAAGGAACACCCCCCCCCCAGAGCACTAGGACTTCTGCCATATCTCTGGATGCTCCTGATCCATGAAGTCATTCGCTATACTTATCACCGGAACTAAAGCAGCGCTCAAGCCCATGGTTTTTCCAACTTCGGGTATGGGAGTAAGAGCGCCAGCTACAGCAGCAGCGCCCGCGAGTTTACCCACAACCATAAACATTTTATTGTTGGACGAGCTTTCGCTGAAAAGATATTTTCTCGTGATATTGTTAATTATAGCATTTACAATAAAGCCAATCGCAACGCCGCCGCCCATGGCGGTATAAAACGCCTTATTGTCGAGACCAGTCTTCTCGCCAGGAGTAACAAGCGCGTCCTTGTCATCCCCTTTTTCGGGATCGTCAAAACTAAACAGTGCATTACGTTGTCGTCTCATCTTAGTCATCTCCTGCTCCTTTTCGGGTTTGAAGCCTTTTCGTCCTTGGTCGCGTACCAAAGCCCCGCCCCGCCCAAGGCGAAGAATCCCACGCCCGCAACAACCCAGGTGATTGGATTCATGTACCAGGGCTTTGATGCCCTTTGAATTGGCACTGGCATTCTCTGCACAGTCTTCGGCGGATGTAGCGCGCCGTAAATTTTTGGGAACGCCCCGCCGGCAGCAGTAATCACCGAAGCCACATCCTTAGCGCTTATGCCGCCGCCAGCGCTCTGTTTCTTGGCCGCGGTCTGAGTGCCAGCGCCAGCTCCGTATTGACTGCTGGAGGTGTCAAAAACATTGGGCAGCCAATAGCCGCCTGATGGTTGCGCCGTCTGCGTGGTTGGCTGCGATCCCGTAAGCCAATTAATAATACTGGTAACGCCGCCACTCGATGCCGCGGGAGTAGGGGCTTGTGAAATCAGCGGCCCTACTGGTGCTGCGCTGCTGGCCGGATTAACGGCAACGAGCGGTTCCGCTGGAAGCTGCACGATGTCTGCATTCGCGGACGCGAAAGACGGGTTGCCGCCTGCGGATTGACTCGGCATAGTAAGGCCACTGGGTAGGTAGTAGCCACTCGCAGGCTGAGTGCCGGGAACAAAGAGACCATCGTCCGGCTGCGCTGAGCCTCCGCCACCACCGCCCGCATCAATATAATTGATTCCCAGCCCGTTGATGCCTTGAGCCCGCAGCATTTCATCGCCGCTAGGTCGTGAGTTCATCGCCGTTAATGGCATGGCTTTGCCTTTCCGTTCTTAAAGAGCCAACAACTTATCTGCGCCGCCGCGGGTTCATCGCGTAAGCCGGCTTCCGTTTCGGCTTAGTCAACAGGTACAACCCGCCACCGACCGCCAGAATGCCCGCGCCAATCATGGCCCATGTAGTCCAGCTCATCTCCTTGCTCGAAGCCTGCGGCACGGGGAACGGTTTCTGAATGGTCTTCGGCGCGCGAATGGCGTTCATTATCGACGGGAACGCATTCCCGGCGGCCGTGATTCCAGCGGCGATGTCGGAGGCCGCGGAACTGCCCGTTACGCCAGTGGGCAACTTGGCCAACTGCGTCGGATCGTTCGGGTTGGCCGGACCCGCCATCTCGGTGTAGGTCCCATCAGGGTTTTTCACGTAGTAACCCATGCCCCGCATGGTTCCTGCGCGCAGGATTTCATCGTTCCGGGGTTGATTGTTCATTGCAATCAGTGACATTTTCCTTCTCCTTTATTTGCGGCGGCGCGGGTTAGCCGCGAGCGCACTGGGTTTTTTTGTAGAACGGTAGATGAGTCCGCCAATGACAACTGCGCCAACGCCGATGGCTGCCCAAACTAAAGCGCCATGCTTTGGCTTAGGCGGGGCCGGCGGCTGCACTGGCTTTTGCAACGCGGCGACAACTTGCGGCGTGGCCGCGCCGATGGCCTGAAAAATCTTGGCTACATCGGTGTTCTGCGCCGGAGCGGCCGGAGGCACGTCGCCAAGGCCATTGATGGTCTTTTTGCGCATCAGCTCGTCGGCCAAGGGAAGTAAAGACATCGCAATCAAAGGCATGACCTATTCCTTTCTCAAAGGGCTCTCGCCCCAATTTACGCTCAGCAGTCTCCCCATGGACACATAACTTGATTACTAGGCACGCATTCGTTCGCCCCGTTCCTCGCGTAGCCAGGTGGACATGAACCGCTAGGGGAGATGATCGGCTGTGGCGGAGTTGCGCACTGTTGCTGGAGCTGCTGAATTTCCTGCTGATACTGGATTTGTTCAGCCTGCAATAGCTGCTGCATTTGCTGTTGCTGGAGCTGACATGCACTCAACGCAGACTTACAGGTCTGCGGCCTTGCCGAAACAGCGCCAAGCCCGCTCAAATCTGAACTAGAATAATCTCCAGAATAGCTAGACGGAACGGTAATGGGTAGCGTCCGGCCAGTTTTCACGGAAATACAGGCCGAACCATCGGGAGCCCAAGAGCCGCCGTATTTTAAGCATTTATTAAACCACGGCCCCCACGTAGTCTGATTTCCAGTAGACCATGTCACTAGATCGCTGCCTGGGTCTAAATCCGGCCAAGGACCATTTGCCGCGTCGCCCATGCCGGCTACACCAGTAGCCTTCTTGCGAGTAAGCATGTAAATCCCGGCCGCGCCAATGGCGAGTAACAGTAGGATGCTTTTATTGCCCTTGTTCATTGTGTCGTCCTCCCCTTCCAGGTAAACTCTTCGCCGGGAAAGGGACGCCCCCCCCTAAAAAAATTAAACTAAACTTTCCGCCTACTTATTTTTTGTTGACCAAGAAAATCGCCAAGGCCAAGAGGCCCACTCCGGCAGCCACGGCTAAGCCGGTATTCGTTTTCTTGGGCGCTGGAGCTGGAGCTGGAACGGGCGCCGGAACGGCAGCCCCGGCGAACACTGTGCCGCTCTGATCCATCAGGGCCTGGCTCTGCTGCCCCATGCCAATCAGCCCGCCGCCGAAAGCTCTGCCGGCGTCGAACTCGCCGTAGACTTCGGAGCGTCCGCCAGGCAGAATGAGATCGGTGGGCGCGGCGGAGATTTGATCGTCGTCCGCCTGCTGCACGAACTCGCTCGGATTTTCTCCGGCCGCGGCGAGCGGCAGAATCATCATGGAATCGGCGCTGGGCAGCGTCGAGCCGAAAGCGGACTGGTCGTATTGCAACTTGAGCTCCTGGATGGCGTCCGGTTGCACAGAGATTTCAACTAATGGCATGTTCTATTCCTCCTCAATGTGCGGTATTTCCGGTTGCTCCGGCTCCGCTTTATTTCGAGTTTTTACCCACAGAAAAATCACCACTCCAGTTCCAACGACTCCTAAAACCCACGGCAGCCACTTCGGCAGCGCACCGGGCGCTTGAAGGAATTGCGGCGGAGGCGCGGGAGCCTCGTCCTTCTTTTTTCCTAACGCCGCTAAGCTGCTCAGACCAACGATCATCGCCTACATCTCCCGCATCATTTTTACGGCAGCGACAGCTCTACGATTGGGCGGCAGAACCATTAGCTTCGCGCGAGTCTTGCTGCCTTTTTTCCAGATCTTCTTTAGCGCCGCCACCTTCTGGCTTCTCTTATATTCTCTTTCAACATCGGCCAATTTCCCCAATGTTGCGTGCGGGTGCTCCTTCTCGTAGCGATTCACATAATCCATAACCCGCCTTTCAAGTGGACTCCAAAGCGCTTCACGCCAACCGTCCTCTGGAAGTTTCTTTGCCCACGCAAACTCATCTTCAGGATTCGCCGCCGCGCGCCGCGCATGGCTCACCCTGCCCAGGTGAATCACTTTATGTTTCGGCCGATGGCCGTAGCCCTTCCTAATGGCCCGGCGCAGACCCTTAGCCGCCATTTTCTGAAACGCGCCTTTGCCGTATTTCCGGCGGCCCATCTTCGCGCCAGTGGCCTTGCAGAATTCCGCCAAGGTTTTGTATTTGTGCGGGCGGAAGCCGCGGCTGCGGGCGCCGGCCACGCAACGCGAAACGAATGATTTCATGCGCTTGCCGGAGCCAAGACGAGCGGGATTGCGGCGCGAGCGGCGCGGATTGCTCGCCGTCGCCATTTTCTTTTTGCCGTATGTTTTCATGTAGGTTTTGTATTGCAGAATCGCAATGGTCAGCGCCGCAGCCGCGGAAATCCCATATAAAGTATAGGTGACAGCGCGGTCCATGATGACCAGATTCTCGGCCTTCTCGATTCCCTGGTTGAGCTGATTGGTGTTAATGCCAACGGCCGATTGAGCCGCGCTGGTCAGCTGCGACATGATGCCGCCGCCCTTGCCGCCCTTGGCCGGCTGCGCGGAAGTCTGGCCAGAGCCATCTTGCCCGAACTGCTGCGCCAGATTAGTCAACGTGTCCATGAAACCGGCCATTTTGTAGCTCCTTATTTCTTTTTCATCGCCGAAATCAAAAAGATCCCGGAAACCAGCAGCGCCACTCCACCCACGCCAAAGAGCGCCACCGTCTGAATCATCCGTTTTTCTTCGGACGGCTTAGCCTGAGCCTCAGCCTGAGCCTCCGCAAAGTTCTGCGCGTTCTGAAGCTTCTCAAGCTTGAGTTGCTGCGTTTCCAGGCTCGCCTGCTCATCGGCCGCTTTCTTCTGCTCAATGGCGGTGATCGCGCTGCCGGCGCCACCAAGGATCGCACTGAATGGGCTGAGCTGACTCAGCGCAGCCAAGCCACCCAGGCCGGCAAAATGGTTATTACGGCTGCACAGATCGCCAGTGCCACAGACGCCGGACATGGCTGCGGTTTCCAGCGGAGGATATGGGATCGGGAACATCATTCACTCTTCCTCCAGATGAAGAACCCAATCGCGCCCATCACCAGCACAGCAGCCAGCCCGCCAACTAAAACCATCGTCGAAGTCTTGATCGGCGGAGTCTGCGGAATACTTACAGTCTGAGGCGGAGCCACGGGCTTTGGCGGCTTTATCTTCAGGGGCTGCTGCGCCTGGCCCATGCCGCGCAGTCCCAGTGGCTCGACCATGTCGTAAGGCGTCAGCAAAACATTGATGTACTCGTCTTGCTCAAGATCGCCGAACTCGGGATTGTTGGCGTCAATCAAAGCTTGCACGTCGGCAAGCGGCTGTTCGGTCATCGGCCTAGTCCGGCCGACGATGCCGTAAGGCAGGGGAAGATGCCCGGTTGTCAGTCTCATTTCGTCCCTTTCCAGAGCAGCGCCACTGCCATCAGCCCGAACACGCCAAGCACGGCAACGGTCAGTAGCATGGTGTCTCCGGCATCCATCTCGGCGTCGAGCTTATTGACATCGCCCTCGAAAGCCGGCACGCTCTTGGCCGCGGTCAAGATGGGCTTGGGCACGTTGACATCCACCGACATGCCCAAAGATTTAAACGAACCGAGACCGCTTTGCATCGCCAGCTCCTAGAACTGCGCAAACATCTTCATCGTTCGGCCGCCATCAGCCGAACCGTGTTGCTGGTAGCCATGCCCCACCAGCAAGCTCACCGTAGAATTCTGCATGTCAAACTGGTTGCTGTGCTTCCACAACGCGCTCTGCGCCTGAAGCTTGTAATTGGTAAAGGCGCCGCAATGCTTTCCGTTGATAAAGGCGTCGGCGCTGGTTTCATTCAAGCCGCAGCCGGAACGGAAGCCCACATTCGGCAGGCCGCTGGCATTACCGATGCTTCTGGAGGTAAACGGAAAAACTCTTTTCTGGTTCTGATGCCGCACCGGACTGCCGGGGAAGAGGCGCGACTTATGTTGAGGCCACAACATATCGCGGGCGTCAATCTGGTTGCTGGAATGACAGGAGTCGCTGGTGATGTCAATGATCACGCCAGGAGCAACCGTCGAAAGAATCTGGTGAATTTCAACGTTCGTGAGCAAGTTCTGGTCCGCCGGATTGGTGGCGTCCAGGTTGGTGTCGTGCGGACAAAGGGCGTCGGTGTAATCTCCGGAGAAGTCGCCCATAGCCGTGGCCGTGGTGCCGTGGCACGACCAGTTCAAGAGCAGGATGTCGCCAGAGACGGCGCGCGAAATAATGGTCTTCAGCGCGTCCACCCAGTTGGCCTTGATGGCGTCATTGTCGGTCACCGTGGTCAGCGCGCTGTCATCAAGATTGAGATTAGCCTTGTTCCAGTTCCAATTGTCGATGGTATCCTGGACGCAGCCAGACAAGTTGGCGTTGGCCAATTCGTATAAGTTGATTCCAACCTCTAAAGTCTTGATCGCCATATTGACTTCCTCCACTCCTGGGCGGCGAGGCCGATTCCTCGCCGCCCAAAAGATTTTTACTTTCCCGCCGCCGGAACTACGGTCGCTGGCGCGGCCGGTGTAGTGGTGACTGTAACAGGAGCCGGCTTGACCGCCACAGGAGTGCCGAGCACCCATTTCTGCGGCTTGCCCGTCAAGAAGTTAACCGGCACGATGTCCTTAGCCTTGAGATCCTTAGCCAAGAATGCATTGGCGCCATTAACCGCACCCTGCACAAAGGCTTGAATGTAAAGAATTTCGTTGGCACTCAACACGGAGCTCGCAGTCGGCGAAGTGCTCACAGAAGCATCAAGAGCGGCTGTGCCGATTTGCAATGCATCCACCACCACGGGATCAAGGCCTTTGATGAGAGTGGTATTCAGCATGTTAAAGACATCCGAGGCCACTGGCTGCGGATTGCCTTGAAGCCAAGCCAGTACGATTTGGCCATTGGTGACCGTCATCTGCGCGGCCTGCGTGGCTTGCGCGGAACTACCCTTTTGCGCCCATGCGTTCAAACCCAGGGTTACCGCGCCCTGCGTCACGCCCTGAATGCCCAAAGCCACCGTCGCCGGCGGGGGTGCATCACAGCCAGTCAACGCCAACAACAACAGCGGCACTGTTAGGAAAAATGCCAAAAGACCTTTTGCTATTTTGCACAGCATTGCCTATCCTCCTTCTACTTGCCGTTTATGAGCTTATCCGTTGCAGCCGCGGCATCGCTGCCGCACAGAGCTGCATGGATCGCCCGAGCTTCGTTCACCATCGACGCGACGAAAGCCTGATCGTCCGCAAGGTACTGTTTTAAAGTCGCCACATCGTTAGGCAGATTAGCGTTGCGCGCGGCGATGTCATTGGACGCCTTCAGAGTCGAGGCATGCGCCTCTTCAACCTTGTTCCTGGTTTCGCTTTCGCAGCCGCTCAGGATCACAGACAGCGCCAGCATCACTGGGATAAAAACTCTGGTTATTTTCACAGTACACCCCCTGTGGCAACCTTAACGCCCACTTGAGCCAGCACGGGCAGCAATTGCATGCCGAACTTTTCGACATCGGCGATGAACTGCTCGTGCGCGGTGACGTAAGCCTGCAACTCCGTGGCATTGGCATTCTTCAGCGCAGTCAACTCTTGAAGCGACATTGTGCCGATTAACTTCAGCCGAGCCGCTTCCTTGTTGCCGCTTTGAACCAAGCCGATGATTTCCTGGAACAGCTCCTGGCCGAGGCGCTCCAGCAGCGGCGCGTTCGAGGTGACGAAGGAGATCACGGTCGAGGCCGCGCCAGCGGTCTGCAAAATGTTCAGGGTCTTGGTAATCCAGCCCAAGTCCGACGCGGCAGCGGTGGAGTCGGTCGTAGTGGTAGTTGTCGTGTCAGCCATCACTCACCCGCCTTTTTAGAAAACAGCGCCGTCACCAAATCCCGAGTGTGCTCCTGCATCTGCTTGACCTGCTCGTCACTCTTCTTCTGCATCTGTTTGTTGCGGTAGTCCTGGTAGGCGAAAAAGGCTACGCCCAAGACGACCAAGCCAATCGCAACTCCAATCAGGATGTTAATGACCTGGCCAATGCGATCCTCGGTTTCTTTAGAGAAAACCGAGCCTTGAATCTCCACCGTGATCGTGCCCTTCGGGAAGACTATGGCATCCTTGGGCACGGTGACCGTTATCGGCATGTAGACGGCATGACTTGCCACCAAGCCGCGGTTGTCGATTTTATCCACATGGCCCATGCCGTCTTTTTCCACGTGACCGATTGAATCTTTTTCGCAATGCGCGACCGAATTTCCTTCCATGTGGGCTACAGAGTCTTTTTCAGCATGTGCGACCGAATCCTTCTCGGCATGAGCCACGCCATTACCCTCCACGTGCGCCACGCCATCCTTTTCTGTGTGGCCCACGCCATTACCTTCCACGTGCGCGATGGCGTCTTTCTCGGTGTGCGCAACTCCGTCGGCATCGTTATGGACATTGTCTCCCTTAGGATCGTTGTCCATGCAGCCGGCCAAACAAAGTAAGCACACACACAGAACGAATCTCATCTGCCAAGTTCCCTCAAAGCGGCCAACCCGGTCAACCCCGGAATCTTCGCTTTATTAACCGCATCGCTCGCAACCTTCGTCACCACAATCGTGCCCACCAACGGCGCCACAAAAGAAATTATCCGCGTGGCCAGCCAGCTCGCATGCTTGGCCGGAGGAACCACGGCCGCCGCAGCTTTCTTGGCCTTGGACTTCTTGAGCGCCTGCAACATCCGATAGCGCTCCGCCAGGCGGATGTCTTTGACACTGACTTTGTGTTTCCGCTTAGCCATTTTTCCGCCCAAGCCTTTTTAACCTGCGAACTAACTCGCGCCGTTTCGCTGGACTCGCAGCCCGCCACACCTCGTACTTCCTGCGCAGGGCCGCGGGAATGGGATTAGAATTAGCTCCCCGATTCAAACGAACCTGGTACACCTTAGGAGACTTAAACCCACTCCAGGCATGCAGTATCTTTCCGGTCGCGGAATACTCGCGTATGACTAATACGTCACCATCGCCAGGACCGGCATTATCAGCCTGAGCCGCGGCTTCCGCCTCCGCGTAAGTATCGAAAAATCCAATGTGTCGCGGAGTCTTGCCCCGGCCACCCCAAGACGTGACCGCCCACACCGAAAAGCCGTGACGACCACGAAGCTGAGCGTCGGTCTTGTTTACCTTATTTATACTGCGCTGCCTCAACGCGGCATAGGGCTGCCTTCCAGCACGCGGATACCGGAATGGGCTTTCCGGAGCAAACGCGGCATCGTATGTTGAGCGCGTGGCCTTGCGTGGCTTAGGTGACTTGGCACTCCTAAGCCTGCGAGCATAAGCCCCCATTAAGCGCGCATGCTCCTGAGCGGCAGTCCGCGGCCGGTATGATCTGCGCATCTTGGGCCTGCGGGCATAATGCTGAGCTTTAACCTTAACCCGGCCGACCTTAGACATCTTACCGGCCCTGCGCAAACCAGAGCGCCAAAGAGCCGCAACCCGCGCATTAAAGCGCCTCTCTCCTAGCTTGATAAAGAGCGCCTTATTCTTGCGTAGCATGCCAAGCAGGAAACTCTGGTATTTATTGTTTCTCTTAGCCATTTTCACTTCCGTCCCAAGCTGTCCAACTTTTTAAATGCTCCGAGCCCGCCACTCATCGCCGTCGACTTAATCCCCAGAACCGCGGCCTGACCGATGAGACTTCTCGCCGCCGAAACCACCAAGAACGAAACCGCCGAGTGAATGAACCCCTTGGTCTTTGGATTTTCCAAAGCCGCCGCCACCGTCTCAGGATTTCTGCGCCGCCGTTTCTTGCTCATACCGCGGAGCCTCCCTGTTTGCCGGCCGGCGACTGGAACGCCACGGCATGCACAACACCGTAACCGGAAATCCCGATCTGCCTGAATTTAACATTGGCCAAATTCAAAGATTCATTGGGCTGCAACTGCCAGGAGCCGTCGCTGGTGTACGCCGGGACCGCCGGGCCAGCCACATCGAAGGAGAGCCAGACATTGCCAGGACCTATGTTGCGTATGGCGATGCGGTTCATCGAGCCAATGGCCGTCCAATCCAAAGTGGCATTGCCATTGGCGGCAACCGTGCCAATCGAGGCGGCCCGTATATATGGAGTCGTCGGCGTGTATTGGGCGATCAACTGCTGCAAAATATATTGCAGGGTCTGATCGGAACCGCCACCGCCGCCGCCACCTTGGCCATGCTTGATCGGAAAATTAGCTGGACCCGGAGGCAGCGGCATGTCCGGAGAAGGCAGCGTGCGCCGAAGTTGCGGATTACTATAATCGTTTAAAGCCATTTGCTTAGCTCCACAATCTCACGGCCACCTGTTTGCCACCCAACGCCAAGTAGAACGGAGTGCTCGCATTGCCCGCGGTTTCCTGCACCTGCACCAAAAGCTTTTGACCAGCCATCACCGTGATTGGCTCAGGATAGCGGTAGGGATAGCCATTCTGTCCGAATAGCAGGGTATGCGGTATCATGTAATTGCTGCCGCGCGGCGCATTGATGATGCTTTCGCCCTTGGCCAAGTCCACGATGTTGACTGAAACCGCGCCGTTGACGCTAGGCCCGAAGGCGTAGCTCAGCTGATGGATCTCGAAGTTGTGCTGGTCCGAAATTGAGATCACAGCTTCTTGATAGCTCAGCGCATCCAACGTGACCACGCCCTGATCGAAGGTATACCAGCCCGGCAACGACATGAACTGCTTGGCTTGCATGCGCTGCTTGACGCGCGAAAGCGTTGGATCATTCTGGAGCTGGCTGTACTTGGCCGCCATCATGGAGAACTGAACGCCGTTGCCGCTATTGACATAGCTGTTTTCCGCGGAGATATCCTGCGCGGTCATCAGCACGGCACGGCCTTCGTCTGAGTATAAACCCTCCGGCAGCGGGTAGGGTTGGCCCTGGCTGCCAGTGATGCAATCGCGATGAATCCAGGTGTTCATTAGGTCGCCTGAGTCCGTCCCATTGGGACTGCTTAGGCGCATGGTGCTCATGTCGAAGCGTTTGATGATGTCGTAGCCGGCTGTTGCCACCGCATTAGCCGGAGGCGTGGTTATGGTTAAGCTGGTGTTGCTGGCGATTGCCGAGATGTTGAGATAGTTTACCACCGGGGGCAGGTGGGTATCTGAAACCTTTATAGTGTCGCCGACCTCAAACTGAGTGCTGAATTGCGTGCCATTGCCGGTGACGGTGGTCGATCCGCCAGCGATAGTGATCGTGCCGCTGCCCAAAGTGGTGATCTGGGTTTTCTTGGCGCACAAGCTCACCAGTTGCAGCGGGCCTTCGGCGGCCAGGCGCATTTCGGCCACGGACGACATCTGCAAGGGCAGGGGGATGGCAATCTGGTTGTTCGGCGGATTGGTGTCAAGAACAAAAGGCCGCTCGTAGAGGCGCTTTTTATTGCAGCCGATCACGCGGCCACCTCTATCGGTGAAGATGGTCTGCATCCGGCCAATTTTGTCTGGAGATCGCTTTAGTTCGTCCATTTGACCTTATCTCCGCACCGGCCCGATGGCCAAATTTTCCTGTGGATACCGCACCGGCGGCCGGCTTGTCCGCGTATCAAAAGGCTGCTCTGGATTGCCCGGGATGGCCAACTCGCGGGCAATCTCCTCCCACTCCTTGAACGGCGCGCGAATCTTCCGGCCGCGCAGGGCCAGGTAAATATTATTAGTCGCATTGATGCGATTATTCACGCGGAAGACCAAGCGGCGTCCAGCGGGGACCAGCAAGGGAACCGGCAGTTCTTGCGGAAAGTATGCATCGCCCGTGTTTGCTTCGCTGTCCATCACGCCATTGGAGAGCGTTTCATTGGTGTCGGGATCAATGATTGACCACGAGAAGGCTGCCGGATTACTGAATGCGTCAGATGATGTGGAAAGACCCAGGATGTGCGTGGCCTCGAAGTGGCCGTCATCGCCGGCCAAGGCGTCGTAGTCGGCAGTCTGGAGACCCGTCAGTGAAATGGTTTCCTCTGTGGTCAGCCAGAACGGATAGACGTACTGCCGCCGCGCCAGATACCGGCGCGCGAGAGAGAAAAGAATCTCGCGGTCGTTGGGGTAGAGCATGAGGTTGTTGGCCCAGAGGTAGAACATCTGGCCCCAGAAGAACTGGCGAAAGGTCGTGTTCTGGTTGGTCTGGTTATAGTACGTCGGAACCAAGACATGCCTGGTCGGCAGGAAGAGCGGCTCGGAGAGCAGGCCCGGCTGCTGCGCCCAACCGGAGAACAACTGCATGTGGACCGGCGCGTTCATAAATTGAGTCTTGTCGCCGAGGTCCTTCAGCATCAAGGTGTAGTTGGGGAAGTTTTCCGGCGGCCACGCTAGGGATTGCGGCGGCTGCATCAAGTTGTCGCGCATGACAATGCGGTTGACGAGCAGCGGATTGCCCATGTCGCTGTTGAAGAGATTGTTTTCCTGGATTGACCAACTCTGCTGGCCTATTGGATAGCCGCTACCTTGGCTTTGCGGCATGAACGGAGGATAGCCGCCAGCGCTCTCCGGAGCGGCGGAGGCATGCGGCAGCTTGAATTGGGAATCCAAAGTCGCATTGGCGGCCAGGCTGACATACCCGCTTTGGCTGGTTTGTGTTTCGTCGAAAGCCAGGGCAAAGGGCTGGATCTCGCGCCGCCACCACTTAGGCGTGACGGCCCCAGTTACCGGGTCGAAGCCGATATACTGCAAGATTTCATTGGGCTCGTCCATTGCCATTTTGATGCTTTCCTAAAATCGCTCCGCCCATGAACACACTAAAATCCACCAGGATATGCTCTGGCTCGTCCTGGCTGGGATGAAAGAAAAGATTTGGGTACGCATCTTTTAACTGCCTCTCAATCACCCAATCCCAAGCCAACCCGGTCAACACCACGAACCCCATCCCGAAACCCAAGCGACCCATCAAGTACCCACTCAGCGCATGCGCAAAAGTGTATTCATCTAAAAGGTCTTTATTTACATACGTTCCTAAAAGACCTTTTTTGTGCTCGTAATGCATGATCAAACCCAGCTGCGTATGATCTTTGGTCCCGAGACATGGCCAAATTTGGTAACCCGGAATGCCAGCTGGTCAACGTTGCCATGATCATTGACGTAAAACACATTGGGAAAGTATTGGTGCTTTTCCATGTCCCTGGCGCTTATCCGCAACGCTACTTTTAAATCGAAAAATTTCCCGAGGTATTTTCCGCTCCCCACAACGGAATACCCGCCGCGCACATCGGAGATGACGTAGCCGTCCGCCATCTCCTGCTTGAGATCGAAATCATCCTCTTCGTCTTCCGGAGGATTGGAGGCTTCGAGAAGATTATCCTTCTCCTCAAGCTCAATGGCCAGCATGTCAATCTCGTCCTGATTTTCCTTAGCCCAAGCACCGACTCTCTCCGGGAAGAGATCGGCATTCTCACCTCTGCGGCCAGTGCGCGCCTCGGCGCAGGCACCCAAGAAGCTGAGTAGGCTAGCCATGCCAGACTGTAAATCCCCTCCGCCCACGCCGCTCTTGAGATCGTCGTTCTCGTATTTAAACTTGGGCGTGTCGATGTAATATTTGTAACGGATGCGGCCGTCGCTGGTCTGCTTGCCGAATTCGATTGAAATCCAGGAGTCGCCAATCCGCACTGCCGGCAGCAGCCGAGCTGAGATTTCAAAAGGCGGATGGAGTTTCATGGGATTGCCGGCCGGCGGATTGCTGGCTGGGAAACGCTTTGGATGGCTCTCGACAAAATCTCCCCAAGAGCCGATAAGAAATTTCTTGGTGACGTTGTCGAGAATGAGCGTGGTACTGTAGGTGTCGCCCATGTTAATGTAGTCGATCTGGAAATTTTGATGATAGCTATCCACATACTCGCCTTCAACAGCCTCTTCTCCGTGACCCTTAAGCATTACATTGGCAATCAACATAATGGCGTGGTCTGGCTCCGGATCGTTATGGAATCCCTTAAGTAGACCCATTTCCTCGGCCACCTTTACCGGATTGACCGAACCATTCATCAAATCCTTAAGCAGGCTCGCGTCGGCCTGCGACAGCGCAAGCTTCTCTTGGAGTGCTTTTGCGGATGGACCTTGAAAGTAGCTCATCACCATCTCCCGCGCGGACAATGCGCGCTAGTAAGCCTTACCTTGGCGTTCAAACAACAGCCGCAACCGTCAGCGACCGGATCTCTACCGAGTCCCGCCCATCTGGGCTGGCCGCAGAACAGCAGCGGCCCATAGAGCGGGATATTGCGGACGTTCGGAATGGGTACACCCTGAGAGTCAACTTCAGGGCAAGTCTGGCAGCGCTGAAAGCGAATGGCAGCAATTTGCTCGGGAGCTTCGCCACTGGCGACGTCCGAAGCCATCTGGGACATGTCCACGCCCAGCGACCGCAAGCCAGCAAGAAATCCGCCAAGTCCCGCCATGTTACTGATCCCACTTTTTGCCGCCTTTTATTTCCCGAACTTTTCCGCAGATGTCACATTTCTCTGCGGGCGCGTCCATTTCGATTTCGCCTCTGCTGAGGAACTTCAAGGTGCGCCAGCGGTGGCAGTTCCAAAGCTTACAACTCAGCCACCGCGCAATCTGGGCGATCATCCGATCAACCGATGTTGGGGTAAGGGACGGCGCCTGCCGGCAACTGCCCAGCAGTCTGAGGCGCTACCACGGGAGCGGCAATGGGAGCCAGCTGACCGTAGTATTGAGGGTAGCCATACGGGTAAGCGCCCGCGTAGCCGTACTCACTCACGCACTCCGCGCCATTCCAGTAAGTGCCAGCGCCGCATTGCGGAACCTGGTTATACATGTACTGGTACGGGTTGTAGCCGTAGGCGTAGGGATTGGCCTGATATCCCTGGTAGCCGTAGCCATAGCCGCCGCCGTAAGGATTGGCGACTTGGCAGCCACCCTGGGTGTACTGATAGCCGGGAGGGCACATGATCGCGGCTTGACCGAGGCCATGAACGCCGGGCTTTGCCGGAGCCGCTGGAGGCACTGGGGCCGCAGCCTTGGATTCTGAATGCTTCAACAGCATGTAGGCCGCCACTCCGCCGCCAGCCAGCCATGCCCAGGTAGGAATTTTCATCGTCGTCTTCTCCTTTTCCTTTTTCTCATCCACCAAAAATTAACCCAAAAACTTAGAAACTGCTCTCGTATGCGGAAATGTCATCCACTTCCGGAGCCGGCCCGTAATTATAAGCCGGAGTAGAAGCTTGGTAAGCCGCCGGGTAAGCCTGCGCCTGATAGCCAGGAGCATAACCGTATTCGCTAGTCGCCAGCGGGTACTGCTGGTAAGGACTGTACTGCTGTTGGTACGGACTATATGGCTGCTGGTACTGAGTGTAGCTATAAGGCGTCTGCGGATAAGCGTAGGTATTAGACGGATATCCGTAAGGCGTCTGCTGGTAGCCGTAAGGATATTGCTGATACCCGTAGCCGTAGTTCGACTGTTGGCTCTGCATGCCTTGCACGTCCGACGGGCTAAGCGCCACCATGCCGTTCGGCAGGTTGCATTGCTGCGATCCGCCAGACGGAGTCATCCCGGTCGAAGGCGATAGCGTGCCGCCGGCTCCGCGGCAGGCCACCCGCAGCGCTTGATTGATGACCTTGATTTGCAAGAGCTGCGCGCGTGTCGCGCAGTAGGTATTGCCCTGCGCGTCCACGAACTTAGTCATATTACTCGGACAGCTGCCGCCTTGTGAGACATATTGGCCAAGGCCCTTCAAGCCGCCCTTCTTTTCAATGAATCTGTAAAGCAGATAGGCGGCTCCCACGCCACCAGCCACCTTCGCCCAAGTCGGAATGTTTGCCATCTTCGTCTCGCTCCTTTGTTTTTTCCAAAAAACCCAATCCACCAAAAATTATCCCGCGTTTGCGTAAGGCACGGCACCAGACGCTAAAACAGGGGTCTGGTTGTAGTACGGGTATCCGTAGATCGGCGAACATCCCTCGCCATCCCACTGAGAGCCGGGACCACACTGCGGCTGAGCACCGTATACGGAACCGTATTCGTAGCCGCCATAGTATGGGGCCGCCACTATTGGAGATGCCGCCACCACTGGCTGAACAACCGCACCTTGCTGAGCCACTATGGGCAGGCACTGGCCATTGTCGTAGATATAGCCAGCGCCACACGGATTGACCGCTGCCGCCACTGCCGCTGGAGCGGCTGCCGCAGCCGTGGTGGCCGCGGCCGCAGTCGCCGCCGTGCCGGCCTGGAGGGCAGCCCAGTAAGCCTGGAAGGAAGTGTTACTGCCCGCTGGCTGCGCCGCCACCCAAGTCTGGTAGGCTTGGTGAATGGGCGAGTTTTGCCAGTTGCTTTGGCCACTCTGCTGACCCTGCCAGTTATGGCGGTTCTGCCACCAACTCTGACTGTTAGGATTGGAAACGGCAGCCGTAGCCGAGACCGCCGGAACAGTCGCGGTCCCAAGACTGGCTTCCTGCTGCTGAATCCAGGCAACATAAGCGGCCCAAGTGGTATTGCTGCCCGCTGGCTGCGCCGCCACCCAAGTCTGATAGGCTTTATACAAAGCCCCGCTCTGCTGATTAGAGCGATTCCGCCTCGTGCCGGTTGTGTAGCTGGTGGTCGTCTGGCCCAGCGCAGCCAACCCGCCAAGGCCGGCAAAGTGCTTGGCTGCGCCCGCAGCCTTCCGAATGGCTTGCCGCTGCTTGTTTATCGCTTGATGTTGCTGTTGGCGAATGTGTTGCTGCACTGTCGCTCCCATTCCGAACATTGTGGCCCCCAATCCGCTTAAGTTTCCCGCGCACAGGCCGGTGACTGGATCAGGATTTGATCCATCCGGACATGTGCTAACATTAGCTATTGCTGCTGTATCGTCCGTAAGCTGCGTATCCGTCGGCATCTCCAGGTTTGACTGATCCATCGCCAACTGCTCGGGCGACTGGTATGAATACGGAGGGAGCTGCGGCTGAGGCCCGGCTCCGCCGCCGCCGCCGCTGTAATCTCCTCCACCACCGCTACTGCTGCCACCGCCAGTTCCCCCACCACCACCGCCGCCACCGCCATAACCGCCGCCACTTGGCGAGAAAGAGGGCTGCTGGGTTTGCTGCTGCTGTTGCATGGCCTGCTGAATCATCTGCTGGGCTTGGGCCTGAGTGAACGCGGGAGTTGAAGAACTGACTTGAGTCCCGCCACCACCGCCGCCACCGCCACCGCCATTCGTGACCGTCCCGCCAGTTGGCGTTGTTGTGCCTCCGCTTGGCGGCGTGGGAGTGGGAGTAGGTGTCGGATTGGGGTTTGGCGCAGGCGCAGGCGCAGGCAACGGAACCTGATTCGCCGGCATGACGCACGCCCCGCCCTTCCACTTGCCACCCGAAGTGCGGCAGTTCTTCTTAGCCGCAGCGGTGGTTTGCGCCTTGGTTAGCGTGGCTGCGGCTGCGGGAATCCCAGCGCCAGTAGTTGTCATGGCGGAGGCGGCCTGCGAGGTGGGCACGGCATTGCTGGCAGTCACCTGCTGTGCGACTGGCATAACGCATGCCCCGCCGCTCCACTTTCCACCAGAAGTGCTGCATTGCTTTTTGGCTGTAGCGGTGGCTTGATTGTCGGCCTTCTTAGTAGCGGCAGCGGCCACGCGGTTGGCCTTGTTAGTTGCCGCAGTTTGCTGTGCAGCCGTAGGGGTCTTGGCGACCTTAGCCGCCTTGCCTAGATAACCCAAAGAAGCTAATCCAGAAAACATGCTCTCGCTCCTATTCCGCCATGGCCACAGGCGCGTTCACCTGAGTGCGCTGTATCTGCGCGGACTCCCGAACGACGTTCGGATCTGTAACCGCCGAAGTACCCGTCATCACGGCCAGCCCGCCAAAGGTCAGCGCCAGCTCTAAATTTGTCGGAGAGTTTGGTGTGTAAAGGTTGCTGTAAATGCGCGCCTTGATCTGCGAGCGCGGCTCCAGAATGATCGGGCACGGCAGATAGAAGGGATACTGCCCCGTGCCAAAGCCGGTGTTGAGGGTGAAGGCTTGACTCTGGAAAGCGCGGCCCGTCTTCGTATCGGAAAGCTCGATGCGGAATGGCTCAGTGTCATTGGCGTCAACGTGGGTTGTCCCGCCCTTGATGACGTAGCCATAGATATTGAACAGAAACAGGGTGACATCGCCGGTGTTGGTGAAGAAGGCGTAGCCTAGATTTTGGGCTTGGCCGATATCCGGGATGTTGATGGCATTGTCGGACGTCAGCCAGTATGGATGGACGTAGACCTGGCGCCGGCGCTTGCCGTCAAGCTCCTCGCGCACGCCGGAGCGCTTGATAGATTCAAGCTGCCATTTGCGTCCGGTGAAAACCGGGAAGAAGGAGCAGCCGGCCGCCGTGCTGCCGTTGAAGAAGTTGAGCATCAAGCCTTGGTTGCGCTCCAGCAGCGGAGCCTCTTTAAGAATCACTGGCCGCTGGGACGAGCCGAAGACCTGGCTGATGGGCACGGGATTATTCATCCATTGCCGGCGGAAAGCCATGTCGGTAATCGTCACCGTGGTGCGATTATTGGCGTCGGTGCTGTTGGGCGTGTAAACGGAGTAATTCTTGGCCGTGGCGCCATTGCCGATGCCCGCGCCAAACGACAGCGAGGTATCGCTATTGACGGCGGCCACCGAGGCATTGCTGACCACGGCTCCGGTGTCGTCCAGGAAAATGAAGGTGTCGCCAACTAAGACTTGGCGCGTGAATGTTGTGTTCGTGCCGGTGACAGCGGTGCCCGCCGGGGCCACTGTGATCGTGCCGTTGCCGATGATGGGGCAGGCCGTGTCGCCATGCAAAGCAAAGATTTCGGTGTAGCCGTCCTGAGGGCCTTCCAGCAGCGTCGGCACCGAAATGCCAGTCCTGCCGGCAATGGCCGCGGCTGGGATTTTAACTGGAGTATTGGTGGCGGCGGGAACTACGGTGACGCCGCGCACGAACCGCCGCAGCGTGTTATAGTAAGTGTCGTCGCCTTTATTGATGAAACTTTCCAGCATTTTTACACTCCTCGTCGTCAACACTCTATCAAGTGGACGGCCCGTCTTTTTAATCTAGGTCTGGGGGCTTTGATGCCCCCAGACCCATGAACGCGATTGCAAGCAGTATTACAGAGGCTGCCAAGCCAGACCAACCGTGAACACCGCCATGTAGTAGGCGGCTGTTTCAGTCTGCCCGATGAAATTCGGGTTGACGGTGGCGGAGACGACGGCGACGGGCCAGTTCAACTTCGCATTGAACGCTTCGCCCGGTTTGATCTTGAGGGCGGCGCGGCCGAGGTTAAACTTGTAATAATTCGCCACGTGGCCCATGCCAGCTTTGGCGGTGCTGCTGTTGTTGATCACGGTGCTGCCTTCCAGGCCGATGCCCTGCGGCATGCGGATCAAGGGGACCTGGAGGTACGGCCGGCGACCGCTGAACGTGAACTGGAACCACGCCCGGCGATAGATGGCGCCAGCGGCCCTCAGGCCGGCTGTGCTATCCAAAACCACGTTAAACCCAAGAATGGAGAATTCCTTGGGGTAATCCAACATCGAAGACTGATTGATGTTGGTTTCGGCTTCCGTTTTGGCCGTACCAGTCACGCTCATCGGCTGACTGATGGCGCGTTGGTAGTACGTGATCGTGTTCGGGGGGCCAGCGAGAGCGCCGCCGCCAGTGCCGAACTCGTCAGTGTCATACAGCGGTTCCTGCAACGGGCGCAGATACGCCCGGTCCAAAGGGGTGTTCAACGCCAGAGGATACTGGCTGGGAACTCCCGCCATCACTGGTCCTGCCATGGTACAACTCCTTTCGTTTGGGGCGAGTCAGATCAGATCCACATGGTCCGCCAACTCTGCCCGACATTTTCTTGCGCAACTTCTTGGCGAGGCTTGCAATCTCCAAGCACCCCGAATCCGGGGCACTTACTGCTATGCGTTCGCGGCGATTTCCCGCGCCACGATGTCATCTTGCATGCCGGCCATCAGCGGCGCGCCAATGGGAGCATTGGGGCCAGCGGCCACGAAATCGCCCAGCATGCGCTGGTTCGGATTGGCAAAGTCGCCCATGCCGGCCATGATCGGAGCGCCGACCTGGCCGAACGTGGCGGCGTCACCCATCCCGGCCATCAGCGTGTTGGCTGATTGGTTCGGATTGGCAAAATCGCCCAGGGCCATCGTGCTCATGCCGAGATCCTCGGACCAGCCCTTGAGAGCCGGGCTCAACTGCGCGCCACCGACCCAAGCGGGCGGGAGCAGGCGGCTGAACGACGCCAGCATGCCACCGGCCAACACTTCCTTGGAGCGGTACGGCATTACATAGCGTGAAGCCACGGCGACCGCGCCGGCGACCAAACCAGTGGCGAGGAAGTCCACGCCGCGGCTCAGCCAGGATTCGGAATCCCGCTTCATTATCTTGGACACGAGGTTGTCGAGCAGCAGATTGCTGACGAACATTGTGCCCGCTCCGCCGACCACGACCGCACCGGCCATCTTCGCCGTTTCGACGTGGAATCCGGCCATTGCTCCTTGACCCAGGCGAGCGACCATGCCTTCAGGGTTGAAGCGATGGCGTCGGCTGCCGCCCTTGCGGTTACGACTGTGTTTGCGTTTTGCCATTTTCCTTCTCCTTCAAAAATTTCCCGTTATTCTCTCCAACCCTCACAATGGGTTGCAGCCGATTACTGCATGATCATCTCACTCAGGACGGCGCTGTCGGCGGCATTAGTCGTCGCATAGACCGGCTGAGCCGCGTTTTGGGCCGTTGGAATCATTGGATGTGAAGCCGAGGGCATTTGCAGCGGAGCTTGAATCTGAGGAGTGGAGACAAAATCCCCTAGATTGAAAGCATCGTCCAATTGGACGCCGCCCATGCCGGCGCAGCCCAGCGGGCCGCAGCCTTCCAGCTCACTGCCGGACAAGCCGCTCAGGTTGGGCTTCAGCGGGTCAATGATGCCGGTGACGCCGCTGGACTTGAAGCCGGCGTAGGATTCGGCGAACGCGCTGATTGCGGTTTCGCTGATGCCGCCGACGAACATTGAGCGGCCGATGGCGGGATCGAAGTAGCCAGCGATGGCTCCGATGATGCCCGAGGTGGCCACGCCGACGGCGTAGTTGCCGATGCCTTTTTTCACGATATTGGGCATGAAGCCCAGGCTCGGCAGCAACTGGCCGCGGATGTAACCATTGGCGATGGCGCCGCCCAGGATGGGCAACACGGCCACGAGGTTGCGAGGCTGAACGCCACTCAACACACCGATCTCACCAGCGGGCGGATTAAGCGCCGCCGCTAAAGCGCCGCCCCAATTACGCCGGTGGGGCCGATAGCTGAATTTTCTGCTCATGCCTTTTCTCCTTGGGTTCGCAGCCATTTCACCCGAACCGTACCATGCTTCGGCGAATCCGGGTTCCAACCCAGCTTCGGCCTTAGTCTCTGCCTTTTCCTCGGGATAAGCGGCGAAGCGCGGATGCTCCGCCCCCAAAGTTCCCAACGCGCCGCTCAGGGCCGCGCCAATTCCGCCAGGCGGGGTAAAGGTGTGGCCGCGCCGGCTTCCGCCGCGCTTGGACCCACCGCGTTTCGAGCCGCCCCGGTAATGCTTCCAGGCGGTCGAAGCCTTGCCTTTGTATTTCGAGCTGATCCGGCAGAAGCGTTTCTGCGCGCGAGCGATTTTCTTCGGATCGCAGACGATGCTGGAGATGAAGCGGCGAGCGCCGAGGCGCGCCCGGGCGACGGGCGAACGCGGCAGGCCGGTCTTCGAGCTCCTGCCGTGCGCGGCTTTGTGCATGGCATAGGCGTGGGAGACCGAGCCCAAAGTCGAGCGCGGATGTTTCTTCTTCCAGGCTTTGAAGAATTTACTCTTCGCAGCATCTTTGCGATGCTTGCCGCCGCGTTTCTTGGCGTGTTTCTTTCCAGGATTCGGCATGATCAACATTGTTCGTTACCTCCTGATCCAGTCCGTTGTCGTGTACGTTCCCACGTCATAGATGAAGTTGCTGGAGGAGCTCAACTTGCCCCCGTGGTCCGCGTACACTTTCGGCCACACCCCACCCTCATCATCGTGCAAATGCTGCCAGTGAAAGCCCGCCTTCGGCGATCCGGCTTGCTCCAACTCCTTGCTCGGTATGTAATCGGTCTGCGGCGCGTAGCCGACAAACCGCCACGGACCCTTCGGCGCGGACTTGCCGTTGAAAATCATGTACTGGCGTCCGTCGGGACGGCAGGCCACAAACCAATGACCCTTGACCACCGTTCGCTTTGCATCCGCATTCCGCGACTGCGCCAGATAAACCTTGGGCGTCCAACCCATGCCCGTGACAAAAACCTTTTTTCCCGGAAACATCTTGGGAAACTTGTCGATCCGCGGCGGGAACGGCACCCGCCAAAACTCTTTGTGCCGATTGAGAACCTTCCGCCCCAGAGAATTGCGCCGGCACTCCTCGTAAGTCTCTTTGTAATCCTTGGGCATCCAGCGCTTGAGATTGCGAGGATAAACGGGCGTGGGAAGACCATCCACCGGATGGCTGCGATTGGCAGCAATCATCCGTTTGCGAATCGCCGTAGCGGTTTGTTTGAGTCTCTCCCACGCCCTTCCCTTTCGTTCCCGCTTGTAGCGGGCCAACTTCTTCAACATCTTCGTGTAAGCCCGGGGGCTTACCGTCTTGGCACGAGGCTTGGATTTCTTTCGCCTGCGCGCCATGACGACTCCTTAGTTCGCGGCCAACTTCGCGACCATCTTGGCGGCGGCCGACATCCTGCGACTGCGCGGCATAGCCATCAGCTTAGCGCGAGTCTTGCTGCCTTCTTTCCAGACCTTTTTCACCAAGGCAGCACGAGCGCGCATGGCGGGTGACATTTTTCGTTTGGCTTTGTGAGCCTTGCGGGCTTTATGGGCGCGCTTGGCGGTGTGCTTCCTGGCCTTGTGGTGCCGCTTGGCACTGTGATGCCGACGAGCCTTGTGAGCGCGTTTCTTGCCGTGCCGTTTGGCGTGCGCCCGGCGAGGCAGTTTGCGGAAGCCCTTGTAAGGAATCCGGGTCCGGCCGTGATACTTGGCCGCTTTCCTCCAGATCCGCTTCGCGCGTTTCCGGTCGCCCTTGACCATTTTGACCAGCCGCTTGAACTCGCGCAGCTTGCCGTGATATTTCACACGGAGTTTGAAATTCCGACGTACTTTTCTCATGTTTTTTCCTTTCCACCGAGCCGGTACTGGATTGTGGACTATCGTCAATTCCGGCATCATGGCCTCTACTCCTTCCGCCAAAACAAACTACGCTAGCACCCCTCGCCTCTTCAAAACTTTGAAAAGGAAGTACAAACCAACTCCCGCCGCAGCCACTCCTCCAATAGCGAGCACTAAACCGCTCGTCTTTC
>Ga0181520_10002561_pt1 | contig 33462 bp, 19 predicted proteins | sample PEATcosm2014_Bin_29_FD_132451 | JGI IMG/M metagenome (GOLD analysis project Ga0181520, IMG submission 132451) | Peatland microbial communities from MTU Mesocosm Facility, Houghton, MI, USA - PEATcosm2014_Bin02_30_metaG | ecosystem: Environmental > Terrestrial > Soil > Wetlands > Peat | place...
CCTTCCTGATAAAGGAAAAACTGTCAACGATGTGCCCGGTCTAAACTGTCAGGGATGTCCCCGGCCGTACAACGCTGTGAACGGACTCTCCGCGAGGAGAGCCAGATTGAAGTGTAGCAGTATCACGGAAATAATATGCAAAGGACTTGCCGTCCAGACGTACGCGCTTTGCGCATGAGGTTGGTGGATTTCCCCGGTCCCCAAATGCGAGGGACCTGGGCACCCGGCTAGGTGACCTCTTGATTGAAATTGTTTGCTACTGCTACAATCCGGCCCATGAGCCAAACTACACAATCTGCCGACTTAGCCAATCAACTGCTCACAAGCAAGGATTTTTTTGCGCGCTCGACCAGGATTCTCGAAGAGTCCGACTCCGGCTTCCGTCCGAAGGAAGAAACGATGACCGTAGCGCAGCAGGTTGCGCACACGGCACAAACAATCGATTGGTTTATCGAAGGCGCATCACAGCCTGAAGGCTTTGATCTGGATTTTGAAAAGCACGCCAAGGCGATTGCGAAGGTGGTTTCTCTCGTCAGCGCGCGTCAAATGCTCGAAGCGGCCTATGCCGACGCGATCCACTTCATCCGTTCGCGCAGCGCGGAGAAGCTCGCCAAACCGCTGCCATCGGGTCCGGTCATGGGCGGCCAACCCATCAGTGACATCGTGTGGTCCATCGTTGAGCACACTGCGCATCACCGTGGCGCGCTAACCGTGTACTCGCGATTGCTCGGAAAAATTCCTCCGATGCCTTACGGCGGCTGAATCGATTCTTGTCGCTGTTTCGCGGGTGACCTACATTAACCACAAGAGGTGGGAACACGGCGATTATCAGGCTTCGACCTTCAGATAGAGGCGATAGTGCTCATCCTGGATCGCGGTGAAGGGCCGCAACGTCAGATTGCCGGCTCTAGTCTCGGCCTGCCATTCGCCTGATCCCGTCGAGAGTTGCGTGGCCTGCAAAACTTCCCGCCTGCGGATAATCGCCGGAATTTGTCCGACGCTGAAGAGCGCCAGCGGGCCATGCACAGGCGCCACAAGATCAGAGTGCTGCGGGTCCACGGCTTCCAACACGGTAGGCATATCGAATTCGATTTCGATGCGGTCGCCGTTCTTCCATGTGCGTTCAAGACGCGCGAACTTTCCAACCGCGGGGCTGCTCATGGTCAGCTTTCCGTTGACCGACACCGTGGTTTTGGAACCGGCCCATGCTGGAATGCGCAAAAAAACTGGAAACGCGCTGGGCTTTTCAAGCGAAATTGAAATTTCCGTCGTAGGCTGGTGTGGATAGTTCGTCCGTTGAGTTAGCGAGATGCGCTCACCGCCCCGCGCCCATTTTACGCGCGAAGGCACATACAGGTTGACATAGATTCCCTCAGCATCGCGGAAGTAGGAACTGATTCCGTAGTCCGCCGTAATCTGCGCAAAGGTTCCGGTGCAGCAAGTCCACTTATCCCGGTGATAAAACTTGGAGCCGTCGTTGTTATAGTCGGAGTAATAGAATCCATGACCATCCTTCTGAACCGGCTTGGCGCCCAGGATAGTGTTATAAAGAACCTTCTCCATGCTGTCGCCGTAGCGGCTGTCGCAAGTCACACGCAGCAGAGAGCGGGTGATCTTGAAGTGGCCGTAGGAACCGCAAGGCGTTTCAAAACTCGAATGAGTCTTGAACAGGCTCTTGCCCATCTCGCCGCTTTCCGGATCGCGAAATCTCTCATCCGGACCCCATCCGCCGGTGGCAAAGCTCTGTGTGGCGAGCAGAAAATCGAAGCCATTGCGCGCCGCGCGAAGATGCTTCTCGCTGCCCAGGAGAAGATACGCCTGCATCGCGCTGCTCAGGGCGTTCACATGGCTATAGGCGTGTTTGCCGGGAAGAACATTTTGCCCCGACGCCAATGGGTCGAAGTACCAGTCATCCGCCAGGAAGCGCGTAGCCAGATCGCGATAGCGGCTGCCCGCGCCGCGCTTATAGGCAAGAAACAAATTCTCCGGCAAGGTATACGGCTCATCCCAGCAGTAGGATTCATCGCGGTGCGGACGCGCATACTGCTCATCGCGCGACAAGCCTCTCGGCGGCAGATAGGGCAGTGCGGCATCGACCGTCGCATCCAGTGCCTTGAAGGCTTCGGGAACGCCGGCAAACTCATGCGCATCCAGCAGGCCGATGGAAACCTTGTCGTAGATATAGGCGGGCAGGCGGGTGCCGTCGTAGAACCTGGGTGAAATTGCGGCGGCATAGCCGCGCACCAGCCGCTCAACCTTGGCCTGCGTAGCTTTCGAGCCAGTCGCGGCATAGTCGCGAGCCAACCCGGAGAGATACTGCCCAAAGGTATGACCGGGAACAAAGCCGTGCATATTCTTCGGAGTGAAATCATCCGTCCAATCGTACCATCCGCCCATATCTTCGCCGGGAGCCGGCACTCCGGCGCGCAGCCGGAAAGGCTTGAGAAGCATATCCTCATCGAGGGCCTGATAGAAGGCGTGGTTTGTCTGGAACTGCTGGCGCATCGGCCCATCGAGCAGCTCGACATCGCCATACTGAAATTGGCTGAGCGCTGGAGCAATTGCAGAATCGCTGCCGGTTGCGGCAAATAGCGCGCGCGGTCTGGCCATCGAAGCGGCGGCAATGGCCGCGCCGGACTGAAGAAATTCTCTGCGGGAAGGGGACATTGCTGGCCTTCTTGGGAAGAAACAATTGGAGCGAACAACACAACACTGTCCGATCCTAACACCGCTATTGCCGCGTTGAGAAGAGAGGCGTGCGCGATTATGAAGTACGGGGTCTGGCTTTCGTGCATGAGGCGGACTACACTGTTGTTAGCCGTCATGTGACCGCGGCCCCATCAAGAGAGGAGGATGTAACCATGCAGGTAGCACTTCAGAATGTCGCCTTGCCCGCGCGGATGCGTCCCCCCGCGCCCATGTCGGATGATGAGCTGATGGCCTTTTCCGAGGCGAACAAGCCATGCAAGGTGGAACGGCTGGCTTCAGGAGAGATTCTGGTAATGACTCCGAGCGGTTACAAGAACAATCGTCGCGAGGCTTATGTCGTGGCCGAGCTCTTTGCATGGGCTGAGGCGGACGGGCGCGGAGAAGTCGTCAGTTCCAACGCCGGATTCAATCTGCCTGATGGCTCCACGCTCTCGCCCGATGCGGGCTGGGTTGAGTCGAGCCGCCTTGCTGCGTTGAGCGAGCGCGAACAGGAGCGATTTTTGCCTTTCGCCCCCGACTTTCTCATCGAGATTCTTTCGCCATCTGACTCGCTCACGGAACTGGACGCAAAAATGGAACAATGGATCGCCAACGGCGTCCGCCTCGCATGGCGCATCGATCCCTTCGGAGGCACGGTTGCTATCTACACGCCCGACTGCGCCCCAGTCATCCTCAACCGCCCAGAGATTGTCGAAGGCACAGAACCCGTCGCCGGATTTCGTCTCAAAATGGCGCGCGTTTGGGGCTGAGTTCCTGCTATGGCGGCATCGGGTCCCCAATCTAGAATTAGAAAGAAGCCGCGAAAATTGGACGCCAAACTGTGGTGACCTTATGAAGCAGAAGTATTTCGGGACCATTATCGGACTCGTAGTCCTGTCGGTGATCTGTTTCGTTATCTGCAAGTACCGTAGCGCAATATTTAGGCACGGCGAAGACGCGGCAAACGCGAGCTTAGAATCGTTTTTGCGAAAAGCCTATAATGCGAAGCTCAAAGACGGCGCTTGCAAGAAGCACGGAGATGCGTATGAGGCGAGAGTAGAGGCACTTACGCGAGAAGCTCATGCGAAGCTTAAGATCGGAACGAAGAAAGACGCTGTAATCCGCTTCTTCGCTGAAAATGGCATACCCATAACATTCACCGAAAATGAAGCATCTGGGACGGTCTACACGACAGGATGCTCCCCGATGGGCTGCGGAACAGACGCCGCGCTCCTTGGATTGCGCGTGAAGGTCGATGGGAAGGGCTCAGTCGCCTCTGAACCCGATATCGGCGCGCTATACACTGATTGCTTGTAGTGTGTCCGCCAGTTCTTCTCGCTGGGGTGAAAACCCGCCTGCCGTTCCTGCTATCCCAACTGGCTGATCTTCACCTGTAACTTCTCGAAGTCCACGGTGCCCAGGCCGCGTGCGGCGGCCATCGCGAGGTAGGGCATTTGCGCGGCGTCGAGATTCCAGAATGCCTTGGCTACATAGGCATCGATGGCGACAGGATCGGTTCCGGCGACGATGGTCTTTTTTACTGCCGTGTCCTCGACGTTGCCGCCGGTGGGTCCGTTGCGCAGCAGGACGCGGTAGCAATCCATCAGCGTGAGAGTGGGCAGCATGAAGTTGGCCAGATCGACGAGGCTCTGATGAATCTGCTGATGCAGCCGGTTGCGCTCGCCGCCGAGAATGCCGTACCAGTTCTTCATGCCCAGCGTTGCACCGGTCAGTTCGTGATGTTTGCCGATGGGCAGGTTGAAGATTTTGTCAGCCTCGAGAAAGGGCTTGAAGACGGGCCAGGTCTTCAGCACCACGCCGCCCATGTCGACCTCGCGAAATAGCTCGGGATCGGGAAGGATGACCTCAGCGTGCTCGGCGAGCGCCGCAGCCTGAATGCCGGAGCGATGGAAGCAGCGGCGGGCCTCGTTGCAACTGACATCGGTGACGATGACACGCTTGGCGCCGGCCTGCCAGCACTGGCGCACAACCTCGGCGACGAAATCGGGATTGGTGTTGGCGGCCTGCTCCGGGGTGCGGTCCCATGCGATGTTGGGCTTGAGAACAACAACATCCTGACGGCTGACGAAGTGGCTGATGCCGCCGAGATTTTCGAGAGCTTGAGCAACGAGCGCGCGCGGTTCGCCGTTTTGAACGACGGTCATCGTTGGAAACGCGTGATCGGTTGGAACTCGATGGTCGCGACGCGCCTGCTCAGCCTGCGCGGGAATGGGACGAGAGCTGTGCTCGCTGAGCCAGACGGCCGCGCCTGTGGCACCAGCCGCAACGCCGCCGACGCGCAGCAGTTGCAGCAGCGCCTCGCGGCGTGTGAGTCCTTGCGCTTGTCTCTCGCCGGTCATCCGCTCAGTTTTGTTCATCGCAATTCTCCCGGTCAAAGTTCCATCAAGTGAATTCGCTGTGGATCGTTGACGCCCAGATTGTGTGCGGCATCGGCAGCGGTGGCGATGTATAGCGGCGGACGGCCCGCGGCTTCCAGCGTTGAAACTCCCGCCTCGGCGCGTTTGCGCGCGATCATCTGCCACGCGGTGTGATCGACTGCCACGCGATCCTCGCCGACGATAAGCGCATTCGGTTGCCAGAGCCGCTCGGGGCGGAAGCCAGGCCCGCCGTCATACACCGAAGTCATGGCATCGCCAATGGTGAAGCTGACCTTCCGGCGAATCGCTGGAATGCAATTCAGATCGGCAACACCTGGGTTGCAGTGGTTGGCGTGGAGTTCATTAGGCTTCAGCACAACGCCATACATATTCTTCATCGAGAAGGTAACGCCGCAGAGTTCGTGATCCTTGAGGATCGGCAGATTGATGACCATCGCGCACTCGCGGGTGAGAATCTTGGAGAGCTTCACATTGGTTGCCGAGCCGAAGGCCAGCCCCTCATCCTCGTAGCCGCTCACATCGCTGCCGAAGACGCGAATGCGGCTGGGGTCGGTGTTGATGGTGAGTCCGCAGGCCTCGATGTCGCGCGCGTTGTGATCCCAAACAATAATTTCTCCGGGTTTGACGCCGGCCTGCTGCAGCCGCTCACAGATGGCCATCACCAGAGCAAAGTGTGTTGAGATGCCTTTGCCGCCGAGTCCGTTGACCTTGAGGCCGATCACTTTGCCCACCGGCACAATGCGCTTCCATGCCTCGACCGGCTTGGCGTGGCCGGTGTACGCGGCGATGGCGCGATCCAGCAGCGCAGACACGCGCTTCTCGTCCAATTGGCCGCTGGGCGAGTGCAGCGCCGCATCGCGCGCAACTACGATTTTGGATTTGCCCGCAGCAGCGTGCGAATCGACAGTCGAAGCCAGACCCAGTTTGTTGTTGGAGCCGAGCAGCACGGCTCCGGCGGCGGCGGTCTTCAGAAAATCACGGCGGTTGTTCATCTCAAAACTCCTTGGTACGCAGCCGACTCGACGGCAAATGATTTATTAAATTTCGATCAACTGAATCCGCTGCGGATCATTCGTTCCCAGGTTGTACTTCACGCTGGCTGCAGTCGCCAGGAAGGTTGTTGGACGGCCTACCGCCGCGAGCGTTTGCAAACCCATCTCGTCGCGCTTCCGTTCGATCATCCGCCATGCAGTGTAATCGAGCGCCACGCGATCCTCGCCGACGATAAGCGCGTTGGGATGCCACAATGTCTCTGGACGAAAAACAGGACCGCCCTGATAAATCGACGCCGTTGCGTCGCCGACCGTAAAGCGGAACTTGTCGCGAATCGCCGGAATCGAGTTCAAGTCAGCGACAGCGGGATTGCAGCCGTTGGCATGAAGGTCTCTGGGGTTCGAGATCGCGCCATACGGATTTTTCAGGGAGAATGTGACTCCCGCCAGATCGTGATCCTTGGGCACAGGCAGGTTGATCACGAAGTCGCACTCGCGCGTCAGTATCTTCGCGAGATGCACGTTGACCGCCCCGCAAGCAACCGGCTGCTCCTCATAGCCATAACCCGCCATGTTGCTGCCGATGCAGCGAATGCGGCTGCGGTCTGTGTTGATGGTGTAGCCAGCGGCCTCCAGGCTGCTTGAAGAATTCTCCCAAACCAGAATCTCTCCCGGCTTGACGCCTGCCTGTTGTAGCCGTTCGCAGATGGCCAGCGTCAGCGCCAGATGACTGGCGATAGGCTTTCCGCCCAAGCCGTTCACCTTCATGCCGATCACCTTGCCGACCGGCACAATGAGCTTCCACGCTTCCACCGATTTGTCGCGACCCGTGTATGCGGCGATGGCGTGGTCGAGCAGATTGAGCACGCGCTGTTCTTCCAGATGCCCGTCCGCCTTGTGCAGCGCCGCATCGCGCGCAACAACAACCCGCGACTTGCGCGGCTCCAGCGCAGCGGACACTCCCAGCTTGCTATGCGCGCCAAGCAGCACAGCTCCCGTCGCTGCTGCCTTCAAAAATTCACGGCGGCTTTTCATGGCAATCCTTTCCGTAGTTACAGCTTCGCTTCCACTGCGCGCGCCAGCGCAAGCAGCGCGGCTTGCGCATTCGGTGTGGACTCATACGCAGTGATGCGCACCAGAGACGGTCCTTTGCGGAAGGTTACGCTCTGCGCATACGCGATGCCCGCATCGCCCAACTGAATGCTCTGCGCGTCTTTGCTCTTTTGCTTTTCCAGAATTTTGCGCGCGCCCTCCGCGTCCTTCATCGTGTACACGTCCATCGTCGCCTCCAACTGCCCCTGGTATTTGTAATCGGAGGTTGAGGTCGTCACAACGCCAGCCGACACGTACTGCTCGGCGTCGCCGTCGATGTACTGCCACAAATCTTTCGCGGCAAAGACGCGTGTCTCGCTGGTCTTGTCCCAGCCCGCGACCGCGCCCGAGTTGGGAAACGGATCCACTGATTTTTTCTTGCATCCGGTGGTAGCAAAAACCGCGACAAAAAGAATTGCCGCAAAGACGAACAACGATTTCATGGAATGAAATTTCACTGCTTTTGTCTCCTTTATTTTCTGTTGAGTAAAATCTGACTGCTCGGTGAACGGCTTTCGCCAATACTCGTAACATACACCGCCGGGTGCTCCTGCAACGGACAGGCGTACTCGCAGGCGCCGCAGCCCACGCAGCGGCTCGGATCGACGCGCGGCTGTTTCAGCGTCTTGGTGTTGCCCGCCGAATCGATCACCTGTGCCTCTTGAACATAAATCGCCTTGGGCGAGACTGGGCACCACTCTTCGCAGACGATACAATCAATCGCCATCGCCCACGGCAAGCAGCGACCGCGATCATAAAACGCCGTCCCCAATCGAATAGGCTGGCTCGTTGCGCCTACGCCGACCACCCAGCCTTTTTCCTTCGGCGTAATCTGCCAGATTGCGCCCGTTGGGCAGACCTCGGAGCAGAGCACGCAACTCGGCTCGCAGTAGCCGATGCGCGGCACCAGCATCGGCGTCCACAAGCCTTCAATCCCAGCCTGTTCAAGCGTCGGATGCAGCGCCGTATTCGGGCAGACCTTCATGCACTCGCCGCAGCGAATGCAGCGCGAAAGGAACGCGGCTTCATCGAGCGATCCCGGCGGACGGAGTAATTTTTCGTGGCGGCTCTTGCCCTGGCCGGTGTTCGCGCGCATCAACGGAACAATCGCAGCGCCGGCGGCAATCCCCGTCAGCGCTCTGCGACGGCCCAGATTCGGCAAAGCGATTTCTGTTTCATTGCGGAAGAATTTGAAATTCAGGCTGTCATGCGGACAACTGCCCACGCAGTTCATGCACATTAAACACTCAGCCTTGTGCCACGGCGCACTGCCAATCGGATCGTCGCCACCCTGGCAGTTGAGCAGGCAGCGATTGCAGTTGTTGCAACTCGCCGCGTCCTTGTGCAGCCCCAGAATCGACCAGCGCGAGAGCGCGCCCAGCAGCGCTCCCAGCGGGCAGATCGCCCTGCACCACAGCCGCGTCACGCGCAGGCTCATCGCTAGAATCGCGATAAACAAAACGCCGAAGATCAGCCCTTGCTCGTAGTGCAGTTGGCGAAGATCAAGCACCGTGTAATGCAGAATCGTATGCAGCCATGTGCCGGTCGCTTTGATTGCTGCAGCGTGACTGCTCTCCAGCGGCGTCAGCACGGCGCGCGCGGCGGCGTTGATCGCCGGCAAAATCGACAGGCCAAAGGAGCGCACCAGAAGGCTGAAGGGATCGAGCCAGCCAATCGCCGCCGAGCCAAAGCAAGCGGCCACCAACCCGGCAATCAACACAACATATTTAACAGTCTGCCAACGCTTGTAGCGGTTCGACTCGATGCGTTGCTTGCCGCGCTTTGACTCCGAAGGCATAGTACCGACGAAGTGTTGCAGCGTGCCCATCGGGCAGATCCAGCCGCAGAAAAATCGCCCCAGAAAGAGTGTCGGCACAAGGATCAGCAGGCACCATATCAGCCCGCGATAGAGCGCGTGTCCAGCCAGCGCATTCACCAACGCGACCAGCGGATCCCACTCGAAAAATAGCCGCACCGGCGCGCGCAAATGAATTTCGGTATTTCCGCCGGGAAATAAACTAATCGAAGTAAAGAGCAGCAACCCGGAAAAAAGCAGCAGGAAGACAATCTGCGAAATCCTGCGCAACTTCGGCAATCTGGACCGGTTCAAAAATCGCCCCCACACGCGCGGACACTACCTGCACATGATCCATGATTCGCTCTTACGCAACCGCCGGACAGTGATCTGCATCACCGTTTGGCTAGTTGCGGCGGTCGAGCTTGAGACTATTGGCGCGGAGTTTTTCTCGCTCCTTTTCTTGCTCGCATTAATGCCTTGCTTTGAAAGAGCACAACTTCCAGGCTGCAGAAAAACTTTTGATTCCAGCCCGAATTCATCTCCGAGCCGTTTCTTCGTCCTTTGCGACCTGTGTTGCCACCGTTTTCTCGTTTCGTTTTCACTCCAGAATCTGTTTATCCGGCCTTCAGGCACTCAGCGGCCTTAACCGACCAGCGCATCAATCGGCTTCAGCCTTCGCAGGCGCATCAGGTTGTAGGCCGTCATGGTCAGCCGCACCAGGCTCCGCGGTGATCGTGTGTTGGCAGGTAGGCGTGCGCATCACGCAAAGGCCGCTCCCTGTTGGGAACGGCCTTTGTTGTTGAGTGAACAGTGGAGATAAAATCCGGCTCAGGCGACGGGCTGGGCTTCCTTCTCTTCGACAGGCTTGGCGGGAGCGATTGCGCCGAGCGGCACCAGGCCTTCGACCGGCTTTTCGCCGAGGACGTGCTCGCGATAGAGCTTGGCCATGCGGGCATTCTCGGTGGCGTCGAGCTGCTTGCCGTCGCGCACGCGAATCTTTTCTTCGCGTGCGTTCTTGGCGATGCCGAGTTCGTCAAGCGTGTGATTGGCCTCGGAGTTGACGTGCGTCATGTTCAGCGCAAGGTCGTGGCCGACGTGCTCCATGTTGACCTTCTTGCCGCCGGCAAAAATCTCATGGCGTCCATGCTCCTCATACCACTTGGTAAGAGTCGCCGTCATATGCATCTTCTCGATGATGTTGCGCCAGCCAACGCCGGTGTTGTAGGCACAGAAGCTGATTTCGCCTTCCTGCGTGGCGTATGGAATGATGCACTGCTCGGTGCGGCGGAAGTCGTAGTTGAACAAATCCTGGAACCACATTCCAGCGATGAAGAGGAAGTTCCAGCGATCGGCGCGGCGCTTCTTGATGTCTTCCAGCGTGCGGTCGCCCGTGACCTTGCCGTAGTTGGTGCCGGTAGCGTTGAAGGTTTTGTCCATCTTCTTCATCATGTCGGTAATTTTGAAGTGCGTCGGCGACATGAAGGGATCGTAGTTGCGCAGGAGAGCCAGCGCGAAGCCTGCGACCGAGAGCCACTTGCCGCGAGCGGCGTCGTTGACCTTGGCCAAGTCCTTGGCTACCTGATCCATCTTGAGGAAGGCTGTAACGGGCGCGGCCTCCTTTGTCTCCTTGTCGATCATCATCGCCATGCCAATGCCGCAGTTGGGATGGCATCCGCAACTGAGCTGGCCCCACTCGGCGCTGGGTCCGTGAATCAGATCGGCCCAGTCGGAGAAGGTGGACATGAATGAAATCGGGAACCAGTCGCGCTCCGGCTCGCCGAAGCCGACCTGCTTTTTAATGTCGTGGGCCATGTGCGAGAGCGTGTAGCGCTGCGCAAAACGGCGCTCGTCGCTGATGTCCTCGTCGCGGCCAGTAAAGCTGACCGGCTGGAAGCTGAGGAAGCTGATCTTCTTTGGATTGTCGAGGGCGAACTGAATGATGCGGCCGACCTGCTCGTTGTTGATGCCGTTGATTATCGTCGTCACTGGGACAATCTCGACGCCGGCTTCATGCAGATTGTTGATGGCTTGCAACTTCACATCGAAGAGATTGCCGACCTTGCGATGCGAGTTGGCGGCGTTGCCGATGCCGTCGAATTGGAGATAAACGTAGCGAAGGCCAGCTTCCGCGGCTGCCTTGCAAAGCTCCTTACTCTTGGCGAATTCGATTCCATTGGAAGCGGCCTGCACCGAGTTGTAGCCAACCTTGCGGCAGTAGGCGACCGCGTCGAGGAAGTAAGGCGAGAGCGTCGGCTCGCCGCCTGAGAACTGCACACTCATCTGCCGCTTGGGCTTGACGGTGATGGCGTTGTCGAGCATGGTCTTGATCTCGTCCCATGTCAGTTCGTGGACGAAGCCCACCTGATTGGCGTCCATGAAGCAGGGGTCGCACATCATGTTGCAGCGGTTTGTCAGGTCGATAGTCAGCACCGCGCCGCGCCCGTGCGTCACTGTCGAAGTGCCGTGAGCGCGCAGTCTCGCGTCGTTGTGCGAGCGGATGTCGCGGCCGGGAAAGCTCTCTTCAAGATGCTTGAAGAAGGGCGCGTCCATCGACATGATGTCTTCAAAGTGGCCATGCTTGGGGCAGTCCTTGACCATCCAGATTTGGCCGTCGCGCTCGATGATCTGCGCCTTGATCTCGCCCACCTTTTCGTTGAGCAAGACTTCGTAGGGCAGCTTGCCGTCAAGAATCTGCTTGCGAATCTCCGGCACGCACTTGGGACAGAGCGAGTCAGTGGTCCGCGGCCAGCCCAGCGGCGGCTTCTCCTTCTGATAGCTCTTCTGCAGCGGCTTGTCGCTCCACTTGGGCGTGAAGGAGGGGTTGGGACTGATGCGGTTCAGACGCTCAAAGACGACCCAGGCTCCCTTGGCCGCGTAGACAACGGCTTGCTCGGCATACTTGACTGCTTTGGACATGGTGTTAGTCTCCTCGAAGAAGTTGGTCGCCAGCGGCTTATGTGCCCGGCTCTATCCCAGCCGCGAAAAAATGGGAAGCCGACTGGGATGAAAATCCAGTACTAGGGTAACGGGTGGGCGCGGTCAAGCGAAGAGCGAAGCAGCGAATGGCGAATTTTTGCAGCGAATGGCGGCAAAGGTAAAGCGAACGGCTCATGCGAATCATCCCGGACAGGCCGTCTGTAGCGCCGGCCTCCAGGTCTGCTGTCGTGCGAGCGTCCTCGCCCGCACTTGACCATGATTCATTACCAAGTCATGTGGTCTGGAAATCAATCGTTCACCGTCAGCGTAAAGGCGGTCGTTTGTGTAAGCGAAGCTATACTTGATCGATTCGTATTACGAAAGCGTGTTTTCCATTTATCCCTGATTATATAAGAAATAGTGTGAACACGCCCTGGTGAATAAGTGATACGTTTGCGAGGGCAAGCTCAGTTTGCATGGATATATCTATCAGCTTTCCCCTATAGCTTGTCCTCTTTACAATTTCCGGATCCTAAAATGTCGTTTACTTCGGCTTGAGTTGGGATTATCGTAAGCCACCTCCAGTGCGGCCCCCATTTCTCACTCATCCCGGAGTTGCCCTCATCGTCGGCCAACTTCACATAAGGTTGCCCGATAGTTTGTTTAGCAGTTTGATGTCCGCCGCCGATATGGTGAACATAAGCCGCGCGTGTTACAACAATGCTTAGGCTTGCGGCGCGTGCCCGAAAGCATAGATCTTCGGTTCCTCCCCATCCATATTTGCCAAATCGTTCTTCGTCAAACAATCCGATAGACTCCAGCGCATCTCGGCGAATCGACACTGCCGTGCCATCGCACGCTCCCGTCGGAATGTTCCGCGGCTCCGGGTTGTATTGGTGAGCATCCAGCGTTTGTCCAGCGGCCAGTTGTTCCGGACGTTGCACAGACCTAAGATCATCATAACTAGCCGCAACGATGCTTGCCGCCGAGTGTCTTTCGGCCCATATAATTCCAGCAAAAAAGCTTGCTGACAAGCGAACGTCATTATTTAGAAATACAATGCGATTCCAAGAATCTTCCTGTAGCGCATTCTTGATAGCTAGATTATTTGATCGAAGCCAGCCCAGATTTCGGCCGGGGCGAATAACTATCTCGCCTGCGATCGCTTGATAATCATTGCTGTTGTCAACTACAACAATTCGTACAGGCTCTCGCAGGCAATCATTGACTACGTCCCAAGTCAGAGTATTGTTCTTGAATGTAGGAATGACAACTAGCGTTCGCTCTAACTCTTCGAGTTCGGCCAATGGCAACCAATTATAGGTCTGTCCGAACATATCATCTCCCAATTAGTCTTACCCGATGTCATTCCAGCGAGATTGCCAGTGGACGCGGCATGGAGTCATAGTAATGAAAACATTTGCGTCCAATATTGCATCACGCGCTGTTCTTCCTTTTGCAGATTGTACTCCAATGCAGTAGAGCGGGCCTTCTCTTGCATTGGCTGCGTTTGTCCATTCCGTATATCGATCACCGCTTGGGCAAGATAGTTGGCCGCTGTTAGTACATCACCGTCGTCCGCACGATAACAATTCTCGCCATTTATCATATACTCAAGAGCGCCACGCCCCGCGAACCCAACCACGATGCAACCAGACGCCATAGCTTCTATTGGCGGTCTGGCTAAACCCTCAGGAAATGTTGCTGTCAAAAAGATAGACGACTGTTTAAATATCTGCGCGACTGACTTATGAGGCAAGCCATCTACGGAAACAAACGGTATCTCCCTTAACTCTGGATACATTGACCGAAATGCTCCAAGAATTACTGAGGCAAGAGAATTCTTGCGCGGCATATAGGCTATTTGCAGTATCTTTTTTTCGTAAGGATGAAACAAGTCACAGTCCGTTCCAGAAACGAGTACATGAGCGTCAATCCCCATGGTCTTCAAGATAAATTCTCGTTCGTACTGACTACCGGCAATGGCCCGTGTAATGCCGTATGTTCGCCAGTCTTCGCCAAGCGGCAAGCAGTCGAATATAAAAGCCCAATTCAGCGCAATAACAACTCGATTAATCGGTTCCTTCGCGGCCAGCTTCATCAGTGATGTCATCACTTCTGGAATTACCAGGATATCGTCTTTCGGAAAATCCAAGCCTTGATCGCCCAAATAACGCACTGGCGCCTCTGTCTCGAACCAACTAATTTTAAAACCAGGCCAGGTGTGAAGAATATAAGCCTGAATTCCATGTTGATTAAGAATCTCTACGTGACGATAAAGACGACGCACGCCTCCAGAGGGAGAGGGATTATCAGGACAAGCATAGTAAATAGTTCTCGCATGGGACATAATACAAGACATCTCCATTTCTGCCATAGAGCCAAGCATTTCGACACTAAGATCTCACGCCACTTATCTCAAACTCACTGGCACTATTCGTTTCAGATTGGGGTTTGTACTGGCCATTTGCATCTTGGAAATGAACGAGTCTATCCTTATACCATGAAATTGTTTTTGTCAGTCCGTCTTGGAGTGTTACTCCTGGAGTCCAACCGAAGCGCTCCTGCCATATTGTACAGTTTATAGAAACAGCATAATTGTCAGCGGGTGGCTCCCCTGGCCGCATCGGAAGATAGGTCAATGTGCTGCTGCTCGCGGTCAAATTGATAACCGATTGGGCAAGAGCAGCAACTGTCGTCTTCTGGCCACTGCCTAATTGAAGCACAGGGGGCAAGGTTTCTTTGCATTCGGCAATCAGTCTCAGTGCGACCGCTGCGTCAGCAGCGTAAATACAGTCCATTATCTGATGACCGTTTCCGTAAATCTCTATAGGTAGATTCTGTAGCGCTTGAATGATAAAACTGGGAATGGCCTTGCGATAAAGGTCCGTGCGCTGAAAAGGACCATATGCATGGGTGAGTTGGACTGTAAGAATGTCTGCCCCAAACTCCCTGTGATACATCTTTCCAAAGCTAGATGCCGCGTTTTTTGTGATCATGTAGGAGTTATCCCACTGTGGTATGAGTCCAACATTGATAACTCGGCAGTGAAACTGCTTGGCGGCTTCGAATACATGAATGGCGCCTCTGAGATTTACATCGACAGCATCCAATGCTTTGTCGCAAAGGCTGTCGGTGCCGAGTATGCCAGCAAGATGAAAGATAACATCGGCATTTGTACAGGCGTAAAATAGGCGATCCATATCGCGAATATCGCCCTCGACGAATCTGACCTGAGGCACGGGAACACGCTCCAGGCCGTATACCGCGACCTCATGTCCTCGCTGCGTTAATTCATTCGCCAAGAAAGTTGCGATAAAGCCCCCACCAGTGATAACGGATTTCATTGAACTGCCTCCAGTCAGAGGTGAATACTGTCACTGTAACACTTCAAGCCCATCAGCAATAGCGGAGTAAAAGGCAATTGTAAACAATGTCTTCAACTGTTTCGTCCCACAAAATGCAGGAGTAATCCGCTGCGCGCTCTCACACTGGCGGGCGCTCACTCGCTATGTTGACGATGGACTGCTGGAGATCGATAACTCAGCGGCTGAACGGGCCTTGCGCGCCGTTGTGCTGAGAAGAAAAAATAATCTTTTTTGTGGATCGGACTACGGCGGCGAACGCACTGCCGCCATTTACTCACTGGTCGGATCGGACAAGCTAAACGGCCTTGACCCGGAACTGTATTAACGCACGGTCCTTGCGCAGATCGCCGAGTACCCCGTCAACCGCAGTGACGAACTGCTCCCTGAAATCTCGCCGACGCCTTACCGGTCGTCGCCAAAGCCGCCTGACATATGATTCCCGAAGCGTCCACTTAAAACAAGTGAACACTTCGGGACTCAGTCCTTACCCAGAGACCCACGCATCGCCCAACGGTCAAGAGGGGAAGACTACGCGTTTACGTGTATCCCGGAGCTTCAACTCTCAAGTCAGTGCGTCCTAAAGCAAGCGACGACTTGCATTGAAATCACCCGGACATACGACTCTGGTTTTGCCTTAATCCAAATTCAGCGGGTTCATGGAACGTCGATTGTTGTGACACTGTATGCGGGTAAGGTCAGCGTCAGCGACGAGCCGCTGACCGCCATTGTTCCAATGGACACTGGCGTTACCGGGCTTTGTCCCGCGGCTGTGGTCGCCGTGATTTGATACATACTGGCCGTGCCCGACAGACTAAGCCCGCTGATCGCTGCGACCTGACTCGTGTTAGCGCGATTGATGGCCACTAACACAACCCGGCCAGGCATTGTGCTATCCGTACTTACATAGACCATCACATTCCCTGGGTTGCTGGAGGTTGATTGCAGCAAAGTATCTCCGAAGTTCGAATTGGCGCCATCGAAATTACGGAATGCGCGGAAGCCCGCAAGCTCAAAATCGTAGCTTCCGCTCGGCGGCCAAAACGCGGCTGCGAAGACGCCTTGACTGGCATAAACTCCCAACTGATCCGCCTGCGCGACCGTTCCCGCGATGTTATTGTATCCGCCGGTCTCGTACTCGGTGATGGAGAGTTTCATCGATGGGAACTCAGAAGCGATCTTCGCTTGCAGCCGTCCAAGAATGTTGATGGGCGCGCCTCCCAGCACCGAGTTGAGCCACGCATTACTGTTATCGGGATCGGTGAACGTCGGATCCCAGAGATTGCGCGGAGCCTGCACGATCAACTGCATATCCGCATCCGACAACGACGCAGCGGTCATGCTGGTCACCCGTGTGCCGCTCGCGTCGTAGTCCTCTGGATACCAGTGGAAGTCATAGACATCCACCAGCGGCCTTCCATAGGTTGCTGAAGCGGTGCTCAGGGCCTGGAGATACATATCCGTGAACCAGTTGGCTCCGGTAGGAGTGGTGTCTGTGATTGCGGACTGCCAGTTGTAGATGCCGAGGAAGCCGTAATGCACAGGCCCAAAGACGATCATATTCGGGAACTGATTCTTCAGAGCCTGAGTTATCGTCAGAGTCTTGGCAATATAGGCGGCAGGCGTAATTTCCGTCGGACCCTGCACTTCCAAGTGAGTCGAGTTCCAGAGTTCCGGTTCGTTGTCGAGATCCACAAAAACCGGTGTTGATGTTGCGCCGTTGAAAATATCCTGCGTGGTGGAAAGCTGATTCATTGCCCACGCGAACTCGTCCATGTAGACATCGCCTGTGTCCTCGCCGTTGACCACAACAATGGGCGGCGTAGTCGTAAAGGGAGCGGAACTAACTGTGCTCTTCTGATCGACCACTACCTGGAACCTTGCCAAATCCGGAGCATTGGTGGTGCTGACAGGACCGGCCTCATCTGCTGATACCAGACCTTGCAACTGCACCGTCATCAGGGTAGCTTGTCCAGCGGCAATGTCGGCATTGATCGTTGGATACAATGCATATCCTGGAATAGTGCTGCTGCTCATGTAATCATCGCTCTCGTAGAGATAGTCGTTGCCTGCGTTGGAGGCGTTCGTCGTCCAGTTGTAGGCTGTCCAGCGATTGCCGCCAAGACGTTGGAGGGTTACTTGTGGAACATTGGGAATCCCACCGCTAACTACGTTGACTCCATAAATCCAGGGCGAGATCGGCTGGGTTATGGATGGATTGACGCTGATCGTAACATTTGCAGCCACAACGCCGGGTGTGGCGAAGACTTGAGCTGAGTTGGGACCGGCGCCAACGGAGTTCACAGCGGAGACCACATAGTAATAAATGGTGCCGTTGGTCAAGCCGGTATTAGTAAAGCTGGTACCAACCGACGAACCGACCTTCGTGTACGGTCCGCCACTCGTGGTCGACTGTTGCACATTGTAACTGGATGCAGTCAAACTTGCGTTCCATGAAAGCACGATCAGTTGATTGCCGGGTGTGGCTGTCAGCCCGGTCGGCGCCAACGGAGGATTGTTACTCAGCGCGCCGCAGAGAGTCCCATTCACGGCGAATGCCGCTGGTACCGCATTGGTCCCGTTCCAGGTTCCGTTGAAGCCGATGCCGGAGAGGCTGCCGCCGGCAGGGATGCTGCCGTTGTAGCTCTCGTTCATCACCGTGACCAACGCGCCGGTCTGGGTTTCCACGCCATTCCAGAGCGACGAAACTGTCTGCCCGTTAGCGAAGCTCCAAGTCAGCGTCCAGCTTGTCCAGTTGGTAGTCCCTGTGTTGTTGATGGTGATGGATGCTCCAAAGGCGCTGGTGTTCTGCGGCGAGATCGTGTAGACAACATTGCACGCTGTGCCAGTGCCGGAAGAGACGGTGATGCTCACTGCGCTTGATGTGCTGGTCGCGTAGCTTGTAGATCCGCCGTAGACGGCCGTCACTGTGTCGGTTCCCGCTGTTGCAAATGAGGTCGCAAGCGTTGCCACACCCGAACTCAATGTTCCAGTGCCGAGCGAGGTTGTGCCCGAATAGAAGGTCACTGTGCCGGTAGCCGCAGACGGCGAAACCGTGGCAGTCAATGTGACACTGGCTCCAACCGTAGGCGTGGTGGTGGATACTGCGAGCGCAGTAGTAGTGGCCGTCGGTGTTGCCGCGCTGACCGTCACGGAGACTGCGCTTGATGTGCTGGTCGCGTAGGTCGTCGATCCAGCGTAGACTGCCGTAAGTGTGTCGGTTCCCGCTGTTGCAAATGAGGTCGCAAGCGTTGCCGCGCCCGAGCTCAATGTTGCGGTTCCGAGCGAGGTTGTGCCCGAATAGAAGGTCACTGTGCCGGTAGCCGCAGAAGGCGAAACCGTGGCGGTCAATGTGACGCTGGCTCCAACCGCAGGCGTGGTGGTGGATACTGCAAGCGCAGTGGTAGTGGCCGTCGGTGTTGCCGCGCTAACCGTTACGGAGACTGCACTCGATGTGCTGGTCGCGTAGGTGGACGAACCGGCGTAGACGGCAGTAATTGAATGTGTCCCGGTCGTACTGAATGAGGTGGATAAAGCCGCCGTTCCAGAACTCAGCGTCCCGGTTCCCAGCGCGGTTGTCCCATCGTAAAACGTAACGGTCCCTGTGGCCGCAGACGGCGAAACCGTGGCAGCCAGGGTAATGTTGGCGCCTGAGGTGGCGGTTGTGGAAGAGACCGCGAGTGCGGTGGTTGTGGATGTCAACAACGTATTGCAAGCCGTTCCATTCACCGCAAACAACGTGGGAACAGCATTGGTTATGTTGTTCCAGGTTCCGTTGAATCCCATTCCGGTTAAGGTCGCGCCGGCAGCGATGCTGCCGTTGTAACTCATGTTATTCACCGTCACGTTAGCGCCGCTTTGGGTTTCCGTGCCGTTCCAGAGCTGCGTGATCGTCTGTCCGTTGGCGAAGGCCCAGGTCAACGACCAATTGGTCCACGCCGTGGTCCCCGTGTTTTGAATGGAGATGGCCGTTCCAAATCCGCCCGGCCATTGGCTGGAAATCGTGTAAGTGACTTTGCATTGAGCGGCGGCGCAAGGCGCGCCAGTGATGATAAGCAGAGCTGCGAATACTGTAAACAAGTACCCGCTCAGTCGACGAGTGCGGACCCGTCCACAGGAGGGAGTGAACTGCTGAGACATGGTTTCTCCTTTATGACACATAACCCACTCATATCCACATGGATAAGTGAGCCTTGGTTGGTAGCGGAATTGCTGATGAAGCACGCTTCACGCAAGCTCCAAGATGGAAAGGGCTGTGGATTCGCGGCATTCACTTCCACCAATCACGAAGTTATGCGCGAAACCACGGCCCTATTACTACTACAATCGCCAACCCGCAAAGCTAGTTTGATCAGTTACGCGGACTAGCGGGTTAGAAGCATTGTTCCCTTAGTCATTCGGGAACAACAGGTAGTACACTCCGTAGGCCGTGGTGATGTCGGTCTCGGCCCAGAAGCGGTGGAAGTTGAATACGGGAGCCGGCCCGGTGCCATTCGCATAGGCCATAACCGTGGCATACATCGGATCCGATTGGTACTGGGTCCGAATGCTGGCGAAGGTCGAACTCGAGTTGATCGGATCGCCGTTCGGCATCGTACCCTCCCAACCGGAAGGAACGTAGATCGGCTCGGTGAAATTGTTGTAGCTGGTGCCCGTTTCAGGAGCCGAAATGCCGATGGGATCTTTGTAGCTTGCCCATACATCCTGGAGCAGCGTCTTAGCCAGGTTGAAGGAGGTCAAATCTTGCGTTCCATACTTCGCAGTGGCGGCGCTGTAGTACAGCAGGGTCTTGCAGAGCGAACCGGTCAAGCCGATGTCCTGGCTGGTGCCGGAGGCGGTTACGTGCAGACCGGTGTTGACAGGAGCGTTCGCGACCGTGGTGCCTGTCGCCCAAGTGATAGGCTGGCCAGTCCAAGTCAGTTGATTCGGGAGCGAGTAGGTGGCGCCGCTGGTTGTGACAACGGATTCGGCCCACTTGACCCAGGGGTTGAGAATGACCGCCGCATTGGCGTCGCCGGTTACGTAATAGTACTCGGCCAAGCGCTCCATCGACCAGACTTGCATTCCGAACCACTGGTTGCTGGGCGGATTTTCGTACGATGGTGCGAAGATGTACGACATTCCGTAGAAGGTCGGCGTGCCGGCCGGAGGAACTGCGTACTGTCCGCCCCAAGCGTCGGGAGGATTGTCGAGGTTGCTGCCGCCGCCCCAGCTATTGGTTGCGCCGCCGGCGATCGCGCCTTCATCAGACTGGAGCCAACGGTAGAATTGGAGGGTCCGCTGGAGAGCGGTGGTCCAATCCGTCTTGGCGGTAGGCGAGGTGGGAATCAGAGCGGTGTCGGTGGACAGAGCATAGGCCGCCAACGCGTTCTGGTAGCCGAAGTGAACATCGCTCGATCCAATGCGCCAATCCCAACTTCCCACCGCCGGCAGAGCGCCGCCCCATGCGTAATACCAGGACAGCAGGTAAGCCGAGGAGTTCTTGGTGCCATTTTCAACCGGGCAAGAAGTGCTCTGGCAGCCCTGTTCCTTGAAGTACTTATCAAAGAACGAGTAGCGCAGATAGTCGCCCAGTTCGGCGCCCTGCGGGAGCAAGCCGGCTACGGTCGAGTTGTTGCCCGACCACTGCTGCGCCCAATAAAGGGCCTGTATGGCGCGCGCGTCCGCATCGGGAGCATCCGTGTACTTCCACTGCTGGGAATACGGACCCGAAGTGAAGAGGCTTAGATAGCCGCCATCGCTTGTATTGCCGTATTTGAAGTTATCCCATGAAGGCTGCGGAATCGTCAGCCACACCGACTCCATCGGCCCGCGCTGATACGAGTTGTAGAAAGAGGGAGCGCCTGCGGCGCCTGGTCCGCTCTCCTGGATGCCGTATCCGTACCAGTTGGTGGTGTCGAGGATCCAGTGCGCGCTGAACATATCCCACGTGTTGTAGGTGGTGTGCAGTTCGTCCGCGAGAGGATCCGTACCAACCGTTACCGAACTGGTCAGTGTGCACGGATAGCTGCTGGGGTTATCGTACGTCGGGCAGTAGGTGGCCGAGGAACTTGGATTGTAAGAGGTCATCGGCTGGTTGGCCGAGTTGGGAATCATGTACTGAACAAAGCTGTTCCATGCCGTCGTCAGCGGAGTCCAGTTGGCCGCGCTCGCGCCGTTCGACTGATCTTCGATTGCGCCGTACATCGAGGTCAGCCAGATGTAGTAGCTGTAAGTCTCGGATACGGTTTCGTGGCCGTAGTCGGGAGCTTCGATAATCAGCGTTTCCACCGAGTGATATGGAATGCCGAGCGGGCTGAAGTAGCCGTTCGCCGTGTTGGTCATATCGCCGTACATCTCGAGGAAGTTCGCCTTGGCGGTTGCAGCATAGCCGGTGCCCACCGTGAGGGTGACGGTGGTTGTAACCGGAGTGAGTGTGCCGGAGGTTCCGGTGATGGTGATCGTGGACGTTCCATTAGCGGCTGTGGCAGCTACTGTGAACGTGAGCACACTAGTCCCCGTGGTTGAGCTGGGAACGAACGCGGCAGTTACGCCGGTAGGCAGACCGGAGGAGGCACGCGTGACGCTGCCGGTGAATCCGTTGTTGTCTGTCACCGTAATGGTGCTGTTTCCCGTAGCTCCTGGAGCCACTGTGAGAGCTGCGGGCGAAGCTGCAAGAGTGTAGCCTGGAGGCCCTGTAACCGTGAGCGTAATAGAGGTGGTCACCGGAGTCAGTGTGCCTGAGGTTCCGGTGATGGTAACCGGAGAAGATCCAACCGCGGCCGTGGCGCTGGCTGTGAAAGTCAGTACGCTGGTTGTGCTGGTGACGCCGGGAGCAAACGTGGCAGTGATTCCCGCCGGCAATCCGGACGCCGACAGGGTTACGCTGCCGGTAAACGGACTAATATCCGTCACTGTAATGGTGACAGAGCAACTGCCGCCCTGGGGCATTGTGCAATTAATCGGAGAGGGCGCAATCGTAAAGCTCCCCGACGAGACGGTTAGTTGAATGGTTGTCGTAACCGAGGGTAGTGTGCCGGAGGTTCCGGTGATGGTGATCGGATAGGTTCCTGCAACAGTCGTTGCAGCGACCGCGAAGGTGACCACGCTTGAGGTCGTGGATGAAACCGGGCTGAACGTGGCAGTTACTCCAGCAGGCATACCGGTTGCGGTAAATGAAACAGAGCCATTGAATGGGCTGGAATCCGTTACCGTGATAGTATCGGTGCCGCTGGAGCCTGCGGCAATCGACAGCGTCGATGCGGAAGGCTTCAGCGTAAAGCTGCCTTGCCCGCCGCAAGCTGTTCCGTTGATAGCGAAGTTAGTCGGCACTGCGTTGGCAGAGCCGTTCCAGGTGCCGTTGAATCCTATGCCAGTGAGGCTGCCTCCGGCGGGGATGCTGCCGTTGTAGGGTTCATTGGTGACCGTTACGTTTGCGCCGCTCTGGCTTTCAATGCCATTCCAGAGAGACGAAACAGTTTGCCCGTTGGCGAATGACCAGGTCAGCGTCCAATTCGATAGAGCCGTTGCACTGGTGTTCTGGATCGTGAGAGCCGCGCCGAAGGCGGTTGAGTTCTGCGGTGAGATCGTGTAGATGACTTGGCAAGCTCCAGTGGGCGGCGTGCTCACTGTCAGCGCAATGGTTATAGGGGCGGTCAGTGTGCCTGAGGTTCCGGTGATGATGATCGGATACGTTCCAGTGACAGTGGATGCAGCGACCGCGAAGGTGACTACGCTTGAGGTCGTGGATGATGCCGGACTGAACGCAGCGGTTACGCCGGTTGGCAGGCCGGATGCGGTAAATGACACGGGGCCATTGAAGGGGCTTGAGTCCGTTACCGTGATCGTGTCAGTCCCGCTGGCGCCTTGGGCCACCGTGAGGCTTGCGGGTGAAGCTGCAAGACTAAAGCTTCCGAGGCCAGTTACCGTAAGTGAGATGGTAGCGGTTACTGGAGTCAGCGTACCAGAGGTTCCGGTGATCGTGATCGGATAAGTCCCCAGTACGGTCGTAGCAGCTACCGCGAAAGTCAGCACACTAGTCGTCGTGGCTGGATTGGTGCCGAATGTTGCCGTAACTCCTGTCGGCATTCCGGATGCTGCGAGAGTTACGCTGCCGGTGAATGTGCCCGTATCATTCACTGTAATCGTGTCGGTGCCGCTGTTGCCTTGAACAATCGACAATGACGTCGCCGATGGCGTGAGCGTGAAGCTGGACGCGGGGAGCACAGTGAGCGTAATAGAGGTGGTCACTGGAGTCAGCGTGCCGGAGGTTCCGGTGATGGTGATCGGATAGGTTCCAGCAACGGTCGTTGCAGCGACCGCGAAGGTGACCACGCTTGAACTCGCGGATGCAGTTGGGCTAAACGAAGCAGTTACACCGGCGGGTATGCCCGTTGCGACAAACGATACGCTGCCGGTGAATGTGCCCGTATCATTTACTGTAATCGTGTCGGTACCGCTGTTGCCTTGAACGATCGACAATGCCGTCGCCGAAGGTGTGAGCGTAAAGCCGGAAATTGGGACTCCGCAGGTCGTCCCATTGACTGCGAAGGACGTGGGCACTGCGTTGGTTCCGTTCCAGGCGCCGTTGAATCCGACGCTGGCGACGCTGCTGCCGGCTGCGACGCTGCCGTTGTATGGTTCGTTGGTTACCGTTACATTTGCGCCGCTCTGGGTTTCTATGCCATTCCAAAGTTGTGTAACAGTCTGCCCGTTGGCGAAGGTCCAGGTGAGCGACCAATTGGTCCACGCCGTGGTCCCCGTGTTTTGAATGGTAAGGGCCGCTCCAAAGCCTCCCGGCCATTGGCTGGAGATCGTGTAATTAACGTTACACGCGGTTTGTGCTGTTAAAGCAGATGCCTGAACAATCACTGCTGCCAGGATTATTCCGAACGTACGCATAAAACGGTATTTCATGGTGCGCTCCTTTTGTCTGACGCTAGAGGCTCCGCCCGAATGTCCGGTAACATACCCGGCCGGTCGGCCTACACGCCATCGGTGATAGCTAGTGGTGTAGCGTGTTAGTGAAAACATTGTCGGGGCAAGGTTCGCTCAAACTCATACGCATCCTTCGATTGAGCGACCGGCCTGATCAAGACACGATCCGCGGTTATGGCGTGTAAAACATACGGTTGACTGTTTAGCATCCATTCAGTCCGGAATCGGAAAAATGCATGTCGATTCCGGACTAAACAGGTGTGACTGGCAACGCCTGAGCTCATGGATGAAGCCGGACTACAACGCTCCTCCACGTTCCTGTTGCGCCTGCCATACGTTGCAGTAACTTGCTAGTTGACTGTGCAGGCCGTTCCGTTCAGCCAGATCGCCGTTGGTATCGCGTTTGTGACACTGTTCCAGGTGCCGTTGAATCCGACGCCTGTCAAGCTGCCTCCGGCGGGGATGCTGCCGTTGTAGGGTTCATTGGTCACCGTCACGTTTGCGCCGCTCTGGCTTTCAATGCCGCTCCAGAGTTGCGAAATTGTCTGGCCATTGGCAAAGCTCCAGGTCAATGTCCAGTTGCTTAAGGCTGTGCTTCCGTTGTTGATGATGGTGAGAGCCGCTCCAAAGCCTCCCGGCCATTGGCTGGCGATCCCGTAGTCAACAGTGCATGCGGACGCTCCAGTTACCGTAAGTGAAATGCTGATGGTCACAGGGGTCAGTGTGCCGGAGGTTCCGGTGATGGTGATCGGATAGGTTCCTGCCGCGGTCGTGGAAGCTACCGTGAACGTAATTACACTTGTCGCCGTCGCGGGATTAGTGCCGAACGCGGCAGTTACACCGGCAGGCAACCCAGTTGCGGCAAGAGTTACGCTGCCGGTAAATCCATTCTGGTCCGTTACAGTGACTGCGCTGGTTCCGGTACTTCCCGGAGACGATGTCACAGTTGCGGGCGAAGCCGAAAGCGTATAGTTCGGTGCTCCGGGCACCACGAGAGAGATAGATGTGGTAACTGGAGTCAGTGTGCCGGAGGTTCCGGTGATGGTGATCGGATAGGTTCCTGCTGTGGTCGTAGAAGCAACCGTGATCGTGACAACACTGGTCGCCGCGGCTGGATTAGTGCCGAACGCGGCAGTTACGCCGGTGGGCAGGCCGGACGCGGCAAGAGTTACGCTGCCGTTGAATCCGTTCACATCCGTCACCGTGATGGTGTCGGTGCCGCTAGCGCCCTGAGCGATCGACAATGTCGATACCGAAGGTGCAAGCGTAAAGCTCGGCGGCGGTGGCGGCGGCGGTCCTCCGCAGGATGTTCCGTTGATAGCGAAATTCGTTGGCACTGCGTTGGTGACGCCGTTCCAAGTGCCGTTGAATCCGATGCCTGTAGCGGTGCCGCCGGCGGGAATGCTGCCGTTGTAAGGCTCGTTAGTTACCGTCACGTTAGCGCCGCTCTGGCTTTCAATGCCATTCCAGAGAGACGAAACTGTCTGCCCATTGGCGAAGCTCCAGGTCAGCGTCCAATTGGTCAGGGCCGTCGTGCTCGTGTTTTGAATGGTGAGGGCCGCGCCGAAAGCCGTTGAGTTCTGCGGCGAGATCGTGTAGATGACATTGCACGCGCCGACGTTAGCAACGGTGAGATTGATGGACGTAGTAACTGCGGCCAATGTGCCGGAGGTTCCTGTGATAGTGATCGGATAGGTTCCAAAAGCGGTCGTGGAAGCTACCGTGAATGTGACTACGCTGGAACTCGCGGATGATGTCGGACTGAACGCGGCAGTTACGCCAGCAGGCAGGCCGGACGCGGCAAACGATACACTGCCGCTAAATCCGTTCTTGTCCGTTATCGTGATGGTGCTGGTTCCGGTGCCTCCTTCAGTCACGGAGAGAGTTGCGGGCAAAGCCGAAAGCGTATAGCCCGGCGCTCCGGTTACAGTAAGGTTGATTGACGTGGTAACTGCGGCCAGTGTGCCGGAGGTTCCTGTGATGGTGATCGGATAAGTTCCAGCTACTGTCGTTGCTGCTACCGTGAATGTGACGACGCTGCTCGCGGTGGCTGGATTAGTGCCAAACGTGGCAGTAACTCCAGTCGGCAGTCCGGAGGCGGCAAGAGTTACGCCGCCGGTAAATGTGCCCACATCGGTTACTGTAATCGTGCTGGTTCCGGTGCCTCCTTCAGTTACGGAGAGAGTTGCGGGCGAAGCCGAAAGCGTATAGCCAACCCCGGTCACCGTAAGAGAGATGGATGTGGTAACTGGAGTCAACGAGCCGGAGGTTCCGGTAATGGTGATCGGATAGGTTCCAACAGCAGTCGTGGAAGCTACCGTAAATGTGACTACGCTGGTCGCAGTGGTTGGATTAGTACCGAACGTGGCAGTTACGCCGACGGGCAAGCCGGTCGCGGCAAGCGTCACAGAACCCGTGAATCCGCTCAAGTCCGTTACTGTAATGGCGTCGGTGCCACTGCTGCCCTGAGCGATAGACAGGCTGGTTGGCGAAGGTGCGAGCGTGAAGCCCGATCCCGGAATGGTGACGGTGATGGGGACGGAGTTCGTGATTGTGCCGTTGGTTCCTACATTCGTTCCCACAATCTGAATGGGATAAGATCCAGCCGGTGTGCTACTCTGCGCGCTGAAGTTCGCAACAATGGTCCCGCCTGGCGCATTCACCGAAGACGGAGAAAAGTTGACTTGCATACCAGAGGGCTGGCCGGTAGCGCTGACCGATACGCTCCCCGTGAGGCCGCCCTGAAAGCCGATAGTGAAAGTGTCGGTGGGGTTGGTTCCGACCGGCAAGGAAACAGTCGTAGAAGAGGGAATAATTGTGAATGTGGGCGCAGAAACCACGGTGAGGCTGAGTGAAGCGGACTCCGTGGTCCCATCGCCGGATCCAATCACGATTAACGGATAGGTTCCGGGTATAGCCGTGGCGGAAATAGTAATGGTGAGCGTGCTGCCCGCGGAGCCGGTGACCGTTGCAGGACTGAAGGCCGCGGTAACGCCTGTCGGCAGTGGGGTGCTTTGACTCAATGCCAACGTCACAGCGCCGTTAAAGCTTCCAAATTCGTTGACAGTGACGCTGCTCGTCGCAGGCGTTCCCTGCACCCCGCTCGCCGAGGTGGCTGTGATTGAGAAGCCCGAACCGATTTGAATCACCGGATTGGCGTCCTCAACCAACTGTACAAACTCAGTCAGCCAGAAGGTGCCGGCGGGAGGCGGGTTCGGAATCGAGTTCACGATGGTATCGGCGCCGGCCTGCGGGTTTGCGGTCACAGGGTTGCAGTTCGGATCGCCATCCGTTGCAGTTACCCCTCCGTAAGTGCTGCCCGGATAGTTGCCGTCCGCCTCTCCAGGAGGCTTGACCCAAACATAAGCGCTTACGCCGGTGGTGGGAGTCACTGTCGGCGGCTCGCCGATGCCTACATTCTCCTGGTTGCACCACTGTCCCGAGGAATTGCGCAGATCGATCTTGCTTTCGTTTACAAAGGTGTCGATGACGGTGCTGGTGCCCGCGGCTGTCGGCCGCACTTGGTAGGCACTGCTGCCGCCGCCGTTAGCGGCAGAGGTGTTGCCCCATCCATTGCGCGAAGTGTCGATGAGGAAGCCAATCGTCGACGGAAAGCCGCCGCCCGGCGTATGCGCCTGACCACGCGGGTCGGTGTAGCCTCCCGAAACCGACGCCGTCAGAGCCTGCAAGAAAAAGGTTTTGTACGAGAGCTCATCGATTGCTGGATCCCACTGATAGAAGTCGCCGGTAAATATCCCGCTGGTAAGGTTGGTGTCGGTTTCCGGTCCGCCTGCAACCTCGTCCCAAACTATATACGGTTCTGTGAGAGGACCATAGTTGGCGGTGTTGGTGATGAAGCCGTCAATGGTGGCATATCCAGCCGACATTTGCTGTACGAAACTGCTGAAGAATGCGACGGCGTATGCTGTGTTGGAAGTCCAGCCGAGCCAGCCGTGGTGGCCAATGTCCAGATAGTTGTAGACGTTCGGCAATTGGTGGAAGGTGTTGGCCGCGAAGGTAATCCCCTGGTAGTACACGCCGGTCGATGGAATATTCTCGACGGGGGTGGCCGTTTGGGTCCAGTTTGCGGGTAAGCTTGCGTTGCTTACGCCGGCGTTGGCAAGTACGCAGTTGGCATCAGTAAAGCTGACGCCGGTGTTAGTAAGCAGGTTTGGCAGCGAGTCGTCCTCGATCACCAGCACGAAGCGGATATTCGGATTGGTCGCGTACTGCGCCAGGATGTTGTAAATGGGAGTGATGTAATCGTTCTCGTACTCCTCGATGCCCGTGCCTGTCAGGGCAGTAGTGTAGCCCTTGGGGATGTCGCCGCCGGCAATGCTGAGTTCGCCGTTGGATGCCAATGCCGCGCAATCGCGATCTGGAAGATCGTAAATCACCAACTGGACCACTACAGGCTCGGTGCCCTGTTGCTGGGCTAGCGCCGCGTTAATATGGCCCTGGAGGCCGAGGCGGCCGTTGTTTACCGAACCGCCGTAAATCGCCGCGATGCGGTCCAGCCAGACGAATGTCGGGGTGTTTCCTACCACAGCCATCTGGCTAGCGAGCGTGGACCCGGCAGGTTCAGCCGCGATTGCGGTACCAACTTCTGTTGTGTAGTCGGGGCTGGCGTACACCGTCGCGCCGACGTATGGGTTGCTGACGTGGGTTACCTGAGCGAAGACGCTCGGCACAGCGAGGGTTAGAAATAGAGCCGCGAGTACTGTAAAGTACACGCTCAATCGACGAGCGCATACACGCCCGCGGGAGGAGTTGAGCTGCTGAGACATGGTTTCTCCTTGTGCATAGCCCACCCACATTCAAGTGGATAAGCGCCTTGTTCAATGCATGATGCCGGTATTTGAAGACGCAACTCCGCGGCCGAGACGATCATCTCCTGTCCCGTAGTCTCAGCCGCACAATTTGTCCCCCGCTATAAATCAAAAAAAAGGGAAGAAGAACCTTGCTGCGTGTGAAAATTCACGAATGACGCCTAGTGACAGCAAAGAGAAGCAGCCGAGTTCCTAACGCTTTCCTTACGCTCCTTCAGCAGGCGATTCCATTTTCTTGTTCATGTAACCTCCTACTTGAAAGCTATCGAACCTCTTAGGGAAAACTTTGGAATCCAACATCCGCATCCCGGCCTCAAGATCAGCACGGATGTTAGGCATATGAATTGATCGCTGTATAGGGTTCATCTGGTATCTCACCGGCAGGTAAAAAAGATTAGGCTGCATCTTGAGCAACTTGTCCGGCGGTAAAGAACAGGTAAAGACTCCGATTGACAGATGCGCAGATTAAAGTCCATGCTGAAACATCAACCTTGGAGGAGGATTCTTATGAATTGCAAGAATTTTACGACTGCTGTTATGGACTGCAATCTCCGTATATTATCTAAGCAACAAATAGATGAAGAAGGCTTCTAGGAACTTGTTGAAACAGGATTAGATCCCTTCAGGCTTGACCTTCCAATTCATCGATTCGCTCGGTGAGATTCTCGATCATCTTTATGATTTCCGCATTGAGAGAGGCATTCAATTCGATGTAGTGCATGACCCAACAATTGATATACGAATAGCAAGCGAATCTCGTCTCAGAGTCGAAGCGCGGAAACTTTTCTCCGGTGAAGTGCCAATACAGGGCGGCGAAGACGGCAAAGAGAATCCAGTCGCGCATAACAAACTTCATTCCCGTTTCCCAATTCACTTCATGCCGTTGCTCCTTCTGCATCGAGATAATGCTTTTGCAGAAAGTCGTAGCCGTTGCGGTTTGTTGGCACAAACACGAAAGCCATCCGATTTGATTTCCCGGATGGCCTATAAAACGCTCATTTTACTAAAGGTGTATGGTGCGCCCGGAGAGATTCGAACTCCGCGGGTAGCTCATCCAGGACGCTGCACGAGAGGTTGATCGATAAGTCCCCAAAAATGTTCCCAACTGGATCTGTAGAAAATCAAGTCGGTCCACTTCAACTCTAGCTCCAGGTGAGTGATGCCGCGAGGATGGAACTCGCTCAGCTTGACTGTTCTGAAAACGCAGGGGAATGCACAAGTAGTAATTGACAAACAACTGGTGACTCGCCAGAGATGGACCCGCGCTACCTCTTTATCCTGAGTAGCCCTTAGATGAACGGGCGGCGATCCAAAATCAGCCTCAAGGGCCAATCTGTCACAATCTCCTGTGCTCCCAGGAACTGCTGAGCCTCCGCCGCAACGGAGATTGCGGCCGTGAGCGAATGTACTCCCCCGCTTGCGGGAAAAATCTTCGCGCGCGCCGCGGGGCTGTACACGTCCTTGCTCAGCGCGCCCATTGCCTTCCGAACACTCGCGCGAACGTCGTCAACGCGGTGCGCGCAATAGCGCAATGTGCGGGTCATCAGGTAAATAGCATCCAGCGTCATCCAGAGCTGATTGTTCTTGTCCCAGTATCCATCCTGCTGTTGCAGCCCAAGAACGCTGTCAATGCGTTTCTCTGGATACGGCATCCGCCGGTTGAAATACTGATAGATAAATGAGTAGTGAAAGGTGCCTCCCACCTGATCGATATCGCCGCTGGCCGGCTTGCCCTGGCCCATCAGCCCATTGGACGGATCGAAGAGATCGTCGCACGCGCCGAAGTACTGCGCAAACCACTGCGCGGAATTTAAGGCCGGAACTAAAGCGTAGATCGATCCGACGCCCGCGCCTTTGTGGCTGTTGGTATAAACGCCTTTGCGCCAATCCAGCGTCTGAAGAAATGCCCTCGGATTCTCGTACCTTGCTTCCGTCCGCACCACATAGCGCGGCGGAATATCCAATAACGCCATCGCGCCCAGCGCAAATGCCGTATTGTGCTCCGGGGAGAGCGTCACCGGATCCTTCTCGCGGAACCAGCCGGTCTGCGGGTTTTGAAATAGCTCGAAAGCATTGGCCCACTCCTCGCGCTCTTTTTCCGAGGGATGCAGCGCGCCGATTGTGTAGAGAACGCACGCCATATCCGCCACGCCATACAGTGCCGGCGTCGTCTGCCCCGTCTGCCGTGGGTAGTGTCCGGCGCCGTCAGGCAGGCGGATCGAAGGCTCGAAGTCTTCCTTGATCCAGCGAACGAACTCGCGCAAATCGCAGGTTGGCCCTCCGCTGGGCTTCGCCTTTTGGGCTTCCTTCACAGATTCGGCGGTTGCATTTTTAGGCGCGGCTAAACCGAGCGCAAGGGATGCCGCGCTACCGGCGCACAACTGAAGAAAGGCTTTGCGGGAGTAACTGGGGACAGTCTCCGTTGTTTTCATCTGCTGGTCCTCTTTCGCTGCCAAGGGTTCAGGTTGCACATTTCGGTACTAGCTGAGCGCAGTGTTATGGCATTGGGGAATTATATAGGCGCCGGATAGAGCTAGTAAAAGCGGGCATTCAATGGGGTTGACCCCTCGGCTGAGACAACCGGATAAACCACTGTTGGATTTCAATAAGCCTTCTATTATCTATTGTTTTATCTTTAGATTCAAAAGGTTAGATATGGTGCGCCCGGAGAGATTCGAACTCCCGACCTACTGGTTCGTAGCCAGTCGCTCTATCCAACTGAGCTACGGGCGCACGCTGCTGGTTTCATGCGAGACCGCTTATAGAGTATCAGGGAAGCGGCTAAGGACGCAAAACGCTGAAAAGCGCATCCTTCCTCAGCAAGGATAACAGAGTTTATCGTGGTAAACAATCCCTCCGGAGGTTGCTAGTTGTACTTTGACAGTGCGCTCACGAAAGGAAATTTTCTGCGAGGAACGGGCTGTGATCACTTTTCAGTAGTGAGTCGAAAGGAGTTGGCCAGTTGGTCGGGTTCTTCGACGGCCAAGCGACTGGCCAGAGCGACGAGCGCCAGCAGCAGCCAGGTGGAGCGGCTCTCTTCGACTGTGGCTACCAGCGATGTGATGGCCCAGACCGTGAGCGTGAGCGCCAGCGCCCAGCGGAGCGGGCCGTGAGTTTGCATAATCGCCCAGACGGCGATGGCGAGGATGGCAGTGGCCAGAAAGAGCGCGCAGAGGCCTCCTGTGACGGCGATGGAGAGCGCGGTATTGTGCGCCGTGTCGATGGACGAAGTGCCGGCCGCGTTGACGAATGTTCCCGCGCCGGAGCCGAAGATGGGCGCGCGGACAAAGGCGTGCCAGCCGGCGGTCCAAATGTTCAAACGCTGGTTGAGATCGCCACCATGAAGCTGTTCGGTGATGGTGGCGAGGCGCTCAAAGGTGCCATGCGGGACGGTGAACCAGAGGAGCGCGGCCAGCGGCGGCAGAGCGAGAGCGGCGACCAGCATACGGCGCTGATGGCCTATGACGAAGAGAATCGCAGAGCCCACAAGGCCGACTACGGCAGCCAGAAATCCGCCGCGCGAGGCAGTGAGCAGAACGGCGGCGAGACCCAGCGGCAGGTAGCCCACGGCCAACAGTCGCCAACGCCTGCTGCGCTCACTATCCACCAGCAGCGCGGCCAGCGGGAAGGCAAGACTGAGAAAGCGGGCGACATCGTTGGGATCCTGGCCAGAGGCGACAAAGCGAACCTGCTCAGAAGCGATAGCATCGGCAGAGAGGAAGTTGGCCAGGGTGAGCAGCGCCAGCACCCAGGAGCCGGCGACGGTGGCCCGCAAGAGCGCGCGCAGATCAGCGGCGCTGGCGGCAAACTCCCAGACTAGCCAGACGATGATGAACTCCTGAAAGAGGCCGCGCAGATTGATTGCGGTCGCAGACGGTTCGATGGTCCAGAAGAAGGTGCAGCAAAACCAGAGAAAAAAGGCCAGCGCCAGCCACTGCATGGGGCCGGGCAAGCGCAGGCGGCCCGATTGCAGCAGGGCGGGAAGGGCCGCGAAAAGCAGGAGGATGCCGATGAAACGGGCGATGTTGCCGAAGGGTTCGCCCAGCTCCAGGGAGTACTCCCAGGGAATGGCGAACGCGAAAAGCAGCAACAAAAGCCAGGTTATGCGGCGCATAAAGTTGTGATCTCACACAAAGCGGGATTTCGAAACGCGCTCTGCGGGATTACCAGAGCTTATCATTTGGCGAGACCTTGCACTCTTTCACCGGCTGCGGGCGCTTGCTGGGATCAAAGTCGGTCTCCCAGCATTCGTCGAGTACCGAACAGTAACAGGCGTGAAAGCTCATATCCGCTTTGACTTTGTCGAAGCCTTGGAGGAGTTTATAGTCAGAGCCAAGCGGTTTTATGGTCATGAGGTTTCTGGTATCGCGCGCCGGCAAAACGGTTCCCGATACATCGCCAAAGAAAGATTGATACTTGCCTTTACCCATATACTGCGCGCAACAGGCTTTCAATATCGTATCGTTC
>Ga0181520_10002562_pt1 | contig 33432 bp, 27 predicted proteins | sample PEATcosm2014_Bin_29_FD_132451 | JGI IMG/M metagenome (GOLD analysis project Ga0181520, IMG submission 132451) | Peatland microbial communities from MTU Mesocosm Facility, Houghton, MI, USA - PEATcosm2014_Bin02_30_metaG | ecosystem: Environmental > Terrestrial > Soil > Wetlands > Peat | place...
AGTACTACAGTTGTAGATTGCGAGATCGGAGGGAGCAGAGGCCTTCAGGCCTCTGAAATTGATACCAAAATGTTGGGCCTTTAGGCCCGGGCCTTTGCCAATCTCAGCCGAAATCCAGATATATAACTGTAATACTAGGAGGCGGGCTGTTCGCTCAGGATCGAATGCCGGCCGTATCCTGTCCGATGAATATCGATCTTGTTGCTGCATAGGAATAGGAATTGTTGACAACTTTCTCCCTGCTGAAAGACCATTCCTACCCAGGAGATAAAGTAAGATGAAAAATTATGTACCAAACCGCTACACATCGTCATCGTCTCGCGGAATCGCCTTTCCGCGTTTGCCGGTGGCGCTGTTCAGCTTTGCACCCCTCATTCTAGCGTTGTCCTTCGCGGCATCCGCGCAAACCGCAATCGACGTCAACGGCGCAAAAGGCGGCAAACAGTTTTACGGAATCGGCGCCATCAGCGGCGGCGGCGGCAACAGCCGTCTGCTTTACGACTATCCCAGCACCCAACAGTCCGAGATTCTGGATTATCTCTTCAAGCCCGGTGTCGGCGCAAACCTCCAAGTCTTGAAGGTCGAAATCGGCGGCGGGGCAGACTCCACCGACGGTTCCGAATCGAGCGTCGAACCCACCCAAGGGGCTGTCAATTGCAACACCGGATACGAGTGGTGGCTGATGGCGCAGGCCCAGCAGCGCAATCCCAACATCAAGTTCTACGCTCTGGCTTGGACCGCGCCCGGCTGGATCGGCGGCTGGTGGAATGCGAACGCCATCAATTATTTGGTCTCTTATCTGAATTGCGCTAAGTCGCATGGGTTTGCCATCGATTATCTGGGCGGATTCAACGAGGACGATGGATACGGCAACGCCGCGTGGTGGCAGCAGTTGAGATCGACTTTGGACAGCGATGGATTCGCCTCGACCCTATTTGTCGGCGGAGACCAACTCACCTTCGGCATCGCCACCGCCATCTTGTCCGACTCCTCTTGGGCCGCGATTATGCCGATTCTCGGCATTCATTACCCCTGCTTGCCCGGCAACACTCGCACCTGTCCGATCGCCGGAGACCCCATTGCCTCCGGCAAAGTCCTCTGGCAAAGCGAGGGCGGTTCCGCGGACTACAACGCAGGCGCTCCCGCCGTCATTCGATCCATCACACGCGGATACATAGACGGCACTTTGGTCGAGTTCACCAACTGGCCGATCGTTGCCGCCGTCTATCCCGGTCTTCCCTTCGACACGGACGGCCTGATTGTGGCCAATCAACCCTGGTCGGGCTCGTACTCGGTGGGTGCCACCGCTTGGGTCATCGCCCAGGTAACGCAGTTCACGCAGCCCGGCTGGACCTTCATCAACGGAGCCAGCGGCTACCTCAACGGGAACGAGCAGAACGGAACCTACGTGACGTTGAAGTCGCCCGATGGAACCGACTACTCCACCATCATCGAGACCACCACGGCCACCGCGGCCCAAACCGTGAAGATTGCCGTCAGCGGCGGATTGTCGACCGGAACCGTGCAAGTCTGGGCCACCAACCTCGGTTCCGGCAACTCGGCGGATTGGTTTGTGCGGCAGCCGAGCGTCGCGCCCAGCGGCGGAGTCTATTCGCTCACCTTGCAGCCCAACTATGTCTACTCGATCACCACCACGAGCGGACAGGGAAAAGGCGCATCGACCAGCCCCGCAAGCGCGGATTTGAGCCTGCCTTACTCGGATAGCTTCGGTGGGTATGCAACCGGTTCGGAGGCTAAGTACCTGGCCCAGATGCAAGGAGATTTCCAGAGCCAGCCTTGCCAGGGCAAATCCGGCAACTGCATCGCGCAGATGAGTCCCGATGCGCCCTCGCTTTATTTCTATGGCGTGGGCAACCCCTGGGCCGTCTTGGGCGACACAACTTGGACCAACTACACCGTTTCCGTCGATGCTCTCCTGGAGCAGGCGGGCACGGTTTACCTGGCCGGCCGGGTCGCCGATGCCGGCCTTGTCAGCCCTGAAAGCAAAGTCCCCGACGATTTCGACGGATACTCCATTCAAGTTGGCAACGACGGCGAGTGGTCGCTTCTCTGCGATCTCATCGGCAATAACTCCACCACGCTGGCCAAAGGTTCCGTCGCCGCTCCTGGGCTGGATGCATGGATCGCGCTGTCCATGACCTTCAACGGTTCCAACGTCAGCGCGAGTGTCAACGGCGAACAGGTTGCGAGCGTCGCCAACTCCACTTACCCGGAAGGACAGGTCGGCATCGGCATCGGGGCATGGCAAACCGCGCAGTTCTCCAACCTCAGCGTAGCCCTCCCCAATAGCGCCGCCGGCTTTACGCTCACTCCCTCGGCGGCGACGCTCTCCGTAACTCAGGGCGGCAGCGCCACCGACACCGTCACGGTCACCGACGTAAACGGATTTGCCGGCAGCGTAACTCTCGCGGCGACAGGCCTGCCAAGCGGAGTAACCGCCACGTTTGCAGCCAACCCCACCAACGGCTCCAGCGCGGTTACCTTCACGGCAGGCAGCGCGGCCGCCGCCGGAACCTACGCGGTGACCATTGCCGGTACCTCCGGCGCATTGACTGAAACCGCTGCCATCGCGCTTACAGTTGCCGGTCGGGCCGCACCCACTCCCATCACGCCCTATCTCCAGGTCAACGGCGGAACGTGGCAGGCCTCGAACGCCGCCAGCGTAACTCTGGGAGCGGTAGTGAACCTCGGCCCACAGCCGGCCGGCGGCGGAACCTGGAGTTGGACCGGCCCCAACGGATTCACCGCGACCACACGCCAGATCGATGGCATACCCTTGACCGTCGGAGCCAATGTCTTCACGGCGACTTACACCAGCGCCGCCGGAGCCATCGGCAAAGAGGTTTTCACGATTTCGGTCGCCGGCGGTTGCGGCGCAACCAGCCCGATCGTTCCCTATATCAAGGCGGGCGGTGCGTGGACCGAGGAGTCCGCCGCCACCGTAACTTCCAGTGACGCCGCGGTGGACCTCGGCCCTCAGCCCGCCAGCGGCGGCGCCTGGAGTTGGACTGGCCCCAACGGATTCTCCTCCGCCTCCCGCGAAATCGATGACATCCCGTTGACCGTCGGCCCCAATGTCTATACGGCGACTTACACGGTGAACGGCTGCGCCTACACGCAGGGGTTCGCCATCGCCGTCCAGTGAACGGGCTATCCCAGGTTCCGATTCCTGACCTGGGATAGCGGGGGACCCCATCCTTCGCTTGTTTCTGGCGAAGGGTGGGCCCCACGAATCCCTCGGGCGCGTTAGTAACTATCCCCCGGCAGAGCCGGGGTATTGCCCAAGGGACTTATATCTGGCCAATAGCCCGGTCAAACCCATCTCATGCGCGAACGAAGGGGGTAGAAAGTCGCAATCTCAAGCGGCTCTCAGGCGGACGGGGTTGAATTACTCGGTGGCAAAGACGCGGGCCAGCCACGCGGCTTTGGAATCGGCGTCAAGAAAGCTGGCGTGGAAGGAGTTGGCCGCGAGTTGGCGCAACTCCTCGCGGGTAAAGCCCAGTTCGGTGTGCGCCAGCAGGTATTCGTTGGCCAGGTCGGAGCCGAAGAAGGCCGGATCGTCCGAGTTGAGCGAAACCAGAAGCCCCCGCTCGAAGTAGCGGCGCAAGGGATGCGCCGCAAGCGATGGACAGATGCCGGTACGGAGATTCGAGGTGAGGTTCATCTCGAGCGGGATGCCGCGCTCCTTCAATTCCTCCATCAGATGATAGTCCTTGACGGCGGAGAGGGCGTGGCCGATGCGTTCGGAGCCGATCGAAAGCGCCTCGCGGATGGCCTCGGGGCCGGTGGTTTCGCCGGCGTGGTTGGTCAGGCGCAGGCCCGCTTCGGCGGCCTCGGCGTAGAGCTCGCGGAACGGCTCGGAGCCGGCCCGCCGCTCGTCGCCGCCCAGGCCGATGCCGACGATGGAGGGATACCGCGGGCGCAACTCGGCGGCCTTCAGGAAGACCCGCTCGGCTTCCGCCACGGTGAAGTGGCGCACCGCGTCGAATATCCAATGCACGGAGAGGCCCAGTTCGCGCTCGCCGCGCTCACGGGCGCATTCCAGGGCGGCAAAGATCGGCTCGAAGGCCGCCGGATCGTGGTTGCGCCAGAGGTAGATGACCCCGACGGCGATAAAAACCTCGGCGTGAACCACGCCCTGCGCGGCCAGACGCTCCATCATGCGCCAGGCAATGAGTTCATAGTCTTCCGGCTCCGTCAGCCGGCGCGTCACGGCGCGGAAGGCATCGAGAAAGCCGGTGAAATCGGTGAAGCGATAGAGCGTCGCGGCCTCCGCCAGCGTGAGCGGCTGGGCATCGTGGCGCGCGCTCAGTTCCACCAGCGTCGCGGGCAGAATAGTGCCTTCGAGATGCAAGTGCAGCTCGGCCTTGGGCAGGCGGCGAATGAAGCGTTCGATGTCGTTCACATCTTCAAGTCTACCGGGCGGCTGTTCTACATGGTGACCGGAAGCGATCGAGGCATATGCAGCCGAGCGATGGCCGGACGGTCCGACGCGGGAAACGAAGAGTCAATGGCATCGACCGCTCCCTGCGCGGTTGCTTGCCGAAGCCCGGAGGACAACGCTCGGTTTGGAGTGTCAGCTATCTGGCATGGCTCGATAGAATAAGAGCGATTGCATCGGTCGCGCGATCCGCGGCGAAAGCGGGCGCAATCGAACGCTGTCGGGGCATAAGACCGCGATGGAGAAACTCAACCGAAGGATGAAAGGTTTGGCCAACCGTTTCTGTCGCGGTCCCAGGCGCTCAAACTGTTGCCAGACCTCCCGCCAGCACACCTAGCGGCGCAATCGCCACAAGCGCAAGTTGATACCAGATCGGCAGCCTGCCCCGCGATTGCAGGGCGCTGAGCGCGGCCAGCGCCAGCACAACCATTCCCAGCGCCAGCGCGTGAATCAACGGGTTGGCGGCCGCGACGGTTGCGGTCATGTAGCCGCCGGCCGCGCCGGCCAAAAACGAGGCGCCGAGGTTGACGAATGCGTAACCGGTCCTCAGTCCGCCCTCGGCGCTCACCCAGCCGGGCGTCAGCCGGGCCAGCAGCGCCGTTACGGCGGCCACCAGAAGGGTTATGGTGGCGAACCCCGCCGTCAGAGCCAGAAATGCGCGCAGAATCACCACGGCTTTTTCTCCGCTTCGGGCTGCGCGCCCACCGCGCCTTTCCCGATCCGATCCAGAAAAGCCCGCGACAGCTTCGACTCTCCGGGATCGTTTTCGCCGTGGATGGAGCATAGGTCCAGAAACTCGTCGCACAACGGATTCCGCTCTTCCGACTGCGCAAAGATTGTCTGCAAGGCCAACGCCAACTCCCGCAGCCGCCCCGCCTCTGGCCACGCGCTCCCCTCCGCCTCTCCGCCCAGATGCTCGTAACCGGCAAACAGGCCGCGCCGCCCCCGCGCGCACTCCTCCAGGCAGGCCAAAAGCTGCTCGCGAAAGACTTGCGCCAGCGTCTCCATCTGTCCGGATTCAAGCTCGTCTTGCGGTTCCATGAAACTCCCGAACGGCTGTTCCCTCATCGATCCGCATTGAAGGGCAAAGGTTTTACCGGTTGCGGAAAACGGAGAATAAAACATCCTCGTCAATCATACCTCTGTGGATTGCAAGCCGCGATCGCGGCATCTTCGGCAAGGCTGCGGTCTCTTGAAGCGACTTCAAGATCGTTGCCGCTTTGTATTCGGTCTACGATATTCGCGAAGATGCCATCAGTCGGGATTGCAACCGGCGGCAAGGCAGGGCGTTTGAACTGTATCGTCCGTGGATAGGCTCTCAGGCCGCCTGTGCCGAAGCCGTCTGCGTTTTCTTTCGCTCGTCGATCAGCCATTTCCGAAATACCACGGCTGGAACCGGGCATCCGAAGAACCAGCCCTGGGCCAGAATGGGCCAGCCCGCCTGGGTGAAGTAACTAGCCTGCTGTGCGGTTTCGATTCCTTCCACAATCACTTGCAGGTTGAGCGCCTCGGCCATGGTCAATATCTGCGGAAGAATGGCCGCGTTGGCGGCGTCAGTGCCGATTGCCTGGGCGAACGGCTTGTCGATCTTGATGGCGTCCACGGAGTTTGCGCTCAGATAGGAGAGGCTCGAATAGCAGGTGCCGAAGTCGTCCAGCAGTACGCTGTGCCCCCGTTCCCGAAGCTGCCGAATCGTCTCCATCACCGCCTCGTTGCGGGCGCTTGGGCCCTCCGCGATCTCGATCGCAAGACTTTGCGCGGGAAGCGAAATCCGCTTCAGCGATTGATCGAGCATGGGAAGAAAATGGGGATCGGTCATGTCCGACGCCGCCGCGTTGATGCTGACGCGAAAATCCGGAGCTTTGCCGAGTTGCTCTCCCAGGTCCAGCAACACCTGGCGCACCACAAGCTTGGTGATGGCCCCGGCAAACCCGTGCGCTTCGGCGACAGGAACAAAAACTTCGGGACCGACCTCATTGCCGTCCTCGTCGGTCCAACGCGCCAAGGCCTCCGCGCCCACCGCGCGACCGCTCACCGTATCGACGATCGCCTGATAGAGCACCCGCACCCTGCCAAAGCGAATCCCGCGGCGAAGCTGCCTTTCGATGCTTCGATTGCGCTTCTGGAGAAACGCGAAGAGAAATCCCATCCCCAATCCAGCCAGCCCGCCCGCCAGAGCGCATCCGGACAGTATCCAACGCCCAGCCCGCAGCGCCTCCGGTATCGAGATCGACTCCGTCGCGCAGTTCGAGGAGCGATCCGAACAGAGGGTGGCGTGGACTGTGGCTTCCAAGCGCGACGGGCCGTTGCCGCCGACTAAGTGGCCTTTGGCCGTGTCCTGTCCTCGATTCGATGCGTCGGCCACCGTAATTGTCGATTGGATCGGGGCCGGAACCCGTTGCGCATCGATATACGGGCTGAAAACGATGTACGAGTCCCCGTCCTGCAGACTGCTCACGCGCAGATCGCCCACCTGGAACCGGGCCAGCTTGGTGTAGACCCTGGTTCCGTCCGATTGGATGAAATCCGGCTCCGGCAGCGCGATGGGCGCGCTCAGCCTGCCCAGCATCGCCGAGCACACGATCCGACCGTCGCGCACCCGCCCGGCCTCCTTAAGATACTCCGAGAGAAAGATCAGATTGCGAAACGACGCGATCTCCTCATCCGAGCAAAAGGGCAGCGACGTGGCGCGCATGGCGGCCAGCATGGCGCGCGATTCCACCGATGCCGAATCCGCCTCGGTCAAGGCTTGCGCGGCGTAGTGACGGAGCTTGCTCACCGTCATTTGCAAGACCGCGGCACGGCCGGCCAGATAGCCCATCGCCGTTCCGCCCGTTACCGCCAGGAACGTGACTGCCGAGGCAGCCATCTTGATCTTCTTGACAATTGGCATCGTCCATCGACCTATTCGACCGTGAGTCTTTGCCGTGCGGCAGCAGCGGGCGCTCCGTACGGCATATTCGCTTCATCGGAGCGATCCGCGGCGAACTTCACAAAAAAATACCGCATACAACCCCCGTCCGACCTGGATTCCCCAAACGGAGCGCCATTGACCGCAGGCAACCGGCTTTCCATCGCCTCGCCCGCCTCGAACTCCTTCGTATGCTCGATTGCACTTTCTTAAGCCAGCCGGCTGGCGACACGCAAGATGGAGTGCCATCGGATGCGTGATGCAGTCAAGCGCCCAGTGCGAAAAGACCATGAGGCCCAAGACTATCCCAATACGCCTCCGGCGCCGGAAGCGGCGCGCCAGCCAAAAGGCCAACAGCCCGAACAGCACGGACCAGACTAGTACTACAGTTGTAGATTGCGAGATCGGAGGGAGCAGAGGCCTCAGGCCTCTGAAATTGATACCAAAATGTTGGGCCTTTAGGCCCGGGCCTTTGCCAATCTCAGCCGAAATCCAGATATACAACTGTAGTACTAGTGTCCTGAGTCTAAAGTTCATTGCAAAACAAACCTGTCATCCTGAGCGGAGATTGGCGCGTTTTTTGCGCCAAACGCAGTCGAAGGACCCGCGTTTTCACCGCCGAATGATTCAACGAACTTCTGATTCACCACACTGGAAGCCATCAATTGATCCAACTCCTCGGTCAAAATAACGTTCGCGCCGGCATGGGAGCACCTCAATCTCGAGTATAAAAAGATTGGAAAACTTCGCCAAGTTCGGAGTCTTCACTGCTCGAAGCGCGACTTGGCCGGGACCATCCGCTGATGCAGGATGCGCGCGATGCGAATTCCGCCCGGTTTCAGCCGGTAAAACACGACGTGCTTGCCTTGTTCGTGTCTGTGCAATCCAGGACTGCTGGAATCGCAGGCGCGGCCCATTCGCGGATTCTCCGCGAGAATCCGGAAACGGCCTTGCAGGCCGCGAGCATACCGGACTGGTGTTACGCCTTGTCAGTTGCTTGACCCGGTGACGTAGGTCGGCGGCCTATGCCGCGAAACGCGTCCAAGTCATCCGTAGCCAGCGCGCGCACCCGACCCGCCGCATTGCTGAAAGACGCTTCAACCTCGGTCAGCAGCGCGGTCCGCGTTTCTTCGCCCGTCTGCTACGCCTTGAACGCGGCTAACTGCTCGGCGGAAAGCTGGTTGCCCTCGGCATAACTCAACAGCCGGTCTACAGAGCGGGCAACATGGCGCTGATGGAAGGCTATCGCTGGCAGAACGAGCGGTTGCGTGTGAATCTCGGCATCGGTCAGGCCGGCAGTCCATGCGGTCAGGTCTCCGAGCGCCAGATCGAGCGTGTGCAGCACGGCACGGCCCACTGCTGAAACTTCGGAATGGGTGCCGCGTAGCCAGGGTTCAATGGCGGGGGAAGTCACTGGGGAACTGGTCATGGGTAATTCCTCGTTAATGTTTTTTCATTTATTTGCCGGAGACCCGTCCACTCCTATGAACGGCTTGTAACAACAATGGAATCAGTCGTCGTTTGACGTTCATTTTCGACATAACTCGCGCCGCGAGTCGGGCTGCTCGGACAAAGCTTATATGTTTTGATTCGCAAGCCTTCTATCGTATTTCTTGATGAATTCGATCGTGTTCTCGTATTTCGCCTTTTCTGAGGCGGGTGCGGTTTTCAGCATTTCGTCCAAATCGCCAAGCAAGGGGTTGGAAAAGTTGGTAATGCCATCACAAAAGGTATACGCAAAAACATCCGGGTTGAATTTCGGATCCCGCTTCAATGGAATATCCTGATTAATGTAAGAATGGTGCAATGGGTTCAGAGAATACTCGAACACCTTTCTACTTGCAGAAGGCGTCAAGAGAAGCCCCAGCCAATTCTGATCTTCGGTATACTCATAGCTTTCAAGAAAAGCCTCCCCCATCAAAATTCTCTTTTCATGCCCAAAGATCAATTCGCCAAAAGAGATCGCGCCTCTGATGGGAAGTTTGATGGAGATGCATTTACGAATAAACCTCTGTGCAACGGAGAGCATTGAAGGATAATCTTTAACTTGATCCGACTTGGAATAAAAGATAAAGGTATCTGCGTAAAACAAGTAGTCGATATGCTCGCGATGCAATGCTGGCATATCATTTATGGATTCAATAACCTCGTCTATCTTTGACTGCGACAGTACAGTTTTAACCTTCATCCACCCTTGATCCAGGAGTGATTTAAACCCAAGAATATCGAAGTGAGCGACCCAGCATTCGTGCGTTTCCCATTGTTCCAGCATGAGATTCGCTCCCTTGAGCCCCGCTAGGACAAACATTTACAACAGCGTTCGAAAATATGCGCAAAACCAATTGCAGATTTTCCAAGTTCAATTCTCGGATCTTGGAAATCTGCATTTGTCACAGATCGCTAGTTAGCGCTCTTCACCCGCACCACGGTGATCTTGGCGAAGCCTTCTTCAAAGACCGGCGGCTTGAGCCGTTCGGACATCTTGCGCATGGCCTCTTCGTTCACAGCGCGATCCCGCTGGCTGTTGCGCTCCAGGCAAACTTCCAGCGGCACGTCGAAGAAGACTCCCTGCACCTCGTAGCCGAAGCTCTTGGCCATCTTGATCCATTGGCTGCGCTCGTGGCTGGAGAGGTTGGTGGCATCCACATAGTTCCACGGCATATGGGCAATCAGACGGGCCTTGAGCATCGAGCGCAACGTGGAAAATACCAGCCCCTGGTAGCGCTGCTCCTCCACGTCGTCGAAGAGAATCCCGCGCAGCATATCGCTGGACAGCGGCGTAACTCCGCGCCGCCGGAACCAAGTGGTCTTGCCGGAGCCGGGCAGCCCGATGGCCAGCACCACGTATCCCTTAGGGGCTTCGGGGGAGCGTTCGGCCTCCGGCGGAGGCATCGAGGGCAACTCCGGCTGCGTCTCCAGCTCGAAGCGGCCCGCCCCGGACCCTTCATTCCACGCTCGCCGCTCCGGCCGATCCTGTCTTGCCGGCCGTTCCGGCTTTGCGGAGGGGGGCACGTAAGGCTGCCTTGCCGGTTCCTCCGATGGCCTGTTGCGGAATTGCGGGGCCTGCGCGTCCGGGTACAGCGGTACCAGCGGAGCCAGTTGATTCGATGGAAGTTCCTGGCCGATCTTGCCGGTCGATTCAGAGATATTCGGTGCGCGTCCGGTGCGTTTTCTCATGCCGCCTTCAACAACTGCATACTGATACCGGAATACCATACTTGCCGAGGGAGCCGCAAATGCTGTGCATCTCGTCACATACGATGCCGCGCCGGGAGCGGGAAAATACCGCTGGAAGGAATTCCGGTTCCAAATACAAATAACGCCTGGGTTGCTTCGCGCCCGCCGCCTGGAGTGTTAAGATCAGGGGTTTGGTGGAAGCGTCTTTTTGGGAACATCCAGCGAACGCGAAAGGCTCTCGCAAGCCGCAAGCTCAAACCGCAACAGTTCAAAACCGCAGCTTTACCAATTTTGAAGGAGAACACACGAAATGGCAGTTAAGGTTGGTATCAACGGCTTCGGCCGCATTGGCCGCAACGTTTTGCGCGCCGCGCTCGGGCAACCCGAGATCGATTTTGTCGCCGTCAACGACTTGACCAGTCCAGCAATCCTGGCTCACCTACTCAAGTACGACTCGATCCTGGGCAATCTGAAAAACGAGATCGGACACGGCGACGATTTCATCTCCGTCGACGGCAAGAAGATCAAGGTTTGGGCCGAACGCGACCCCGCCAAACTGCCCTGGGCAGAGGTTGGAGCGCAGATCGTGGTCGAATCGACCGGCATCTTCACCGATGCCGCCAAAGCCAAGGCGCATCTGGGCGCAACCGTAAAGAAGGTCGTCATCTCCGCTCCGGCCACCAACGAAGACCTCACCATCGTATTGGGCGTAAATCAGGACAAGTACGATGCCTCCAAGCACAACGTCATCTCCAACGCCAGTTGCACCACCAACTGCCTGGCGCCGGTCGTCAAGGTCATCCTGGAGACCACCGGACTGGTGAGCGGCATCATGACCACCATCCACAGCTACACCAACGATCAGGTGATCCTGGACTTCCCGCACAAGGACCTGCGCCGCGCCCGCGCCGCCGCCCTCAGCATGATCCCCAGCTCCACCGGCGCCGCCAAGGCCCTCAAGCTGGTCATCCCGGAGACCGCCGGCAAGCTGGACGGCTTCGCCATCCGCGTCCCCACCCCCAACGTCTCCATCGTCGATCTCACCTACATTGCCGAGAAGCCCACCACCGCCGAGAGCTTGAACGCCGCTCTCAAGGCCGCCTCCGAGGGCGAGCTGAAGGGCATCCTCGGCTACGATACCAACCTGCTGGTAAGCTCCGACTACAAGGGCAACCCGCTTTCCTCCATCGTGGACGCGCCTCTGACAAAGGTGGTCGGCAACAGCGTCAAGGTGCTCAGTTGGTACGACAACGAGTGGGGCTACTCCAACCGCGTCGTCGACCTGATCGGCTTCCTCGTAAAGAAGGGCCTGTAACGTTTGACAGCGAACAGTGGTCAGCGGTCGGTTTTTTTCGATCCCTGGCCACTGATTTCCTATTCTGCCCCCTGATAACCACTATGCGCAAAAACATTCCCGGTACTTCTCCCTACGAACCCATCATCGGTTTCTCGCGCGCCGTGCGCGTGGGCAATACCGTTCATCTCTCCGGCACAGGCCCGGTCGGCGCTGACAATCTGGACGCTGCCGGCCAGACCCGCCGCGTCTTTGAGATCGCCGCCGCCGCCCTCGCCCAAGCCGGCGCTTCCTTCAACGACGTCGTCCGCACCCGTATCTTTCTGGCTCATGCCGAGGACTGGGAGGCAGTGGGCCGCGTTCATGGCGAGTTCTTCGCCGCCATTCGCCCCGCCAGCACCATGGTCGCCGCCACTCTGCTCAATCCAAAATGGTGTGTTGAAATCGAGATGGAAGCCGTTGTAGAAGCCTAAGTCCCTAGTCCCTAGTCCCTAAGTCCCTGTTCTTCGAGTCCCAAAGAAAGGTTTTCGCGCCATGCCCAAACTCTCCATTCGCGACATCGAACTGGCCAACAAGCGGGTCTTCATCCGCGTCGATTTCAACGTGCCCCTCACCGAGGACGGCTCGGCGATCACCGACGACACTCGCATCGTGGCCACGCTGCCCACCATCGAATACGCGCTCCAGCGCAAGGCCAAGGTGATCCTGGCTTCGCATCTGGGCCGTCCCAAGGGCAAGCCCAACCCAAAGTATTCGCTGCGTCCGGTAGTGGACCGCCTGCGCGCCCTGCTCGACAAGGAATTGGGCGAAAGCGTCAATGTGGCCTTCGCTCCGGACTGCGTGGGCGAGTTGGCCTCCGAGTTATCTCGCCAGCTTGAATCCGGCCAGGTGCTGCTGCTGGAAAACCTGCGCTACCATGCCGAAGAAGAGGCCAACGATCCCGCTTTCTCCAAGGCGCTGGCCTCGCTGGCCGAGGTCTACGTCAACGACGCCTTCGGAAGCGCCCATCGCGCCCACGCTTCCACCGAGGGGATAACTCACTTCCTCAAGCCCGCCGTCGCCGGCCTGCTCATGGAAAAGGAGATAACCTATCTCGGCAAGGCGCTCGAAGCCCCCGAAAAACCCTTCGTGGCTATCATCGGCGGCTCCAAAATCTCAGGCAAGATCGACGTCATCGATAACTTGCTCGATAAAGTCGATACGCTGGTCATCGTCGGCGGCATGGCTTACACCTTCCAGCGCGCTCTCGGAGTGACTACCGGACGATCGCTCGTCGAGGAAGACAAGATCGACATGGCCAAAGCGGCCCTCGACAAGGCAAAGGCCAAAGGCGTCAACCTCCTTTTGCCGGTCGATAACATTCTGGCCGATAACTTCACGCCCGACGCCAAAACGCAGACATGGGATTGCTCGCTCAACTTCCCCGCCGAGTGGCAGGGCTTGGACATCGGTCCCAAGTCCATCGCGGCCATCGAGGCAGTGGTTTCGACCGCCCGCACCATCGTATGGAACGGCCCCGCCGGCGTCTTCGAGTTTCCCCGCTTCGCCGTCGGCACCAACGCCATCGCCCGGGCTGTTGCGGCTAACAAGGACGCTATCTCCATCATCGGCGGCGGCGACTCGGTGAGCGCCATCAACCAGGCCGGCGTCGCCGACCAGATCACCCATATCTCCACCGGCGGCGGTGCCAGCCTCGAATTCCTCGAAGGCAAGAAACTCCCCGGCGTGGAAGCGCTGACCGATAAGTGAACCGACACGAAGGGGAGCCAATTCCATGACGAATGGCTCCCCTTCTTCCGCTTTTTCCCGCTAGTATCTCTGCCCAGGAAGTTCGATTTTATAACTGCCGCTCCATAGCCCCCTATGCTTCCCTTCTGGCGATATTCCGCGATGCGCGCCGCTGCCATCTTTCTGTCTTCCATACGTTCGCAATGGACTGCCGCTCTTCTTTCGACTACAGTAATTGCAAATGAAAGAATTTTCCTTGCAACGATCCTGCCGAATCCTCCTTTGCCGCGCAGCAGTGGGCCCCAGGGCCTTCTCGTCAAGAGACGGGGAGCCGACCGATGAATAAGAGTCCATTGCGGACCTTTGCCGCGGGCTGTATCGTCTTTGCCGGATTTTGTTTCGTAACCTGTATCCTGGTTGCCGGGCTGAGAGACAACGACGCCACCCAACGGGATTTCATCGAATACTGGGCCGCCGGCCAGCAAATGGCGCATGGCGCCAATCCCTACGATATCGTCGCCGTACTGCGCGTCGAGCGTTCCGTCGGATTCTATGGCAACAATCCGCTCGTCTCGCTCAGCCCGCCGGTGGCTCTCTACGCGGCACTGCCGCTCGGCTGGGTGGGAACCAAGACCGGCCTCATTTTATGGGAACAGGCCCTTCTGATCTGTCTTTCGCTTTCTATCTGGCTTCTTTGGCGCCTGCATGGACGTCCAGCGAGACGATTCCACCTGCTCGGCTATTTCTTTGCCCCTACTCTAGTCTGCCTGATGGCCGGCCAGATTTGCATTTTCATGCTCCTCGGCATCGTCCTTTTTCTCAACTTCCACCACTCTCGGCCCTTCCTTGCTGGCGCGGCCCTTCTGCCCTGCGCTTTGAAGCCCCACCTGTTTCTGCCCTTGGCTGTCGGATTGCTCCTCTGGGTGGTGAGCCGCAAGGCTTACGGCATTCTGGCCGGATTCTCCGCCTCCCTGCTTGTCAGTTGCGCGCTTTCCCTCTATTGCGATCGCCTCGCCTGGTCTCAATACTTGCAAATGGCCCGCTTGACCAGATTCACCGATGTCTTCATTCCCACCTGGAGCGTGGTTCTGCGGTTTCTCATTGACCGTCAGGCACTATGGCTGCAATACCTGCCGGCAGCCGCCGGCTGCGCTTGGACAATCTGGTTTTTTCTGTCGCGGCGCGCGCGCTGGAACTGGATGGAGCACGGTATGTTGCTCCTGATTGTCTCCGTTGCGTGCGCGCCCTACGGCTATGTCACCGACGAAACCCTCCTGTTTCCAGCCGTTCTGGCTGGACTGTACAAAGCGGAGGAATCGCGGCGCTCGCTTCTGCCCTTTGGTTTGATAGCGGCGGCCGCGATGATCGAAGCGGTCGCCGGCGTCCGGATCATCTCCCCGTTCTACTTGTGGACCGTGCCAGCGTGGCTGGGCTGGTATCTCTACGCAACCGGGGAGCGCAAGCCCGCGCGCATTGCGGAGACCGGCGCGCACGTTGCCGAATAGCCCCTTTCCCGCACCCAACGAAAGAGGAGCGCTCCCATCGCGCTCCCCTCCTTGTTTGGCTTCCAACTCCTAGTTCGGCAGAACCAGAAGCCCGCTCTCCATCAGTCTCTCCGTCAGCCGGTCCAGCGCCTGCGGGAACTTGTACGAGATGGCGCGGACGCTCATCCCCAGCAACTGAGCCGCTTCGGCCTGCGTGTACTCCTGCAGCACGATCCGGCTCAACATCTGCCGGTCCAACGAATTGAGACGGTTCAGGCACGCTTCCACATCCAGGACGAAGATCACTGCGTCCTCGAAGGTGCGAACCGGGCGACTCGAGCACCATCCCCGCGCTATCGGATCGCTCAGGATCGACGGCGCCCTGCCCCCCTGCATCGAGGCATAAAGATAGCGCCGCAGCATACTTTCCGTGTGTCTGCGATAAAAGCCAAGACTGACCAACGGCCCGGAAGAGGGCGATTTCGCGACCGGTTCGGCGATCGCTTTTCTCGTCCACCGATCTTCCCGGCAGGCAACCTGGGCACTGCTCGTTCCCCATGCCATCGGCAACTGCAACGCGGCCGCGCTCATTGTGCGCCTCCAGCCGCTTCAGCCACCGCCCATACCTTGGTTAACAGCTTGCGCGAAGGCCGCCCCCGACGCTTCCGGCTCTGCGGCGATGGAAAATCCTTCAGTTTTTCCTCACAACCCTTGCAGTACACGGTCCCTTGAGTCTGGGCGCGGTACCAAAGACTCCCGCACCCCTCGCAAATTTTCAATTGCACGCGCATTTCCATGACTGAATCTCCGTGTTTGCGTCCTCTCCCGACGGTGCTTTTTTGTCATCGTGGTTCCGCGGGGTGATGAGAACCGGCCACGGCATCCCAGGCTTCTAGCGTCCTGGTGGGTGATTGCCGTCCGAATTCCCTCGTTTGTGGTCATGCTCTTGGCGCGCAGATCATGGAATTCCCGCAGCGGGTAGCCTTGAGTGCCAAATTCAGCGCCCAAAGGTGGGAATGGGGTCGCCGGTCCGGACCCACGTCCTCCGGCAATTGTTCGGTTGCCGCCACCAGGGGATGATTTTGCGACCCCTTCAGCATTCGGCAATGAAACGTTTCCCAAAAAATTTCCCACAAACCTGTGCGAGATTAAGTAAAGCCAATCTAGAAACATTGTTCTCTTGCGTCAATCTCACCCGACGCTTTTAAGACGACATGCTTTTCATTCCGGCATGAAGCGCGGAGAATGTAGGCCGAACTGCCCTGTTAGGTTTGCGTTGAGAAAACGGAGAACGCTCGCTCCCATTGCTGGTGGCGAATTTTCCACAGATGAATTTTACCCAGATGCATGAACGGCTCCGCTTGGAACTGCTGCGCAGGATACAGCGGGGAACCCTCAGCGTCTCTCTATTAGCCCGGAAGACCGGCCTCGGCCAACCGCATCTCTCCAATTTTCTGCATAGCCGCCGGCAACTTTCGCTCGATGCCCTGGACCGCATCCTCGCCTCACAGCATCTCTCGGCCGCCGAACTGCTGCCCGCCACCTGGAAAGCCGCCGACCTGCCCGACGGCGGGGAAGGCAGCGCCGTTCCCATCGTCTCCCACGCCGCCGCGCTCTTCGAGCCGTATATCCGCGCCTCGGCCACCCAGGCCATGCTTCAGTTGCCGGCAGGCATCCTTCAGTCCGTGCGCGCCCGCGTCGCCGCCCCTCGCCGCGCCTGGGAGCGATTTGTCGCCGTGCGTGTGCCGGCTGCCGATGCCCTGCCCATGCAACCGCTCGTACTGCCCGAGGCCATCGCCCTCATCGACCGCCACTACACCTCCCTGATGCCCTATCGCTCCGACCGTCCCAACCTCTATGCGGTCCGCCACGGCGCCCACCTCACACTGCGCTACGTGGATTTTGTCTCCAGCCGCCTCGTGCTGCGCCCGCACTCCATCGCCTTCCCGGTGGATCTAATCGAAATCGACCCCGATATTTCCCCCAGCGACCTGATTGTGGGCCGCGTCGTGCTGATCGTCAATGAGCCGTGAACCTACTCGAAGCCGTGCCTTCAGACTGAAGCGCTAAGCGAACCGGCGCCGCGTATCCCGATTTTTGGGCTCCGAATAATCGACTTGGTGCGCCGTTTCTCAAACGGCTCTACAACCAGTTGTCATTCTGAGCGAAGTCTGGCGCGGCTTTTTGCGCCAGACTGAGTCGAAGAACCTGCGGTTTGCTATGCCCATGCACAGTCTAGACATTTTGGTGACACGACACTGCCCTGGGGAATTCGCCCGAACATTCAGGACTTGATTGGTGCGCCGTTTCTCAAACGGCACTACAACCAGTTGTCATTCTGAGCGAAGTCTGGCGCGGCTTTTTGCGCCAGACTGAGTCGAAGAACCTGCGGTTTGCTATGCCCATGCACAGTCTAGCCATTTTGGTGACACGACACTGCCCTGGGGAATTCGCCCGAACATTCAGGACTTGACTCGTTCGTTCCGTTCTTTAGGCTGAAACTGCATCAAGGATCGTCGCTCCCACCTTGTATCCTAGTACTACAGTTGTAGATTGCGAGATCGGAGGGAGCGGAGACCTTCAGGCCTCTGAAATTGATACCAAAATGTTGGGCCTTTAGGCCCGGGCCTTTGCCAATCTCAGCCGAAATCCAGATATACAACTGTAGTACTAGTAAGTTGGGAAAAAGGTCATCGCCATGAGCCACACACTGAAAGCCGTTCGCGGCACACGCGACCTTCTGCCGCCGGAGACGGCGCTTTGGAACCGCATCGAGGCCACCGCCCGCTCCGTCTTTGCCCGCTACAACTTCGGCGAGATTCGCACCCCCATCTTCGAGGACACTGGCCTCTTCGCTCGCGGCGTCGGCGAGGAGACCGACATCGTCTCCAAGGAGATGTACACATGGGAAGATCGAGGACGCTTTGACAAGGTCTCTTTAAGTAGAAGCTGGTTGACAGATGCCAGATCGAAACATCCAGGTTGGGTACGAAATACTCATCTTCCTCAAGAGAAATCTGATGCGGATGCTGTGTACCAGAATTCAGATGGCGGATTTACTCTGGTTTGTTTTGTAGAGAATGCCACTGCGGTAGCGTGTCAATCTCTCGCTACGGCGATCGATGAATATCGTAATCGTCAGAATTGCACGGCATACAATGTACGTGGTCTTCTCGTCCATCCAGCCGATATCGGATCGGAGGGTATCCCGGTAGAGATTCAGATTCATAGAGATATTGCGGTATACCCCGTGCCAGGGAATTTTTTTGCCTCGCGCCAGTCCCTCACCCTACGCCCCGAGAACACCGCCGGCGTCGTCCGTTCCTACATTGAGAATAAGCTGGGCGAAACCGGCCAACTCCAGAAGCTCTACTACATCGGCCCGCAATTCCGCCGCGAGCGGCCGCAGAAGGGCCGCTACCGGCAGTTCTCGCAGATCGGCGCGGAGGTGATCGGGCCGCCCTCGGCGGGCAGCGAATCGCCGCTGCGCGACGCGGAAGTTTTGGAGATGCTGGCCACGCTGCTTGACGAGCTGGGCATCGCCGGCTGGACGCTGCATCTGAACTCCGTCGGCTCCGCCGCGGACCGTGAGCGTTACAATCAGGCGCTTCGGGCGGCGCTTGCCCCGGTCGCCGGCCAGTTGTGCGCCGATTGCCAGCGCCGCGCCGTCACCAATCCGCTACGGGTGCTGGACTGCAAGGTTCCCGAAGATCAGCCGATCATCGACGCGCTGCCGGTTATTGCCGACTCGCTGGACGGGGAGTCGAAGAATCACTTTGCCGCGGTCACGGCGGCGCTGGACGCGGCGGGGGTGCCGTATACGCGCAATCATCGGCTGGTGCGCGGGCTGGACTACTACACGCGCACCACCTTCGAGTTCACCCACGGCGGCTTGGGCGCGCAGAACGCTCTGCTGGGCGGAGGCCGTTACGACGGCCTGAGCGAGATGCTGGGCGGGCCGCGCGCGCCGGGCATCGGCTTTGCCATCGGCGAGGACCGGTTGATTTTGACGCTACTGGCCCAAGAGTCTGCGGTACAGCAGGTGCTGGCGGATGCGTACATTGCGCCGCTGGGAGAGAGCGTCAACGCCGCCGCCCTGGCCCTGGCGCGCCAGTTGCGCCGCGAGGGACTCAAAATCGAGTTGGGCGACGGCAGTTTCCGGCTGAAGAAGTCCTTCGAGGCCGCCGACAAGGCCGCCCGCCAGATCGTGATTCTGGGTGAGGACGAGCTTCAATCCGGTATTCTGACAGTGAAGGATTTTGCCACCGGCATTCAGACCAAGGTTCCGCGCTCGGAGCTGACGGCGTTTCTTCTAAACGCTTGAAAGCATCGGATAGCTTGCGCGATAAGTCGATGAAAGCTGTCCTTCGCAACCTCATTGCTTGAAATTCTTGTCGAGAAATTCTTGCAGGCGATCTAGACGGTAAGCGGCATCGCCCGCTTCGATGCCCAGCGTCAATTGCGTTGAAATCAACTGATTGCGAAAATCCAAGGCCGCGCTGGTATCGGCATCGTTGACGCTCTTGAGATTCCGTTCGATCTCGGCGGACTCCCGCTCAAGAGATTCGATCCTGTTTCGCTGCGCAACTATGGTTTGCACAACCTGATCCCGAAGCACTTCCATGCCGCGTTCCACATCGCTCTCCTGCACTCTTTTCCAACTGGCGTAGGCGTCGACGGAGCGATCGAGGTGCTTGTCGACGATGCGGCTGCCCAGGTTGTAAGTGAGGCTGACTTCTCCGTAAGGTTCCACGCCGTTGGCCACAGGGTCGATCTGCTGGTGGGCGCCGGCGCTGAGAACGATGTCCCAGTTATTCTGGCGAGTTAGCCGCGCCAGAGACTTCTGTTCCGCAATGTCGCTGCTTTGCTTGGCCGCCACTTGCGCGCCGATCGGACGATCGGGGAGCTGCGGGACGTATATCCCGGCGATCTTCGACTGAGTTTCAGCTCGATCCGAATCGAGTTTGATTCGGTTGGCAAGCAGGGAGACGAGCATGGGGCGAGTCATGTTCTGCGCCGCGACCATCTCGGTTGTCTTCGCTACCAGCGCGTCGAGAGACTTGTAAGCCTCGTCGATCAGCAGGAGCCGATGCGCGAGCGCGTCTTTCTCGATAGCCGGCAGCGCGTATTGAAGAGTCAGAAGAACATCCGTCGAGGCCTTGTAAAGTTCGCAGTTCTTGCGCGCGGCATCCAGGTTGATGCCGGCCTTCTTCAGATTGGAGAGGCTGATCTGCGCGCTGGCAACCAGTTGCATGGGCAATCCGGTCTCTGGCTGGGTGAAGCCGCCGAGGGCGTCGGGCCAACGCAGGAAGTCGCTCTGCGCCTTGGCCTGCTCATCGAGATAAGCGCAGTAGGCTTTCTCGTCGGCTTGGATATTCTGTGCCGCGGCATGGGAAGCGAGCACCGGCAAGAACGAAAGAACGGCAAGCATTGAGTTGCGGCGATACATAAAGGCGCTCCGTGAAGATAGATGGACGATGCCGAAAAAGTGGCAGATAACTTAAAAGAGAAGCGGCTTGCCGCCGAGAAAAACCGTTTGCGATTTTGCCGACTCCGGGCGAGACAAATTCATCAGGATAGTGAGGCCTCGCACCGGGTTCTTGAAGATGGGGTGGTTGATGACTTGTTCGCCGCCAAAGACCTGCTTGACCGTGCCCACTTTGCGGCAGAGAGCCATATTGAGATAGCAGTCGTAGATCGGCGCGCCCACCGTCGCGTTGGCCTGATTGTCGTAGGGAACGAAGGCGAAGTAGAGCCGCTTGTCGCCATTGGCGTTGAGGTAGTAGGGACTCTGCTTGGCGACGGCAATGGCTTCGTGCAGGCGGTCTATTTGGCGATTGTCTTCGGTCAACTGCTTTTGCGCCACGCTCAGTGTTACATCGAGCTGGGCAATGTCGGAGCGGAGTTCGGCTTGTTTTTCCAGCGCTTCCAGCGTCTTCGTTCCGGCGGTTGTCTTGTCGAGTACGCTGTCGGTCAGCATGACGTCGGCGATGCGGCTGTCGGTGTAATCGGTAAACGCATGGTTGAGCGCGGCCAGTTGGCTGGCGGCGTCTCCCTTGGTGATAAGTCCAGCGGCAAGATCGCTCTTGATCTGCGCTTCGAGCTGATGTATCTGGGTCAGCATCTCTTGAGTCTTGCGATTGTCAGCCTGCTTCTGCGTGTCGAGCTTTGCCAGTTCCGGCCCGGTGACCTTGTCGTGTTCGCGCTCCCGCCCGATGGCCGCCTGCAACTCGCCGTCCAGAGCGAGAAGCGAAGCCCGGTATTTGTCCATCTCCGCCAGAGTCGTCTGCTGGCGAACGACGTCGACCTTGAGGTCTTCGATGGACTGCCGGCTGATTACCAATTTCTGCATGAAGTCGAGGCTCTTTTCATCGTAGGCGGAGAGAATGATCGGCGCGGCCCAACTGCTGTTGACCGCATAGAATCCCATCACAAACGCATAGGCTAGAACCCCGGCGAGCACGGCGTAAAGCGCGACGATGGCAAAGACGCGGTAAAGAGTGAGAGTTACTTTATAGGAGATCGCTTGCAGAGGCCTATGGGGTTTTTCCGGGCCGAGCTTTGAATCATGCGTTGTCGTGACCAATATGGGCCTCCTGTGGTGCTTTGGCGCGTGTGCCCCAGTCGCCGGAATCGAAGGTCAATAGCGCGAGTGGAGTGATGAACAGCGAACTGGCGATGGACCATGCGATGTAAGCCCCAAAGGCCAGCGGATGCTGGATGGTCTCTTTGACGCTGAACTTTTTGATGGCCCAACTGAGCGCGGCGCCGATGCCGAGATAGACGACCAGAGGCTCGGGGCCGGCCCAGGCCAGCGGATTCGTGGTGAGCATGGTGATGACCATCAGCAGCGCCACGATGGCGCCCAGCGGCGTGAGAATCATTGTAAAGATGGTGTTCGGATGCAGTTTGAAAACGTGCCGCGGCAAAGTGCGAAGCGTGTAAAACAAATCGCGCAGGATGCTGCTTCGCCAGCGCAACTGCTGATTGAACAGCACCGATAGCTTGGTGGGAACGGCGGTCCAGCACAGCGCGGCGTTGTTGATGTAGGTTCCGTAGCCGCGCATCAGCGTTTGGTGGGTCAGAAATCTATCTTCGCCTTGATTGACCGGAATCCCGAACCAGTGGCGGGCGCGTAGGATCGGTTCTATCTCCAGCAGCAGTTCGCGGCGTATGGCGAACAGGCAGCCGCTAATGCAGCAGACGCTGCGAGTCGTATTCTCGGGAATCTTGTATAACTCGAAAGCCGCGTAGTAAACGATGGTTTGAATGGCGGTGATCACGTTGTCGTTGGGATTGCTGACTCCGACGCGGCCGCCCACCGATCCGATTCCCGGTTCCGCAAAGCAGGCCGTAAGCTCGCGAATGGCGTCGGGATGGAAGATGCAGTCGGAATCGATCGAGACGATAATTTCAGCGGTCGAATGTTGCAGAGCGTTGCAGACGGTGCGCGCCTTGCCGCAATTGAAATCGTTGCGACCCACGCGGATAGAGATGTTGGTGAAATCGCGCTGAGCTTTGAGCATCCATTCGTAGCTGTCGTCCACCGAGCAGTCGTCCTGGGCGATAACTTCAAAGCGGTCGTTGGGATAGTTGCATTTGCCGATGCTTTCGATCGAGTGGTATACCGTGCGGCCCTCGTTGTAGCAGGGCAAAAGAACGCTTACCGTGGGTTGCCAACTGTAATCCTTGCGAATCTTCGCTTGGGGAAATGAGAGTCTGAGGATAAGGCCCATCAGATACTGGACGACCGAGATCGCCAGGCACAGAAACATGACCAGCCAAAGAAGAATGGGCGCCAAGATTCTTTCCTCCCCTAGCGAACCGCGCGCGGGATACGTCGCGCTTGCGGCGGCTCGATCGCCCATCCGGGCCGGCAAACCGCTTCAGGCCCGTGGCATCTATCGTTATACTTATAGAAGTTTATCGTATGCGCGCCGCGATCCCGTGTGTCGGGTCGAAAGGCCTGCGTCTTCCTCGATTCCGATTCTCCCCATGTAACCTCTTTCGGACGGATCAAGAAGATGCGTCGCTGGCCTACCTGTTTGTTCTACACTGATGAGTTCCCAAGGAGCCTTCCCATATGCCTGCTGTCGCCGTCGCTGCCCAGCGCCTTCCCTCGCCCGCCCTGCGCCGCTTTGCCTGGGGTACGCTCGTCTACTTCATCGCCGTAATCCTTTGGGGCACACTGGTGCGCGCCACCGGCGCGGGCGCGGGCTGTGGCAACCGCTGGCCGTTGTGCAACGGCACTGTCATTCAACACTCTGCGAACGTGAACGCCATGATCGAGTTCACCCATCGCCTCACCAGCGGCCTCTCGTTTTTCGCTGTTGTGGGTCTGCTCGCGTGGACCTTCCTCGGCACGGCGCGTGGCCATCTGGCGCGGGCGGCAGCCGTGGCCTCGGTCGCCTTCACGTTGATCGAAGCCACCCTCGGAGCGCTGCTGGTGAAGCTGGGACTGACTGCGCAAAGCCTGTCGCCGCTGCGGCCTGCGTATCTGGCGCTGCACCTGACGAATACGCTGCTGCTGGTGGCCGCGCTCACTCTCACCGCGCACCTGCTCAACCGCCAGAATGGCTATCTGCGCGGCAGCGTCCGTCTGGTTGCGCCCTTGGGGGCTGCGGTTACCGTGATCGTCGTGATGATGGTGGGCGTGACCGGCTCGCTGGCCGCGCTGGGCGATACGCTCTTTCCCGCGACCTCCCTGGGCTTGGCGCTGGCCCAGGATTTCTCCGCCACCGGCGGCTGGCTGGCGCGCTGGCGTTGGACCCACCCCACCGTCGCCTTCCTCGCCGGCACCTTGCTGGTCTGGCTGCTGGTCCGCGCGGCCCGGCGCACACCGGATTGGGACAATCGCGGCCTCTCCGCTCTGGTTCTGCTACTATTGGCCGCTGTCTATTCGCTGGGTCTTGCCGACGTGCTGCTGCTGGCTCCGATATGGGTCCAGGTCGCCCACCTGCTGGCTGCCGATTCGCTGTGGGCCGCGCTGGTGGTGCTTACGGCTCGGATGACGCTGCTGCCGAAGGAAACCGAGATAGAGAGATAGCGGAGTTAGAAGAGACAAAAAGTTCTTTCTGTTCCAGATTCTCGATCCCTGGTTTACTTCACCAGCACACCAGCCGCCGGATAACTCTTGCCGTTCGCGCTGGCTTTAAGCACGGGTAACTCCGGCGTTGCGGTCAGCCACTCTATCTTGCCGTCGTGCAGAACTACAGTATCCTCGGCCTTGCCGCCGCGAATGCTGGGGTTCCATGCGAACGCTTGGTTGTTAACCACGACCTCTGCGCCCCCCGGAGTGGCAATCCACTCGCGTTCGCCGTAACCCGTCGGCCCGCCCTGATGATGGAACTGCTCTTCGCCGGGGAAACCCTCCGCCGTGTATGACGCCTGCGCCACTTTCAATAACTCCGCCGAAGTAACTCCCACGCGGGTCGCGTCCAGCAGCGCGGCGTTCACCTGCGCGGCGGCCTTGAAGCGGGCCGCAAGCTCGGCCGGCAAGGCTCCGAAGCGAACGAAGCGAGTTATCGAGATAGCCAGCCCCCACTTGCGCGAACATAAGTTGAGCATTGCGTACTGCTTGAGCCGCGCGCCCCGGGCCACGGCGTGCTTATACTTGAAAATGCGATCGTCGACGGCAAAGAGATAGACCGAGGGCAGGATGCCGCGCCGCAACAGTCCCGCCGCGGCGATAGCCTCCAGGTCGTACTCGTTCATGCCCGGCTCGACTTGGTGCAATGCCTCGACTGTGGCGGCAGCGGTCTCCGCGCCCAGCCACTTATAGCGGGCAATCTCCGGTTCGCTCAATGCCGCGCGCAGAGGATACAGATTCACAGCCGTCAGCCCTGCGCCCGGAGTATCCGAGCCGAGCGGCCCGCCGGCTAACTTGGCCGCCGCCGCAATCGTATCGTCGGCATACCAGGGAAAGACCGCTGGCTCGAAGTCCAGCGCGCCGAACTCCTCGTCGTGCAAACGCGGCGCTTCGTTCTCCGTGGTGAAGTAATAGCGCTTGCCCTCGGCAGTTACCAGCAGAGAAGCTACTCCCGTCTCGCACGGAGTCAGCACCCGCAACTCGACCGCCCCGCCTGTCAGCCATGCTACATTCTCATTGCGACGGATAAGTACGCCTGCCAGACGCTGCGCGCGCATCCATTCCACAAGCCGCTCGTGCTTCGCTTCCAACTCCGCGTTCCACGCGGCTTCCGTGACCAGCGTAACTCCATTCACCGCCAGACTTTTGCCGATTTTCTTAGTCATGCTTGCGCTTCCTCGACGGTTCTATCGCTTGTCAACCGGATAGCTTTGCGGTCCCGGCTTCTTGCTGTTTGCGCAGCCTGCTCCAGTGCCACCACTTCGTCCGTTCGATGGGCAAGTCCGGATTGCGGGCCTGCGCTATTGCGCAGTGAAAAACATCAAGACAGCAAATGTCATGCTGCTTGCCGGTCAGGGCGCAAAGCCGGGCGTAGAGTTCTTCGCCGTCTTGCTGCGACAAATCCGCAACGGAATGAATCCCCAGCAGTAGCAGGTCGCCCACGGTCGCGGGGCCAACGCCGGAAAGATCGCTCAATGTGCGGAGATCGCGCATCTGCGATCAGTCCTCAAGATCGGGATGATAGTGGCTCTCCCATCCCAGATAGCGAATCGCGGCCTCGTGCACGGACTTGGAAACGTCGCTGAAGTTGGCGGCTACGTGATGCTCGAAGCCCTCGCGGCAGATATACTTCAGGAGTTTCTGCAACTGCGGAATCTCGGCCACGCCCGCGCCGCCGAAGGTCTCCAGAGGATCGTCGGTGAACTTGCCCGCGCCGGTATAGCCGCGGATAACTCCGCGGCGGTCGTCGGTGGAGTAGCGCGCGTAACTCATGGCTCCCGCTTTCACGCGGCCCACGCAGGTTCCGAAGGTGTTCGCCTTGCCCACCGTGCCGGCGATTATCTCCTGATAGTCCATCTTCACTTCCTTGAAGAAGTGCTTGGGCAGATTCGAGCAGTGAAAGCATACGCACTTATCTGGGTGACTGCCGTAGTTGTTGTTCCAATCGAGCAGGGCGGACGGAGTGCCCGAGGCCAGCGCCAGCATATACATACTGACGGTGCCCGGCACATCCACCTCGCAGGCCGATGGAATCAAGTCATTGCTCATCATGCTCATGATGGTGCAAGGAACCACGCCGAAGAACTCCTCGAACGAAGTCCAGCACTGCACCGCGCTGATGGTAACAGCGGTCTGCCTCATCCAGCCGTCGATCACCGCGCCCAATTTGGCCATCTTGACCAGAGATTCCTCGGGAATGCCGACGGTGCTCACGTAACTCTTGATTGTGGCGAGTTTTGCTTGCGCGGCGTCGTCCGAGTCTTTCATTCGCTCGATGCGTCCGAATATCTCCGACAAGTCGATGGTCTCGATGGAGATGCCGCCGCTCTCGAAAAGGCGCTCCGAGTAGCGCACGGTATTGAACGCCGTCGGCCGCGCGCCGATGGAACCGACGCGCAGGTTCTTCAGTCCCTTGACTATGCGGCAGACCGCCGAAAACCACTCCAAATCGGCTTTGAACTCGGCCGACGCCGGGCTTTCGGTGTGCTGCGAGGTCAGCGAGTAAGCGATGCCGTACTGCATCAGATTGTTGCAGACGCTCATCTTGCCGCAAAAGCTGTCGCGGCGCGTGGCGATGGTCATGGCGTCGGAGCGGTCGGGCGTCGCCTGCACCAGTACGGGAACCTTCAGTCCGGAGAGACGCAGAGCGTCGGCCACGCCGCGCTCGTCGCCAAAGTTAGGAAGAGTTACAATGACGCCGTCGATCTCATCCGCGTGTTTCTTGAAAAGTTCGGCGCAGCGCTGGGCCTCGGCAAAGGTCTCCACCGCGCCGAATTTCGAGTCCTCCGGTCCGAGCACAAGCGCCTTCGCGCCCGCCGTTTCCACTGCCGCGATCATCTCTTCGCGCCCGGTCTTGGCCAAGTGGTCGGGAAAGAAGCCACGGTTGCCCACCAGAATCCCGAAAGTCAACTTTCTTTGTTCCTTCATCTCGCACCACTCCTTGGCTGCAAATTGTTATTGGTCGTTGCGGCGCGGCCGGAAGCGCACTCCATAAAAAAGCCCGAGAGCCAGCAGCAGGCCGCCCCACCAAATCGGCGCATGAAGGTTGGCCAGAACCACATTGGCCGTCTGCCCCGTCGCCAACTCGACCAATCCATAGCCCAGGATCAGCGCACCATAGACGGTGAGCAGGACACCGATGAAAAACCAGATCGAAATGCCCGAGTTATGCATCCGCAACCTCTCTACCAGAAATAAACGTTGAGCGCGATGAGGCCCACAACCGCAAGCCCCGTCCAGAACCATTCGTTCTTATAGAACGGCACCGGCTCTTCCTGGGGCAGCTTGGTTGCGCCGTAGACCAGGCCGTCCAACTCCGCCGCCGGGCGAGGCTTGCCGCAGAGACTTACCGCAAAGGTGACGAGCACGGAGACGATCACCGACCACAGGGCGCGATACATATCCTCCGCCATCGCCTTGGCATCGGGCGAGATGGCCACAAAGCGAAGCGCCGCCGGATAGAAATGTACCCAGGCCCACAAACCGATCGAAGTCAGCGTACCGGTCAACAATCCCCAGAATCCGCCCGACTTGGTGGCTCGCTTCCAGAACATGCCCATCAGAACCACGCCCAAGAGCGGCGAGATGAAGAAGCTGAAGAGCGCCTGCACGTAATCCATGATGCCCTTGGCGTGCATCACCGTATACGCCGCGAAGATGGAGATGACCACGCCGAGAATCGTTGCCAAGCGGCCGACCGCGACATAATGCTCGTCCTTGGCCTTTTTGACCAGCAGCGGCTGATAAATGTCATAGGTCCATACGGCGGAAAAAGCGCTCACGTTGCCTGCCATGCCGCTCATAAAGCCGGCAATCAGCGCGGTGATACCCAGTCCCAGCAGGCCGGGAGCGCAATAGCGCACCAGCATCAGCGGCAGCACCTCGTTGTAACTGTGCGGATTGAGCGCGCTCACCTGATTTTCGCCCACCAGGTGCATCAGGCTGCCGTCCGGGTTCTTCAGCACCACCAGCGCCAGCAAACCGGGAAGGATCACGATGAACGGCACCGCCATCTTGAAGAACGAGCCGATCACCGGAGCCATGCGCGCCGAGCGCAGGCTGTTGGCGGCCAGTACGCGCTGCACAACAAGAAAGTCCGTTGTCCAGTAGCCGAAGCTGATGGCGAAGCCCAGGCCCAGGAGGATGCCCGTCCAGTGTATGCCCATCGGGTTGTCGGCAAAGTGGCCCATGCTGCGCCACATATGGGTGTAGTCGCCGGGAGCGGTGACGCCAATGGCGATATTGTGCGCCAGCTTCGCCTTGAAGCCGCTCCAGCCGCCGGCCTCGACGAGACCAAGTATCGGAACCAGCAGCGCGCCGCCCCAAATCAACACAAACTGCAAGACTTCATTGAAGATGGCCGAGCGCAGGCCGCCCAGATACACATACGCGGCCACGGCCAGCGAGGAGACGATGATGGAAAAGTTCATGTCCCATCCCAGCACCACCTTCATCACCAGCGCCATGGAGAACATATTCACGCCGCTCATCAGCACGGTCATAAAAGCGAAGGAGAAGGCGGCCACCACGCTGGCTCCCTGCCCATACCGCAGCTTGAGGTAGCCGGGCACGGAGTGGGTCTTGCAGACGTAGTAGAAGGGCATCATCACCATGCCCAGAAAGAGCATGGCCGGAATGGCGCCCACCCAGTACCAGTGCGCGGCCAAAATCCCGTACTGGTAAGCCGAGCCGGCCCACCCCATCAGTTCCAGCGCCCCGAGATTGGCGGAGACGAAGCTCAGGCCCGCAATCCACGCGGTCATCTCCCGCCCGGCCATGAAAAACTCTTCGCTGGTGTTGGCTCGATTCTTGAGGTAGAAGCCGATCCAGACGACCATCACAAAGTAAATGGCGATCACCGCGATGTCGAGCGGACGAAGGTGCGCCAACGAGGGAGCGCCGAGGGCAAGCAGCGCGGCAAAATTTCCGTGGCTGGCGAAGATGGAGCTTGAAGTCAATCCGAGCATCGAAGTCCCTGGGAAACGGCGATTCGGTCCTGGTGGCCGATAAAGTATCGACTCCTAGTAAATTGGTTTACTCGCGCCCTTGTCAAGTGGAATATCGGATCCGCGGAAATTCTCCGCACAGACGGTTTGCCGTCATCGCAGGCACTCCTGCTCCAAGATGCGCACCATCAAATCACCGGCGGCATGGCGGAAGGCCACTGCCAGCGCGTCCTCGGACCAACCCTGACCGCAGACTCTATAGGCCTCCACGGCCGATTCCGGCACACTCATCGAACAGGGCCGGGGCAGAGAGGATTTGATGGTGCCGGCAATCATGTTGGCGATCTCCTTGGTGGCGTCCAGCGCGTCCGCCTCGGCCACCGTATCCCTCGGCTGCATCAACATCGCCGCCGTGGCCTCGTAGGCCAGTCCCTCCGCCATCCGCACCTCGATTCGCCCCTTCCAGTTGCCGGAAAGCGCCACGCTGCCCAAAACATGACCGGCATCCACACAGAACTCCCCCGGCGATGCGATCGGCTCCAGCGTCATGGCCAGCATCTGCTCCCAGAACTGGGAGTTGGCCTTGATTACGCTTTCTTCATCAAGCTGAGCGCGCATGAGCCGCTCTCCTGTCGGGAAACCGCCGTTCAACTCTCAGTTTCTCCTCATCTTATCGGAAGATTCTCGGAAAGCGTTAAAATTGGGCGCGGAGCCTACCCGTTCCAAGGCCATTAAAACCGCTCAACCCTGGCCGACGGACGCTTGGCGCTTGCCGAAATTTCTCGAAAGTTCGCCTGGACCTATCCCGAATGCCACCGCTTCTCCATCTTTGAACTCATGCAACCAACTTTCGAATCCACGCGCCGCTTGGTCGCCTACGCCTGATCGATAGACAGCGCGGCCAATGCCCGCGTCAAACGAACGGTTTCGATGGACACCGCAACCACCTGCCCGATTAGGCGGACGATATATTCAGGGTCGTCGTCGCGGTTTGGATCGTTCACAATGCCCGACCGTTTATCAGTCGAAACCCGGTACTGGTCCACCACCCACTCCAGCGCGCTCCGGTTCCCCAGCCGGTACTCATAACTCTCCGGCGGAATCCCGCTCAGCGTTAGAAACTCGTTATATTTTAGTTGAGCCTTGTCCTTCGACAGCGTCATCTTTTCCACGCGCCAGTTCAGCTTGCCGCTCTCGGTCCGCACCAGCGGATACTCGGCTTGCTTCTCGTAGTCGATATGCAGTTTCATCAGCGCCGCGCCGATCTCGGCATACTTGCGAAACTCCGGCGCCATCGGAATCCGCGGCAGCTCCCGCTTCAAATTCGCCGCATACCGCGTACGGTACTGAGGATGATGCAACAGCCCATAAGTGTAGTGAAAGATATCCCGCTTGGAAATCGAGTTGTCCCCGTAATGTTTCCGAAACTCCCCCAGCGCCCAGTCGGTAATGTTCTCGCGGCGGTTCGTGCCGTCTTCGTCATAGGTATAGAAGGGGAAGCATTGAGAATCACCCGTAAGATGAAGATCAGCTATCTGATTGGCAGCTAGACAATGAAAACTCGATTCGCCCGGAGATGAGTTCAACGCGATATAGTTGTTTACCGATTCCGCCTTAGGAAAAATACGGTGCTGCTGGTAGCGTTCCTCATTCCAGAAATCGGCAAAATAGAAGTGCAACTTGTTGAAAGGCCTATACAAGGATATACGAAAGTAACTATCCTCTACTCTGGCTCTCTTTAGGTTGGACAAAGCCTCTTTTGTTTGTCTTGTCCACTTAATGCGCTTGTCCTCGACATTGACGAAAGCATCTGCGAGCGGACGCGGTACTGCCGTAGCTTTATACTTGGCAAGCGTCTCATTGTAAACCGAAACTGCGCCCCGCACAATCCGTTTAAGTTGAAGCTCACTCGAATTGTAATTGTAGGCGTCTCGGTTACTTGCAACTCCGAGACTGAAAAGTCTGAAAATGGCTATCGGTCCTTCATCCGCTTTTCCATTCTTGAGACCGAGCGGCATCATCGAACGAAAATCATCTTGCTGTCCCTCCGTCAGCCAGGTATTCTTGCTGTCTGGATCGAGTATCTTCCAATCAACCTCAGAAAGCTTCTTCCAGGCATTCAACTGCGCATATTTCCGCTCCCGTCTCCAATCCTTGCCAACCGCCGCATAATAAATCTTTCCCTTCTTCTCTATCTCATGATTCGCATCTTTCACCAGGATAGTAATCGCCACTCCGACCTGAATCCCAAAAACATTGTGCGTGGTGCCTGATAGCTTGGGATTCTTGCGGACGTTGCCTCCCAGGTCCAGCACATATATCTTGTCGAACTCGTGCTGTAGATGCTTCCGCATTCCATCGAAGGCGATCTGATCCACAAAGCTGTTGTTGCTCACGAACGCCACCACCCCGCCGGCCCGTATGCTGTCGCTGGCCAGCCGGAATGCCTTCACATAGGGGTCGCTCAACTTGTTGCGCAGAGTGGCCTTGGAGGCCTTGGTATAAGTCTCCTGCACCCGCGCGTCTATATACTTGTACTTTCGATTCTTGTTCCGATCGTTCTCGTTCGCCTGCCCCATGTTATAGGGCGGGTTGCCGATGACTACAAAGATCGGCGCTTTCTTCTGCCGCCGTATGCGCACCGTGTTGCCTTCGTTCATAAACTCGAAGTTGGCCTGCTTCGGCTCCGCCAGTTCGAAGGTATCCACCAGGCAGATGCCCTCGAACGGCTCGTACTCGCCCACCCTGTCGAGATAGGCGTGTTCTATGTTCATGCTGGCGATGTAATAAGGCAGCAGCATGATCTCGTTGCAGTGCAATTCCTCCTTGTACTTGTAAGTCAGGCTGCTGGTCCGTATCTCCTTCATCACCCGAGTCATGAAGTTTCCGGTCCCGACGAAAGGATCGAGGATATGCACGCCCTTGTCGCTCAGGCTGCTGTCGAACTCGGCTTTCAGAACCTCTTCCACGCTGCGCACCATGAAGTCCACGATCGGCTGCGGTGTGTAGACGATGCCGTGCGTGTCGGCCTGGGCCGGATTGATGGCGCGGAAAAACTCCTCGTAGACCTTGTTGAGAAACTTCTGCTTGTCCGTGTAATCCTCGATCGTCGCCGCCGTCTCCTCGATCGCCTTGTAATATGGGTCCAGGTCGCGCAGAAAGGTGTCGCGGCTGAAGTGGCGCTTGGTCAGCGACGCGATCACCTTTTCGATCTCGGCGGCGATCACGTTGCGGCGGGTGAACTCAGAGTTATCGAAAATGCGGCGGAAGACCCGCTCGGTAAGCAGATGCTGAACGAGCATTTCCTCGACGGCCTCGTCTTTGAGGTCCGGATTGATCGACTCCCGGCAGAGCGCGGCAAAGGCCGTGAATCGCTCGATCAAGAGCGGATTGCTCCGGCGTTCGCTGGCGATGAGATTCAGGGCGCCTTTGGCAATATCGGGAATGCGCCCGGAGAACTCGCGCACCGCTTTTTCCCAATCTTCATAAAGCGGTTGCCGCCACTCGAAAAAGAGCCGGAGCACTTCAACCAGTTTTTCCGGATCGACGATCTCCCCCTCGAAGGCGATACGCCCGTCCTGCACCAGAATGGCGCGGGTGGGCGCTTGAAACAAGATATTCGTTCGCGGGTAACCGGCGGCGAACTTCTTGTTCATCTCCGCTTTCAAATCGTCTTTCTCGTCCTTTGCCTCCCAGTAGCCGCGCGGCAGGTTGAAGGCATCCAGCAGCGCGGCATCCACTCGCAACGGGCTTTTCCCGGACCGGGCAATCTGGTACTCGGCCACCACAAACCACTCGAAAGCGCGCGCGCACTTTTCCAGCAGTCCCTCGAAAGCCCGCCGGATATTGCCCTCATTGTCGAATTTGCCCCGCGCGCACTTCTCCAGCGTCTCGTAGTAGGCCTTCACCGGCGCGTGGGTTGCCTTCAGCTTGAATGCGCTCGTCATTTCCATTCAACTCTAAATCAGTCCGCGGGCAGCTTACTCGAAGTTTTTTTGACGTTGTGGGCGTCCCAGACCCGCTCTTGGAGCCTTGGATCAGACCGCCCCCCGAATTGCCGCACAGAAATACAGAAAGTGTGACCCGCTCAAACGTGTAAGCCGATCGGCTTAAACGCTTGAGCGACCCCAGCTTTGGCCCCATGCAGGTGGAGGGTGGCGGGTGGCCCAGGTCTCGGTGACCGTTCCCAACCCAAATGAGGGTGCCCCCGGTCCCTTGCTGTCAAGTGCATGGACATCCTTTACAGTTTGTCTCCAGACATCCTTTACACATGAGGGCGGTTTGGGTCGGATTCGCATGCTGCGGCAATTGAGGGCAAGATTATGCCAGCCGGTGAAGCGGA
>Ga0181520_10002563_pt1 | contig 33421 bp, 21 predicted proteins | sample PEATcosm2014_Bin_29_FD_132451 | JGI IMG/M metagenome (GOLD analysis project Ga0181520, IMG submission 132451) | Peatland microbial communities from MTU Mesocosm Facility, Houghton, MI, USA - PEATcosm2014_Bin02_30_metaG | ecosystem: Environmental > Terrestrial > Soil > Wetlands > Peat | place...
GTACAGGTACGGGTAGCTCGTTTCTACCTGATACGGATTGCCGCCCTCCCAAAGAGACTTGGACGCGCTCAGGTAACCTTTGAAATCGCAGCCGCCAATGCGATAAGCCATGCGGAAGACATACATCAGGAGCAGGAGAAATATTGCGGCCATGACGCACAACGTACAGACCTGAATCTTGCCGCCTAGCCACCATGGATCCCGTCTCTCAATAGTCTCGACGGTCATGGGATTATCATGTTTTGCAGTCACCTCAGGCGGTCTCCGCATTTTCGCCTCCATCGCCGCCTCGCTGACCAACTCCGAGGGCATTGCCTCGGGCGAATGCTGCTTGGGAAGTCGGGCAGCCGCAAGAACCTCGTCGAGGGCTTCCTGAGAATCCATCATTCGCACCTTTTCGCGTCGTTGGTCGTCTTTCCGGTGGGGCTCGCGTCGCCGGGCTTCTATTTCAACCAACTTGCCCAGGAAGCCGCGGCTGGCATGGAAAAAGCACAGTAAATGGTCATCGAGATGGTGTGGTGAGAGGTAGTCGCCCCCCCACCGATCCTTGGCATTTTCATTGGTTCAGGCAGAAGGATGCTACCTGAACGATGCCCCGCTCGTGTTTGGATGGCTGTCAAATAAAAGGCCCTCCCAGGTGACAGGAAACCTGGTGAGGGCCACGGCAAAGGTAGAGCCTTCGCAACTCGGTACTACTCTACGCTGTCCTTATGATAACCGCAGCCAACGAAAGGGACGCTGGTGAGCGGTATCACGAACCTATCGAATTGGCGATTTTGTTGAAGGTGCTGCTGGCGTTCTTGCCGACCTGGGTGATCGCCGTCAGGCACACGACCACGATCAGGGCGAGCATCACAGCGTATTCAACGGCCGTCGGTCCATCTTCGGAGACAAAGAATCGTCGTATCTCTTGAATGATCGATTTCATCTTACACCTCGTCTCGCGTTAAAGTAGTTTTGCCCGACTATCCAGAACTGCTCGGACCTTTTGAGTCGTGCTGTTCTGATTCCATATGGTCTCTGACACCAGCGCGACCGCCGATACGGGCTTTCGGGACCACCAGAGTAGTATAGGTCAAGAAAGCCAGAGATAACGTCCTGATGCTTGGCCCGCTGTCAGTCTGCTACCGGACGTTGCGAAAGTGCAACGACCAGCCACAAAAGCTGTGGCTGAGCAAGACTGGCGGTTCTCGTTGTCCAGATTGGGCGGGCCAGAAGCAAGTCAACGTCCGAATTCAGAGGTTCATGGCTACCTAGCTCACTCGGGATACGGTCCGTCAAAGACTTTCCGAGCAGTTCTCTCCCGCCTATGTGCAGAATAGGGGATGGCGGCGGTGATCAGCCAGCCGGCGTTGGGGCCGCGGGCAATGTAACCTTCGGCCCAGACGTAGCTGTCCAGGCCCCGCACGTACAATTCCACGGCATAGGGCGAAGGGTTGTTCTCCATGCCCGGCGGCCAGGCATGCGCGTGAAAATAGCATTCCGGCCAGACTTCCAATCGATCGCCGGCCATCAGGCCATCGGCCAGCACGGTTTTGGCCTTGTCGTTTTCGACGCTCAGATAGGCGGCCACAGAGTGGCCCGTGGTTTCGGCGCACCAGCGCACGTGGCCGAAGCGGTTCCGGCCGGCATTGCGGAAGAGGGCGCCGATCATGTCGGTTGCGCGATTGCAGTCGAGTTTTTTCTGTTGCAGGGCGTCGCAAAGGGTGAAGGTCGGGCCGTAGTTCTCCGGCGCTTGGTAAAAGTCGTGGGTCCAGCGGTGGGCCGCGAGGAACGCCTGGATGTCGGTCTTGGCGGCGTCAATCCGAGCCGCGGCGCCAAGCAGTTGCGGCTGATAACGGTCGTCCCATCCCAGGCCGCCGGACGAATGCCCCCGATACATCATCGCGCCCATCATTTCCCGCACGGTGGCGCGGGGATGAATGGCATCGAACTTCTTCAGCGCGGCATGGAGTTCGTCAATCGTGTCGGTGCTCATCGCGCGAAACAACATGTTCATCAGAAAGGCGTGTTCGTAGGGGGTCCGGGCCGCTTCTTCCCAGGTCCGGCGGTTCTCCGACGAGAGCGCGTCTTGGACTTTCAGAAAAGAACTGCGAAGTCTGGGAAAGACCCAAAGCGAACCGGGAGTCGGATGCTCATTACTGGGCAGCGCGTTGATGCGATCGGGCGGCATGGAGAACAGCCGCTCGGCCTGCCGCTCGATCTCGTAATAATTCTCTTCGCCGCTGACACAGAGGGTGCCGGCGGGCAAATAACTGATCGTCTTTTGCGGATCGTATGGCGTCTGCCGCGCATCAACCAGTTCGAACAGCGTTTGGCATCGCCTTTGAAACTCCAGGGCGGCCAACTGGTTTTCCGTCAGGAAACCGAGCCAGCGATGCAGGTCGTCCAGGGAGAAAGTTGCCGAGGCCAATTCGCCGGCCCAGCGCTGGAGAGCCGCCAAATCCTTGTGCGCCACGGCCCGATCCAATTTTGTCAGACAATAGCCCGGCCAGTCAGTGTCGCGGGAGAAGCCGTCGGGAGCAAGGCCCTCCGGCCAGATTGTGCAGGCGGCGACGGTCTCATAGAATTGGCGGGCCTTTTCTGCCAACTGGTGCGCCAACTCTGCCGCCGGACGATTCAACAGGATTTCATTTTCCAGGTAGATCTTCAAGCGGCCCTGGTGCCAACTGAAATCCAGTGTCGCCTTATTACAATAGAGCCTGTCAAGCAAATAAAGCGTCGCCTGCCTCGTTCCGGGGCCGCCGTCCGGATCGCCGGTGTGTGGCGGCATGGTTCCCCGGATGTCGCCGGAGCGGATGGCGGTGACGCAACTGGAGCCCCGCGGATCGCGGCTGCCTAAGAGAACCGGTCTGCTGGTGCGCTCGCACGTCTCGACCAACGAGGTCAATTCATACAGTGCGCGGGAGGGATTCTGCGCCGGGAGCGACGAAGCACTTGCCCTGGTAGGGATAGGCTGTGGGCCCAACACATCGTGCAGGCCCCATCCGATTGCCACCAACAGAGGGGCTATCGCAATAATCAGGATTACCGTTCGCCGCGTTTGGCGAAGAGGCTTGGTCCTTTCATGCCCGGCATTCGACTTACGAGCCATTCGAGTGGCAAGTAGACAAAACAAACACGAAAACTAGGGGCTCTCTCACCCGCGAAACGAGAAACCAGAGTTTCCATTTTACTCGACCCGGGCAAAAGAATCCATCCTCCTGTTTCCACGGGTGTGGCAACATTTCTTGGCGACCACGAGCAGCCCGTCATTCTGAGCGAAGCGAAGAATCTAGCGTACTGCCACCCTTCGAGATCCTTCGCTCCGCTCAGGATGACTGTTCTGCCCGGCGTGACCGCCAAAAAGAATTGTCAGACCCGCCGCACCCTCGGCCGCTTGTCTACGGCGGTTTCTCTTGGCATACTAATAAGTTGCCCAGTCTCCCGATCGCCGCCGATGAAGATCAGAAACCGTCTACGATGTTGCGGCTGCTGCTTGCTGTACGCGATCGTTCTCTATTTGTACTTGCACCTGTTCGTCAATGCCCTTATCGACGACGCGTTTATTCTATTGTGCTATGTAAAGAACCTGCACGGTAGTGTTACGTGGGGGTTCTTTCCGGGGTGCATCACCAATACTGCAACCTGTCCGCTCAACGTTCTTGTCTTAACGGCGGTTGACGTCTTCACCCGTTTGCCGCTCGATGCCGCCATCTGGACGGCCGTTATCAGCTTAACGGCGCAGAGCATGATGCTCCTGCGAATATCGGGGCGGCTCTTTGGCACAGAATGGTTCGGACATCTGGCGGCACTGGCCTTGATCTTCAATCCGCTCTTGGTTTCGACGATCGGCATGGAGGGCGTGCTGGTGGTCGCACTGATCGTAGCCACGCTCTACTGCTACGTCTTTCACAAATGGTATTGGGCAGCGGTTGTCTTGGCCCTGCAAATGCTCACCAGGCCGGAGGGGGCGCTGTACTTTCTGGTCTTTGTCGCGTTTGTTCCGACGAACCGGTTGCGGGTGCGCTGCGCGGCGATCTTTGCGGCCTGCATCGCGCCCTGGTATCTCTTCTCGTGGATCTATTTCGGTTCGCTGTTCCCCGATACGCTCATCCTGAAAGTTGCGCAGCATGCCTGGCCCGAGGGGCATTTTTTGACCGGGTTGCTTTGTTATCTCCGGCTCTATCCCACGGCCACGGTTCTCTCGTTGGCTTTCCTGCCGCTCTTGGCGTTGTATTTTCCGGCAAGGATGCGCAAGCACCGCGTTGTATCGTTGCTGGCATCGTTCGGCGTGATTCATTTCGCCGCCTACTCGCTCTTGCACGTGCCGCCCTATCACTGGTATTACGTTCCGTTGGTGACGACTATTATTCTGCTGGGCAGTTGTGGATTGGGCTTTGCCTATCGCGGGTATCGTGGGCGGGTTTGGCCGCGCAGGCTGCTGCTGGCGGTTACCGCGGCTTATCTGGCGATTCCTTGCTTGGGAATGCTCGATTTGCTGGCCAGAGATCGTTTCGTCGTCAAAGAGGTGCCGATTCACAGCAATTCGGCTTCTCATGAGCGGTATCGGGAGATCGGCTTATGGCTGAAGGAGCGCCGGATCAAGGATAACATTTTCGTGGAGGATGAAATCGGCACGATTGCCTACTATAGCGATTGTCGCGTGTTGAATGTCTTCAGCGACAGGAGCTGGCTGAAGCCCTATTTGCTCAGCGTGCCGCCGGGACTCAAAGCCACTCTGCTGAAGATCGATTATCTGTTCCTCAGAGATAAGCGGGGATGGCCGCCCTGTTCGTACTTTCTGACCAAGCACGACACGGACGTCTTCGATGGCAAGGGTACGGTCTGCAAGAAATGGAAGCTGTCATCCCGCTGGAAACCCCACAGCGTGCTGGTGCTGTCGACTAAATAGCGGTGGAGCGTTTGTCCGATCTGCCAAACGCCTCCCTGCATGAACAATCCTGGCCAATGAGCCGACCAACCATGAACGAAGGGAACATGAACGTGAATCTGCGCAGCCAACGAGTCCTCGCCTGGCCGGAATGTTCGATCCAGCGAACGCTGTACAAGTCGATGGGTTACACCGACTATGACCTCGAGCGGCCGCTCGTAGGCATCGCCAATTCGTGGAACCGCGTGGTGCCGGGGCACTACAACCTGCAACTGGTGTCGGAATACGTCAAACAAGGCGTGCTCCAGGCGGGCGGCACGCCCGTCGAGTTCGGTGTCATCGCCGCGTGCGACGGGGTCGCGCAAGGCCACGTGGGCATGCATTACATCCTCCCCACCCGCGACCTGATCGCCAACGACGTCGAGATGATGGCCCAGGCCCACCAACTGGACGGCCTCGTTCTGTTGGGTTCCTGCGACAAGATCGTGCCCGGCATGTTGATGGCGGCGGCCCGGCTCGATCTGCCGGCCATCCTGGTGGTGGGCGGACCGATGGAAGGCGGTTGCCAGTTTGACGGGCGGGCCTCGGACATCACCTCGCTCACCGAGGGGCTCGGCATGCTCAGAGCGGGGAAAATCGATGAGGAGACGCTGCGCCGCCTGCAGGACCAGGTGGCGCCCACCTGCGGCTCCTGCTCGTTTTTGGGCACGGCCAACACCATGTGCTGCGTGGCCGAGGCGATGGGCATGTGCCTGCCCGGCTCGGCCACCATTCCCGCCCCGCACGCCGCCCGGCTGCGCTCGGCGCAGACCGCAGGCCGCCAAATCGTCGAGTTGATCCACAACTCGATCACGGCCCGGCAAATCATCAACCGCCAGGGAGTCGAGAACGCCTATCGCGTGGGCGCGGCGATCGGCGGTTCGACGAACCTCGCACTGCACATCCCGGCGATCGCTTACGAAGCCGAATGCGGCCAGATTACGATGGAAGACCTCGACCAGTTGTCGCGCAGCACTCCGCAGGTGGCGCGGATGAACCCCGCTGCGGCGGCGAACGTGCCCGACTTCCATGCGGCAGGCGGGATTCCGGCCGTGATGCGCGAACTGCTGACGCTCCTGCATGGCGATGCGATGACCGTCAGCGGCAAGACGGTGGCCGAAAACGTGGCCGATGCGGCCGTCGCTGACCGGCAGATCATCCGTCCGCTCAGCGATCCTTGGAGCAGCGAGGGCGGCCTGGCCGTCGTGCGCGGCAATCTGGCCCCGCGCACCGGCATTACCAAGCCGGCAGCCATCGCGCCGGAGATGCAAGTGTTTTGCGGCGTCGCCCGCTGCTTCGATAGCGAAGAGGCGGCCAACCGGGCGATCCTCGACGGCGCAATGCGCGAAGGCGACGTGGTGGTGATCCGCTACGAAGGGCCCAAGGGCGGCCCGGGCATGCGCGAAATGTACACGGCCATGAAGTTGATCTACGGCTGCGGCCTGGCCCGCAAGACGGCCCTGGTGACCGATGGCCGCTTCTCCGGCACCAACAGCGGATGTTTCGTCGGACACGTCTCGCCCGAGGCGGCCGAAGGTGGCCCGTTGGCCATCGTCGAAGACGGCGACACGATTACCATTGACATTCCCCAGCGCAGCCTCCATTTGCACCTGTCCGATACGGAGATTCAGGAGCGACTGTCGCGGTGGCAACGGCCGCCGTTGAAAATCAGGAACGGCTATCTGGCGCTCTACGCGCGTCTGGCCGAGTCGGCCGATCAGGGCGCGATCATCCGACACCGGATCGAGTAAGAGTCGCCCGCCAAGACGTGTTGTCAGACCCTATATTTCGGCGCGGTTGCCAGCGAGGGGTTGCGCCATTATACTGGCAGACGGTAGAGCTGTTCGTCCCTGCTAGCCTTGCCGAGAGTTTCCATACCCCCGGGCGACTGCCTCCCGCCTTCGCAGCAGGCCCTTTGCACTCACACCAGAGATTGGAACAAGGATCCTTTTTTATGAGCCAAGCGAGTCTTCGTTTCACACGCCGCGGTTTTCTTGGTGCAACAGCCGCATCGGCGGCCCCGCTTTTCGTCCCGCGACACGTGCTGGGCGACGAAAAGAATCTGCCCGCCAATGAAAAGATCGCCTTGGGATGCGTGGGCATCGGTAAGATGATGTACGGCGATCATCTGCCGCACTATTTGAAGATGAGGGAAGTCAAAGTCGTGGCCGTCTGCGACGTGGACACGACTCGCCGCACGGCAGGGAAGAAGCGCGTGGACGACGCCTATGGCAACGCGAATTGTGCCGCGTACAACGACTACCGTGAAATCTTGGCACGGCATGACATCGATGCCGTCGCTTGCGCCACGCCCGACCATTGGCCCGCCATCATCATTCTCGACACGTGCAAGGCCGGCAAGGACATGTATTGCGAGAAACCGCTGGCCAACAACTTGGCGGAAGCGAAGACGCTGATGGACGTGGTCGGCAAGTCGAAAATCATCTTCCAGGTGGGCAGCCAACAGCGGGCCGACCGTGAATTCCGTTACGCTTGTGAACTGGTGCGGAACGGCCATCTGGGCAAGATCAAGCAGGTGCTGGTCGGCGTGGGGGGGCCGCCGAAACCGTGCAACCTGCCCGGCGAAGATCTGGAGCCGGGGCTGGATTGGGAGCGCTGGCAGGGGCCCGCGCCGGCGCGGTCTTACAGCTCGGTCCTCAGCCCGCGCGGCGTTCACAATCATTTTCCGTCCTGGCGCGCCTTCTGCGAGTATGGCGGCGGCGGCATGACGGACTGGGGCGCGCATCATTTCGACATCGCACAATGGGGATTGGGCATGGATCAGTCGGGCCCCGTCGAGATCGTCCCGCCGCAGGATCCCAAGGACCTCAAGGCGGGCCGCGGCGTGAAGTACATCTACGCCAACGGCGTGGAAGTCATCCACGGCGGAGTGAGCGGCGTGACCTTTGTCGGCGAAAAGGGCGAAATCTTCGTCAACCGCGGGCAACTCACCAGCAAGCCCGAGACGATCATCAAAGAACTGATCGGCAAGAACGAGATGCACCTCTACCAGGCACCGGCGGGCGGGCACGCCGGCCACCGACAGGATTGGGTCAATTGCCTCCGCAGCCGCAAAACGCCCAACTGTCCCATTCACATCGGCGCCCGCACCGTGGCCGTGTGCCACTTGGGCAACATCGCGTACTTGCACGCCCAAGAGCTGAACGGTAAATCGTTGAAGTGGGATCCGCAGGGCTGGCAGTTCGTCGGCAACGACGCGGCCAACCAGTGGCGAAACTATCCCTATCCGCGGCGGAAGGGCTACGAGTTGCCCGTGCTGTGACGATCATCGCCGGCGGCCAACTTGGCGACCGTTGAACGGCGGCAGGACGCGTTTCCCCGCTCCGCGCCCTTCCCTGCCCATCTTCGGCCGGGTATAACACTAGGCATGTTCCAGATCGACGTTGCTCCGAACTGGGAAGGTTTGCTGCGCTGTCTGCGGCGCCAGGGCACGCCCGAACGCACGTATTTCATCGAGCTGTTGATCGACGACGAGATCAAGGCGGCGGTGGCGGGGCGTTTCGACCTGATGACCGGCATTCGGCCGGACGATCCCTACTATTTGTTGCAGCGCGATATCCGCGTGCAGCGTTTTTTGGGTTACGACTACGTCCGCTGCGGCCTGGACGACGTGGGCATTACGACCGAGCGGTTGAAGGCCGCCGACACCGCGAGCATGGCCCGCGCCGGCGGCCGGCAGTACCTCGACGAGCACCGCGGCCCGATCACCACCTGGCAGGAGTTTGAAGCCTATCCGTGGCCCGACACGCGAAATTACACCACGCGGAACCTGGAATGGCTCGAGCGGAATCTGCCGGACGACATGTGTATCATCGGCAGCGGCGGGTTCGGTAAGTTCACGGAGAACTTGCTCGCCTTGATGGGCTACGAGACGCTCTGCTACGCGCTGTTCGACCAACCCGAGCTGGTCGCTGCCATCAGCCGGCGGCTGCTGGAAATCAACACGGTCGTCCTGCAACGAATGCTCGACTTCGATCGCGTGAAGGTGATTTGGGGCGCCGACGACATGGGTTTTCGCTCGGGCACGCTGTTGCGTCCCGCCGATCTGCGGGAGTATTCCCTGCCGGGTCACCGGGTGATGGCGCAGACCGCCCATGCCGCCGGCCGGCTCTATCTGCTGCATTCCTGTGGCAAATTGGACGCCGTCCTGGACGAGCTGGTCAGTGACGTGCACATCGACGGCCTGCACTCCTTCGAAGACGCGATTCGCACGGTCGAAGCCACGAAAGCCCAGTACGGCGGGCAGATTGCCGTCTTGGGCGGGATGGACGTCGATTTCCTCTGCCGCGCCGACGAGGCGGCCATCCGCCGCCGCACCCGCCGCACGTTGGAAACGTGCCAGGCCGGCGGCGGCTTCTGCCTGGGCAGCGGCAACAGCGTCGCCAATTACGTTCCGCTGAAGAATCATCTGGCCATGCTGGACGAGGGGCGGCGATTCGCCACATGAACAAGGTGCAAATCCATTCGCCGCGCCCTGTCTATCCCTCGCCTGCCGGCCTGGTGACCACGGTCGACGCCCAGGGAAATCCGAACATCATCACGCTGGGCGAGATCTACAACGCGAGCATTCGGGAGCCGGTGATCGTCGGCATCGGCCTCGCGCCTGCCCGCTATTCACACCAACTGATCCGCGAGTCGCGCGAGTTTGTGGTCAACCTGCCCCGGGCGGCGCTGCTGGAAAAAGTGCTGGCGTGCGGCAAGGGCTCGGGCCGTGACGGGAAGGACAAGTTTCGCCTGGCCGGCTTGACGCCGCTCCCGGCGCAAGTCGTCAAGCCGCCGCTGATCGCCGAGTGTCCCGTCAATTTGGAGTGCCGGTTGTGGGGTGAACCACAGACCATCGGCGATCACGACCACTTCTATGGCGAAGTCCTGGTCGAGCACGTCGACGCCGATCTGCTCGACGAAGGGGGGGCGCTCCGGCTGGATCAGCTCGACATGCTGATCTTCGCCCGCTGGACGTTTTGGTCGGCCGGCCGACAAATCGGCGACATGCAGCGGCCCTTCTCGAACCAGTGGGTCGGAAAGGACCGCTAGGGCTCACCTGGCAACTTCCAATTCCTGCCGGCCGGTCACCTTGCCGGCCAAGGGACCCATGTCGAAGCTGATCTGAACCACGCACTTGCCGCTGGGGTGGAAGTGCAGACCGACCGGCGGTGCGTCGAACGTATGAACCGGCTTTACGAGGAAGGTGCGGACGACGTCCGCATCGGGGATTACGTACGACGATGGTCGATATCGGTGCAGATTGTGTTGGCTCAACGAGAGTTTCGGTTAGCCGGAGAGCTACGCCGCCCCACGCTGACGACGAACAAAGAGGAACCCGACGAGTCCCAGCAGGGCGGTGACGAAGAGCGTGAGCGTGGTGGGTTCAGGAACGGTGGTGGCGACGATCCATGGCTGGTTGCTCCCTATGCTGCCGGGGGTGCCCGTAATGTTGAAGTCGGCGAAGATTGTAGTTCCCCCCCCGGCGGACTGAAACAAATCAGCACGGACTTCGGGGGTATAACTCGAGGCGTGTGTGTAGTTAACGAAATCAAGCTCTACATCTGCAGTACCGCCTGATTCTGATGTGGGGCCATACAACGCGAATGCATCACCGCTGGGGAGTAAAAGGCTGCCCGAATTTGCGGTACCGGTTGGTAATGTTCCGATATCGACTCCTATGGGATACACGTTGGCACTAGGCACCGTGTAGGTGACACCGCCTGGGGTCGTGATGACAAATGAGGCGCTTACAAAGTCATTGGTCCAAGGGGTGCTCAAATTGCCATTCGTGGTGATCTGACCCGAGAGCGTGTCCCCGCCTTGCGATGCCGGGTAATTTACGAGGTTGTAGATAATGCCCGCTTTCGCAGTGGCGGTGGGGCTTGTAGCAGCAACAGCAATGACGAGACTGCTGAGGACGAGTGCCGAGGCAAAACGATGGATGGAGGACGCTACTGACATGACTTTTCTCCTCTGAAAGTTGGTTTGTAATCACTACCTCATCACCGAGAAGACCATCCGAACCGTGCCAACAACACGTTGGCAAAGATCCACAGTCCGATGGGTTTGCCCGCTCTTCTGTCTCTATTCATCCGCTGGCGGTGAACCGGTCTTCCCGTCATGGTCTGCACCAGCCGCGAAACGCCGCCTTCGATTGGGGTTGTTATGGCTGCAAAACTCTGAGAACGACCCTGGTAGATTGCAGGGAATCTCCGCTGCAATCTTCACGAGAAACGGCTCGCCGCCCGGAGCCGAAGAAAGATGGCACGCCGCTACGTCCGAAAGAACCGGATCGTTGCGTTTTCTGCATGCCGATAATGATAGAAGCGCAGGGGCAGATGTCATTCGCGATTGCCAGTCCTTCACGCCGCCAACGCTGCCTCAATTTGGGTGGAACAAGAGCCTATCGCTACGTTTAAACTTCTTTGAAAAAGAAGTCAAGCGTTTGGCAGTGCCACCCGTAAGAATTTTCAACTTTCCATCTGTCGGGGGGGGCTACTCGAAAATTTCCCCAATCGGGTTAGGGAAGGCGTTAGCCGCCCGCAAACAGGCATTACCTGGCAACTTCCAATTCCTGCCGGCCGGTCACTTTGCCGGCCAAGGGGCCCATGTCGAAGCTGATCTGGACCACGTACTTGCCGCTGGCATTGCTGGGCACTCGACACGAGTGCTGGCAGAAGCCGCCTCACGAAAAGCCGGACAGGCCCCGATTGACGACTTTTCCATCGGGCGCGAGGAGTACGATTTCCGCGTTTCCTTCCGGTCGCCCGCAATCGGCGTCTTTGCCGATCGTGCAGGAAGAGAGATAGAACGAGCGATCGGCCATCAGCCTCGGTTGGATGTCGATGGTCTGCCCCGGTGCGACCTTGCCGCGGTCCATTCCCAGCGAGACGTTCATGGCGATCCGTCTCAGCAAGGTAATCGTAGTCTCCTTGCCGGTGGGCACGGAATAATTCTTGCTTCTATCGCTGTTGAAGTTATAGGTCCACTTTTGCCCGCAGGCATCGGGCACCGTCACTTGCAGCGAGGAAAGGCGATACTCGCCGAAGGGAACGGGCGCGGCTACGTCGAGTTTATCGATGCAAACCAGCTCGCCAAGGTCGCTAACGAGTTCGGCCAGTCCTTGGACTCGTTCAACCGCCCCATGAGTTGCTCCTTCCCAGGGTTTCCGATCCCTGTGACGCTGCAATCGGTTCCGCGCAGGGCGCGAGCTGCTCCAGGGCCCTCAGCAGCGCGTTTTGGTCAAAGGGTTTCACGACAAAATCGATGGCGCCGAGCCGAAAGGCATCCTTCAAGAGCGACTTATGTCTGATGGCGCTGACCACGATCACTTGGGCGTCGGGATCCAGGGCGAAAATCTCGCGCATGGCATAAATGCCGTCGTATCCAGGCATGACGAGATCGACGGTGACAGCCGTGGGACGGTATTGGGCATAGTGGTCGACCGCCTCTTTTCCGTTGCCGGCCTCGGCCACGACCGTCCAACCGACACTGCATGCGGCTTGTTTGATCTTCGTGCGGATAATCGCCGCATCATCAGCCACAAGTAAAGTTTTGAGCAGCGCTGCGTTGGCCTTTCGTTCAAAGCGGATGGCAGGGGGGTCCGATATAATGTGCGGCGGCCTCGTATCAGCACGACGGCTGCATGGCATGTTCCATGGCCGCACGCAGGCCAGCGGCGGGAATGAACATTACCCACCAGTCCAAGTTCTCATTCTCGCAGCGGAATCTGGTACGACACATCAACACGGTATTCCGCTCCGCGGCGTGGATGGCCAACGCCTGTTGCAGCACGTTGGCGCCATAGTCGCGGACGAAATGCGGCACGGAGGGGATCAACTGGCGGTCGATCTGCCGGGTGATCGCGTTGATGTAGGCGCAGCAGAGGATGTTACCCGTCTCGGTCAAGGCTGAGATCTCCATGTCGCTCCACTCCGGACCGGCGTTCACCGGAGATCGGAGCAGGGAGCCGGCCAGGCGGCGGCCGTTTGGTTCGTCAAAGTTCAAAATCATCGTGCCGCCAAGTGCCCCCTCAAGGTCCAGCACGACCATAGCAAGCTGTTTGTCTTCAAGATTCAATTCGATGGATGCTTGCGCCAGCGGAAGCTCGCAGATTTCGTCGAGTGTCAGCGTGATCACATCATTGATCCAACAGCACATGGCTGCGGACGCATCGTGAGTGGCCGCGGTAAAGAGTTGTTCCAACAATTGCAGCCGGGAAGCGTTATTCGGACAAACAGAATGCCTCATGAGAGCTACTCCTTGGTTTGCGTTGTTACCCCCGTAGGATGAGACGACAGTTCAATCGGTGCGGCCGGGGCGAGTATGAAAGAAACATGGCCGTTTCCACGAGCGGTAGCGCCGGTGGTCCTGGCAACATTGTGGCAATTCTCGGCCATTGGCTTTATCACCACGTCTTCTTCGCCCAGGATGCGGAGTACGGGCAAACCTAGTTGTTGGTTCCCGTCCCCGATGACGACCAACACAACTCGGTCACACTGACTTGCGTGACCTTCAACACCGTAATGCTGGCAATTGAAGATCGTATCAAGAGTGAGAACGGGGACGACTCGGTCACAAAGGGGCGCTAACTATGCGGCAGCGACCGTCCTCACGTGCCGGAGGAATCCAACATTCGCTCGGCGTTCTTGGCCCCCGCCCAGAGGTTGAACCTTGCCGAGGCTTCCCTTAGGCGCATGTCATCGACCATGTTGCGGACCCGCGCGCAACCGTCCTGCATGTCCCGATGGTCCCGCTCCGCCTGATCTGCGAGCGTCTGAAAATAGGGCCGCTGCTCCTCGGGAAGCGTTTCGATCTTCCCGCGAATCTCCTCCAGTTGCTGTTCAAAGTGCCGGCTGAACACGGATTCTTCCTTCGCGAGCAGAGGGGAATGCATGGTGATCTCCGTTTGATTGGGGTGACGCCGGGCACTACTTCATCCGGAAGGCGGCGACCATCTCGCGCAGCACGGCCGCCTGGGCTCCCAATTCCTCGCTGCTGGAGGCCAGTTCTTCGCTGCCGGCCGCGGTCCGATCGGTGACTCCGGCCACGCCCTGTACAGCCTGCGACACGTTGTCCGCGTTGGCGGCCTGCTGTACGGTGGCGGCGGCGATCTCGCCGATCCGGGCGGCGGACGCTTGGACTCCCTCGACGATCCGTTTCAGCGCTTTGCCGGTTTCGTCGCTCAGTTGCGTTCCTTCTTCGACGCGCCTGGTCGACTCCTTGATGAGCGTTGAGATCTCCTGCGCCGCCTGGTTGGATCGCTCCGCCAGCTTGCGGACCTCGTCGGCAACCACGGCAAACCCCATGCCGTGTTCCCCGGCCCTGGCGGCCTCGATCGCCGCGTTGAGAGCCAGCAGGTTCGTTTGGCCCGCGATCTCCGAGATTACCTGGATGATATCGCTGATCTGCGTGGAGCTCTTGCGGATCAGGTTCATTGCCTCGACCGACTTGTGCACCGCGGTGCCTCCCTGCTCGGCCAGGTCGCTGGTCTCCCTGGCGAGCTTGTCGGCTTGGGTAGCGCTCTCCTTGATCTCACCGACCGAGTGTGCCAGCATCTGGATCGAGGCGGTCATCTCCTGCACGCCGGAGCTTTGCGTTTGCGCCCCCTCGGCCAAGGTCTGTGAACTCTCGGCGATCACCCGCGCGCCCTCGGCGAACTGGTTGGCGCTTTCGTTGATCTGTTCCAGGGCCACCTGCATGTTCGTGACCACGAGGTTGACGTTGTCGCGGACCTCGCCGAACTCGCCGGAATACTGGCTTTCGACCTGCCGCGAAAAGTCCTTGGCGGCCATGCGGCGGAGCGTTTGGCCAATGTCGCCCGACACGACCGCCTTGAAGTTGCCCCGCAGTTCTTCGATGGTCTCGTTGATGAAGGCCTTTTTGCCGGGGAATTTCTCCAGCGGTGCGTCGAAGTTGCCCTTGCCGAACTCGGCGACGCAGGCCATCGCCTTCTTGTTCAGTGTGATGTGGCCGGCGACCATGTCGTTGACGCCTGCGGCCACGGCCTTGTAAGCGCCCTCGAACTTCTCTGCCGCGATCCGCACGTCGGTGTCGCCGTTGTTGTGCTGGTCCGACATACGGTTCATCTCGGCGACCAGGAAATTCAGGTTCCCCATGACCCGGATCATGGGTGGCACGACAATATCGTTTTCGGACCGTCTGCCGGTGCCGTTGCCGATCTGCTTGTAAGCCTCCAACTCGCTCATATCGCCGTTGGCGATGTTGGCGAGCGTGCCGCTGACGTGTTTGACGCGCGCCGAGACGTCGTTGACCGCCCCGGCGACGGCCGCGAAGACGCCTTGGTACTGGCCCTTGACGGTAACGCTGTAATCGTTGATCGCCATTCGCTGCAGGACGCTATTGGCCTCCACCAGGCCCCCCAGCCCGTCGATGCAGGCGTTGAGGTTGTTTTTGATTTCGTTGAAGTCGCCGCTGTAGTTGTCGGTGATCCGCGGCGGGATGTCTCCCTTGGAAATGCGATCGACGTACTCGGCGGTGACGTTGATGGGAGCCACGAAGGCGTCGATCAACTTATTGATTCCCTCCACGATCGGGCGGAATTCCGCGTTCACGAGTTGGGGGGTTCCCCGGACTTGCAGTTTGCCTTCCAGCGTCGCCTTCGACAAACGGGCGACCTCCCCCAGCAGAGCGGCCAGCGTCCGGGAAATGCTCCGGGCGATGATCGTGCCGATGGCCAATAGGGCACCGGCGCTGATGCCGATGGTCACGAACATCATGGTGAGGCACCACGTGGCATCGGCGGCCGCCTGGGCAAGCGACTTTTCCGCGGCGGTGCTGTTAAGCGCGTTGAGGTGTTGCAGCTTTTCCGACGTCTTGAGCATCAAGGCGCGGGTTTCCTTGGCGATCTCGAAGGTGTGCTCTTCCAGGGCCGTGATCCTGGTATCGCTCGCCTTGGATCCGGCGGCCACAAGCTGATCCTTCTGCTGGCAACACTTCTTGAGCGTCTCCAACGATTTCATCCAGTCGCTCCAAACCGCCTGCACGTCCTTCCACGCGGCCGTTTCCTCGGCCGACTTGGCAATGGCATCGTATTTTTTGAACCCCTCTTCCGCTTGCTTGAAGCCGTTGGCGATCAGTTCGTATTGCTGGGCCCGTGTCTGCGACTCCGAGTATCGAGGAATGAGCAACCCCCGAATGCCGTATCCCACGTCCAGTTGTCCCGCTTCGATGGCGGCCAGGCCCTGAACGCCCGGCAGCCGCACCACGCCGAAATCGTCGACATGAGACGATAACCGGTGCATCCCCTGGTACCCGATGGCACCCACCGTCATGGCAACGGCCAGTGCAATGCCGAATCCAACTAGCACCTTCGTACCCGTCTTCGTCTTAGCCAACATCTTTGGACTCCTTAGTGGGTGGACCTGCCCTGGAGGCAGTTCTTATCTTGTCTTATTTTGCCGCAAGGTTCTGTTGTCCGGCATTCGGCTTGGCAGGGGGCTATGGCCGGAAGGCAAAAAAAAGGCCCAGCCAGTTTCGGTCTGAAATCAGACCGAATCTGGCTGGGCCTCTCGTTACGGGCCTTGCGCCCGCACCATCAGGCTTATTGTGCTCCAGAGGGCCGCCGACAATCTCCGCCGTCACCCCTCCCGCACATATATAGGCTGCCGGTTGTGAAAAGCAAGAACATTTTTCCTAGCCCGACGATCTTCCCTGCTCCAGCACCCCCAACAGTCCCTGCAACTGCCGCCGCAACTCCCCCAGACGTTTGGACTTAAACGCATTCTTGCTCTCCTCCAAGGTTCGCACCGTCTTGCGCAGCGCGTGCCGGGTGAGTTCCAGCTTGTCAAGAAGTGCCGCGGTTTCCGACGGATGCATCGTGGCGTCGGCCACGGCGAGACATTCGGTTACGTGCCGCAGTTCGGTCAACGACTTGGCGACGCCTTCGAAGACCGTCGCCAAGAGCGATCGCGCCGGCTCAGCCACACCCTGTTTGAGCGGTTGGCTCAATACGGCTTCCAGGCCCGCCACCTCTTCGTCCCACAGTTTTAGCCGCGCTTGCACCTGCACAGCCGTTCGATAGAGATCCCTTTGGATGACGCACTGCTGCACCAACAAGAGCAGATCGCCAAAGTCGATTGGTTTGATCAGATAGGCGCACACCGGCAAATTTACCGCCCTGACGGCCGTCTGGAGCGTTGGGTAGCCGGTCACCAGGATGATGGGCAGCCCCTGGGCCGTTTCCTTGGCTTGCAGAACCAGTTCCAAGGCGGCGTTGCCCGGCATCTTGATGTCCGAGATCAGCACGTCGTAGCAACAAGCGCAGATCAGTTGTGCTGCTTGGGCGGCATCGCTGGCGCAGTCGCACGTATAGCCGGCTTTGCGCAGCAAATCTGCGGTAGTCTCACGAAACAGCTCTTCGTCGTCCGCCAACAGGGCTTTTCCCCGTTCGTTCATGCTGCGCTTTCCCAGCCTTTCTTCCGTGGCAAACGAAGGCGGAAGACCGTGCCCCTGCCGATTTCTGACTGATAGTCCAGGGTCGCCCCCAGCCCCTGGGCAATTTGCCGGGCGGTCGACAAGCCCAGCCCCAAGCCTCCCTCGGTGTCCCTGCCGATCTTCGTGCTGAAAAAAGGCTCAAAAATCCGGCTGCCGAGTTCCTCGGGAATTCCCGCCCCCTGGTCGGAAACGCTTATGACCAACGTCTCGTCGTTGACCGCAACCCCCATCTCCACCACGCCTCCGCAACATGACGCTTCGATCGCGTTCGTCGCAAGACTGAAAACAATTTGTCGAATCGCGCCTGCAGCAATGTGCAGGCGGGCTTTAGCCGCGGGCCAGGCGATCTCCAACCGCACGCCGTGCTGCCGGCGCAGTGGCTCCAGCATCATGGCAACGTCACTCAGGACCTCGTCGACCCAGACGTCGGTCTCTTGCTCCGGGCTCGGGCGATGTAGATCGTAAAGCTGTCGCACAACACGGGCGATGCGATCGACCTCTCTCTCCGTCTGTTCCACGTACCTGCGCTCGCGACAATTATAGGGAATCGCCTCGCTGAACAGGTGGATGGCATTCTTGATTCCTGCCAGCGGGTTGTTGATGTCATGCGCGATGCGGGCAGCCATCCGCCCGGTGGCCGCCAGCTTCTCGGCCTCCAATTGCCGTCCCATACTTTGCTGCGCGGCGTCTTGTGCCTTCTTGATCTCGCTCAGATCGAGGATCGAGGCGATGCGAATGACCTTCCCTGATTCGTCCACGGCTACGCCTCCCCGCACATGCGCGTCAAAGACGGCTCCCCCCCGACGTCGGGCTTTAAGCTCGCCCATGTAGGAGCCGCTGCTCATCAACTCTGCCACCGCCTTGCGATACGCCGGTAAATCGGCCCACAATTCACTGACGTGCGTTCCGGTGGCACTGTCGGCTCCCGCGAAACCCCACATTTCACAGAACGCTTCATTGCAATAAGAGATGCGGCCGTTGAAGTCCCGAAAATAGAAGCCGTTGCTCGCTGCGGCCAGGGCAGTCTCACGGACGGTCAGTGCTGTCACCGACCGCCGGAGTCGCCTAATGTCTTCGCGCAAGCCGGCATTCTCCCTTGTCAACTCGGCAACCCGCAGCCGAGTCTGCGGTTGAGGATCTTGGCGGATGTGTAAGGCGGCCCACTCCGCCTCTCGGCACCCCCTTCGCGATAGAGCCCCTGCTCTCTTGCGTTCGCCCTTTGCCATAGCCTTGCCTCCTTGCCATTAGCAATGCTTACAGCCGGCGACTTTGGGGGTACTAAGCCTGTCTCGCACCGGCGGCAGGAACGAATGTTTCCCCTCCCCATAAAAGTGGAAACCCGCTACACCGTTTAATAACCAACAATAGGTGGTGTGTCATATATGCGTTAGAGTACATTTTCCAGTCACCTTTGTAAATACTTAATTTTTAACCGTTCAGCAGGCATACCTGGCGAGGCGCAACTTGAGCCAGCAGCCCAAGCTGGAGCCGTTACAGGCGACGGCAATTCCTTGATGGTTACCGGGCGACTTCCAATTCCTGCCGGCCGGTCACCTTGCCGGCCAAGGGGCCCATGTCGAAGCTGATCTGGACCACGTACTTGCCGGCGGCATCGCTGGGCACTCGACACGAGTGCTGGCAGAAGCCGCCTCACGAGAAACCGGACAGGCCCCGATTGACGACTTTTCCATCGGGCGCGAGCAGCACGATTTCCGCGTTTCCTTCCGGTCGCCCGCAATCGGCGTCTTTGCCGGTCGTGCAGGAAGAGAGATAGAACGAGCGATCGGCCATGAGCCTCGGCTGGATGTCGATGGTCTGCCCCGGCGCGACCTTGCCGCGGTCCATTCCCAGCGAGACGTTCATGGTGAGCTGTCTCAGCAAGGTAATGGTCGTCTCCTTGCCGGTCGGCACGGAATAATTCTTGCTTCTATCGCTGTTGAAGTTATAGGTCCACTTCTGCCCGCAGGCATCGGGCACCGTCACTTGCAGCGAGGAAAGGCGATACTCGCCGAAGGGAACGGGCGCAGCCACGTCGAGTTTGTCGATGCAAACCAGCTCGCCGAGGTCGCTGACGAGTTCCGCCGAAATGCCGGCGGCGGCCGGCTTTTTGGCCAGCACCAGCCGCACCTTTCCCTGGCCCTCGCTGCGCAGGTTGGCCACAACCACGGAAGCCGCGGCGTCGGAGCGAATCACGTACGTCTCGCCATGGTGGGCGATGGGCTTTCCCAAGGGAAATTGCTCGGTGAGCGGATCGAAATGGCCGTCCTGATCGAGGTCCACCCAGACGCGGTCCTGGCCGATCGTGTCGAAACATCCGTTGGCATTGCCGTCGATCAGCAAGGTTGCATATTGTTTGCCGCCGAGGCTCACGCGGCCCTGCATGTAGCCGCGCACCGTGTAGCGCAGCCCATCGCCCAGGGCGGACCGGCGAAACACGAGCGTGCGGTTTACCTGTTTTCGCTCGGGCTTCAGTTGGATGGTGATCGCGGCGGGGATTGTCAATTCGCGGCCCGGCATCACGTGGCGTTCGTCGTCCGTCAGCCGGCCGTCGCCGTTGGCGTCCAGCCAAAGTTCCCCGCCGCCGGCGGCCTTGGGCAGCCAAACGATCGTCAGGGCCGTCTCCTGCGCCGGTCCGACGGGCACCACGCCGTAGAGCGCCCCGGCGGCGAACTTACGGTCGCCCAGGGGCCGCACCGGCTGATCGCGAAACTCGATGGCCCGATATTGCAGCACCGGTCGATTCTCGTAACTGACGGCGTCCCGGAAGTGAAAGGCCACCGGCGGCGCCGCGGGATCGGCAGCCACGCAGAACGCCGCCGTGAAGAACAAGATCGAAGTCATCGGCTAATCCTCCCGTTTGGGCGGAACATGTCGCCAAAACGCCGGGAAAGATGTTTCGGCCGCTCGGCGGGAGCGGTGGTCCAGAGTTCGAGCACTTCCGTAGCGGCCCACTGCGCCCTTTGTCTCGCGTCACGATCCTCCGCCGCCGCCAGCTCGGCCTCGGCTGGCGGGGCGACAAGGCTGACGGCCAAGAGAGCCACGGAAACGAGCAGAAGACCAGGATACAATCGCCGCATCGCAGTTCCCTCCCGAGTTCACAATGCCCGTACCATAACGCGAAGTCATCCCCAATACAATCCATCAAGGGCTCCGCCTCACCAGCCCACGTCCGGGTCGTGGTAATAGGGAAGAATGTACGGTGCCTTCTCCGCCAAGGGAGATGCCAAGAGGTCGGCGGCCTCGACAAGTCCGTAGTACTCATCATCTTTCCCGGGCTTACCCTTGATCGAGTTGGCCAACTCGGCAAAGAGTGCCTCGCCCCGCATCGGATCGACCACGAGCCAGGCTTTGATCCACCTCAAGCGAAGCGGGGGATTTGCGGCCAGGCGGATCAGACCCGATTGTTCGTCCACGCTTTGGAGGATTTTTTTGGCCGTCCACGGATCGACCAGTCCCAGAAACGTGGCCAGGATGATTTCCGATTCCAAGACGTGCATGTCGGACGCATCGCGGATGCCCGGCCGGCCTTTCTTGGACGGCCGGCAGGCGAGCACGCGGCGGACAACGCTTTCCATGTCGGGATAGCCGATTTGCCGGGCCTCGATCGCCACGAAACCGGCCCCACCCGGCCAACCGCCATCGATGGCCAGCGAGGCATCCGGCTCGCCGTGCGCCATGAGCGTCGCGAGCGCCCGATCGATGAGCGACCAGGCCAACAGCTTGTCGCGCGGGCCCATGGCCGCGGCCACCCCAGCGAAAGCCGTGCTTTTCACCTTTTCTCCAGCGTCCGGATGATTGTGGCGATCGTTGGCAACCATCTCGGCAACGCGAACCGCATCCGCCGGACATGTCGGCGCCAGATGAATGGCGACCCGCAACCTGGCGCGATCGGCGGAGAATGGCTCCCTGAGTTCTCCGGCAATCGCCAACGCCTGATCGGGATTCTGCAGGCAAACGGCCACTGCTACGTTGGCGCGAAACTGGTCTCGGCCATCGTCGGCGCCGATTAACTCGACCAGTTGCAAAGCCCGCTTCAGGTCGCTGGGGGCCAATGCCGCGGCCACCATGCCGCGGGCGCCGGCGTGGGCCTGCGCCAAACCGAGGTTTGCCGCCATTGTGCCCGCTTCGTCGAGCAGCTTCCGGCCGGCATCCTTGTTGCCCAAACGGACTGCCAGCGCGCCGGCTTCCGCCAGGTAGCCCGGCCGCCAGGGTTGATCGACCGCCCGCCCCGCTACGACCAGCTCTTCGATACAGCGCAGGGCTTTGGCGGGATCAGACGCCGCATAGCGACGGGCCAGCCGGATCAACGCATTCAGCCCGTCCCCTCCGCTCTGGGCAAGCAGTCCGAGCGCTTCGTCGAAGTCTTTATCGGCAATCTGCTCGGCCATGGCAGCGCGGATGAAGTCCGCGCAGTCTCCCTTGCCGTCAATAGCCCAACGGAGAGCCAATTCGGGATCGATGCGGCTCATGGCATTGCTCAGCCAATAGCATCGATTACCGAGAGCGCCGCCGCCCCAAAGCTTTTCGAGCAAGCGATGGGCGAGCCGTTGCTGCTCCCCGAGCGGCGTCGGCTCCGACGCGGCGGCCCGCGCCGGCGGCGGCTCGCGGGACTCGACCAACGTCAGCCGCACGTCGGTGGCGCCGGCCTTTGGGCGGACGGCCGCGAAGCGGTAGCCTTCCTTCCCGACAAACAGCCAGACGCAGCCCGCGCCAAAGTCGTGGAGGCAAAAATGGCCGTCGGCGGCGGTGCGGGTCTCGACCGGCGGCAGCCCGTCACCGCGGTTGAAGATCCGCACCTTGTCCCGCGGTTTGCCCGCGGCATCGAGCACCGTGCCCTCGATTTGTTCCGTTGCCTTCTGCCGCGTGCAGGCCGATAACAGGAGAACTGAGCCGATCAGGACGAAAAGGGCCGGCGTCCGAAGCTTTCTGCGCATGGTGAATTGTCTATTGAATGTGGCACGTCACCGGTCATCATCGCTCGGAGACCAGAAGGCGCAAACGTAGCGATCCAAGACCGCAACGCGATCCGCGGCCGGCGTGGTCAGCAAATCGAGGGTCTGGTCCAAGCCGCAGTTGTCAAGATCAACGTGCGGATCGGTCCGGGCGGCCTCCAACCGGCGTTCGAGCGTGCCGGCCGCCTGCGGCAAGTCGGCCAAAGCCCAGGCTTGATACCAATCGTATACCTCAGGGCCCGGATGGCCGAACTCCTTGAAGCCATCGCATCGCGGCGACACCGTCTCCAGCAGAGCGGTGGCGGAGGCGGGATCGACCAGGGCCAGAACTCCGGCCATGAAGATCGTATTCTTCTGGTATTGTCGCAGTCGGCTGCCATCGCCCTCCGTGGGCCGCATGGCCAGGGCCCGATCGATGAGCAGACCTATATCCGGATAGCCGATGCGGCTGGCTTGTGTGATGACGTGGGCGGCAAACGTCCCGCGACCGCCGTAATAGGTCCAACTCCGCATCTGCTCCGCATTGCTGTTGTAGATTGCAAAACTCTTGTCGATGAGCGACCAGGCCAACTTTCGGTCCCGTGGGGCGATGGCCACCGCCAGCCAACCGTAGGCCTCGGCCTGAATCTTCTGGGCGCCGAAAGTGTTCATCGACTCCACCACCCGCAGCGCGTCCTGGGGCCGATTCGCGGCCAGTTGATACGCGATTTTTAGCCGCGTGTTGTCGGGAAGAGTCGATCTCGTCTCCAGCCGAGACAACAATTCCAAGGCCTTGTCGAGATGGCTGGGGGCGATGGCTCCGGCGATCCGCGCCAGCGCACGCTCCTTGTCGTTGGCGGCCAGCGGCTCGACCAACGATAGTGCCCGGTCAAGATCGTACGGCGCCAAGGCCGTAGCAAGGTTAATTCGCACATAGGCGTGGCGACCGCTGGCGGCCATTTTGGCGGCCATCTCCGCCGCCTCGGCGATCAGCTTCCGGCCCGCTTCCACGTGGCCGAGCTTTACGGCCATGCTCCCGGCCTCTGCCAAAGCGGTGGTGCGGTCCGGCTGATCGAGCTTGCGGGCCATGAGGACCGCTTCCTCGGCCAGCCGCTGCGCCTTCGCCGCGTCCGACTTGGCGTAATGCGTGGCGAGCGAGATGAGCGTCGCGAAAGTCTGGTAATTGTCGGACCGGGTCAGCAGGGCGATTGCTTCGTCGACGTCGGCGATCTTCTCCGCCGCCATCCGCTGCGTTTCGTCGTCGACTCGCCCGCCGTTTCTCCGCAGCTGCACGGCCCGGGATGGATCAAGTCGCGCCATGAACCGATAGCTTCGGGAAGTGGGGCCCTTTTTCGGGACGGCATACAATTTCTCCAGCAGTCTTCGTGCGACCGCCTGCTCCTCGCCGGACGACGCCGGGGGGCGTCGCGGCTTCCAGGGCGGCACCGGCTCGTCGCGGCGAAGCAAGGTGACGCTCAAGCCCGTGGTTCTCGACGTCGTGGCGACCGCCTGCAGGCGATAACCCTCCTTTTTGGCGCAGACGAACGTTCGGCCAAACCGCAATCCTTCCAGGCGAAAGCGGCCCGCGGCGTCGGTGGTGGTGCGCTGCGGCTTGACGGCCTCGCGATGGAGGAACACCTGGACGCCGGCCAGCGGCAGTCCGGCCGAATCGATCACCCTTCCGTCGACAAACCCGCTCTGATCGACCAGCACGATCTTCCCCAAGTCATGCATTTGGCCGGGCTGGCCCTTGACTCGTCGCGATTGATATTTGGCGTAGCCCGCGCTGGTCACATTCACATCATACTCGAAGCCGGGCCAAAGCGGACCGATTTGGAAGCGGCCCCGGGCGTCGGTCTCGCAATTGCCCACGCTGACGAACAAGCCGGTCGGCCCGAGCATCCAAGGGCTGCGGACACCGGCCTCGGCCTTCCGAACCGGCCGGCCGGCCTCGTCCACACAGACCCCCTTCAGCGTAAAGGCGTTTTGCGAGGAAAGCACAAGGCGAACCGGCGCGGACGCCTCAGCCGGACGGAGGTCCAAGGCATTGCTCGTGCCGGCCGCGGATCGGGCTCGGAGGCTGAGCATCTGTTGGGCGTCGAGCCCTCTGACCACGAACCGGCCGTTCGCATCCGTTCGCTGAACCCTCGGAGACTGCTCCCCGTGGCACGCGACCAAAGCTTGCACCTCGGTGTCGGGCACCGGCTTCTGGGCCTCGTCGACGACGATTCCTTCCAGTTGTACGACCCGCTCTAGCTTGAACGTGGGCCAGGTGACGTCCGCCGTGGCGACCATCGTGGGCCACGATCGGCCCACGTCGGGCGCGCTATAGGCGCCGGGGACCCCGCCGGCGTAAGCAGTGATCCGGCCCGGCTCGCTGTAGCCCACGAAGCGGCCGTTGGCGTCGGTCGTGGTGTCCCGCCACGAACTCGGATGGCCGCGTTTGTCCGCATAGTGTTCGACCGAGACCTCGACACCCTGGATGCCGTGCCCGTTGGCCGCGTCGACCACCCGGCCGCGGACGGCGATGGCCGGCAGCAGTTGCACTTCGATCATGGCGGTCTCAGCGGGCTTCACCTCCACACGCGTCGGCTTTGGGGCGTAATAGGGGAGGTTCGACCGGTATAGTTCCGCCTGGATGGTGCAGTTGCCTGGTGGAACGCCCTCGAAGGCGAACTTCCCGTCTTTGGCGGGAAATGTGGTCGTTTGATGCGAGACGCGAAACGCCGCGCCACCAGTTTTCGCTCCCTCGGATGCCGTATACAGAGAGAGCTTCAAGGTCGTGAGCACCACCGCGCCGGCAGAGACGGCAACCGTGCCGCGGACGCTCCCCGCCCGCTCGAGACGCAAGCTGACCGGCTCCGCCAGGTTCCAGGCAATCCGGGGCGAGCCGAATCCGGAAGCCGTCACGCTGGCGCGGATAAAGCCGACTGCAGGCAGACGCGGCACAGTGAACGTTCCGTCCGCGGCGGTCTGGCACGTCAGATCGCGGGCGAGCTCCGCTGGGAGCTCAGCCCCAAGACGGTGCGGGTCATCGAGACTGTCCGAGGCAAGGGATTCCGGGCAAATCGTCGCCTTGGCGATCGGCCGGCCGGCGGCGTCCACCAGACGGCCGCGATACGGCTCAACGGCGACCAGCTTGATCCGCAGGGCTTGCTGCGGTGTCCATTTTCCCGCTCCCTGCCGCACCCATGGGAAAGGACTCCATCCCAGCCGGCCTTGCGAGTCGCTGGCCGCGAGATGAGGCGGCCATGCCCGCGGCCGGATATACTTCGACTCGACCTGGGCAAAGACAAAACGGCCCTGCGCATCCACTACTCCCCGCTCCAGGGTCTTGGCGTCTTCGTCGTAAGGCCCGCCGACGAGCCAGACCGTAGCCCCGGCTGCGGGCTTTCCCGACGGATCAAGGACCTGTCCCGCCATAGCGTCCGGTGGCAATTTCCCGGCCGATTCCGCGGCAAGGCCGCCGCTGGGAGCGAAAAAGAGGCAGCCGGCCGACAGCAGAAAAGCAACGCGACAGCCAGAGGTCACTCGGCACCACATCGTAAGGCCCTTTGCTGGTGACCCCGCCATCATAGCAGGGCGGATGAGTGCCGCCAATTCCCTGTGTGCCAGCCCAGGGGCTGCCTCTTGGCGCGACGTTTACACAGCCGCCACCGGCCCGATGGGCCAGAGCGGCGTGACGGGCGGGCTCGCGATCGCGGCCAAGACTGTGTCGTAGCCGGCCTTCGTCCTCGTGAAGGTGGCCGTATACGTGCCGTTGCCGTGGTCCGTGACGGCGCTGAAGGTCCCGCCGGCGCTGCCGGCGCCGAGGCGGAAGACGACCTTTAACCCGCCGCCAGTTTTCCGGTTGCCGTAGGCGTCCCGCGCCGTCAGCGTAACCGTTGTCTTGCTGCCGGCCGCAAGCGTCGCAGAGTTGAGTGAAATCGTTGATTGAGAAACGCTTACTGGCCCCGGCGTCACCGTCACGGCAGGCCGGGCCGAGGTGACGGATTGACCTGCGATGGTGGCCTTGATCGTGTTGCTGCCGGCCTTGGCCCCCGTGAAAGTGGCCGTATACGTGCCGTTGTCGTGGTCCGTGACGGCACTGAAGGTTCCGCCGGCACTACCGGTGCCCAGGCTGAAAGCGACCCTCAATCCCCCGCCCAGCTCTTGGTGGCCAAGGGCATCTCGGGCGGTTAACGTCACCGTCACCGCGCTGCCCGCCACGAGACTGGGCGCAGACAAGGTCAGCGTGGACTGGGAGAGGCTCACTGTCCCCACGACCGCTTCGCCGCCGCTGAGAGTCAGCAAGCGGTTGAGCGCCGACGGGTTCAGGGACGAACTTACCGCCGACGTGGTGCCGGCCTGGCGGACCGTCGGGCCGACGCCGGCCGTGGTCGTGGCGTGGTCGGCCGTGACCGTGGGGGGGAAGGTCACCGGCAGCGTCTGGCTGCCCGCACCCAGCACGGTCCCCGCCGGCGAAGGATAGGTGAAGCTGCCGGGCACGTTGGCCGTGGCGATGAGTGGTGTGTTGCCCAAAGCCGCGCCGTAAGTGACGGTCGCCGGGGTAGCCGAAGTAATCGCGGGAGCGGCCTTAGTAATTGTGAAAGTCAGGGGATCGCTGGAAGAAGCCGCGCACCCCGTGTCGGCCGGGGACGCCGCCACGACCGTATAGGTTCCCCCCGCGCCGGCCGACGTCTGAATCGCTTGGCTATCCCCATTTCCCGAGGCCGCGGCCAGCACATCCGTTGCTTCAAGTCCGCTGTTATCAGCCGCAACAACGTTGCCGCTCGCGTCTGCCTGGTGCGGCACCGTTACCGGGTTATTTACGGTCGTCGGCATAGTAGCTGCCATCGACAAATCGGCCGCCGGAAACGCTCCGGTGGCCGGCGTGCCTGAGGGCAAGCTTTGGTTGTAATTCGTCAACACCACGTTCAGGTCGCTGACGTCCACGGCACCATCGCCGGTGACATCGCCCTGGCTCCAACTCATGCCGGTACTGTTGACATTCGTCAACACCTTGTTCATGTCCGCGACATTCACGGTGCCGTCCTGGGTAGCATCGCCGGGAAGCACATTGAAACGGAAGTCGAAGTTGCCGCCAGCTACCCCATCGCCGGAAGGATAGGTGCTGCCGCCGGTATCAGCGGGGCTCGTGGGGTTCGTCCATTCGCCGTCCAGGCGATCGCCGGCAGCGTCCTCAATCGGGTCGCTTCCGTCGGCATTCAAGGCCAGCATGAGCTTGTCGGGCCCGATCGGCTGCGGCAGGGTCCAGGTGGCCGTGAACGTGCTCGGATCATAGGTGAACGTGCCGCTGCTAACCGTGTAGGAGGGTACGTTGACGCCGGTCAGCAACAGGTCCGACTGGTCGATGGTGACGTTCTCGCTGAAGACCACTTTGATCTGGTTGATGTTCCCCCAGGGCAACGTCAATAATTGTGACCCGCTGCCCACGGGAATCGAATAGCCGCCGACATTCCGGCTGCCCAGCGACGCCAAGTAACTCAAGAACGTTGTGGTCCACTTCGTGCTGCTCACCAAGACGTTGGTCACTGTCGGGGGTATGGTGCTCATCACGTTAAGCGACGCCGTGGCCGTGACCGTGCTATAATCCACCGCGTCGGTCGGTGTGAAGGTGACGGAAAGCGTTTGGCCGTTACCGGCCTGCAGAACGGTTCCTGGGCCCGGGTTGTAAGCGAAACTGCCCGGGACGTCGGCGGTGGCATCGAGTTGCGTGCTGTCCAAAGCCGCGCCGTAGGGGATGGCCGCCGGAGTCGCCCACGTAATCGCCGGCGTGGCCTTGGCAATTGTGAAGGTTAGCGGATTACTGGAAGCAGGTGCATATACGATGTCGCCCGGGAAGGTAGCCACGACCGTGTAGGTTCCGGCGGCGCTGGGTGCGCCGGGCAACGGAATGGCGGCGGCCACTTGCGCGGCCGTGAGGCTCCCGGCGTAATAAGCCAGGGTGGGACTGACGCCGTCCAAGCTGCTCACCGGGGCGTTGCCGGGCGCGGTCAACGTGGCGGTCGCCGGAAACGGCGTGCCATGGTAAGTGCCTCCGGCGTCGGTGACGTTGACGACGGGGTGGCCAAGCGGCACGACGTTGAGAACCACCGTGGCCATGGCGGTGCCGCCAAGGCCGTCACTGGCCATGTAAGTGAACGTATCGGTACCGGAGAAGTTTGCGCTGGGAGTATAGCTGAAGGAGCCGTCGGAATTGAATGTCAACTGACCGTTTGTGGGCTCGGAGACCAGCACGGCGGTGAGACTCTCGTTATCCGGATCACTGTCGTTGGCCAGCACTCCGTGAGCGGCATCTACGGCAAGCGTCGTTCCGGGGTCGAGACGCCAAGCGTCATTGCTCGCCTGGGGCGATATCCCATTGACGTCCGGGGTCGTGGTGCCGCCCAAAGTGGACGACTGGGCGACCGCCGGACCGCCGGCAAAGTCATTGACCTTCGCCACGGCGTAGTTGCGGAAAAGCGCCATGGCCTGCGCGAAAGACAGACCGGTGTCGAGCTGCGCGTCGTAATTGGTGGGATCGATAAGCGGGGTAGCCATGCCAGCCGAGACGCCCTGAAACCCTTGGCTTTGCGCCCAGGCGAGGAAACCGCCATAGTTCGTTTCGGTTGCGCTCCCGAATTGAAAAGACGTCAGATTGCCACCCCACTGATTTGAATTCATGTCCGCGGGCGGCAGGGGCATGAGGGCCTCCCTTCCACCGGCAATCGTGTTACCGGCCAGAACGAACCCTGAGATCGGGAGCCCCGGCCCGTAACCGCTTTCCCCCAACCCGAGACCCCCTTCGAAATAATTGCCGCTGACGACAATATTGGTGTTCCCGCTCGCGTAAACATACAATCCTATTTCCTCCATACCATAACTGACGAGATAACTCGGCGGCGGGTTACCGCGCCATAGCAAGCTCGGGGCGATGGCCACGTTGCCGGTGACGACCACGTTCGCGCCGTGGACGAGCAACGCGAAGGATTGGCCCCCATAGCAGACGTTGTTGGCAAGGACGGAGGTCACCGTGGCGTCGCTATCGCCGAGGAACTGCACCGAGCCCCCGCTTAACGCCCGGCCGAAGAAGTTGTCGTGGATCGACGCCCCTTCGCCGCTTTCAAAGTACAAATCATGGTAAAACCACGGGCGGTAGACCTGTCCATTATCATTAAGCTGCAGTTGGCCGCCTACCGCGTCGACGTAGTTGTTGCTGATCTCGTCATAATTGCCGTGGATCAAGATTCCTTGCTGCCACATATGCGTGATCCGGCAGTCCTCGATCGTGATATGGTCGGCGGGGTGAGTGGCGTCCGCGGCGGCGATTTCCATGCCGTCAAATCCGTTCTCGATTTCGAGGCCCTTGAGCACGACCCAGGAGACGCCGAAGAAGCCTATCTGGTCGCCCATGCCGACGACGCCGCATTGGGCGTGGGGATCGGTGATCGGTTGGATTTCGTTGGAGCGGAACCACAGCCGATGATTGGCCAGGTCGTACCAGGTCAAATCAAACGCCAGTTGGCCATTCTGGTAGTATGCGCTGTCCGGGCTGGTAAACGCCGCCGGCGGCATACCGTTTACGGAGGCCCCCGAGATATCCGTGGCCGCCCAACCGTTGATGATTTCCACGTGGGGATGGAACGAATACCACGAGCTGGGAGAAAGATCGGCGTACCAGTAGCCGGTGACGGGGTCCTGCTGCCACTGCTCCCTCTCCGCCTCGTCGAAGACGGGTTGCTCACCCGGCGCGGCTTCAATCGTTACCGGGAGGCCCGGCAGTCCGCCCCGAAAGCTGTTCCCAATGCCGCCTTCTTGCTTTACATTGTAGGTGGCCCCGCGCAAGATGATGGTGTCGCCCGGTCCGGCCAGTTGGCACGCTCTGGTTAAGGTAGCCAAGGGGTGATCAATGCTGCCGTCGTTGGCATCGTTGGGAGTGCCGCCCAAGCCGGCGGGATCAACGTAATAGAACTGCGGGCCCAAGTTGTGCAGCACCCCGTCGGTCGCGGTGATTGAACTGCTGCCCAGGGCCTTGGCGTTCCACACTTGCAGCACGCCGGCGCCGAGGCTTGTCCCACCGTTGTAGCTGTTCGCCGCGCCCAGTTCCTCCGTGCCCGGGCCGGTCATCGCCAGGGCGAGGTTGTTCTGGTCCATCCCGTTTCCGCCTAGAATGCCGTCGAACGTGTAGTCCGCGCCGGCAGCCACGTTGAGCGTGAGCGTCGCCAAGCCACTGCCGCCGCCCACGACGCAATTGCCGGTTGCGTCGTAGCCGTTGTTCATGTCGGTGGTTAGCCCGGCAAGCGTTTGATTGCTGGCCGTCGTTCCGTCGCCCAGTTGCAGAATACCGCTTGTCTTGTTGGCGGCGTCGCCAAGAGTGACCACGGTCCCGGTGGGCAGGCGGTTATCACCGCCGGCCAGCACCAGCGTCCCGTTTTGAATTGCCGTGGCGCCGCTGTAGGTGTTCGCGCCCGTGAGCGTCAGTTCGCCCGCGCCCGTCTTGGTCAGATTGACGACACCCGAACCGTCTTCGATGATGCCGTCAAACTCGCTTGCCTGGTTGTTGCCGCCGACGGCAAACGTCGCGGTGCTGCCGGGGACCGCATTGCTCAACGTACCACTACCGGAGAGACTACCCAGGGTGATGGTCGGTGTGCCGGAGACATCATTGGCAAGGACACCCTGTTCGATATTCCAATTCGCGTTCGCACTGCCCGCACTGGCCGAGGTGAAGTACGTGGACATGCTGCCCAGGCCAGTCGAATCACTCGTCTGCCACTGAACGAACGTGCCGGCGAAGCCGCTGTTGTCGCCGCCCAGTTGCAAGACGCCGTCGACGTAGTTGTCGTACAAATAGTTGGTGCAGGAGATGGTTGCCGAGCCGGAAATGTTGCCGTCGAGCGTCAAGGTGGCAACCACGGCAAGGGTGCTGTTCGCTTCGACCTCGATCGGATTGCCGAGCGTGGCGAGACCTCCGCCGAAGGTCCCGCCGTTGAGGTAGATCGTGCCGCTGCCAAACGCGGTGTCGCTGCCCAGACCGCCCACCGCGCCGCTGTTGATGAACGTCCCGCCCGTATAGCTGTTGTCTCCCGTCAGCAGCACCACGCCCGAACCATCCATCTCCAGGGCAAGATTGTTCTGAATGGCGCCAGAGCCACCGAGAATGCCATCGTACTGGTCCCAGGCATCGCTGCTGTCAACCGTAAGCGTCAACCGGGCGGTGGCGGTTCCGCCGCCCACCACGCGGTTGTCGCTGCCGCCGTTGGTGAACAGACCGGCCAGGCTCTGATTGCTGGCCGTTGTTCCGTCGCCCAGTTGCAGGATGCCGCTTTCGCCTTGCGCATCGCCGAGAGTGACCGATGTTTCGGTAGGCAAGCGGTTGTCGCCGCCTGCCAGCGCCAACGTGCCATTCTGAATTGCCGTGGCACCGCTGTAGGTGTTCGCGCCCGTGAGCGTCAGCTCGCCAAGCCCGCTCTTCGTGAGTCCGACCGAGCCGGCCAAAACGGCGTCGATCGCGTCCGTGGTGCCGTTGGTCTCGATTTGTCCGCCCAGCCAGCCTGAATTGTTGTTCTGCGTGAGCGTAATGTTCGCGCCGCCAAGGGAGTAGCCGCTCGTGTCGAACTCGATGCCGCCCACGCTGACGCCGGCGTTCACGGTCACCGCGCCGGCGCTCCCCTGGAATACGGCCGCGTCGCCGCCGGCATTGTTCCAGGCGACGTCGGTTTTCGTGGCGGGGTTATACCATACGGCGGCATCCCCGTTGCTCCAAGTTCCCGGGCCGCCCAAGTGAGCGCCGCTACTTTGCTGCGGGTCCCAATACAGCACCGACAACAGGCGACGATCTTCCAACGGCTCGAAGCGGAGCGTATGACGCTTTGGGGTTTGCTTGCTCCTGTGTCCCCAGCGACGTCCAAGCCCCAAAGCGTCGACAACGCCTTGCCAACCAGACCATGAAGTAAGACGGCGCATGGCAGGACGATCCTTCCTTTTTGCCGGTGATTGCCGGCCAGACAAGTGTTCGACCTGAAGGGTGCCAACGTCAGCGCCGAAACGGCGTTAGCGCTGCCTCCGCTTCGGGCTTGCAACGCTTGCAACGCTCTGAAACCGCTCCTTGCGGGTCGAGATATTGCAATGCCTTGACGGACGCCAATATGCTTCGGAGCAGAGAGAATCTCCGCGAAAACTCTGAGGAGAAATGGCTCGTCGCACTGAGCCGACGAAAGAGAGCACGCTGTCACGTCCGAAAGAGTCGGATCGTTGCGTTTTCTGCGTGCCGAGAATGATGGAAGCGCAGCGGCAGATTCCGCTCACGGTTGCCTGTCCTTCACGACGCCGACGCTGCCTCTGGCTGGGATTAAGCCTAAGGACGTGCTATGCACATCAAGGAATGCCCTTAACCTACTGATCTTGGCCAAAAAGTCAACGTCTAGTTCTACATTTTGCCTAACTGACCGCGACAGGTTATCCGTTTTGTCCTATCTGATCTTCCGATTCGCGTGCCATCGCCTTTCCTATCCCCCGCACTATCTTTGGATTACCAGGCGAAGCGGCCTGCGTCGGGACCGCGAGGGGATCAGCAGTTGGGTGGGATAGAGCGTGCGAGTGCGTTTGAGCATCGCAGCATGGTCCAGCAGGCTCCCGGCCGGCGCCTATTTTCCTTCCAAGGCCAGGAGTCGTTCCGCCGTCACGGTTTCGGCACGCAGATCGCCGAAGATGACCTCATAGCGGCCGTCGTCGAGCTTCCAACGAAGGAGCACCTTGTCCTTGTCGCCCGGCTTGACGGTTTTTCATAGTAAGCGGCATCGGTGTTGAGGAAGTCGACGATGGAGACGATTCCAGAGATGCCGCCTGCCGCCCGTTCGATCTTCTGGAACGTCTCGTTGTGCTTGAGCTCCGGTGCGTCGTAGTTCGGCGGCCATTTGAACCCGAACGCCTTGAGTAGGCACTTGTGGATTGCCTCCTCATCCCACATCGTAGTCGCCTGCGGATAATCGTGGCCCCCGGTCAATTCGGCTTTTCGACCAGTTCGACTTGCTGGACGACGCGAAACCGCTTCAGGGGTTTCCAGCCCGTGGGGACCGTCTCCCACTCGTAGACCCACGTCTTGTCAACTTCCGTGGGCGGAAAGAGAGGGCGA